>AR_comb_assmDRAFT_10002764_pt1 | contig 12701 bp, 10 predicted proteins | sample ArasoioldDNA_FD_10543 | JGI IMG/M metagenome (IMG submission 10543) | reverse complement strand
AGCTCTTCAGAGTACGCGATCGACGGCAAACTGTCCCGCTTTGCGTAGATACCCCCCGTCAGCGGTTTGCAGTCGACGGTTGGTATCATACCAAAGCCAGGCATCTTGGTGGACAATACTGTGGAGTACATGTACACGCCAGGTACCAGCGGCAGTATTTCAGAAACCGTCGAGAACCCCGGCGATAATAGTCACGGCAGACAGGCCTGGCGCCAGCTTCAGTAGCTAGACAGACAGGAGTATGCGGCAAGCCACAGCGGTCGTCCGGTGCTGTCTTGATATGCCAGGCTCTAGTGCTATGATTCCTGGTCTCCCCAATGGCGCGCAGGTGAGGTATCCTTATGATCTCCATCTGCGACTTAGCCCGAGGCTCTGGTGCCTGGCTGTTTGGCAGCGAGGGCACGTTGTATGAGGTCCCTGTTCTGACCAAAGGAAGAGCTATGTTTGTCACCAGAGGTGAGAGTGCATTCGAGGTCAGTATTAGTATGGTAGATGGTGAATGGGAAGGGAAGATTGTTGAAAACAGTTTGAGCCACGTGGTGCCTATCGTGCACCTCTGTCACAACTGGACCTCCCAAGACACCGCTGTCGCTGGTGTGCGGCGTCGCTGGCAGCGCCTCTTCCCGGATGAACTCGACGAGGACCAACCTGATTTTCAGGAGGCCCTTGTCAAGTCCATGCCACCCTCGGATGCGAGATAAACCTTGAGCAGAAGCGTGCAGCTTACACACCAAGTGTGGCAGCTAAGTCATTAAAATCGACGGCATGCACCGTAAAAGCCGGATCGGGCGTCAAGTCAGGTGTACGCTCTGGGCCCCATTCCATAGGGCGTGGGACAAACGCCGTCTGTAAGCCGACCGCCTGTGCTGCCCGCAGATCACCTTTGTGCGCTGCGACCATCATGACTTGCTCCGGTCGCAGGCCCAGGAGAGCGGCTGCTGTCAGGTACGTCTCCGGGTCTGGCTTATAGTGCTGCATCAACTCGGCTGAGAGAATACAATCCCACGGCAGCCCGGCATATTTTGCCATATTGGTGAGCAGCGCGACATTGCCGTTCGAGAGTGTTGCCAGCACGTAACGTGTGCGTAGACGGGTGAGGCCAGGTATGGCGTCTGGCCAGGCGGTGAGACGGTGCCAGACGCGATTCAGGTAATCCTTGTCGGCCTCCCTCAGGCTGGTGATACCGTACTTTACTAGTAGTTCGTCAAGGACTACACGGTGCAGCGCGTCAATGTTCGTCCACGGTAACTCGCCACGGCGTACACGGTTCATAGACGGACTATAACCCCCACGCCAGTCGTCCGCAAAATTCGCCCAATCTATATGGATGCCACGCGTTGCCCCAAACGCCAGGCCCTCTCGGATGAGACTGCCACGCCAATCGACCACTGTACCGAAGACATCAAACGTCAGTGCCTTAACCTGGGTAATATCTTGCTCAGCCATAGCCTCTCCTGGGGGTGTGCGCCACGCGTTGACCGCTCTCTGTGTGTGTCTCGTATGGGTACTATAAACGCTGCTTGCCGTTTGTCAAATGTTTGGTGCTCTTCTCTTGAAAGCTGGGCAGAGACCTGTCCTTTCCGTCAGGTTCTCGACATTATGGATGGCGGTGCCACTTGCACGGACGCTGATGCCCTTCCCCTGCTATACTTTCCCGGGCTGAGTAGAACTTCGGAAGATAAGATAAGGGGATACTATGGCAGAAGCAAAACTGGTAACGTTTTACCTACGGAACGGTGAGCAACGGATTTACAAAGACATTACCCGCCTTGACACCTCACGTCCTCACACGGTGTTGGTGTATCACAAGGACGTGCTCATTGCGCAGATCGCCAAAAACGACATTGTTAGAATAACCCACCAAGACGAGAGCTAAGGAGGCAAGACGAGAGGATGTACGTCTGAGGCGCAGCTCTACAGAACAGGAGGGAAGGGTACCGCGAGAAGCGGGCACGACGTCTGAGCCAAGACAGCATCAACGATCGAGGGCACAAAGAATTGTTTCAGCCCTTCATAGCTATGCACGCTCATGACTACGAGATCGGCACGACGCTCCTTGATCTGTTGTGGAATAATCTCAGCTGGTTTCCCAGGCACAACGAGACGCTCAATTGCTGGTCCTGTGGGCATATCCGGCATGATGTCTTCAAGACGCTTGTGCAGCAGTGCAATGGTGCCATCCAGGTTGTGAGACAAGCCTGTCCCGGCCTCAAGGGAGGATAAGCGGATGGGATCGGGTTCGAGGACCTGGAGCACCGACAGCGATGCCTGGCATACCGTCGCGAGAGTGCAGCACAGCGTGACAGCCTGGGGAGTATAATCGACGACATGCAGTGCAAATAAGATGCGCTGCACTGGGAGCGTCGGAGGTAGCGTGCCAACGATCTCAGGGAGCTTGCTGCCGACCGGCACCAGGAGGACTGGCACAGCACTGCCATGGGCAACTTCCTGTGCCACTGTGCCCACGATTCTTTCCGAGGTTGGGGTGATACCTTGCGTGCCCAGCACGACGAGATCCACGTTGGCTGCAAGATCAATAATACTATCAGCCGGATGCCCCTGACGTACGAGCTGCTCTACGGGCAATCCTACCAGGGCCGGATGCCCCAGCAGTTCCTGCAGCGCAGTGGTTTCTGCGGCTACCTTGGCGGCGAAAACCTCTGTGGAATGAAAGACGTCCGTCCAACGGGCGAGGGCTGTCACACGCGTATCAATCACGTGTAACGCCTGGAGCGTGGCGTGTGACAGACGTGCCAGCGCGGCGGCATACAGCAACGCCACAGTGGCGCTGGCGGAAAAGTCGGTGGCGAGCAAGATGCGGTTGAACCTCAGCATGCCTACGTCTCCTTCCCATGCTCCAGTGCGTCTCAGCGTGACAAAATTCCAGCAGATCTGGCGTGTGAGATGCGGTAGTATAACAAACCTCGACCCGACGCTGCTAGGGAGAACAGGGGAGCGCGAGACACAAAGGAGAACAACCCCATGCCGGTGGATATCGCCGATATTCGTACCATTGTCGACGCCCAGGACCAGTGGCGCAGTCGGCAGACGATCAATCTTATTGCCAGCGAAAATGCCCAGAGCGCAGCGGTGCGCGCCATCCAGAACTCCGATTTTATGGCCCGCTACGCTGAGGGGCACCCCAACAGGGGCGATGAAGTCCGACGCTATTATCAAGGTACGCGCTACATTGACCAGATCGAGACCATGGCGCGTGAGGAACTGTTAGCGCTGACGCGCTGTCGCCAAGCCGACGTCCGTCCCATTAGTGGTAATGCCGCTAATACAGCGCTTGCCCTGGGCTATTTGCGGGGTGGTGATCCCGTCATAGTGAACTCGACACCCGCTGGTGGACACATCAGTCACAACACTATCGGCGTGTTTGGCCGACGTATACAGACCCGTGGTCTGTCGCTCAGCCTGGACGCACCCAAGCACATCCCATTACACTATTTCCCGTTGGCCGAGGACTTGTATCACTTGGATGTGCAAAAGAGTCTCGATCTCATTGACCAGGTGGCGCCGCGTCTGCTGGTGCTGGGCAAGAGTCTGATTTTGTTTCCCGAGCCAGTACAGGAGTTGGCCGCCGTGTGTCGTGAACGGGGGATTCCCATCCTATACGACGCGGCCCATGTCTTTGGTTTGATCGTAGGTGGCCAGTTCCAAGATCCCTGGCGTGAAGGTGCCACGTGGGTGACCGCCAGCACGCACAAAACGTTTCCTGGCCCGCAGCGGGGGGTAATTGTGGCGGATCTGGATGGGGAAAATGAACGGAAGTACTGGCCCTCGGCCGACCGTGGGGTGTTTCCTGGTTCGTCCAGTAATCATCACCTCCACACCCTGCCGGCGCTGTTGGTGGCCATCCGGGAGATGCGCCAGCATGCCACCGCCTACGCCGCCCAGGTTGTCCGCAATGCGCAAGCCCTGGGGCGGGCGCTGGATGATGAGGGGATCCGGGTGGAAGCCCGAGATTTTGGCTATACGGCGAGTCATCAAATTGCCGTCAATGTAGCGGCATATGGGGGCGGTGTAGCGGTGGCGCAGCGCCTGGAGGCGAACGATATTATCGTCAACTACAATCTGCTACCGCGCGATACAGAGCCACGCAATCCCTCTGGTCTGCGGATTGGCGTGCAGGAAATGACGCGCTATGGCATGCGTGAGGACGCTATGCAGCGTCTCGCCGGGGTGCTGGCTGATGCAATCAAGGGCAAGAAGGTCGCCGACGCTGTGCATGCCTTGCGCGCGTCGTATAGTACCTTACAGTATATGTAAGTATAGAGGGCATACGATGGCAATCATCTGGCGGGGGATAGGGGTGGTCTGCACGCTGGTGCTGCTGGCCTCGTGTAGTAGTCAGAAGTCGGCACAGGTGCCCCTCGCACCGCAGACGCCGGCATTCGAAAAAGTCTACCAGGACGGCCGCCTGGCTTTTAAGGAACGGCGCTACGACGAGGCGGCAGCACTGTTTGCCCAGGTCGTGGCTGCTGACCCAGAACATTTGAAAGCACGCCTTAACTGGGCCGCAGCCCTGTCCTATATCAATAAACCAGCAGAGGCCATTGTGCAATGCCAGAACGTTCTGGCCCGCGATCCGACCAACGCTGAAGCCTATTATCAATGGGGAGCTGTATTGGCGCGTATAGGGAGACATCAGGAAGCTTTGGAGAAATTTGATCAAGCGCTCGCTCTCAAGCCAATGGCTGAGCTCTTGCAAGAGGATCCCTTGCTGCAGCAGTCACTCCAGGCGTACCTGAAGCGGCAGCGCCGCCAGGCGTTGGATGCCGATGTGGCACGTCCGAAGCCTCTACCAGAACGCGACGAGGAGAGCCCGCCACCAGCAGGGCGCTAAGCGCGTATGGCCTCCGACATGAGAGGGAGTTCCATCACGACCATGGTCCCCTCGCCTCCCTGACTTTTCACTGAGACCGTGCCGTGATGCGCTCTGATGATGTCACGGGCAATGCTTAGCCCCAATCCCATACCCTTGCCCTGATTCTTGGTGGTGAAGAAGGGGGTAAAGACATGCTGGAGATGTTCTGGGGCGATGCCCGGACCAGTATCGGCAATCTCCACTCGGAGATTCTGCCCGCATTGGGAGGTCTGGATACGGAGTTCGCGCGTGGTGCCATAGTCTATCATGGCCTGACAGGCATTATTGAGGATGTGCAAAAACACCTGATGAAATTGTGGCGCATCGAGCAGAATCGTGGGCAGAGCTGGCGAGAGGTCCGCCTCGACTTCAATGTTGCTTGCGCGCAGGTCGTAGGCTTTCCGTTCCAGGGCCTTCGTCAAGATGTCGTTGAGATTCTCCGGATGTTTATCTGGCCGTGGCTGTTCGACAAAGGCCAGCAGATTCCGGACCGTGTCCGTGGCGCGCTGCGTTTCATAGAAAATACGCAGGGCGACCTGGCGCAGTTGCTTGTCCTCCACCTTCCCAACGAGTAGCTGTGCATAGCCCAGAGCGGTGGTCAGGGGTGTGCGCAGTTCATGAGACATGCGAGCAATAAGATGATGCGGGGCAGAGAATTTGCCCGATTGCCGTAGTTGCTGCTGAGCCAGCTCTAACTGTGAACTCTTTTCGTGGACAACCTGGCGGAGTTTGAGCGCCGCTTCCTTCGCCTCTTTGAGCAAGCGCGCATTTTCCACCGCGAAGCCGATATGGCCCAGCAACGTTGACAAAAATTTTAGATCGAGTTCACCAAAAGATATCTGGCCACTTTTCTTCGAGAGATTGAGGACACCAATAATACGGTCCTGAGCCCGCAGTGGCAGGCAAATGAAGGATGACGTATCGTATTTAGGATCATTGACTTTGCCGAAGCGTGCGTCATGCTCGACATCCTCGACGAGGACGGGCTCCCCGGTCTGTGCGACCTTCCCAGCGATCCCTTCTCCCACGCGGACGGTCGTGCCCACCACTACGGCATCCTCTAAACCCTCAGCGACGGCAATACGCAGCGTTTGCGTTTGAGGATCCAGGAGCATAATAGAACCAATTTTCGCATGCACCGCCGTCATGGCGCGATGCAGCACCAGCTGCAGGACTTCTTTGATATCGGGGATACGGGAGACGAGTTCCGTGACCTCACTTAACGTCGAGAGCTTATACACGAGATTTTCTAGCTCGCTCGTATTGGTTTTAAGTTCTGCCAGGATTTTGTTAAATGATTCAGCAATGCGCGCCATCTCAGTAAATTCATGCGTGGCCTGCTGGTCTCCCAAGGTCTCGATTTCGCCGTGCTCCAGGCGCACAAACTCATTGGCCATGCGACTGATACTACGGACAGTTTGCTGAAAGAGCGCAAACCCCAGCACAGCGATCAAGACGCTGAGGGCTAAGGCCCCAGCCGCATCCGTATCTTGGATAAGACTTTTCTGGTCGAGGACATAGAGGAACAAGAGTAAAGGTAAGAGGGAGGTGAGGGCAAAAATAATTGCCGCCTTATACCGTAAGGTTTGCTGTCCTGCCGGCTTCCCTCGTGGCATAGTCATTCTCCTTTACATGTACCCAGTCCAGCGCAAGCTGCTACCCATACATGCTGCGTCTTCCCTCGCATATTATGGAGGCACAAGCATAGCGTGCGAAGGCGGCGCCATGCAACGCCCATGGTCCTACAGATGTGTTCCCGACTTCGAGCCTACGATGTCGACAACGTCAGGCTGTCGGTGGGGCCAACGCCATCATGATAGCCTCCCAGAGTTCCGATGGCGCCAGAGGCTTCGTCACATAAGTGGCGCCCTTCATCTCTCGCCAGCACGCCAGGGACGTCCCTTGGATCGCTGGACTCACCATCAAGATGAGTGCCCCTGCGAGGGCAGGAGAGGCGGTGATCTGCTCGGCCAGCTGTACGCTATTCTCCGCTGGCAGCGTCGTATCTAGGAGTACCAACGCAAAGAGACGCCCAGCATCCTGCGCCTGTTGTAACGCGTCAAGCGCTTCCTGCATCCCCTCGACAGCCGTTGGCCTGAGTCCCCACTGGCTCAGGAGAGCTGTGAGCATGTGTCTCTGGGTAGCATTATCGTCCACGACGAGGACAGCATGGTGAGAGCCGTGCGGGATGACCATCGCCTCCGGCTCGGGTTCTGGCGTATCTGGCAGAACAAAACGCGCCGTAAAGTGAAAGGTACTCCCATGTCCGAGGGCACTTTCCACCCAGATCTGTCCACCCATCAGGGTCACTAACTGATGGCAAATGGCCAGGCCAAGCCCCGTGCCACCATATTGGCGCGTCGTAGAACTATCGGCCTGGGTAAACGCCTCGAAGATCAGGCGTTGTTTCTCGGGGGCGATACCGATGCCCGTATCATGTACCGTACAGTGCAGGGTCATGGACGACTCGCCCAGCGCTGGCGTGGCTGTCGTCTGGACCTCCTGGGGCAGGTAGCGCATCACTTCGACAACGACTTCGCCTTCCGCGGTAAACTTCAGAGCATTCCCTACGAGATTCACCAGGATCTGGCGCCATCGGATCGCATCACCGATGAGGAGGTCAGGGACATCGGAGTGCACATAGTAGAGTAATTCAAGCTGCTTGTCTTGGTCCCGTGGAGCGAGGGTTTTCATCGTGACGTGGAGATTTTCACGGAGCGAAAAGAGCGTCGACTCCAGGGTAAGTTTCCCCGCCTCAATTTTGGAAAAGTCCAGGAGGTCGCTGAGGATACGTAGCAACGACACCGCCGACATTTTCACGAGTCCGAGGTATTCCTGTTGTTCAGAGGTCAGGGGGGTATCGAGGACGAGATCAGTCATGCCGATGATGCCGTTCATCGGTGTACGGATTTCATGGCTAATATTGGCCAGGAATTCGCTCTTGGCCCGTGTCGCCGCCTCAGCGGCGTCCCGGGCCGCGGCCTCAGCAGTATACAGCGCCGCATTCCGAAGGGCGACCGCGGCCTGCGCTGCAAAGCTTTCGAGGAGGCTCTGATCTTCTGGGGCGAAACGAAATGGCTGGCGACCGACTAAAGCGAGGACGGCCAACAGCTCACCATCGAGCATAATGGGCAAGGCTAAAAAACTCGTGAGCCCCTGTTGCTTGAGCCACGCGCGTGCTACGAAGCGTGCGTCGCTTGCTACATCCGGGACGTTGAGGGGACGACGGTGCAGGGCCACCCAGCCGACCCCCCCCTTGCCGAAGCCGAGCGTCCTGCTTATAGGCATGGCGTTACCCAGGACAGGGTTCGAAGATGTCCGTATGTGCAAGGTCTGGGTAGCAGTATCGGCGATCCAGAAGTTGACGGTGGCGGCGTCCATCAGAGTAGCGGCAGCCCGTGCAATTTCGCCGAGGACTTCTTTGATGTCCAGCGAGGAGGAAATGATGTGCGTCAGACGCGTCAACGTGCGCAGGCGGGCAAAACGTGCTTCCAGGGCTTCATAAAGGCGGGCATTTTCAATGGCAATGGCCGCCTGGGCGGCAAAGAGGGTCAGGAGGTCACGCTCTGGAGCGCCAAAGATACGTCCCGTCCCTTCGTTATTAATGGTAATGACGCCGAGGAGACGGTCACGATAGACTAAAGGTTCGGAGAGAATCGCGAAGAGCGGACCCAGAGCGGGTGATACCTGGTCATCATTAATGATGACCCCTTCGCGGTGCTGGGCGACCATGCCTGTCACACCTTCTCCGAGTCCCACCCGCACTGCCGCCATCCAATCCCCCAGGCCATACCAAGCACGCGGGATCAGCGTCTGGGTGGACTCGTCCCAGAGATACGTGACTCCTGAGGTCCCGCGGACCAGCTCCACCGCCCGTCGCGTGATCACCTGCAAGAGCACGGTAAGGTCGAGTTCACGCGTGATCTCACCTGTCACGACCTGGACGGCTTCAAGACGTTCCGTGCGTTCCGCCAGGAGCTCTTCGGTTTGCGCGTGTTGCAGGATTTCTTGGCTGAGTTTGGTATTGGCTTCCAAAAGCTGCTGGGTGCGTTCCTGCGCGTGGCGTGCAAGCGTCTCGTTCGTGCGCCGGCTCTCATGGACATTGCGTTGCAAAAAATTGACCATCGAACGAAAGGTGCCGGCCAACGCTTCCATGTCGGTCATGCGGCTGTATGGCCAGGCAATGGCTTGATGACGGAGGAGCTTTGCTGGGAGATGCGTGGTGACCTCAGCCAGATGTGCTAGCGGTGCTGTCAACCGACGTCCCACGAAGCCCGCCAATAGCCATGCTAGGACGGCAAGCAACAGGATCAACAAAGCCACATGTGAGGCAGTCATGGTCATACAAGTCAACCCTGTCGTCAGGCCCATAGGAGGAAAGTATCCTTAGCCTTTGGGGAGGCCGAGCACGCGTTCGCCAAGGATGTTGAGCTGAATCTCGGCTGTCCCACCAGCGATGGTGGCAGAACGGGAGCGCAGAAAACTGAACTGCCAGGCGCCGTCCTGCACTGCCCGAGGTGAACCGTGCATGAGTTGGGCATAGGGCCCTTCAAGTTCCATCGCCAGTTCCTGCGCGCGCTGCCCAATGCGCGTTAGCGCCAGGCGATGCGCCGAGCCTTCTGGCCCAGGCGGCAGACCACGTAGCCGTTTGGTGAGACAGCGGTATCCGTAGTATTTCACGGCTTCGCTTTCCGTATAGAGCTGCGCCAGCCGTTGCCGGATGACGGGCTCTTGGTGCCGTCCGCGCTGTCGGGCGAGGTCGATCACCTCCTGGATCAGCACTTGCACATCCGCTTGCCCCAAGATGGACGTCGTAGCGCGTTCATGCATGAGGAGACCAATGCCCACCATCCAGCCGTTGTTCAGCTCGCCTACCAGGTTGTCGCGGGGGACACGCACATTTTCAAAAAAGACCTCATTGAATTCCGACTCCCCGGTGATCTGCTTGAGCGGTCGGATAGTGACGCCAGGACTGTGCATATCCACGATAAAACAGGATAGTCCTTGGTGTTTGGGTACGGTCGTATCGGTGCGGGTCAGCAAAAAGCAAAAAGCCGCATCGTGGGCATAACTCGTCCACACTTTCTGTCCGTTAATGACGAACTCGTCGCCATCCTGGACGGCACGCGTTTGTAAGGAGGCCAGGTCCGACCCAGAGCCAGGTTCTGAATACCCCTGGCACCAGATTTCCTCGCAGGTCAGCATCTTCGCCAGGTAGCGTTGCTTCTGGGCTTCTGTGCCGACTTCGATGAGGGTGGGCCCCACCATACCCAGGGCAATGCCGTTATAAGGTGTGGGAGCCTTACAACGCGCGACTTCTTCATTAAAAATGACCTGCTCCATGAGTGTGGCACCAGCACCGCCATACTCCCTGGGCCATGAGAGACCAGCATAGCCCGCCTCATACAATTGCCGCGACCAATCTTTCAGGAACACAATCTTGTCGTGCAAGTCCACCGGCTCAAAAACGGTCTTCCCCCAGCCTGGCGGCAAATGTTCCTGCAACCACTGATTCAGATTGTCCCTAAAGCGCTTTTCCTGGTCGGTGAGTTCAAAATCCATGCTGGTCTCCCTGCTCGTCCATTTTCAGTGCGTCATGATACCTGCACTGTATTGTGACTTTATAGCATATTTTATACCGTAATCCTAGTCCTTTGCCGCAGCTCAGATGCTCTGGTGTACCAGGAGTATGCTCGTCTCCTAGCGTGGCTGCATCACGATGTCGACCAGGGCCAACTGGCCTTCATCCTTGACGACACGGAGGGCACGCTCCAGGGCAGGGCGAATGGCATCAGGGGTGGCAATGGGACCTTCCCCGTAGAGACCATAGGCCTGGGCCATCTGGGCGAAGTTGACCGGTGGATCGTCCAGCCGTGTGCCAATGCCGGCATTGGCTACGGGACGCTCGCGGACGCGGGCGACGTCGAGAGCATGCTCTTCCGAGTTATAATACGAGCGGTTGTTGAACATGACGACCAGCAGTGGGAGACGATGATGCGCCGCCGTCCACAGAGCACTCGGAGTATATAACAGGTCGCCATCGGCCTGGAGGTTCACACACACTTTCCCACTGTGACGATGCGCCAGGACGCCGCCGAGCGCCGCGCCCATACCATATCCCAGACCCGCGCCACCGCTGCTGCCCAAGGTGCAGCCTGGGCGCTCCCAGTCCCACAAGCGTCGTGTCCAGGCTCCTACCGCGTTGTTGACCAATACCCAGTCTTCGTGCTTGATGACCTCCCACACTTCGGCAACCGCTGTTGGTACGGCAATGGGGCGCTGCGCCCGCGCCAGATGGGCGGCCTGTTGCCACTGCTGCCGCCGCGCCCGGTGCTGCGCGCTGAGATAGGCGGTCCGCGCCGTGATACGCGCTGTCTCTGCGCTGCCCAGGCGAGTCTGACACAGCGCCAGCAAGTGTGGCAGCGCCACGGCGGTATCGGCGGCGATGGGCACGTCGACAGCCTGAAGACGCTCATAGTCGGCGGCCCAACTGCGCACCAGAAAATCACCCATAGTGATATGGATGATCTGCGTCTGCGGGCTGATAGCAGACTGAAACATGCGGGTGGCTTTATCGGCACTGCCCAAAGCACCGAAAAGATCCAAGACGTCCAGCGCCAAAACGACATCGGCATTGGCCAGTACGTCACTGGCAGCATCAGTGGCGTCAAGGCCATGCGTATTGGGAAAATTAAAGCGCCCACCGCGGTCGATCACGGGCATGGCTAACAGCTCGGCCAGGTTCCTGAGGCTCTCGAGGGCCGCAGGGTGCCGCCCTAGCAGGTCCGCGATGGCCACGGGATGCTCGGCCTGTACCAACAGGTCCGCCGTGCGCTCCAGCGCCTCCGGGTAGGCCTGCGGCGGGGCTGGAGGTGTATAGCGGTGCGGGTCAGGGAGTACCGGTGGAACGCGTACGACCTCTTCCTGCAGGCCAGCGTCGTAGCACACATAGATGGGCCCCTGCGGATCCGTCTGCGCAATGCGGTATGCACGTAGCAGCGACTCCGGGACACTGGCCAACGAGTAAGGCTGATCGTCCCATTTAACGTAATCTCGGACGAGTGTGCCCTGGACCAGTGCCGTGTGGATCCAATCAATCCACGGACGGCGTTGCGTGCTGTCCATAGGACCAGTCGCACCTAGCGCGAGCACCGGAGCGCGATCACACCAGGCATTGAAGAGGGCCATGCTGGCATGCTGCAAGCCGACGATATTGTGGATCAAAGCCGCCATGGGGGTCCCCGTGGCCTTGGCATAGCCATGCGCCAGCGCCACGGAGATTTCTTCATGACAACACTGGATCAGTTCTGGCATGTGGTTACCGCCGTAATTCACGATAGAGTCGTGGAGACCGCGAAAACTGGCGCCTGGATTGCAGGCGGCATAGACGATACCACAGGCCTGGAGCATATCGACAACGATATCGGAACCGTACTGCGGCCGCCGTTGGGGCCGAGGCGGGAAGGGGTGAGTGACATCACGGGCTGCAGACATATCGGTTCTCCTTATGGGTAAGATGAATTTCTGTCATTGTGCCCGTCGCGCATATGTGTTACAAGTACAAACGGACACACCATGAGAGCTAGTTATATTTGATATAAAGGCGCAGTGGTGCCTAGGCAAGGTTGGAGGGAAGTACGATGTCGGCGGCAATCGATGTGCTCCCGCGCATTCTGATCATCGATGATGATAAGAGCCTGCTGGAATCCTATACGGTGTTGCTCGAGGACGAGTTTCAGGTGTCCACGGCTGAGACCGGGGAAAAGGGCTTAGACCTGCTGCGGCACGAAGACGTGCACCTTGTCCTGCTCGACGTCCGCTTACCAGG
>AR_comb_assmDRAFT_10268982_pt1 | contig 12706 bp, 9 predicted proteins | sample ArasoioldDNA_FD_10543 | JGI IMG/M metagenome (IMG submission 10543) | reverse complement strand
GGGATCAGCGGGGATAAGGTCCGGAGCAGGGGACGGCGTTTTGAGGCTGTTACGAAACTCTAACTAGGATTCATTAACACGTTGTGCGAAGATGCCCTCGCGGAAGCGAGGGCATCTTCTTTTGGCCTACATTCAAGGGGAAGCACATGGACAGTACACTCTGTTTCCAGCAACGTTGGACGAACTGATTCCGCAAGATCATGTCTGTCGGGTGATCGAGGCGTTTGTGGGACGGCTGGACATGACCAAGTTGGGATTCGTTCGTTCCGAACCGGCTGAGACCGGACGTCCTGGTTACGACCCACGCGATCTGTTGAAACTGTATCTATACGGGTATCTGTGGCAGATTCGGTCTTCGCGCCGATTGGAAACCGAGTGCAAGCGCAACATAGAAGTGATGTGGCTGCTCGGCCGGCTGGTTCCCGATTACAAGTCGATTGCTGAGTTCCGGCGGATGCATCGTGAGTCGGTGGCTGAGGCAGGTGCGGAACTTGTGCGTTTCGCGCGCTCCGTGGGCTTGGTGAGTGGCGAGTGGGTCGCCATCGATGGTTCGAAGTTCCAGTCGGTGAGCAGTGTGGACCGGGTTCGCGAGTGCGAGGCGCTGAAGCGTTACCTGGATCAGTTGGAGCGAACCGACGAACAGAACGAAGTGGAGATCAATGAGTGTGCTGTGGCCGAGGCTCTGAAAAAGCTTGAGAGCGACCCGGAGCCAGAGGCGAGTTTTATGAAGATTGGACGACAACTTACGCCTGGCTACAACGTGCAAGCCGCTGTCGATACTGAACACGCGCTCATCGTGGCCCAAAAGGTCACCACCGATGCGAACGATCAACGCATGCTGTTGCCCATGGCAGTAATGGCGAAGCAAGCGGTCGGTTCACCAGCTTCTCTGAATGTGATCGCAGATGGTGGCTACTCCAATGGCGAGCAGTCAGAAGCCTGCGAGGCCCGGGGTATCGTCCCCTATGTGCCACCCAAGCGCACGGTCAACAATCACGGGGAAGGCAAACTATTCGACCGCACTGAGTTTGTCTATGATGAGCAGAGCGATACTTTCCGCTGCCCAGCAGGCCAGACTCTTTGGCGTAAGCAGTTCTCTAAGAAAGATCGCGCCGTGACGTATACGCCCCGAAAAAAAGTCTGTGGTGCTTGCACACTCAAAGCCCGATGCACCCTGGGCCCACGGCGTTACGTTTCTCGCAACCTGTACGAGAACGCTCTTCAACGGATGCAGCAGCGAACCACGGCGGAAGTGATGCGTTTGCGAGGATCAACGGTGGAACATCCGTTCGCCGCGATAAAGTACCGCATCTTCGGACACCCACGTTTCTTGCTGCGTGGTCTCGCCGGAGCACAGACCGAGATCAGTTTGGCGACAATGGTTTACAACCTGAAACGGATGTTCAATGTCTTAGGTGGAATCCAGCTCCGAGCGGCGCTGGTCGGCTAGATAATAGCGCGCGATCGATTGTTTTCGAGCAAAAGCAAAAATCAATCTCACAACATAAACTTATAACCACATAATGGCTGGTTTCGTAACAGCCTCCGTTTGAGTCCCCTGCTCTGGTAGCCTTTTATTAGCTTTCCTCATCCCCGCATCTCCGTTGCTGTCGTGCAATCTCTGCGGGCGGCAAGTAGTTCAACGAACTGTGACTGATCGGAGCCGAAGGAAAAATTGAAGAGTCCAATCGAGGGTCGCTACTCGTGTCTCAGAGACTCAATAGGATCCAGCCGCGACGCTCGTAGCGCTGGGATCATCCCGCTGATTAGCCCTACCGCTCCGAGAATCACTGTCGAAGCAATCAGCGTCGCGGGCTGGATGATCAGCCGGATGTCGCCCGCTTCGCCGTTCTTGGCGAACGCGCTGTACAAGGTAAGCCGGCCCACCGACAGCGCAACCACGTAGGCTAGAACCACCCCGAGTACGCCGCCAATGAAAGTGATGGTCAAGGCCTCAGCCAGGAACTGAAGCAGGATGTAGCGGCGGCGCGCCCCCAGCGCCTTCTGCACGCCGATCTCCCGCGTGCGCTGGGTCACCGACACCAGCATGATATTCATCAGCCCGACGCCGCCGATGCCGAGCGTCAGCGTCCCGATGAATCCCATCAGGATCTTCAGACCCAACGTGATGATCTCGAACTGATGCAGCTGATTCATCAGGTTGAAGACTCGGACCGCTTCGCGGTCGGACTCGTTGAACTTGTGTTGTCCGGCTAGAATCGTCCGCACGGCGGGCTCAATCTTCTGGTATTCCGGTGTCTGATAGTTGAACCAGATCGTATCCAGGTAGTGCGTGCTCTTTAGATCGCTCATCGTGCTGAAGGGAACGTAGACGACGCGGTTGATGTCGTCGTTGCCCTCCTGCATCTTGGCCGCGAGCACGCCGACCACTTCAAAGCTGATGCCATCGAGCCGTATGTGCTCACCCAGCGCGTTGCGTCCGGAAAACAGCTTGTCCTTAGCCTCCGAACCAAGCACCGCCACGCGCCCGCGCTGCACCTGGTCTTCCATGTTGTAGAAGCGTCCTACACCCAGCTTGAGTGAACGAATGTCATACACATCCGGATTATTTCCACTCACCGGAAACGTGAAGACACGGTTCTCGTACTGCACATTCGCCTGCTTGCCCACCTCCGCCGTGATGTGCGTGATCTGCGGAAGGTTGGTGTCGAGCGCGTCGACATCCTCCTGCGTGAAGCGAACTGCGACTCCCGACTTTTGGCCGCCGGCCTGCATTGAAGTCTTCCCCGGCACCACGATCACCAGCTTGGTGCCGAAGTTGGCAAAGATGTTGGCGCACGCCTGCCCAAAGCCGTCGCCGTAGGCCAGCAGCATCACCACCGTCGCGATGCCCCAGGCCATGCCCAGCATGGTCAACGCGGTGCGCCGCCTGTTGTGACGCATCGCGGTATAGGCTTCCGTGAGCAGATCACGAATCATCTTTACTCCTGCCGTAACGCTTCCACCGGCTGCAGCATGGCCGCTTTACGCGCCGGATACAGTCCCGCAATCACACCTGCCAGCGTTAGGCATCCGATCGCGAGCATCGCCGACATCGGCACCAGTTTCGGGGGATCGAATCCCTGCGGGCCCTGCACTCCGCCCATCAATCCCATCAGGCCGCCCGCAAACGCCAAGCCGAGCATGCCACTGCCCAACGTCAGAAGCAGTCCTTCGAGAAAGAAGTGGAACAGGATATTCCGATTCGTCGCTCCCAGCGCCTTGCGCAGGCCGATCTCCTGCGTACGTTCGCTCACTGCGACCAGCATGATGTTGATGACGCCGATCGCACCCAGCGCCAGCGTGACCAGTCCCACGGCGCCCAGAAACATGTTCATCACGTCGAAGATGGTGCCCACCATCTTCGATTCCTCGATCGAATCCCACTCGTCGAAGGCGTTTTCGTCACTGGCGTCGAACCCGTGGTTGTGACCCACAATTTTGTGCACGGCTTGGCGAGCGATCAGGTGTTCGGCGGTCACGTGCGGCTGGTACTCGATAAAGGAAATGGAATTCTGGTGGTTCTCGCCCTTCAGCGGAAAGTTCGCCGCCATCACTTCATACGGAATGTACGCCCGGTTATTGAGCCACATGTTGTCGCCGCGGCCCAGGTGCGGCATGCTCCCTACAACTTCGAAGCGCAAGCCGTTGATCAGGATGAACGCCCCCAGCGCCGGACGTCCCGGAAATAAGACTTTCGCGAGCTGGTTGCCCAGCACCACCACATTGCGGCGCTGCGCCCCGTCCAGATTGTTGAGCCAGCGACCCTCTTGTAAGGGCAGAAAACTGATCTCGTTCAGCTGAGGCTCGGTTCCCAGAACCTCCCCACTGCCATTGGAGAACTCGCTCACCTCGTGCAGATCGCCGCGCGAAATAATCGGGCAGGCATTACGCACTTCCGGAGCGCGCCGGATGTCTCCATAATCCTGGTAGGTGAGCAGGTAGGAACGCGCCGAAGTCATGTTGCCTTTGACTGCTGGAGCGCGCCCGGGGAACAGGAACATAATGTCTTTCCCGAATTCGGCCAGTTCGCGTTTGTTGCCCGAGCGGAAGCCCTCCCCAACCCCTACCAGCAGGAGCAGCGATCCCACGCCCCAGGCGATGCCGAACATAGTGAGGAACGAGCGCAGCTTATGCGCCCACAGATTGCGGAAAATCTGTCCGAAGATGTCAGCCACAGTCCGCATAAGCGAAGAATTGCAACTCTATCAGGATCGCCTGTCGACGATCGGCAGATGTCTTAACCCGATCCCCACCCAAACCCGGAATCCACCGGCTCAGGCCAGCATCTCTAATGATACGTTGCCTGCTGGCAATCAGTTCGCGAAAAGTGGCCGGAATCAGCATCATGCCCCGGCGATTATGGGAGACATAACATGCTGGAAAAGAACAAGAAACCAGGCGTTCTATACGTGACCGCGCCGGACGGGATCGAACTGCCCGTGGTCGACGTCTCCCATCCGGCATTTGCTCTTACGATGACCGACTCCGAACAGGAGATGCTTACCAATAAGTTCCTGCAACAGGGTGTTCCCTTTCGAGCCTTGCCGTCATTCCTTCGCACGCGTCTTTTGCGGTTTCTGCTTCGTGGATCCGTCCTCGCTCGTGGCATCGGGCAGGCAAAAGGCACCTTCCTGAATGCGATGAATACCTACCTCCTCAAGCTTGGACCGGAGATGCTGGGAGCGTATGCGAACCCGATCGATCGCAAGATTGCCGTAGCGTTGCCCGCCGTCGCTGTCCGCCTCCGGCTGCAGGATATGGCTCATCTGATGGCCGATACACTGATTCGCCCCCTTGGCGAGGATCTCCACCGACCTCTGTCCTTGCTCAATATTGCAGGCGGTACCGCAATCGATTCCATGAACTCGCTCATCTTGCTACAGCAAAAATCAGCCCGGCTGCTCGCTCAGCGCGCTATATTCCTCGATGTTCTTGATCTCGAAGAGGTTGCTCCTCAATTTGGGGAATCAGCGCTGACGGCTCTTTGCTCCGACGGAGGCCCACTGCGCGGCATCAAGATTTCCTTCCGCCACATCCGCTATGACTGGTCCCAGGCATCCGCTCTCGCGCCTGTACTGAGTGAGGCTCGCGCGAAGGGAGCTCTGGCGATTTGTTCGTCTGAAGGCGGCCTGTTTGAATACGGCTCCGACGACGAGATCGTAGCCAACCTCAAAGCACTGCACGCGGCGACAGAGGTTATCGCGGTCGTGGGCTCGGTTACCCGTGCCGACGAGCCTATCCGCCGACTGCATGAAACCAGCCGCGCGGCCACCCGGCCCCGCGGGCTGCCTGTCTTTCTCCCGCTAGCGCAAAGGGCCGGCTGGAACATCGATCGCGTCATCGAGCGCCCCTTCAGCGACCATGTTGTCCTCACCCGACTCAGCAAATGATGCCCCCGGGCCAGCGGAGAGCAGCTCCGTTACGTTAGTGATCTACGGCGCTGCTGCACCGATGACTACAGTGAGAGATATGACACTTTCCTCGATGGTGGTTTCGCGCGACTGGCAGGAAGTCAGCGTTCTTGAGTGTATCCTCGGCGGTCTTCACATGGACGTTTCGGTCGAGTGCGAGCCTCAAAGAGCTATGGCGCGGCTCTCTCACTCAAAAATTGACGCCCTCATCGTCGATTGCGACCTGAATGGAACCGCTCAGCTGTTCCGAGAACTGCAGACGCCGGGGAGACAGTTCAACACCGTTCCCCTAGTCATCATGGGGAATCGCCAAGGGATGGCTAGTCTGGATCAGAGCGGCGCCCTGTTCGCCTTCGAAAAACCCATATCCGTCGAGCAGGCCGTGCGCACCTTGTCGGCGGCCCGCTGCATGATCCTCGACGGACGCCTGCGCTATCACCGCATTGGAGTTGAAATACCCGTCTCGCTCAAACACAAGGGCCGCAGGAAGTTGGACGCGCACCTGGTCAACGTCAGTCAGGGCGGCATGCGGATCTCGACCGAACGTTCCCTTGATCCCGGTGCCCTGCAGATCTCATGTGAGCTTCCCGGAACCAAGTCGGAATTGCACGCGCAAGCCGAAGTCGTCTGGCAAGACAAGAGCGGCAATGTCGGCGTTCGGTTCGTGAAGGTGCCAGCACAGCAGCAGAGGGCGCTCGAACTCTGGCTTGCCCAACAGTTTCTCGCAAACTAAGCCTGAACCAACAAAGGGCACAAAGGCACACAAAGGAAATCCTTCGTGTACCTTCGTGTCGTTTGTGTGGTTGAGGCTTTGATCCTAGCGAAACGGCTCTTGCTCCAGCTCGGGATCCTGGCACTCGCCGTCAGCAATTCGTGCCAGTCTCGTCCCCAGACTCCCACCCGCGAAGTAGCGAAAGAATGCCCAATACAGCCCAGCCATCGCTAAAGCGGCACCGCTCACCATCGACACTGGCCATTTTGGAGGCTCCCGCGTCACTGACAGAAAGACGAGTGTAAACAAGAGCAAGGCTGCTACGACCACCAGCGCGTCAACAGTCCAGGCTAGTGTTCGCCCCGACAGTGGTTGCGATAGCCAGTCTAGTTCGCGTGAAGAAGGCTGGATCTCGCCGATAGCATCTTCATAGCGAACCTCCGGTTCCGGCGGCTCGCGCCGCACCGGCAGCGCGATCACGTTCACGGGCGTCGCCGAAACCATTAGCCCGTCGTTTTGCTCTTCAGTCACTGTCGAAGAGCCATCATTGCCCGCGGGCTGATCGAGGGCAACGTTGTCGTGCCTGGGAGCGAACATAGGTCCCGCGTGCTCAGTATGCACTGAAATGCCTTCCAGAAGATTGCCGAAGATCCACCGGTTAATCTGCAGCTTCAACGCCGGGGGCATCTCGAGAAACCGGATGCCGCACTGTCCCGAAAATGTGGCCCACACCACTTCGGCGCGTGTCTCCACTTGCAGCCGCGGATAGCGCAGTTCAAAGCGCACGCGCAACTGCTGCCGCGGACGCACCGCCGCCACCACCTGCACGCCGATGCCGCTGTGTGTGAGATTGCGTACGATCCCACCGTTGGCCTGATCGAGGGTGACGTAGGCGAGCGTGCGGAGTTCGTGCCGATGCTGCGCTCGTGCCTGACGCACGGGAGTGAGTCCTGCGTCCATATTCACCGCCGGAAGTCGCTGTGAGCCAGAGGTATCCAAGGATGTTATCCTGCGCTGTAGTAACTTCTGAGTAACCACGCTGGTTCGTTTCGTCTGGTTTGTTTCGTAGAGACGTACCTTGCTACGTCTCTGCCGGCGGCACACAAGCCGGCGTGGAATACGCTGCGAGCAGAGACGTTGCGAGCAACGTCTCTACGACGCTCCCAGAAACGCCTCCCGCGCTTTCCGTCCCGAAGCTTGCCAGATCTTCACGGCCTCGAACAGAATTACCGTCCCGTAAGTCACCGCCAGCCACACCACGACCGCCTCGATCGGCAGTTCGGACCATGCTCCGATGAACACACCCATCATCGCTCGATGCTGGTAGTTCCACCATCCGTACGGCAGAGCCAGCGTTGCCTCCCAAAGCATGCTGACCAGCAGGATGAAATACATCGTCAGGCTAAGGGCGCGCCAGTTGATGAACCTGCGCGTAACGGGATAGAAGCCTACCGAGGGGATTAGGCCCCCAACGACGAGCACGATGAAATAGCCCGGCAGTCCTTCGCGCGCCTCCGAGAACCATTTCTTGTAGAGGACAGCTACCGCAATCAGCACCACTCCGATCACCAGCGACATGGGATGAAACTTCAGCAGCTTCGGCAACGCGCGCGCCTCGCCGCCAAAGTCCTCTACTGTGTACGCTGCCAGCCAGTACTCGCTGAGCCACACGTAGAGCAAAAGAATCGTGATGAACCCGGTCAAATAAAAGAAATACTCTTCAATGGGCACCCAGTGTCCCAACGCCGGCGCCAGGATGCCCAGCGTGGCCCGAGGATTCGGAAACAGGAAAAACCACTGCGCAAAGATCACATCCATCAGGCAACCGACGGGCGCGAGAATTCCGATCGTACGCCAGAAGGCGCGCTTCGGTATCTCCAGTCCCGCGCTTGGCAGGAACCACACGGTAAGTACGACGATCGGCACGATGAACAGCAGCAGGCTCCACGTGTATCCATGCGGCGAGGCATTGGGCTGAACCTGTAGCGTGGCGGGCGCGCTCACCGAATGCAGTGTAATGGCTGCCGGGATGATCATCATCGCCAGCATCCCGATTACAATTCCCGCCGCAATCGTGGTGGAAGGAGACCCGTGAGTCCGAGGATGTGAGATCAGAATTTTTCCTTCCCCACCTTAGCGTCCTTTGTGGTTATTGAGTTTCGCAGGATTCTACTCCAGAACCCATTCCCGGCGTCCCGGCTTTCGCCAATTGTTCGCGAACGCAGGGCGGCCTTCGGAGGTTACACGGAAGTACATGCCCAAAGGGTCATCCTCCGGTGATTGAAAGTCACGGCAATCCTAGATACCTTAAGCGTGAGCTATCTGGCGATGGCCTCATTGACCTCTAAGCCCGACATTGAAATGGCGGACTCCCTTTCGGGCGACAGTCTGCCCGCGTGGCCGCACGCGCATACGCCTGCGCCAGTCAAGGATGCGGGCGAGAACGATAGCAGCAAGCCTTCGCAGCGCGATGCGCTGCAGGCGCTGCTTGCCTTCTCCGCGCTGCACGATCAAGTGCGCCGCCGCAAAGCGCTGGCTTCGCAGAAAAACGGATTCGACTCCGCGACTCCGGCAATTGAGTTCGAGCCCACCGAGCTTTTTGTTCTGGATGAAGTTCTTCAGTTGGTCGCCGAGCGCGCCGTCGCCATCACCGGCGCCGATGGGCTGGCCATCGCGCTCGCTGAGAATAGCGAGATCGTTCTGCGCGCGGCCGCCGGTACAGTGCGTCCCGATCCCGGCACGCGCATCGACCGCGACTCGGCTTTTTCCGGAGCCTGCTTTCGCACCGCGCAGATCATCAATTGCGACGACACCGAAACCGATGCGCGCCTGAATCTTGAGGCCTGCCGCAAGATGGGTGCCCGCTCCATGGTGGCAGTGCCGCTATGCGGACGCCGCCGCGTCATCGGAGTGCTTGAAGCCTTCTCCTCTTGGCCTTTTGCCTTCAATGAAATCGACATCCGCAACCTGACACTGCTTGCCGAACTCATTCTGGGCGCGCTCAAGCCTGAGGACGAGGATCGATTCGCGCAGTCGGCCCAGGCAGCCGAGACCAGGTTGGAGCCAACAAGGCCCGAGCCCAAGCCAGAGCCAGCCAGATACGAAGCGAAAATAGCGCCAGTCGTTGTTGCCCCAAGCCCATTGCCGCCGAAGCCGGTACCCGCCGCGCCAATTGCGGCACAGCCAGTGGCGCCCTCCAAGATTGTGGCTCCGACTGCACCCGCGACTCCGGCAGTCACTCCGGCAGTTCCCGCGGCCGCTGCGCCGGTAAAGCCAGTGATTCCGCCGCCAGCGCCGAAACCGGCGCTGCCTCAGATTGCAGCCGCGGCTTCGGTCGCAGTTCCGGCTACAGTTCCTGCGAAGAAAGTGGACGCGCCCACCGCGCCGATCCCTGCATATGTCGAAGCAAAGTCCAAAGCCACGCCTGAGCCCGCGCTCAGCTTCGGACAACTCGACGGCGACAAGTCCCAACGTCCGTGGATGGTGTTCATGCTGGTGGGCATTGTCATCGCGGCCGCATTCGGCGCCGGAGTATGGTGGAAGTTGAAGAACGCGCAAATCAGCGACCAGATGGTGCAGAACCAGCCCGTTGCGCAACCGGCTCAGACAAATCCCGAAGAGCAGTCAGCCGATACCGCAGCCGAATCCTCCGGTGAGCTTCCCGATTCCGACCAGCCGGAAAACACGCCCGCCACGCCGCAGGAGTTATCGAAGTTTCCACACGTCACGGGAGTACGTCACTGGTCGTCGGGCGATTCCAGCACCATCGTTCTTGACCTTGAAGATCAGGTGCAGTACGAGCCCGGACATCTCTCCAATCCCGAGCGCTTCTATTTCGATCTGCGGGACACACAACTCGCGGCCGAGTTAAAGGGCAAAGCGATTGAGGGAGACACGCTGCTTAGCCACATTCGCTTGGCACAGCCCGTGTCTGGCATGACGCGCGTGGTACTCGAAGCCAAGAACAGCGCGACGCTTTCGGCTCCACAGGTCAGTCTCGAGCGCGATCCCTATCGGCTGGTTATTCAGGTCAACAAGGCCGGCACTACTCCGAAATCCGCAGTCAATCTCTTCCCGAACGCGCCCGAGGTGGAGAAGAACAAGCTCGCGATTGTGATTCCGCCTCCGACAAAAGAAGACCTGCAAATGCGTTCGAAGGTTCCGAAGATGCGCATCGTCGTCGATGCCGGTCACGGCGGATGGGACCTTGGCACCGTGGGCCGCCGCGGGTTGCTGGAAAAGGATCTGGTGTTTGAAATATCCCAGCGCCTGGGCCAGTTGCTCGAGTCGCGCCTGGGCGCGGACGTGATCTACACGCGCCCGGACGACAACTACATTCCGCTCGATGAGCGCGCTGTGATCGCCAATACAGCGCAGGCCGATCTCTTCGTCTCGGTGCACGCCAACTACAGCGATACACCTTCGGCACGCGGCATTGAAACCTACTACACCAATCTATTCTCAGCACCCGGTTCGAAGGACCTCAGCAATCCCGCTGGTCCCAAGGAAGCGGCGATGCGCTCAACTCCGAAGAATGTTCCGATGCCAACGCTCACGCCGGGAGAGCTGCGTGACCGTATCGAGCAGTCACGGCGGCTGGCGTCTAGCGTGCAACGGTCTTTGTATGGAACGCTGTCGGGGCAGAATCCGGGCCTGCGCGATCGCGGCATCAAAGAAGCCGGATTCGTCGTCCTCACTGAAAGCGCCATGCCGGGAATTCTGGCGGAAGTCTCCTTCGTCTCGAGTCCCACGGATGAACAGAAACTCCGCAGCGACGGCTACCGCGAACAAATCGCCGAGGCGCTGTACAAAGGCATCGCGCGCTATGCGTCCAGCTCAAAGGGCGTGAAGGTCGCCAGCGCCGCGAAGTAGGAACTGTTCTCAGCTTCAGCTTCTCGTGTAGGGACGGACGCATTCGTCCGTCCCGGTCGCGACGTGACCGTTGCGCCTGCCGACATCTACGCCAACGTCGTTGGCAATCCCCTGCAATCCGGGGCATAATGAAGCGCTTTTGCTTCCACACGGAAGCAGCGCTGGAGCCGCATCTGACCCCTTCCACCGAACACTTTGACGTCATCATCATCGGCGCCGGACTCTCTGGCATCGGGGCGGGATACCGGCTGCAGACGCGCTGTCCGCGCAAGCGCTACATGATCCTCGAAGCGCGCGCGGAAATCGGCGGCACCTGGGATCTATTTCGCTACCCGGGCGTGCGCTCCGACTCTGACATGTTCACGCTCGGATATCCCTTCCGTCCGTGGAAAGAGGTCCAGCACATCGGCGATGGAGCGAGCATCCTGAAATACGTCCGCGAGACTGCGCACGAATTCGGCATCGATCGCCACATCCGATTTCGTCAGCGCGTGCTCTCCGCCTCCTGGTCATCGGAGGACACACGCTGGACCATTGCAGCAAAGAGTGACGAGGCCGGCGAGACGGTGCGCTACTCCTGCGACTTTCTCTACGGATGCACGGGCTACTACCGTTATGACGCAGGATACGAGCCGAGTTTCCCGGGCGCCGAACGTTTCCGCGGACGGCTCATCCATCCGCAACATTGGCCGGAAGACCTCGACTACACAGGACGGAAGGTCGTGGTCATCGGCAGCGGTGCGACTGCGGTGACGCTCGTCCCCGCAATGTCGCAGACGGCGGCGCATGTGACGATGCTGCAGCGTTCGCCGACGTACATCCTGAATCTGCCGAATCACGATCCACTCGCCAATCTGATCCGGCGGGTGTTGCCGCAGCGCGCCGCGCTCCGCCTGGTGCGGTGGAAGAACATCCTGATCAGCCTCGGGATCTATCAACTCAGCCAGCGCGCGCCGGAGCGCATGCGCCGCATGCTGCGCGCCGAAGCGGCGAAAGTTCTGCCGCCAGGCTACGAGGTCGATAAGCACTTCAATCCGCGCTATCGACCATGGGATCAGCGGCTCTGCCTGGTTCCGGATTCCGACTTGTTCCAAGCCATCAGCGCGGGCCGCGCGTCGGTGGTGACCGACGAGATCGAGACCTTCACCGAACGCGGAGTTCGCTTGAAATCGGGGGACGAACTGGAAGCGGACATCATCGTTTCCGCAACCGGTTTGCAGATGCTCGCTCTGGGAGCGGTGCGGCTCGTGGTCGATGGCGCACCAGTGGATACGCCGCGTAGCTTCATCTACAAGGGAACGATGCTGAGCAATGTTCCGAACTTTGCCTTCTGCATCGGCTACACCAACGCTTCGTGGACGCTGCGCGCGGATCTGGCTTCTACGTATGTCTGCCGCGTGTTGAACCATATGGATCGCCACGGTTACCGCATCTGCAAGCCGGCGTGCAATCCCGCATCGCTCGAGGCAAGACCGTTGCTGAATCTCAACTCCGGATACGTTCAGCGCGCCGCAGCCGACTTGCCCAAGCAGGCCGCGACCGCGCCGTGGCTGATTCGGCAGAACTACATCCTTGACTCATTCACCATGAAGCTAAGCCGTTTGGAAGATGGCATTCTGCAATTCGGCGCAGCGGCTTCGGTTCCACGCGCGGAGCTACGGGAAGAAGTAAGCTCTGTCGGGGATTAGGGATTAGGGATCAGGGGTCA
>AR_comb_assmDRAFT_10214601_pt1 | contig 12707 bp, 9 predicted proteins | sample ArasoioldDNA_FD_10543 | JGI IMG/M metagenome (IMG submission 10543) | reverse complement strand
GAGGCGGCGGGTTTCTCGGGAGGTGCCGTGGTTGTCTGCGCCCAAGCCAAGGACGCCAATATCAAAACGAGCAACCATTGCCCACCTTTCCAGCTTCGACTCATGCGTTCTCCTGTCACTCGGTAGCCCTCACGGCTTGTCCGCCGATTTGCTTCAACTTGTACAGAAGGGCTTTGTAACTAATCTGCAATTCCTGGGCAGCGCGCTTGCGATTCCAGCGAGTGCGATCGAGCACGCGCAAAATCAACTCCTTTTCAGCTTCGCGGGAAGCGGCGCGTGCGGCTTGCTTCAAGGAGACTCGCTCTCCGTCGGAGATGGAAACGGAGCGGGACCAACGCTGGCGCAGCCCGCCCATAGCGACGCTTTCGTCTCCTAAGGCCACGATGGCGCGCACGGCGTCTTCGAGTTCGCGAATGTTTCCCGGCCAGTTGTAGTCGCGGAAAAGGCGCTCCGTGGCCGGACTCAGAACAGGGACCGGGCGTCCGAAGGCGTGGGAATACTTTGCGAGAAAATAGCTGATCAACTGCGGGATATCTTCCTTGTGCTGCCGTAACGGAGGGATGCGCAAGCACACTCCGCTAATGCGGTAGTAGAGATCTTCACGAAGTTTTCCACTGCGAACCTCGGCTTCCAGGTCCTGCGAACTGCCACAAATAAGCCGAAGCTCAGCGGCACCCTTCTCAGTGACCCGCTCCAAAGCGCTGATAAATCGCAGGAAGGCTTCCTGGCACGGCCGACTCAGGTCGGCAAGCTCCTCGAAATATATGGTACCGCGGACGGAGCCGGATTCGACCTCGGCCAGTCGTTCAAGAGTCAAGGAGGAACAAGGCTCGATACGGAAACGATCGGAACCGTAGGAGGACACCTGGTGAATGTGGCGAGCTGTGGCCTCCTTCCCGGCGCCTGATTCGGCCAGGAGAAGGACGGGCACCTCACTCTTGGAGAGCTCCCGGATGACGAGTTCCAAGGCGCGCATACTCTGGCCGAGTCCTTCCACAAACTCTTCGTGGGCGCGCTGTTCTGCTTGCTGATTCCCGGATGTGTTCAACGCCATTTTCAACCCCGGATCATTCATACGTGCCGCAGCCAGGCAGAGATGCGGTTTCCCAATTCAAAGCAAGACGGCTGCCATCAAGGTCGACCGTCCGCAATCCGACTAAATGCAATTTATCCATTTATTATCAACTACTTAAGCAAAACATGAGTACTCGAAATGAATGCCAAACCGAACGGGGATACTCTTTGAATTCCCCATGGAGAGGAAAGAGTTTACCCACAAATGGTAACTTACGCAGATTACCTTCGGTGCGGAGGCAAAAGGTGCTTCGGTCTTGATGCCTTAAATCGATGTAAAAACAAGAAAAAATGGTAAAAAAGTGGCTTTGCGCTGACGTTTTTGGGGTGTTTTGCATCTTTGTGCAGGAATGGACTTTCGTTGCGCAGTGATTGGTAATCGCATATTCTGCGAGTAGATTTACCTGTCGTCCTTGATTGGGTTTGAGCCAGGCCGTCCAAATCGACACTCCGACCTCTATCTCGAAATTCCCTCCGGGCCCCGGAATTTCCCGCTGGTCTTGGCTCGTCTTGGCCTTGCTGCTGGGTGGCCTTTACGGACCGATCCTGGCCCGTTTGGCTTCGCAGTGGTGGCATGATCCCAACTTTTCGCATGGGCCGTTCGTCCCGCTGTTCTCGCTTTACGTGCTATGGCAGGACCGGACAAGGCTCCGAAGCCTACCGAAGCGGCCCTCATGGTCGGGAGCGCTGGTCATTCTGCTGGGACTGGGTGTTCTGGCGGGAGGCGTGGTCGGGGCAGAGCTCTTTCTCTCGCGAGTTTCTCTGTTGATTGTGCTGGCGGGGCTGGTGGTGCTGTTCCTGGGATGGAATCACTTGCGCGCTGTAGTGTTTCCGTGGGCCTTCCTGCTGCTGATGATTCCGATTCCCAAAATCATTTTCAACCAGATCACGATTCCGTTGCAGAAGTTCGCGTCGGTGACAGCCGCGCACGTTCTGCCCAATCTCGGCGTGCCGGTATATCGCGAAGGAAACATCATCAATCTTCCGGCGATGCCGCTGGAAGTGGCGGAAGCGTGCAGCGGGATCCGTTCGCTGATGTCATTGGCGACATTGGCGATTATTTACGGCTACTTCATGGAGCCAAAAAAATGGATCCGGTTCGCACTGGCGATCGCGTCGGTGCCGATTGCAGTGGCTGCGAATGCATTCCGGATCATCGGCACGGGCCTGCTGGTGCAGTACTGGGATCCGGAGAAGGCGGAGGGATTTTTCCACACCTTTTCAGGCTGGCTGATTTTCATGGTTTCGCTTGGACTACTGCTGCTGGTGCACCGTGTGCTGGTCTGGGCAGATCGCCGATGGAATCTGAGTTCTTCAGAGACTGAAGTAGGTGAGCCGAGGCGAGTGAGCGTGGGCCATGAAGCCCAGGACAAGTCGAAGGGCCTATGGCGATTTGCGACGGCGGTATTGCTTCTATGCATGGCATTGGTTTTTCTCGAGCGCCGAGCCGGCACGGAAGTGCTCCCGGAAAGAGCGTCGCTAACGTCGTTCCCGATGCAAGTAGGTGACTGGACAGCGCGAGACGTCCCCATCGAAAAAGGGATTCGCGACGTTTTAGGACCGGGCGATTTTATGTTACGCGTGTACGAACAGGAGCAGTCGAGCGAGCCGGCGGTGGACCTGTTCGTGGCTTACTTTCCTTCGCAGCGGTCGGGTGACACGATGCACTCACCGCAAAATTGCCTGCCGGGCGCCGGATGGAATTTTGCGACGCGGCGGCGTATTGAGTTGAGTCCGCCTGGAGCGGCTCCTTTTGTCGTAAATCAAAATGTTGTGTCGAAAGGAACAGACCGTCAGCTGGTTCTGTACTGGTACTACGCACATGACCGGGCAGTAGCCAGCGAGTACAGCGCGAAGTGGTACCTGATTTCTGACGCGATGCGGACGAATCGCAGCGATGGCTCGCTGATCCGAATCACAACGCCGATGCTGCCAGGGGAAACTATTGACGCAGCGATGCAGAGGCTGCGTCCTTTCGCAGATCAAGTTGTGCCGAAACTGCCGGCGTATATCCCAAAATGACGTGGTCAGAAGGGGGCAAGGTTGCAGCAGAGCAGGGCAGGCCGAAACGAATCCGTTGGCGAAATAAGCTGCTACAGGGAAATCCGGAGGCATCTCATAACGCACGTCTTTGCCTGATGAAGTGGCTTTAGAATTGCTGCCACTACTATGACCCTTCCTATAACCGCAGTCCCATCGCAGGGACGCGATTCCGGAGAATCATTCATGAGGCTTTCGTTCCGTCTTCCCCTGGTCCTGGTTTTGATCGGCGCAACGCTCGTCGGTTGCTCGCGGGATCCGAACGTCCGCAAGCAGAAGTATCTGGAAAGCGGGCAGAGATTTTTCGAAAAGGGGAAGTATCACGAGGCGTCCATTCAATTCAGCAACGCCATCCAGGTTGATCCGCGATTCGCAAATGCACACTACCAGCTGGCTTTGACCTACCTTCAACTTGACCAGCCGCAACGTGCTTATCAAGAACTGCAGCGCACGCTTGAAATCGATCCGAACAATTACAAAGCGCATGTCGACATCGCCAACATGCTGATTTCGTCCAAGAACTTCAAGCAGGCCAAAGAACAGCATCTGGATTTGCTGTTGCAGCAGGATGGGAATGATCCGGACGTGCACATGGCGATGGCCAATTACCTGGCGGGAACGCAAGATCTTCCGGGGGCCTTGCAGGAGATGCAGAAAGCGATCGCACTCGATCCCAAGCGTCCCGAGTTGTATTTGAACCTTGGCATGCTGCAGTTCAGCAACCAGCAGAATGGCGCGGCAGAAGCGAGCTTTAAGCGGGCTGCAGAACTGGACCCAAAATCGATGAACGCGCAAAAGGCGTTGGGAAGCCTTTATCAGCGCCAAGGACGGTACCCCGAGGCAGAACAGCAATATCGTCATGCGATCCAGATCGATTCAAAAAATCCTGATCCGCGGCATGCGCTGGTCCTGCTCTACATGGCGGAGGGCAAGAAGACCGAGGCCGAAAACTTGCTTCGACAGACCAAGCAGGACTTGCCTGATAACTCCGTCGGCTATCGCATGCTGGGCGACTGGTACTTCGCCAACAAAGACTTGGACCGCGCTGCGACTGAATACGAGAGCCTCTATAACGACCATCCGAAAGACCTGGTCGTGCGCAAGAACTATACGCAACTGCTGATCCTGAAGAACCGGCTCGAGGAGGCGAGCAAGATCAATGACGCGATCTTGAAGCAGTACCCGCAGGATGACGAGGCAATGATTTTTAAAGGTCAGATTTTGTTACGGGAAGGCAAGGTGACGGAAGCGGCTGATGCCCTGCAGGCCGCCATCCGGAATGATCCGGACAACGGGATCGCACACTACCATCTCGGAAGAGCATTCGCGCAGCAGGGTAATTATCCGCGCGCTGAAGGCGAATGGAGAGAAGCCATTCGACTGCGCCCGGATCTGACTGAAGCACAAGTGGACCTGGCGGCCGCCTTGAACCGCAAAGGTGATTGGAGCGGCTTGTATCAGACGGCTTCGGACATCGTGCAGACACAACCCCAAGGGGTGGAAGGTTACATTTTTCGTGCAGTGGCGGCGTCCAACCTCGGCAGGAAGGAGCAGGCTGAGCAGGATGTGAACAAGGCTATTGAGGTGGCTCCCGGGAATTCAATCGGCTACATCCAGATGGGCAGTCTGCGGCTTACCGACAAACGGTTCCCAGAAGCCGAAAAATCTTTTCAGAAGGCGCTCGAACTGGATTCCCACTCGGTTGACGCAATGAACGGCTTGATGCGTACATACCTGTTACAGAAGCAACCGGACAAGGCGATCGACGCAGTGAAGGCACAGATCGCGAAAGCGCCGGATAGCAGCGCTTTTTATGACCTGATGGGCACGGCATTATTTGAAAGCAAAAAAGATTCGAGGTCGGCAGAGACGGCGTTCCGCAAATCCATTGAACTCGACAAGTCCAACGCGGATGCATTTCTGAAACTGGGCCAGGTCCTACTGTCGGAAGGCGTTCCAGATCAGGCGATCACAACCTGCCAGCAAGGGATCAAAGATAATCCGCGCGATATTGCGCTCTACATTTTTCTCGGCGAGTTGAACGAACAGCGGCAAAACTGGAATGACGCGAAGGCCGCGTATCAAAAGGTATTGGAAATTCAGCCGGACAATGCGCTTGCGTCGAACAACCTGGCATACCTCATGCTGCAGCAGGGCGGTAACGTAGACGTGGCTCTGGCCATGGCGCAGACTGCACGGAGGGCAATGCCGGAATCGGCAAGCGCGGCTGACACGCTCGGCTGGGCCTACTATCAAAAGGGCGCGTATGCGACGTCGATCGATCTGTTTAAAGAAGCACTGAAGAAGAAGCCCAATGATCCGACCTTCCACTATCACCTTGGAATGGCGTATCAGAAGACGGATCAGCCGGCAGCAGCCCGTGAACAGTTGAAGCAGGTTCTCAAGATCAGCCCGAACTTCACAGACGCCAGCACGACCGCGAGTGATTTAAAAAAGGTGATCTCCGACTTGGGGGGGATCTAGCGGTTCAAGGGAAGGCGGGAGGCCGAATAGGTCCGGCGTCTCCAGTCAATTCCACTAAAAGACTGAACCGGGATTATTGAAGGACTTTCTTTCCTAACACGGTTGTCAAATTCCCTCTACTGCATCGGTATTGGGTCACCGAAAAACGTCTCAATCCATGTCATGCCTGCGAAAAGAAGAACCTCCGACTGCGAAGATTTGTTTTGCAATTGGGCTGCTTCGGCCAAAGGAAAACCCCGCTGATCGCGATTCAGCGGGGTCTTGGAAAAGCGTTGATTGGATATTAGCTAACGTTCAGCTTGCGCCGAATAAGTCCCGCCAAGCCGACGAGGCCGGTTCCGAAGAGGGTTAGAGTTCCGGGCTCCGGCACCAGGATATTGGTGTCGCCGCTCGAACCCGCGATGCCCTGTCCGTTATACAAGCCCTTCGTGTTAACAGTTAGCTGCACGGTGATGCCATCGGTCGTGTAGTTGTTGTTGAAGTTACCGGTGATGGAACCGGTTAGAGTGTAGTTGTGCGTACCGTTGGCTAAAGTCACCATCGTCCACGTCACAGGTCCACTGAAGGAACCCTGAAAGATCGTGCCGTTGGGCAAGCCATTGCCACCGTTGCCGATGATCATGAACGAGCCGCCGCCCGCGAACGTACCACCATTCTGCAGCGATCCGCTGGTGAGGGCTCCGGTCGAAAACGAGAACGAACCCAAACCGGGAGCCGCCAATAACGGCATTCCGTTCAGTCCATTCACCGCGACGAGCGAGGAACCACTCAAAGTGAGACCGCTATTGCTGCCGGTCAGGGTTCCACCGCTATTCGTGAAGTCCACCCCACCACTCGCAAAAGCTGCCATCGGCAGGGCCAGTGCCAGCGCAGCCATCACAACGACTTTCTTGAGCATTACTGCCTCCTAGGTAGGTCGCTCTCGCTCAAATCTCTTTAGACACCTTGGCTGGGTCCCTGGAGCAGAGCGTAGTCCTAAAGTGCATCTGTGCTGCCAAAAGTCCCAAATAAGGAACGTTATTAAAATCAATCACTTACATCATATGATCCTCGACCGTAATCCGCAATGTTGCAAAGTGCTGCGCACGAAAGACACTTCTATTGCGGGACGTCCGTCCTGGATGTCTTCGCAAGTGCCTTTGCCTACTCCACGTTGACTGGGTGATTGGCTCCGTTTTCAGCCTGACGTCTGACCGTGCGGTTGGAAGGAAGGCCGGCATCCCGAATTTTGTAGAGCAGCGCCCGGTAGCTAATGCTTAGGGCGCGCGCTGCCTGTTTACGATTCCAGTGATTGGCCTGGAGAACCTTCAGAATGACCTTGCGCTCGAGTTCGCGTACCGCCTGCCGGGTAAGCTTCTTGAGCGAAATCGGTCCATCGATGTTGATTTCTGGGTTGAAGTAGTCCTGTTCGCGGGTAACGAGATCGCTTGAAATGACGTCTTCGGTCCCCAGAATCACATACCGCTTGATGAGATTTTCGAGTTCGCGAATATTGCCGGGCCAGTGATACTTCTGCAACACCGCCAGCAATTCCGGGGACAACGCTTTAGCGCGGCAATTGTATTTCCGGTTGTAGTGCTCGAGAAAAAAGTGGGCCAAGTCTTCGATGTCAGCGCGGCGCTCGCGCAGTGGCGGCAATAGAACACTCACCACGTTGATGCGGTAGAAGAGATCTTGGCGGAACGTTCCATTTTCGATTTCGCTCTCAAGGTGCCGGTTCGTAGCACAGACTACGCGCACTTCGACTTTCTTGTCCTCTTGCGCGCCGATGCGGCAAAACTGGCCATCCTGGAGGAGTTGAAGGAGCTTCGACTGGAGACCCAGATCAAGTTCAGAAATTTCGTCGAGAAAGAGCGTGCCGCGGTGCGCCAACTCGACGCGGCCGGGCTTGGTACCGTAAGCGCCGGTGAAGGCGCCTTTTTCGTATCCAAAAAGCTCGCTCTCGAGCAATGTCCCAGGGATAGCCGGGCAGTTGACCTTGACGTAAGGCCCGGAGCGCCAGGGAGAGCGCCCGTGGATCATCCTTGCAATGATGTCTTTTCCGGTCCCGCTCTCGCCTTGAATCAAAACGGGTACATTTGCGGCAGCGACCTTATCCAGCCGCTCGCGGACCGCCTGCATGGTGTCCGAGCGCCCAAAAACTACGGACTCCGGGGGAATCTCTCCAATTGCTTGGACCAACGAGCTTACCGAGCCTGTGGTTGTCATGTTCACCAATTCTGCGTTGTTTCCGCAACGAACGTCTCTAACTTTGCACCCGGCGCGCCAAACAAAGTTGCTAGCGTTCTGTAGGTGTCCAGATGAATTTTATCTTTTTGAGACGGCTCGCCTTATGGGACGGGGCAAGAGCTGGCTCAAGCTGGACGAAGGGCAGGAGGACGGAGCCGCGCACCGAGGTTTGGTGATTTTCGAAGGAAAAACTTTTCACACTACAGAACGAGCTTTCCTTTTTGCAGCGAGCTTAGCTGCAGTACTGCCGAGCAGGGGACGAGAAAACTTGACCCCGAGCAAGTGGTATCCCTCTGCATGAGTGACACGAAGCATTTTGGCGCGCAAAGTTCGAGCGGCTCGCGGCACGGAAGCGCCGAGCGCCAGGGGCGGCGACGGAATTTCAAGCATTACCTGCGAGAAAAGCGGCGGAGAACGCCGAACGATGACGAGGGCACCGCCAGCGCTGATGTTCAGCGCAGTGGCAAACTCCAGTAACTCCTTGCCTTTCTCGTCCTTGCTACGAACAAAAACGGGGATAGCAATAGGCAACCGGGGCCACTGACGGCGTTCTTGTCCAGGCGTTCGGCGATTCAAGCAAGTCCCCTTTTCCAGTTTAATCGCTTACCCAGCGGCATCTGATGGGCCAAATTCCGGCGGCAAGACGGGAAGCGTGGGAAAACTTGGAGCACATCCGTCTACTAAGGCTCAAAAGCGCGGCGATATCAGGAAATATACGGCACAACCCCTAGGAAACCCGTGGGGAAACCTGTATGACTCGGAGTCCTTTTGGAGGTTAAAGTTGCAACCATTTTCCCATCTTTGGCAATTCGGGTGCTTTTTCGTTTGACAAGGCACAGGGTGTCGCCTACCATCAAGTCACCTTTTTCTCCCAAAGACTGAGGTAGCGCTCGGCTGTTTCCCTCCCCGCTGTTAAGCCAGTGACATTCACTATGGCAGCGACACCCGACAACGCGCTCCTTCAACGAGGCGTGACCTCCGCACCGGAGGCGGCCCGCGAGGAACCATCCGCCGGAAGCAAACAAGTTTTACCCACCGAGCTGGAACAGAGCTTTAACCAGCTGCGCGAGCGCTTTGAGCGCACGACCAATGCGCTGGCATCAGCGGCGCACGATCTGAAAACACCTCTCGCGATTCTGAACGGTTATGTCGAGTTGCTTCAAAGCGAAAAGCTTGGGCCGCTAAATGAGCGGCAGCGCGACGTCCTCGACGACATGCAGGCGAGCGGGCAGCGCCTTCAGCACTTCATACAGGATTTTCTGTCGTACACCGTGCTGGAAACGGGCGAGCTCCGCATGCAGTATGAAGCGGGCGATGTGAATGCGTGCCTCTCGGAAGTTTGCCGTTTGTGGTCGCAGCGTTTTCAGGACAAGGGTTTAGCGCTCTACTTTCTCGCGAACGACAAGCTACCGGTCTTCCCGTTTGACTCCGCAAAAGTGCAGCGTGTGATTTCGAACTTATTGGAAAATGCATCCAAGTTCACGCCGCGGGGAGGCACCGTGTGGCTTCACGCGGAACCGTACATGTGGGAGCGGCGAACGGCGACGGCTCCCGGCGTGGAGAGAGAGCGGCGACGCCAATCACTTGCGACGCCAAACGCGATCAAGGTGAGCGTATCGGATACCGGACCAGGTATCGCGCCCGAATATCACCTCGAGATCTTCGATGATTTTTTTCGTCTTCCATCCAACGATTCGCAATCCGAAGGTATGGGTCTCGGGTTAGCGATTGCCCGGCGATTGATCACGGGGATGGGGGGCAAAGTATGGGTGGAAAGCGAGCCGGGAGCGGGATGCAAATTTTCGTTCCTAGTACCGCTGAAGCCCGCGGCGAGCTCCACGGCTAAAGGAAAGAGCAAATGAGTGACGACGCGAAGATCCTGCTAGTCGACGATGAACCCGGCATGCTGCGGTATATCCGCACGCTGCTGGAAGTCGATTCGTTCAAGGTCGAAACTGCTTCCACGGGAGAAGAAGCTCTGGAGCGGGTGCAGAAGGGCCTCCAGCCGGATCTGGTATTGCTCGATGTTCTGATGCCAGGTATCGACGGATTGGCGACACTGGAGCAATTACGGCAGATGAAGCCGAGTGTCAAGGTAGTGATGCTTTCCTGTGTAAGCGACACGCGCAAAGTTGTACAGGCGATGCGGCTTGGCGCTCATGATTACTTGACGAAGCCGTTTCAGAAGGCAGAACTCGATGCGGTGATTCAACAATGCCTGGGCGCGAATCAGCAGGCGTACGCCGGTGAAGTCGAAGAATTGTGCGACGACGTATTTTTTGTGGCTGCCAGTCCAGCGATGAAGAAGATTCGTTCACAGGCGGCGCTCGTTGCCAATGTCGATATTCCGGTGCTGCTCTTGGGTGAGAGCGGAACCGGAAAAGAAGTGCTGGCCCGACTGGTTCACAAGCTTTCGCCACGGGCACATCGAACGTTTCTGAAGGTGAATTGCGCGGCAGTACCCGCGGATCTCTTGGAGAGCGAACTTTTTGGATATGAAGCGGGTGCTTTCACGGGCGCGACTCATCCGAAGCCGGGAAAGTTTGAGATCTGCAACAAGGGAACAATTCTGTTGGACGAAATCGGCGAGATGCCTCCGCTGCTGCAAGCGAAGCTGTTGCACGTACTGCAGGACCAGCAATTCTCCCGCCTGGGGAGCCGATCGGTTGTGAAGGTAGACGTGCGGATCCTGGCGGCGACGAACATCAATATTCCGGAAGCGCTGGCAACGAAGCGCCTGCGAGAGGACCTCTACTACCGGTTGAATGCATTCACGCTTAACCTGCCGCCGCTGCGCGAACGCAAGGAAGAGGTGCCGATTCTGCTAAAGCACTTCATGACGCGGATGTCGGAGCGGTACGCGCGGCCGCCACTTCCGCTTTCGCCAGTAATGTTGGCCGCATGCCTGGAATATCCGTGGCCCGGCAACTTGCGAGAGCTAAGCAACTTTGTGAAGCGGTACCTGATTCTCGGCGATGAGAAGCTGGCCATTGCCGAATTGAATCCGCGGAATGATATGGGCGGAGGACATCGCACCGATGGAATGGGAAAGACCGACACATCCGCTGGCGGTTTGAAGTCGCTGGCGCGCAGCGCGAAGGATGAAGCGGAGGCCGCAGCGATTACAGAAGCTTTGGAACAAACCAACTGGAATCGCAAGCAGGCGGCCGTACTACTCAAGATCAGTTACAAAGCATTGCTCTACAAGATCCGGCAATATGGAATTGCGGAAGCGCGAAGTCACCACAAGCTTTCTGCTGGAGCCTAGCCATCCCACGCCGTCTAGTGATGCATCCAGTAAAGATGTGTAAACGCACCTCTGTGCCATAGGCGGCCGTGGTATGTTGCTGGCGGAGAGATGAACTTCATGCGGGATGATTCATCCCGCCGTAAATCCGTGGACATCCCCATGACAGCCAAACGGACGTACATTGCTCTTCTGCTGATTTCAGTCCTGTCTTACGCAGCGGACTTTAAGAAGGCCAAGATCATCGACATCCAAGATACAAGTGTAGTCGGTGGCGGCGTGCTGGATGGGCCGAGTCCGAACGGCGTGCCGATGACAACATCAGCTCGCGTTCCGTCGGCTGAACCGAAGTTCGAGATCACGGTAGAACTGGAAGGGAAACACTACACCGCGGTCTTTCCGCAAGACCGTCACTTTCAGATGACCGATTTGCAGCGCGGCGAATTTATCAATGTGCGTGTCGACGGAAAAAAGCTGGCGGTGCAGCGCCCGTTTGATGGCAAGGAAGTAAAAGCGAAAATCACGCGCGAGGAAAAAATCGAGAATACGCCCCAGAAATAACTGGCCTACGGTGCGCCTGCTTTGGTTGCGAATGCGGCTGCGGCATCATTGACCGTATCGTGGAATCCGATGATGCGGTTAATGTTTGCAGTATAGAGCATCTCGTGCACCATTCCTTTGACGCCCACGATTCGCATATCACCGCCTGCCTTTTTCAGCTTTCCCGATGAAGTAACGATCATGCCGAGACCCGTGCTATCGACCCGGTCCACCTCGGAGAGATCGAGAATTAACTTCCGAATATTGCCGCGGATTAATTCGTCGATGACCCACTCTACTTCCTGACAGGGCTTGCCCATGGTGATGCGGCCCACGGGCTGCAAGACGAAGATGTCAGGCTCGATGTGTTTACGACGGATCTCCAGCATCAATTAATGCCTCCGGGGTTGAGGATTAGTTGTGGGCCTACACTCTATCAGATGGATCAGGAGGAAGAGCGCGGGTTTCGGGAAGCTGTGAGGTTGGGTGTTTGTCCCGGATTTATATAAGGTCGCTTTAACGATGCGAACAAATCAGCGCCGTCTCAAGAATAGTGCGTGCTCCTCCCTTGATGACTCAATAAAAATGCCGGGCGATTAAGCGCCCGGCTTTTTGCAGAGATGGCTGACCTATTGCACAACCAGTGAGATTTGATTCGTCTGACTGAATGAGCCAGACGTCGCGCTCACGGTTACGGCATACGTTCCGGCAGGGGTGCCACTGTTGATGGTGGTCGAGCTGCTGTGGCTGCAGGCGGGCTGCACCGCGATCAGGCTTACGAGCAACAAGAGCATGAGCAACCCGATGACCCGCTGACGGCGCGTGTATTTCCCTCCCAGACCCAATCCCAACAGCGTCAAGCCCCCAATCGGGAGAAAAACTGCGTAGAGTGGGCCGGTGTGGCGGAGCGAGCCGGTCGTCGATGTGCGAGCAGTCGTAGTGATGCTGATCTGCACGCTGGAGGGGCTGGTGCCGGAGAGCGTGATGGGATTTGTAGAGAATGTGCAACCCGTGCCCGTACCACCTGGCAGGCCCGAAGGACAGGAGAGGGACACACTAGCAGTGTAATTGCCCTGTGGCGTCACCGTTGCTG
>AR_comb_assmDRAFT_10137264_pt1 | contig 12711 bp, 9 predicted proteins | sample ArasoioldDNA_FD_10543 | JGI IMG/M metagenome (IMG submission 10543) | reverse complement strand
GTCAGTTTCCAAACCTCCTGCTGACTTCGCTCTACCATCGGTTATTTAAGATGAAGAAAAAACGGTGGGGATTAAACCGTAGTAACCACACTTGCCGAAAAATAAATCTAGCTTCCGGTCATTAACGAATTGTCCCATTTCACACGTTTGAGGAGTTCGATATCCGAGAGCATTTTTCCTGTTCCGAGAACGACGGACGAAAGTGGATCGTCGGCTATCACGACGGGCAATCCCGTTTCTATCATCAGGCGCTTGTCTAAGTTTTTGAGGAGAGCTCCACCGCCTGTCAGGACGATACCGCGCTCGACGATGTCAGCTGACAACTCAGGCGGCGTTCGTTCGAGCGCAACACGAACAGCGTTAATGATGGTTGAGACCGCGTCGGATAGTGCTTCACGTACTTCTTCGTCTGTGATGGTGATGGTCTTCGGAATACCTTCGATAAGATTCCGGCCCCGAACATCCATAGAAAGCGGTTCGTCGAGAGGAAAGGCCGAACCAAGTGAGATCTTGATCGCCTCCGAGGTGCGCTCTCCGATCAAGAGGTTGTACTTTCGCTTGATGTATTGGGTAATGGCTTCGTCCATTTCGTTTCCGGCGACGCGGACGGCCCTTGAGTAAACGATGCCCGACAGGGAGATCACGGCGATATCAGTGGTTCCGCCACCGATATCAACAACCATGTTTCCGTGGGGTTCTGTTATCGGAAGTCCGGCGCCGATCGCTGCTGCCATTGCTTCTTCGACAAGATACACTTCCGACGCCTTGGCCCGGTAAGCTGAGTCTTCAACTGCCCTCCGTTCAACCTGAGTGATCTCGGAAGGTATACCGATCACAACTCTAGGCCTGACCCACGACTTGCCATTGTGAGCTTTCCGGATGAAGTGCTGGAGCATCTTTTCCGTCACTTCGAAATTCGCGATCACACCATCCTTCATCGGACGGATTGCGACAATATTGCCCGGCGTCCTGCCAAGCATTTCTTTTGCATCGCGGCCTACAGCTTCGACCTGATTAGTGACCTTGTTGATCGCTACTATGGAAGGCTCTGATACGACTATACCGCGGCCTTTTGCATACACTAGTGTGTTAGCCGTACCAAGATCTATTGCCAGATCACTGGAAAACAAACTGAACAGAGATTTAAATGCCATTGTGAATTACTTGTAGGGCTACCTAAATATGCTTGAGAATGCTTCTGCTCGAACGGAGAGATTGCTCTAAACTAACCCGCAAACCAATTGTTAAAGAGGAAACGTCGCCGACCCGAACGTCTAACGGAATAGCATACACTCTTTTATTTGCGGATTTCTACTGCAAAGACCGATATCTGAAGATTTTTCCCAAAAATTTTGGCGGTTGACGCTGACAGGGACTATACGCAAAAAGGGACGGCACTAAGGCCGCCCCTTTGTCACGTTCATCAAGGATTCGATTCGTCGATGAAATTTACGTTGGTTAGGTCACCGTTAACCGTCATAGTTCGAGCAGTGAAGGCGTATCGCTTGGTGAGAGGCTCGATGGTGTACACCCGACCGGGAATAACGTTATCGAAATGGTAAAAGCCAAACGACGACGTCGTCGTAATGGCGATCAAATTACCGCTATTGTCATCCAGAGCAACTCGAACACCGCCGATCGCCTGACCACCTGACGTTACCAGGCGGCCACTTATTGAAGCATTAACGACCGTCGCGGGACCGGGTCCCTGAAGCTGAACGGTTATAGGATTTCCCGTCTTCAAAAAGCCCAAGGTGGCGTTCACCATCTGGGGCGGTTGATTCGCGTCAAATCGGAAGTTATACAGCGTTCCCCACCGGATGGCATTCGCGTTTTGATTTTGGGCAAAGGTCTCAGAATTCCAGGTAACGGATGTCGGACCGGCATTCCATGCCCACGGCGCGCTGCTAAAACCGGCATTTCCGACCGTTCCGTCGAAAGTCCAACCGGGATGTTGTGGGGGAGCGTGAAACCCGGGATTTGTCACCGTTGCGCCGTTACCCGTGGGGACTGTGAACGACTGAATTGCTCGGTCGATGTTTTGGTTATAGATGGCGTATTCATAATGCCATACACCGGGCGATGGATTTGTCACCTTGTAAGCAACAAAGCCAATACCATCATTGCCTGGATCCGGTTGTATCTGAACTGCTGTGGCGCCGGCCCACGCCGTTATCGCGGGTTTTGTACGTTGAGTCGATCCAACTGGTGAGAAACTGAACGGGCTGGTAGTGCCGATGACCGAGTACTGGCGATACGATACGTTGTTGTATTGGTTGCACTGCCCCGGATGCGTCTGACACCATGCGTATTCGTGGGCAGTTATATACTGTCCTTCAGCGTAATACGTAGCTCCGGAATTCAGCGAAGTATTAAGATCTGCCATTTCAGTAAGTATCCGGTGCGATGGGCCAGTGTGTGTATGACCCGAATGATTGTTTGGCGGTGTCGCAGAATCACCACGGGGATAAAAGCCAGTAAACGGATTGATCCAGGCCCGTGAACCCAGTGCATTGCTGGATCCCGCGTTGAGGCTGGCCGAATACGGGTCCGAACACCCCGATCCCAAGTTCGAACCGCCGACTCCATTGCATCCCAGACTACAGATATTGTTTGTAAGCGCGGTAAAAGCGTGCTTCACGCTCGATTGCCCGATCTGTTCAAACCGGTCATTATTGGTCGGACCGCCGCTCATCCGATAGAGATTTTGCGGAATTACCGGATGATCATTGTCGGGCAAAGCGAACCAGTGCAGATTCTCAACCCCAAAGTTACACGAATCGGTTCCGACGGCAAGCCCAACCTGAGTGCCGGAGCTCCCGCCAAATTGAGCAAGCCCGGAAAGATCGCCGACAATGACATCCGGACCGGGAACGCTACCGGCATTATCGGCGTTAAGCGACGGCATTTCTTCAGATTTGACCTCGCCGTCGACGTACTGAACGACTTCTGTGGGCCGCATTGTTGCGCTCAACGATACTTCGCCCACAACCATACCTGCGTCCTGAGGGCGGCCGAGATCTAAGGAAAACTGTTTGGATAAAAGCAAGCGGCCACCTTTAACATTCAAAACATGTTGGTCCGCATCATAATCAAACTCCTGTCCTTCAATATTGAAGAACACGTAGCCCGACTTGCCATCGCGAATGACAAGGTCATAAGGCTCGCCCCAAGAATTGTTCTCCATAACAAGCTGGCGATAAGAAGAGCTCAATTTCGACGGAAGGGCCATATCGCCCCGAGGTATTAGGAGCATTGAACCTGGGAGTGGCCCGCGAACTTCGCCATTGAAAACGAGTACCGGAAAGAACGAGTTTCTTTCGGCGTCGAAGTATAATGGAGTATGCTTTGAATTTCGAAGTCCAGATCTGCTGCCGCCTAAGCGGCCGAGATCGAGAACCATCGAAACCGCCCCATCCGCGACGATCATTTTTTCGAGGGTGCCGGTATTGCCATCGCGGCCGCTGGTGGCGTCGCGGGATGTTGGGGAATCGCGCTCGATCCCGAAGAAAACCAGTGACGGAAGCAACGCGATAAGGAGTATTTTCAACATAGCTTTGAATTCCCTGGCCTGTACAGCCGTTCCTGAATGAGTTCTATCGCCCGTGCGGCTATAAGAAAGTAGTTCTCTCTTTTACACTCTTTTGAGGGCTTAAATCAAGTCTTAGCTAATTTCGAACGACCTCAGCCTGTGGCGAGAAAACGGGATTCGTATGAACGACTGTTTTCCTAAAGAAGATCAGAACCAAAGATCGATCCAACTGCCAGTGATCGCTGGACATTCGCATCCGAACATCCTTCGCAGATCTCGTACAAGCCGTTGGCGCGCATTCGCCCTTATCCTACTTACATTGTTAATGGCAGCTCATTTCGTGCAATGGCGTCTCATGGGGCAGACCATATCCCCGATCGAGCCTTCAGAAACGATGTACACACTGCAGCGCGGCGCCATCAATGCCGGATTTATATTCTTTACGGTGGCGATACTCGGGACGCTGATATTTGGCCGGTTTGTATGCGGTTGGGCTTGTCATATCGTCGCTCTCCAGGATCTATGTACCTGGTTAATGAAAAAGGCCGGAATCACGCCGAGACCGTTTCGATCGCGGCTGCTCGTCTATGTTCCAGTGGTCGCAGGTCTCTACATGTTTGTTTGGCCAACCGTTGCACGGGCTGTGTTTGGACCGCCGAATGAACCGGTGGTGCCGAACTTCACAAACCATTTGATCACGTCTGACTTTTGGGCGACGTTTCCTACAGTGGCGGTGGCCATCCCTTTTCTTTTCGTCTGCGGATTCATGACGGTGTATTTCCTCGGTTCGAAGGGGTTTTGCACGTATGCTTGCCCATATGGCGGGTTTTTTGGAGTCGCAGATAAGTTTTCGCCTGGGCGGATCAGAGTGACAGATGCCTGCAATGAGTGCGGTCATTGCACGGCGGCCTGCACATCGAATGTAATTGTTCATTCCGAAGTGAAGAAATATGGCATGGTCATCGATCCAGGCTGTATGAAGTGCATGGATTGCGTTAGCGTATGCCCAAACGACGCACTCTATTTCGGATTCGGTAAACCGCCATTTGGAGTCGTCAAAACGACAGCGATGAATTATTCGATTACTTGGGCTGAAGAGATCTTTGCAGCTGTAATCTTTCTTGCCAGCCTCCTTGCAGCATGGGACGTCTATCAACTCGTACCGATGTTAATGGCTCTCGGCATCGCGTCGATTTCCACCTTTTTGGCGATAAAGATCTTAAGGCTTTTCCGAACAACTGACTTAGCATTTCTTAAATACATCTTGCGATCGTCAGGGAAATTTACTCGAACAGGGTGGATATTCTTGACCTTTGCTTTTCTTTGGCTGGCGTTCATCGCCCATAGCGGATGGGTACACTATCACGAAAGTCGGGGGGCACTCGCCTACCAAAAGATCCGCATTCCGGACGAACTTGCGCTAGCAAGGACCAATCCCTCTCGCTGGCTCGGCTCTTCGGACCGCGAAGGAATCATCGACGGAAAATTGCATTTGCAAAAGTCGAACGACTACGGCCTTTTTACAAATATCGAGCTTCTTCCAAAACTTGCTTGGATCGAATATTTATCGGGAAACAACGAGCGGGCGATCGAACTGCTGCAAAATGCTGCCGATCGCCAGCACGGTCAAGATAAAGCTATCAGCCTCTACTATCGCGGTGCGATCCTGAATCGTTTGAAACTTTTTAACGAAGCGCAGACAAGTCTCGACCAAGCCCTCGCTGAACGGTCTGACCTTTCCGCTGCGCGCGAGGAGAAAGGGGAATCGCTATGGCAGCTTGATCGCAAAAATGAAGCGGTCTCTACATGGAATGAAGCTGTCTCTGAAAGCTCGGGGTTGGTCTTAGCGCACTATTTGCTAGCGGGTGCCACAGCAGCGATGGGCGATCCGGAAGTCGCAGTCGACCACGAGTTCCAAGCGGAACGAGCGACTCCAAACGACGCGCTTTTCAACTGGATGCTGGGAATGCGTTTGCAGAACGTTGGCATGAATGAACTTGCGGAAAAGCGCTTTCAGAAAGCAATCTCGCTTAATCCCGAATTCCGTCGTGCAAGGGAATCGGATTTGATCGACCGCCGATAAGTCCTAACCTTCCTTTTCTTTAGCGATCAACCTTTCACCAGACTGCTCCGGTTGACCGTCTGTCGTTTGCGGCAAATACTGCGCTGACGGGTTCTCAGACCCTTCCTGCTCGAGCGTCGCATTCAGAACATCACTGATCCGAGCAACCGGAATGAACTCAAGGTCGTTTCGAACATCCTCCGGTATTTCCTCGATATCGGCCTCATTCTGATATGGCAAAACGATGCGGCGAATACCCGCGCGGTAAGCGGCCAGAACCTTTTCCTTGAGACCTCCGATCGGAAAGACCAATCCGGACAATGTGATCTCGCCGGTCATTGCCGTGTTCGATCGGACCTTCCTTCCTGTGTACAACGACGCGAGCGCTGAGGCCATTGTGACACCGGCACTCGGTCCGTCTTTCGGAATTGCTCCGGCAGGAACGTGCAGGTGAACGCCATTCTGCTTGATGACCTCGGCATTTATCCCGAACTCGACTGCGTGCGACCACAAATAACTTCGTGCGGCCTGAGCAGACTCTTTCATTACTTCGCCTAGCTGACCTGTCAGCGTTAGTCCGCTACTGCCCGGAAGCAAGGTCGCTTCGATGAACAGAACCTCGCCGCCCATCTCTGTCCAAGCCATGCCGGTGGCAACACCAACGGGCAGTTCATCACGGGCCGATTCGGGATAGAACCGCGGGCCGCCGAGATAATCTTTGACGTCTTTTGCAGTTATTGCGACCCTGTCTGTCGAACCTTCGGCTACACGAAGGGCGACCTTTCGCGCAAGATTGCCAATGGCGCGTTCGAGCTGTCGCACGCCGGCCTCGCGCGTATATCGAGATGTAAGCAAATTGACCGCGTCATCCGAGATCTCGAGTTGCTCGGGCGTAAGGCCGTTTTCTTTGATCTGTCTCGGGATCAGATATTGCCTGGCGATATGAAGCTTTTCAAGATCGCTGTAACCCGCGATCTGAATGATCTCCATGCGGTCGCGCAGGGGCACAGGTATTGGCCCCAATTGGTTAGCAGTCGCAATGAAGAAAACTTTTGATAGATCGAACGGCAGGTCGAGATAATTGTCACGAAACGTATTGTTCTGAGCCGGATCGAGGATCTCGAGCAACGCTGCTGACGGGTCGCCGCGGTAGTCATTGCCCAGCTTGTCGATCTCATCGAGCATCATGACCGGATTGTTGACCGCAACTCTCCTCAACGCCTGAATAATTCGGCCCGGCATTGAGCCTATATATGTGCGGCGATGTCCGCGCAGCTCAGCTTCATCGCGCATGCCACCGAGCGACATTCGCTCAAACTCTCGTCCAAGCGCACGCGCTATCGAACGGCCAAGTGACGTCTTTCCGACTCCCGGCGGACCTACAAAAAGCAATATTGGACTCTTTGAATCGGGGCGTAATTTCATTACTGCAAGCGACTCGAGTATGCGCTTCTTTACGTCCTCAAGACCATAATGGTCCTCGTCCAGGATCTTCCGAGCTTCGTTCAGATCCAGTCTTTCTTCGCTCGATTTTCGCCATGGCAGCTCAAGAACATATTCAAGATATGTGCGGATAACATGATAATCCGGCGCCGATTGCGGCAGCTGTTCCATCCGTTTTAGTTCGCGCTCGGCCTCTTTCCGCACATCATCGGGCAGGTCAGCCTTTTCCAATCGTTCGCGAAGTTGCGCGGCCTCGGCCTTTTCGCCGGTCTCATCCTCACCGAGCTCCTTTTGGATCTGCTTCATCTGCTGGCGGAGGATGTAATCGCGTTGCGACTTGTCCATCTCGCTCTGGGCTTCGGTCGCGATCTTTGAGCGGATCTGCATTATCTCGAGCTCACGAGCGAGCGCGGCGTACGTCAATGTGAGCAATCCGTCGACCGTGCTCGACTCGAGCATCTTCTGCTCTGTCTCGTTACCGAGATCGAGAACTGATGCAAGAAAATATGCGAGCTGGACGGGATTGTTCTGCGACATCACGGCCATTCGCACTTCGGGCGGCACTTGTGGCAAGAGCGCTAGAGCCTGTTGGATAAGTCCCTGAATGTTGCGTTTGAGCGCTTCGATCTCTTCGTCATCGACCGTGCGCAATTCGGGCAAGATCCTTATTTTTGCCTTAAGAAACGGTTGTTCCTCAATCCACTCGACGATCTCAAAGCGGTCCATGCCCTGAACGATGAGCTGCATCACGCCCTCGTTCCTCATCATGCGCTTTATGGTGACGATCGTACCGACGGTATAGAGGTCGGTCGGCTTAGCGTCGTCTCCAGTTACGTTCTCGGTTTTGGTTGTGATGCAGGCGAGAAGCTTTTCTTCCGTAGCGAGCGCAGCCTCAACGGCCCTTGTCGAACGCTCACGTCCGACAGCGAGTGGCACTACCGTTTCGGGAAACAGCGTCGTATTCTGCAGCGGAAGAACAGGTATCTCAAAGTCCTGCGATTTCGGTTTTTTAGGGGTCTCCTCAGTCTTATGGCTCACCTCTTCCGGTGTCGCTTTAATCGTTGTTACCTGTTCTTTGTCGTTCGTTTCAGCCATAAACGCTTTACCCTTTATTGATCTCGACCTTGCGCAATCTGATAAGCAACAGCCCGTTGTCGAAATTGTGTTCGACGGTCGCGCCGTCGATCGATGCGGGAAACTTCAAAGTCTTTTCAAAGCTGCTGTAGGTGATCTCCATTTGGTGATATGACATTCCTCCGCCACACGACTTGTCTCGCCGACTGCCCGCGATATAGAGACTGCTGCCTTGAATTTCGATCCTAATATCTTCTGGCGAGACACCTGCGAGCTCAACCTTTACCAGCCAGCCCTCAGCCGTTTGAAATACGTCCGCAGCAGGCAGCCAAAGGGGCCCGGACACCTGCGCCCGTTTGGACGAACCGAGAAAATGAAAGTGGCGATTTGTGGATTTTGCCATTGAAAATTACTTGGAGTCCTACTTCTTACTCCAAAACGCGCTGCCGCTTGAGATCTCTTCTAATGTTTCGGCGATCTCGAGTTCGTCTTCTGTTTCAAGGGCCACATCGGCCATTGAGATGATGCCTGCCAGTTTACCGTCTTCCGAAATAACCGGAATCCGGCGGACCTGTTTGTCGCCCATTAGTCGAACAGCTTCAAAGGCGAAGTCGTCCGGGCGTACAGAAAAGATCTCGGTTGTCATCGCCTGGCTAACCGGCGTTTCGGCGTCGTGTCCCTCGGCAACACATCTGACGACGATATCCCGGTCGGTGACGATGCCAACAAGCCGTTCGTTTTCGACGACCGGAACAGCGCCCATATCGCCGGCTAGCATCATCCGAGCGACTTCGCGCAGCGTCATCTCACGGGAAGCGGTACGAACGTCACGCGTCATAATTTCTCGACAGCGCATGCGTGAAACCGCCGTTTTTTCAGCCTCGCCCATCGTCACAACTCCTTTTCTTTATTTTGTTTTAGCGCGGTCAATAAAGCAAGAGAGAAGAAATAAAGTGAATCATAAATCGTAGATCGTGAATAGTGAGAACAAAGTCAATTCCAGATCAGCCTGGACCCATATATAACGATCGACGATTCACTATTTAGGCGTTTCGGTCAGCGAGATCATTCGCTCGAGTGCAATGTATGCGTAATGTTTCGTCACATCATCGACAGCGATTTCATTAACGACAACGCCGTCGAGCAGATTATCCATCGCCCAGGCGAGATTTTGTGGCGCAATGCGATACATCGTCGCGCACATGCAGAGGTCGGGCGCGAGAAGATGGATTTCCTTGTCCGGGAAACGCTGCTGCAGGCGAGTGACGAGATTCACCTCAGTACCGATCGCCCATTTCGAACCGCTCGGAGCATTCTCGACAGTCTTGATGATGTATGAGGTCGAGCCGTCGAGGTCACTCATCTCAACAACCTCGCGCATGCATTCGGGATGAACAAGGACCTGAACTCCGGGAATATCGGCTCGCACCTTATCTACATGCCACGGCTTAAAGCGTCCGTGCACCGAGCAATGTCCCCGCCAGAGGATGAGCTTCGCGTTGAGCAGGTCTTCTTCGTTATTCCCGCCAAGCTCCTCATGCGGATTCCAGAGCACCATCTTGTCGAGCGGTATTCCGAATTTCGCTCCGGTGTTTCGTCCAAGATGCTGATCGGGGAAGAAGAACATCTTGTCGAATTCCTTGAGATAGATATCGAACAGCGGAACTGCGTTCGACGATGTGCAAACGACGCCTTCGTTTCGTCCGCAAAACGCCTTGATCGCCGCGGACGAATTCATGTAGGTGATCGGCGCTACCTTTTGATCGAGCACGCCGATATCGCCAAGCTGTTCCCAGGCGTCCTCGACCTGTTCGACCGTCGCCATGTCAGCCATCGAGCAACCGGCGCCGAGATCGGGAAGTATCACGCGCTGATGCGGCTTGCCGAGAATATCGGCCGACTCGGCCATGAAGTGCACACCGCAAAACACGATGTATTCAGCGTCGGTCTTGGACGCCATTACTGAGAGCTGATATGAGTCGCCCGTGAGGTCGGCGTGCCGGATGACATCTTCCCGCTGGTAGTGATGACCGAGAATAATGACCCGCTCGCCAAGCTCTCGCCTCGCTCCCTCGATGTGCTCGGATATCTCGTCGTCGGTCATGACGAGATATTCTTCCAAGGCTCTTGATTGTTCAGCTACCGCAGTCGGCATCTCTGACCTCTTTGTAAATGAAAATGATTGCGCTTTGAACGTCAATCTGCAAGGTACGGCGGACGGGATGACAGTAGGCCCAAATCCCTGTATATTTTACTTCGCATAAGCACAAGCTTTTCTATTGCGGCAACGGTTCGGGGCCGCTTTTTATCAAGTCTGCTGGATAACGTATGAAGATCGTCCGCGAGGTCCTCTCGCCGCTGATAGCAGTTATTGCCGCGTTCGTCGTCGGCGGTTTGATCATTGCGATCCTTGGTGATAATCCGTTCGAGGCCTTTGGGCTGCTGTTGTCAAACTCGTTCGGTTCGGTCAGGGATATCGGCTGGACCTTACATCTCGCCACACCTTTGATCTTTACGGGACTCGCCGTCGCCGTCGCATTTCGCTGCGGGTTATTGAATATCGGAGCCGAGGGACAACTATATGTCGCGGCCTTTGCCACGGCCTGGGTCGGTATAAAATTTGGCGGCACGGTAGTAGATATTTTTGGTAAGAAGGAAGATTGGTCGTGGGCAAGTCTCCCGGGCTGGCTTTTGGTTCCTTTGTGCGTTCTAACGGCGGTTGCCGCGGGCGCTCTTTGGGGCGCGATCCCGGGAATACTCAAGGCAAAATTTGGGTCGCATGAGGTGATCAACACGATCATGCTCAACTTCATAGCGATCGCGCTGGTCGGATATTTCACACAGTACTTTTATAAGATACCGGGCGACGCTCTGATGCAGACCGCGCCGATCGGAGCCGCCGCTGCGATCCCGCGATTGAATGAGTTCTTGCCATTTATTCCGGCGGACGTTCCTCTAAATGTGTCGTTCATTCTCGCGATATTGATGTGCATGGCTGTCTATGTCTATCTCTGGAAGACCAAATGGGGATATGAGTTGAGAGCGGTTGGACAAAATCCGGATGCGGCCGAGTACGGCGGTATCTCGTCAAAGAAACAAATAGTTGTTGCGATGACGGTATCGGGTGGTCTCGCGGGTATGGTCGCGATCAGTGAAGTTCTGGGTGTTCGTCATAATTATTACCATGAATTTTCAGGAGAGGTCGGCTTTCTGGGAATTGCTGTCGCTCTGCTCGGTCGCAATCACCCATTCGGAGTGTTTATCGGAGCCCTATTCTTCGCTGTCCTCCAGCGAGGCGAGATCTTCGTCGATGCGTTTACGCGGTATGTGTCGAAGGACCTGGGATGGGTCTTGCAGGCGATAATTATTCTCTTTGTTGCGTGTCTGCAGATGTATTCGCGCTCGACGCGCACTAAAGGCAAAGTATGAGCGAGATCTTTACATTCGCATTGATCTTTTCGGCCTTGCGTCTCTCAACGCCGCTTATTTTTGCCGCGCTCGGCGGCCTTTTTTCGGAACGTTCCGGTGTTATCAATATTGCTCTCGAAGGCCTGATGCTGATGGGCGCCTTCACAGCCGCGGTGATGACTTACGAACTAAACAACCCATTTCTTGGATTGCTGTGCGGTGTGATCGCGGGTGGAGCTCTCGCGTTTGTTTACGCGGTCGCCACGATCAAGTTTGAAGCGGATCAGGTCGTTGCCGGAATGGCGATCAATTTTCTGATGTTCGGCCTGCCCGCACTGATCAGCGGATCTGTCTACGACTCGACGGGTTCGACACCGCAGCTTCTCATTAGTCAGCAATTACCCTCACTCGGAAAACTGTTACACCTGGAGAATGTCCCGATCTTACCCAGTGTTAACTTCGCGACATTTCTAGTGCTCGTACTGGTTCCGATCATTTATTACGTTTTGTACAAGACGCCGTTCGGTTTGCGATTGCGTGCTGTAGGCGAAAACCCGGCAGCAGCCGATGCAGCCGGGGTTAATGTTATCAAGCTACGCTACACGGCGGTGGTCATCTCCGGACTACTTGCTGCGGCGGGTGGAGCATATCTTTCCATCGGACAATCGTCCTTGTTTACTAGGAATATGACCGCTGGACGCGGCTTCATCGCCTTGGCCGCACTGATACTCGCGAAATGGCGCCCGGTACCGGTTCTGCTTGCGTGTCTGTTCTTTGGCTTTACTGAGGCTCTTACGAACGCGATCCAAGGCGCGCCGTGGGCAAAGATGCCGAGCGGCGAGGACATTCCGATCCAGTTCATTCAGATGATCCCGTACGTATTGACGATCATCGTTCTGGCAGGATTTATCGGCCTCTCGCGTGCGCCAAAAGCTCTAGGAATCCCTTATCGGAAAGAGAGTTAGGTCAAAATTATCAGTGGTTGCTGAAACCCTTTGTTTTCGAACGCAGATGGCACTCAAACATCTGCGTTTGTTTGTGTTAATCTTTCATTTTCTTTAGCTATGACCTACGAAAACGCGGCCGAGGCTGCCGAGTTTATCAGATCGAAGTATCCGCACGCTCTATCGACCGCAGTTGTGCTTGGCAGCGGTCTCGGTGCGTTTGCCGATGAGTTGGAGAATGCTGTGAG
>AR_comb_assmDRAFT_10200217_pt1 | contig 12715 bp, 13 predicted proteins | sample ArasoioldDNA_FD_10543 | JGI IMG/M metagenome (IMG submission 10543) | reverse complement strand
ATGCAGAAGCTTAGGTTTTGGATCGAAGTTATGATCCTGTTTGGATTCTAGGAACGTGGTGGAGAGGTGTCAAGCGAGGGGAGCAAGGCTCGACGTGTTGCTCTTGGGTTCTGTCATCCTGAGCGCAGCCGGAGTGGAGCGCAGCGGAACTCCGGCGGAGTCGAAGGATCCCTACCTGAGCCCGGTTGCTAGTGGTAGGGATTCCTCCCTTCGCCCGGAATGACACTGGTTGAGAACGAAGACCGCGACCTGCGCCTGACGACCATCCGGAACTTCCTGCTATCCTCTTCCGTCAACTGTTAGACGCTGAAACGGTGAAATCCAAACCCCACGTCGCGGTCATCGGCGCCGGAGCCTTCGGCGGCTGGACTGCCCTGCATCTTCTGGAGTGCGGTGCACGCGTCACCCTGCTCGACGCCTGGGGCCCGGGCAACTCACGCTCGTCTTCTGGCGGCGAGACGCGGGTCATGCGCGGCACCTATGGTCCCGATCAGCCTTACACCGGGATGGCGGCGCGTGCCCTGAAACTCTGGGCCAAATACGAGCGCAAGTGGAAGCGTCAGTTTCTGCATCGCTGTGGAATTCTGTGGATGGCCGCAGGCCGCGATGACGCCTTCGAGCGCGGCTCGGTCGAGATGCTGCAGGCGGCAAACATCAAGTATCAGAAACTCTCCGGCGTGCAGTTGAGGAAGCGCTGGCCGCAGATCAATTTCGAAGGCATCGAGTGGGGGATCTTCGAACCCGAATGCGGTTATCTCGACGCGCGGTTGTCTTGCGCAGCCGTAGTCGACGCGTTCGTCGCGGCGGGAGGCCGATACCGGCAGGCCAGCGTCCTCGGCCGAGGGCTAGAGGAAGTTCCAGTCCGCGGCCTGTGCCTGTCCGACGGCTCGCAGCTCAAGGCTCATAGCTACGTCTTTGCGTGCGGTCCATGGCTGGGACAATTGTTTCCCCAATCCGTTGGTTTTAACGTTCAAGCCACCAAGCAGGACGTATTCTTCTTCGGCACTCCCGCCGGCGACAAGCGTTTTCACGATCCCAACCTTCCCGTGTGGGCGGACCATCGCGGCAAATTCCGCTACGGAATTCCCGGCAGCGATCGCCGCGGGTTCAAGATCGCCGACGACACGCGCGGACCAGATTTCGACCCTACAACCGGGGAGCGAGTGATCGATCCCGAGACGCTAAAGGACATTCGTGAATACGTGGCCTTCCGCTTCCCTGCCCTTCGCGACGCGCCGCTGATCGAGGCCCGTGTCTGCCAGTACGAGCAGACGCCCGACAGTCACTTCATCATCGACCGCCATCCGACGAATGAAAATGTGTGGCTGCTCGGCGGCGGCTCAGGTCACGGTTTCAAACACGGCCCGGCGATAGGAGAGATGATGGCGGATTTGATTCTGAAAGACAGGGAGCCGCAGGCGACCTGGCGCCTGTCACGATTCGTAGAAACGTAGCTTGCTACGTCTCTCTTGCCACGAAGATTTCGGTCGGATGATTTGTCATCCCAGCTTGCGAAGCGGTGTCGGCAGAGACGTTGCAAGCAACGTCTTTACTGGATCTGAATCACATTCCCCGGCGAACTTGCCTTGATTTCACTCACGCGCTCGACGACTTTGCGTGCGAAATCATAGATCGCCTTGGCGTGTGGCGAGTTCTCGCCTTCAAGCACCACCGGTTTCCCACCGTCGCCCGATTTCCGCACTTCCGGATCAAGTGCGATGCTCCCCAGAAACGGCACGTCGAAGCGCTTCGCCATCAACTCCGCGCCGCCGCGAGAGAAGATATCGACTTCATGCGAGCAATGCGGACAAACGAAGTAGCTCATGTTCTCGACCACGCCGGCGATATCCACCTTCATCTGCCGGAACATCTCGATCGCCTTGCGCGCGTCCTGCAGCGACACATCCGACGGAGTCGAGACCACCACCGCGCCCGTCAACGGCACCGTCTGCACCAGCGACAGCGCAACATCGCCCGTGCCCGGAGGCAGGTCCACGACCATGTAATCGAGGTGTCCCCACTCAACCAGGCCTAGAAACTGGCGAATAATCTGGTGCAGCATCGGCCCGCGCCAGATGACAGGCTTGTCGCCGGGATTGAGGAAACCAACAGAGATGACTTTCAGCCCGAAGGCCTCGATCGGCTCAATGCGGTTGTCGCCAATCATGCGCGGCTGCGAGTTCGTACCCAGCATGAGCGGAACATTCGGTCCGTAGACGTCCGCGTCAAGCAGGCCGACTTTGTGCCCCATCTTGGCGAGCGCGACGGCCAGGTTCACCGACAGCGTGGTCTTGCCGACGCCTCCCTTCCCCGACCCAACGGCGATGATGGCGTCCACGCCTGGCAACGGTTGCGGCCCCGGTTGTGCCGGTCCCTGTCCATGCTGATGCGGTGTATGTGCGCTCAAAGGATTAGGCTCCTGATACGGATTAAGAACTACGTTGAGGAGATGCTGCAGAACCCCAAAGGTTGATTATACAGGCGAGATCCTGTCATCCTGAGCGGAGAAACTAATCCGCACAACGGATCAGTTTCGCAGTCGAAGGATCCCTATCAATGATCGAGCCCCCAAGCCCGGAAGAGAGTTCTCGTTGACGTGGTCGGATATAGAGCGAGTTTCCTTCTGCGTCGACAGCCCGTTCTCATCCGCTTTGGTTAGACGAACAATCGGCCAGTCGAAAAAATCTACAGGCATTACTTTCGACATCATTTGATGCTATAATTGACGCTAGGGAATCACCCCATGCGAACCACTATCGCCCTCGACGACGATCTCATCCGCACCGCCCAGGAGTTTACCGGTGTTGAAGAAAAGACTGCATTGATTCGTGAAGCCCTCAAAGCCCTCATCGAGCGTGAAAGCGCTCGCCGGTTGGCCGCCATGGGAGGTTCCATGCGCGGCCTGAAGAATGTTCCTCGTCGCAGGCCGCGAAAACATTGATCCTTGCCGACACTTCCGTCTGGATCGACCATTTTCGCTCAGGCAACAAAGATCTGCAGAAGGCCCTGAACTCGGGCCAGATCGTAATCCATCCTTGGATCATTGCGGAACTTGCCTTGGGATCATTGCGGGACCGCGCCAAAACGCTTGCGATGCTTGATCTGCTACCGCAGGCGCGCGTGGCGCGGATGAGCGAACTGCGCCTGATGATCGAGGCTCGTCATTTGTACAACCTCGGCATCGGTCTCACGGACGCACATCTGATTGCCTCTGCGTTCCTGAATCCGCCCACGCTGCTGTGGACGCGCGACAGGTCGCTCCGCAAGGTCGCCGAAGCTCTCGCGATACATGCGAATCTGCCCTAAGTTGCGAAGTGCGGCATTGCCAGGAAATCGCGATCTCAGTACTCTTCCCCCTCCATCCGGACCTTCCCTCGGAACATGCGGTAGACAAAGAAGAAGTAGCCGAGCGCGAGAATCATGCCGATGATCCACCAGACCAATCCGACGCTGAGCCCGTGATGTCCGGCGGCTGCGTTGTAGATGGTCAGGCTGAGCGCGGGGTCAGTGCTTGCCGGTAACACCACCGGATAGAGACCGAAAGCTGCGCCGACGAGCATGCTGATGATGTAGATGCTAGAGGCAACGAAGCCAAGCTTGTCGGCGCGCTTCACGATGCCATGCATCATCACGGCGAGTGCACCGAATACGGCGACGGGGATGATGAATCCGATAGCGTGATGTTTGTAGTTGTCGAGCACGCCGGGGCGGATCGAAACCGTCGCCACCAGCCCCGCGACGGTCAGCAGAAGCTGTAGCGGCCACGCGTATTTCGCGATCGTGCGCGCACGACGGTTCAAGTCGCCCTCCGTTTTCGCGGCAATGTAAAGCGATCCGTGCGCAGTTAGCGTCACCAGCGCAATCACTCCGGTCAGGACCGTATACCAGTCGAGGATGCCGTTGTCGGTGCCGACACGGAAATTAGTCCAAAGCGGCTCGAAGAAATATTGGTCCGGGCCGAGAGGCACGCCCCGCACCACGTTGCCGAGAGCAGCGCCGAAGAAAATTGTCAGCAGCGCACTCGATCCCCAGAAGACGAAGTCGAAGAATCCCCGCCAGACGGGATTGTCCATGTGCGCGCGCAGTTCGATGCCGATGCCGCGCAGCATGAGCAGCCACAGGACGATCATCAGCGGCAGATAAAAGCCACTGAAGCTCGAGGCGTAGAGCAGCGGGAAGGCGAAATAGAGCGTGCCCCCGGCGGCAAGCAACCAGACTTCGTTGCCGTCCCACACGGGGCCGATCGCGCGCATGATGGCTTGCCGCTCGGCTGGAGCGCGGGCGGCAGTGAGATAGATGACGCCGGCACCGAGGTCGAAGCCGTCGAGCACAACGTAGGCGGCAACCATGAAAGCAATGATGGCGAACCAGAGTGATTCCATTTCCATCCTTCTAAGCTCTTGTCATTCCGAAACTCTTACATTCCGAGCGGAGCGAGGAATCTGTTGACTGCCGGAACGCGAGATACGGCGACCATGGCAGGCATCTCAGTGTCCCGCTTCCACTTCAGCTACCGGCCCTCGTTCGATTTCCCTCCGCACTAAAAACAAAAAGAGAATTCCAAGCACCGTGTACATCCCCATAAAGCCCAACAGCGTGAAAATTCCGTTGCCCGCCGAAACTGTTTTCGAATAGCCATCCGCCGTGCGCATCAACGAGTACACCAGCCACGGCTGCCGCCCAAGTTCGGCGGTCATCCATCCGGCAGTATTAGCGATGTAGGGGAACGGCAGCGCCAGCAAAAGAATCCAAAGCATCCAGCGCCCTGAGAACAGTTTGCCCCGCCACATCAGAAACGCTGCTACTACCGCGATCGCGATGAACACTGTGCCCAGTCCAACCATGATGTGATAGCTGAAGTACAGCAGCTCGATGTTCGTCGGCCACTCATCTTGCGGGAAGGCGTCAAGTCCTTTCACCTCAGCTTCCCATCGGCGGTAGGTCAGAAAGCTGAGCGCGTTGGGCACTTCGATAGGATTGTCGACCTTGTGCTCGTCGACGTTCGGCTGCCCGACTAGAACGATGGGCGCTCCAGGCTGGGTGTGGAATAGCGCTTCCATCGCCGCAAGCGTCACGGGTTGGTTCAAAGCCAGCATCCTGCCCTGGCCATCGCCGGTGGGAAAGAGTTGCAGCAGACTCGAAATTAAAGCGGCGACAACTCCGACCCGAACAAATATCCGGCCATAGTCTTCGAACTTGCCCCAAAGCAAATAGAACGCACCGACCGACGCCATGACAAACGCTCCGGTGATGACTGCGCCGCTCATGTTGTGCGCGTACTGCCACCACGCCCACGGATTCAGCACGAGCGCCCAGAAGCTCGAGAGTTGTGCCGAGCCATCCGCCGCCGTTGTATATCCCACTGGATGCTGCATCCATGCGTCGGTGACGATAATGAAAAATCCACTGAGCCACGAGCCCAGGAAAACCGCGACCGCCGACCACCAGTGACCGCGCGGCCCCAACCGCTTCTCTCCGTACAAGAACAGGCCGAGGAACGCAGACTCGAGGAAAAATGCGAACATGCCTTCCATGGCGAGCGTCTGCCCGATCACGCCTCCGGCAAAACGCGAGAAGTGCGACCAGTTCGTGCCGAACTGGAATTCCATGGGGATTCCAGTCACCACTCCGAGAACAAAATTGATTCCGAAGACTCGCGCCCAGAAGCGGGCTGCCCGGTCGTAGGTCTCATCGTTGCGGCGAAGAGCGAGCGTCTTCAGCACCACGATAAGCGGCGCCAGGCCCATCGTGAGCTGCGGGAAAAGATAATGGAAGGTGATGGTAAACGCGAAGTGAAGGCGGTGCACTAATAGAGCGCTGTCCATGCAGAATTCCTCGGCGACCGATCTACGTTAAATATTTGCCCGAGGGCCAGATGTGATCCGAATCACATTTTGGTCTGAAAAGTCAGCGTGCCTTGCGCCTTCGTTCCAATTCGGATCTCCGGATTTCACGCCGTCTTCCGGCATCATCGTAGCGTTGGCGCTGCTCGTCCGTCTCGGGAATCACGGGCGCTACCGGCACCCGCTTGCCGGCTGAATCGATTGCCACGAACGTGAGGTGCGCGGAGGCGACGTGCCGAGCCGTGTCAGCAATGTAGTTCTCCACATAAACCTTCACGCCGACCTCCATCGAAGTATGGAATACGCGGTTGACCGACGAACGAAGAATGACAAGATCGCCGACACGCACCGGCACCAGGAAGTCGATGTGATCGACTGAAGCTGTTATGACGTGGTTGCGCGAATGCCGGTGCGCGGCCATGGCTCCCGCCAGGTCAATCCAGTGCATCAGGCGCCCGCCCAGAAGCGCGCCTAGTGGATTGGCATCGTTGGGCAGCACGATCTCAGCCATTTCCGATTGTGAGTCGCGGACGGGGCGGGGAGTGAGGTTGGCTTCCGGCATGGTCTTCCTTCGTTCTGCTGAAACCGCTCAGCTTCTCTTGCTTAAGTACGTTTCCAGAAAACACTCCGCCATCTTCTGAATGCGGGCGTCCTCGTGCCGACGGAGCCAGTTTGTTGTCGCGAGATCGAATTCCAGTTCTCCCTGACCCGCGGGAAGGTTGCCCTGTTCGTAAACGTAAGTGAGGCGGAGAATTCGTGCCGGCGCAGTTTCTGCGGGAAGCGGATTCAACTCCCGCGAACTCCTGGCCGGCGCTGCGACCGCAAACCTCACCGCGTCGCAGAGACGCTCCGCCGGCGCCCAACCGCAACTGCCGGCATAACCCAGGTTACAAAACGCCTGCAAAACATCCTGCGACGGAACTGCCTCTTCATGGCCGGGTGCGGTGCAGTGGCCCCTCCATCCGCAGCCGAGCGGAAGCCGCGCGGGATGCGGCCAGTTGCCGTTCTCCAGTTTCGCGACCGGCATGAAATAGGGACAGGTCAACTCGGTATTGTTCCTCGGCGGATGAATATCTGGGACTCGTCATTGTAATCACACCGAAGCGCGCTGGCTACTCACTTGCACTCCCCACGTAGCCCACTCCGGTTTGTAGTAATCTCGATTGCGGGGGATGCTCGATATGGACCGTATCGCCGCGCTAAACGATATTCTGACCCAGAATCCGAAGGACACATTCGCGCGGTACGGACTGGCCATAGAGTATTCGAAGCAGGGAGACTTCGACCGTGCTCTGGCGGAGTTCTCGATTCTGCTCGAAAACGATCCCAATTACACGGCGGGTTATTTCATGGCCGCGCAAACCCTGGCACGAGCAGCCAGGGCTGAGGAAGCAAAGAAGATGTTGCACGACGGCATCGCTTCCGCGCGGCGTACCGGCAATCTACATGCGCAATCGGAAATGGAAGCGATGCTGGGAGAGCTGAACACTGCCTGAAGTGGCGAGCATTGCAGATTGCAGATTTCAGATTGCGGGCTTTCCCTACGGAGTGCGGGAATCGCACGGGATTCTCATGCGCACTCTGAAATCAACAATCTGAAATCTGCAATCGATTCACTTCGCCATCCTTCCCATGCCCCACTCGACAAGTCCCGGGAACAATTGGTAAAGCTTTACCGGCACATGCATCGTCCAGGGGACGAGAACTTCCCTCTTCTGCTTGAGATACCCGCGAAGGGTCGCGCGGGCCACCCGCTCCGCGCTGATCCCACGCACCGAATTGGGGCGAACCTTCTTGAGCTCTTGCCCACGAATCGCGTTTTCGCTGAATGCCGTACGTACATATCCGGGGCACACGGTCATCACGTGGATCCCTTCTTTCTTCAACTCCACTCTCGCAGCCTTCCCGATCGCGTTCAAGGCGAACTTCGTCGAGCAATAGGCGGCATGGAACGGCAGCGGGATGTGTCCCGCGACGCTGGAAATGTTGATGATCGTACCGCCGCCCTGCTGCCTCATGACAGGAATCACTTTCTGCATCGCGGTTACGGCTCCGAAGAAGTTCGTCTCAAACATTTCCTGGCAAGCCGCCAGGTCCATTTGCGACACGGAATCGAGCAGTCCATGCCCGGCGTTATTGATCCATACGTCAATCCGCCGAAAGTGATGCAGCGTGAGCGCGAGGACGCGGTCGATCTCTTCCGAGTGGCGTACATCGCACGAAAAGGCGGCGTTACGCTCCGGAAAGCCGATTCGACTGCGAGCGGCCTCCGCACGTGCCGAATCGCGCGATAACAGGACGACGCTCGCGCCCTGCCCTGCGAACAGTTTGGCAATAGCTTCGCCGATGCCCATCGAAGCGCCCGTCACCACCACCACTTTCCCGGGAAGTTCCATGCTCGCGTTGTATTCGGCGCCGGCGATGAAGTCAAGATGACCTCGGCACAATGTCGTAGAATCGGGATTGTGGCGCTCTGATCGCGTCCTGGAGACTTCGTGGCACTGCTCCCCCTGTTCCCGCTCGAATTAGTTTTGCTTCCCGGCACTCCTTTGCCACTCCACATCTTCGAGCCGCGCTACAAGGAAATGATTCGCGAGTGTATCGCCGCAGAGGCACCTTTCGGCGTCATACGCGCCTTCGACGAGGGCATCGCCGAAGTCGGGTGCACCGCCGAAATCATTACCGTGACGAAAGAGTACCCGGACGGCCGCATGGATCTGATTTGCGAAGGACGCAAGTGTTTCGAAGTGGTCGAAGTGAATCGCGATCGTTCATTCCTGCAGGCAGAGGTCCGGATCGTGCCGGATGACCCGGGAGACTCGGCCCAGGAAGAGCGCGTGAAAGCAGTTCAGCTTCACCTTGAAATCCTGTCGCTGGCCGGAGCCGTGCAGGACCTTTCCGCTGCGGATCAGAACCAGCTTTCGTTTTACCTGGCCGGATCGCTGCCCCTTGACCTCGACTTCAAACAGAAGTTGCTTGCGATGCACTCAGAGGGACAGCGAATTCAAGCGGTCGCGGCCTATCTGGAGAATGTTCTTCCACAACTGCGTCGTGCCGCGCGGGCGCGCGAGAAAGCCGGAGGCAACGGCCACGTGCATTAAGCAGCCATCTACTCATCCCCTAAATTGTTCGGGGGCCTCGCGGCTTTCAGCCTGCAAGCTTAAGAATCAGTTTTGGGTAGGGCACGGCTTCAGCCGTGCCGTTTAGGCTGGCACAAGACGTGGGCTTTAGCCCCTGAGGGAATGCGCAGTTTCTTTCTCGCTTCATTGTCAGAAACCTTCTCGCTACTTCCCCTCCATCCCCGCCAGCAGCTTTTGGAATTCTGGGTCGCTCTTCAGGCTCTGAAGCTGCGGATCAGATTCGATGACCGCCCGATCCTTTAGCCCCCGCCGCACCGCTTCCTGCAGATCTTTGATGGCTAGCCGTCGATTTCCTGCCGTCGCATGCATATCGGCCAGCAATAAAACAGGCCACGGATCATTGCTAACCTGCCTCATGATGTCGAAATAGGCCTCGGCTTTTTCGAAATGCCGCGCTGTAAGTTCCTGCTGGCCGTCCTCCATGGCGCCCACGAAGATGCCGCCAAATGCCCGGCCCGCGATCAACCGCTGCGTTTCATTCTTGCTGTGTTTCGCCTGATCGCCAAGTGAACCCATCTGCTGTCGAACTTCGATGCGAAGCGCCGCAGAGTCGGACGCGGAATTATCGGCAATGCTGGTGATCTTCTGTGAGATTTCCTGCTCGAGCTTGAGTTGCTCCGACATCTGTTCGCGCTCACCTTTTAGTGCCGCTTTCAGCCCCGGTGATTGCTGCAGTGCCGTCAGCTTCTCGGTAGGCTCCTTCCCATCGCGGAGCCCGCTGAAGTCAGTCACCAGGGAGCGATACGAATTAAGCTGCTCGATCGGATCCTTTCTAGCTTCTGCCTCGGCGGCTTCTGCCCTAGTCTTGTCGAAGAGATGGTCGACGAATGCCCCGTCAGACCGAAGACTTCCGGCTTGCATCGCCTTCAAATTCATGTATTGCACGGCCTCTTCCATCACCGCAGCCGGCGCCCACTGGTGGCGCCCGGCATATACGCGCACCCGGTAGGGCGAGCCTTGCTCCTCACGTTCGCGGCGAATGTTGATGACTTCCGGCCAATTGAAATCCTGATTGCCGACCGCAAAGAAATAGGGCAGCGTGTCCTTCGATCTGGCTTTGCCACTCGGATACCCAGCACCGTGCGCGATCACGCCAGCGATCCGGCTCTGCGGACCGCTCAACGCCATGGCGCCAGCCACGCGCGCTCCGCCGGAGAATCCGCTCGCGTACGAGCGATGCTCATCCAGTTCAAGCCGCGCATGCGTGTCCGCCCAAATCGCATTCACCGCTTTCCCCTGGTCGCTCGAAAAGTTGCGGGAATTGTTGGAGCCGGCCAGGATGAATCCGTACGTTTCGGCAACCTCCTTGTACAGCTCAAGCGGACGCCGGCCGCGTCCGCCCGGATCAAAGAAATAAATGATGGGCCATCGCTTCGCAGCTCCGTAGGCGGAAGGCAAATAGAGCGCATAGCTTTGCGCCGCATCGGAAATGCAGACCACATCTCCGATCTGGCCGGGCGAGGGCAAGTCAGCCGGTTTCTGCGTCTGCGAGAGAACGCACGGCCCAGACACCACGCAGAAAGAGGCGGTGAGTGCAACCAGCAATCTGGCCGCGCGGAGTCGCCCTTTCGAAACCGCTCTTATGTAAAATTGCTGCATGCTTCGGCCGCCCCGTTCCAACCCGCCTCCCGACAGCGGCGTATAATCACCTCATTGTAGTTCGTGGGGGTTTCCTTTCATGACTGTTCCGCGCACGTTGGGGGATCTGCGCCGCAGTGCGTTCTCTGAAGAGCGTTTACGCACACGCCGGGTCAAAGACGAACTTCGCGACAATCTGGTAGCACGTTTACGGGAAGACGGTGACGCCTCCGTGTTTCCCGGCATCGTCGGTTATGACGACACGGTCGTGCCGCAGATCATCAATGCTATTCTCTCGCGCCACAATTTCATTCTCCTTGGGTTGCGGGGACAAGCGAAAAGCCGCATCCTGCGCGCGTTGACGACGTTGCTCGATCCGCAGATGCCATATCTCGCCGGATGCGAGGTTCACGACAATCCTTACGCGCCGATCTGCCGCCGCTGCCGCGATGAAATCGCTCGCCTCGGTGACGACGCCCTGATCGCCTATCTCACTCCCGACGAACGCTACGTGGAGAAGCTGGCCACGCCCGACGTGACCATCGCCGACTTGATTGGTGACATCGATCCCATCAAAGCGGCGCGCGGTGGTCATGAACTCTCGAGCGAGTTGACCGTCCACTACGGCCTGCTTCCCCGCGCCAATCGCGGTCTCTTCGCCATCAATGAACTGCCGGACCTCGCCGGAAAGATTCAAGTTGGACTGTTCAACATCATGCAGGAAGGCGACGTGCAGATTAAGGGATATCCGATTCGTCTGCCGCTCGACCTGGCGCTGGTGTTCAGCGCCAATCCAGAAGATTACACGGCGCGAGGAAAAATCATCACCCCGCTCAAGGACCGTATCGGATCGGAAATTCGTACGCACTACCCGGCGACGGTTGAGGAAGGAATCGCGATCACTGCGCAGGAAGCCTGGACCCGGCGCAATGGTCACACCCTGCATCTTCCGAGCTATGTGCAGGAAGTCATCGAGCGGGTGGCTTTCGCCGCGCGCGAGGACAAGAAGATCGACAAGCGCTCGGGCGTGAGCCAGCGGCTGCCGATCTCGGCAATCGAAAACGTGATCTCCAATGCCGAGCGGCGGGCGATTCGCAATGAAGAAAAGCTCGTCGTCCCGCGCATCAGCGACGTCTACGCTGCACTGCCGGCAATCACCGGCAAACTCGAACTCGAATATGAAGGCGAAATGAAGGGCGCCGACCACGTGGGCCGTGAACTGATTCGCACCGCCATCGCCAAAACCTACGACGAGTACTACACCGGCGCCAACGTGCAGCAGATCGTGCAGTGGTTCGACCTGGGCGGCGAGATTCAGATGTCGGATGCGGTTTCCGCAGTGGAAGCGCTGGAAAAGTTGCGTGGAATTCAAGGCCTGATCGAGAAGCTCGGCCCTCTCGGAGTGTCGCCGAAGGAAAGCGCTGAGCAGCAAGTCTCGGCGGCAGAGTTTATCCTCGAAGGCCTGCACGCACACAAGCGCATCGGACGCAGCGAAGAGCGAGTCTTCCGCGCCGGAGAAAAGAAGCCAGAGCCCGTTCGCGAGAAGTCGTTTGATCCTGAGGAGAGACCGCTCCGGCAGAGAAGGCAGTTTAATTAGCGTAGAGACGTTGCTTGCAACGTCTCTCTTGACGTCGTCCGAAAAGCTGTATGCAGAGACGTAGCAAGCTACGTCTCTACCGCAATGAAGAGAATCCGCTACTCCAAATACGTTCCCGACCCCGCCGGCGAAATGAGCATGGAAGACCTGCTTAGCGCGCTCTCGGATTACCTGCTGCAGAGCGGCTTCCAGGATTCCATGTGGTACGAGATGCCCCAGGGCGAGCAGACGCTCGAAGAACTCAGGCGCGCCATTGAGAACGCACTGCTCAACGGCGAAATGTTCGACGAGAATCTACGCCAGCAGATCGAACAGATGATGGCCGACGGCCAGTTCGATGAACTGATCGAGAAACTCATCGAGCGCATGCAGCAGGAGGATTACATTTCGATCGACGAGCCGCATGACCCGGCGCGGCAGTCGAGCGTCGGCGGGCAGACCGGCGAGGCGCAACAGGCCCGGTTCGAAATCACCGACAAGAGCCTCGACTTCCTGGGATTCAAGTCGCTTCGCAATCTGCTCGGCTCGCTCGGTAAATCAAGCTTCGGACGGCACGA
>AR_comb_assmDRAFT_10145045_pt1 | contig 12717 bp, 11 predicted proteins | sample ArasoioldDNA_FD_10543 | JGI IMG/M metagenome (IMG submission 10543) | reverse complement strand
CCGGCTGAGATTGACGACAAGGCAGTACTCGTCCAGTTTGAAAAATTCAAACCGTTCACACCGGAACTGCTGGATACTCTTCGCAGTGGAACCATTGCCGAACCAGTTCCCGTTATGCTCGATGGATCCACCTTTGCCATTCATGGTCCAACGCGAACTTTTTGGGTAAAACTTTGGCACGCTGCCGGAACTGCACTAACCAAAATTGATCGGGCGCAAGTAATTAGTTGCCTGCCTTCAACGCGCGGCGTTCAGATCGTCGTTGAATCTCCTGAAGACTGATAGCTACCGGTTAGCCCTGTCACTGAAAGGTGGACCGGGACACAGGCTGGACTAGCTTCTTCACTCCTACTGTTGACTTTGCACCCTCCTCATTAGAAATTGATTGTCATGTCAGAAGTCCCAGAAAAGATTTTGGAACTTGCCAAAGCGGTTCACTCGCGTGGCGGACGTGCCCTTCTTGTAGGCGGATGTGTTCGCGACAGCTTGATGGGTAACGCGGTAAAGGACTGGGACCTCGAGGTATACCTATTAGAAGCGGCTGAGTTGCGGTCCGTGCTGGACCAGTTTGGATCAGTGAATGTCGTGGGGGAGTCATTCACCGTTTACAAACTGGGAAGTGACCTCGATGTGTCTCTCCCTCGCAGGGAGCGAAAGTCGGGCCGCGGTCATCGCGGTTTCATCATTGAGGGTGAGCCGGCGATGTCGATTGAAGATGCAACTCGACGTCGGGACTTTACGATCAATGCAATTCTTCGGGATCCACTAACTGGCGAACTGATTGATCTCTTTGAAGGACAGAGGGACATCGACGGCCGTGTGTTGCGCGCGGTGTCGCTAGACACATTTGGCGAGGACAGCTTGAGGGTACTTCGTGCTGCACAGTTTGCCTCACGTTTTGAATTTGATATTGAACCGCAGACAGTCGCATTGTGCAGATCGATCGACTTATCTGATTTGCCGCCCGAACGAATCTGGATTGAGTTTGAGAAACTTCTGCTGTTATCAGAACAACCATCGATAGGAGTGGAGTGGCTTCGCGACCTTCACGTCATCGATAAGCTATTTCCGGAGCTCGCGAGCTTAATCGATGTTCGTCAGGATCCGGTCTGGCACCCTGAAGGCGATGTGTTTGTTCATACTAAGTTGGTCATCGACGAAGCTCGGAAGCTGATTCACGATTTATCTTATCCCAAACAGGTAACCGTAATGCTGGCCGCGTTGGCCCATGACTTCGGAAAGCCTGCGACAACGGAGTTCATCGACGAGCACTGGCGATCACGCGGTCATGAAGAAGCCGGAGTATCTCCGACCATAGCGTTTCTCGACCGACTAAATGTCAATTCGCTGGAAGGATATGACGTCCGCGGACAAGTGGTAGCTCTCGTGAAGGAACACTTGAAACCGGGCGAGTTCTACAAGAAGCAGGACGAAGTTAGCGACGGCGCCTTTCGACGTCTGGCGCGAAGATGTGAGCCTGACTTGTTGTATCGCGTTGCCAAGGCCGACTCGTTAGGTCGAAACACTGAATCGGTTCCCCGGGAAATGTGGTACGACTCCAAGGCGCAAGAATGGTTTATCGGCAGAGTTCGCGAACTCGGAGTTGAACAAACGCCACCTGGTCCGATCCTGCTTGGTCGTCACTTGATTGAGATGGGTGTTGCACCTGGACCACAAATGGGCGAGATCACACGAGCGGTTTATGAGATGCAGCTTGACGGCCGCGTGCGAACTTTAGCAGAGGCCCAGGCGGAAGCTCAGAAGTTGATCTCGGATTGACCTACACGAGTCAGGCTTTGGGTTGTTGCTGCGTCACACAGTGGATCGTCCCCATACCCCAAACTAGCGGTTCGCAATTTATCGGAACAACTTGACGATCTGAGAAGATTCGTTGCAGCGTTGATATAGCGCGTTCATCATTCTTATGACCGAACACCGGAGCCAGCACGACTTTGTTGGCGATGTAGAAATTGGCGTAGCTTGCCGGTAAACGATCGAGGTTGCGCGTGTCGGTGCTGGCGCCTCCAATGATTCCAGGCATCGGAAGCGTGATTATCTCAAAAGGATTTCCTGCTTCGTCAGTCATCAAGCTAAGACGCTTCAGGTTGTCGTGCAGCAACTCGTAATTAGCATCTTCGGGATCTTCTTCCACCGCACAAACAATTGTATTGCGATCTACAAACCGTGCGATGTCGTCAATGTGGCCATCGGTATCGTCGCCAACTATTCCCTCGCCCAGCCATAAGACTTTTGCTACGCCAAGATAGTCCTTAAGGTGCTGTTCAATCTCTTTTTGGTTTAGATCCGGATTGCGGTTCTTATTCAGAAGGCACTGTTCGGTTGTTAGAACACAACCATTGCCGTTTACTTCGATCGATCCACCTTCCATCACGATTCCCGGCTCAAATCGTGGGACCTTTAAATATGTCTCCAAAACAGCCGGAATGTGATCGTCCTGTTTCAGATCTTCGTATTTGTTTCCCCAGGCATTAAAGCGCCAATCATTGAACGCCAGTCCACGTTCGGCATTCACAATAAAGTTTGGACCATAGTCCCGGATCCAGGAATCAACCGTCTTGATTTGATGGAAGCGAATATTCGATGCACTCGCGAATCGGCACTGATCTTTTACTGTGTTCTCGGTCTCGTGATCATCGACGAGAAGATTCACTGTTTCATGCGCCGTGAGCGCCGCCATCATTTCAATAAAGATTTCCTGAACCCGGGGAACTCGACCAGGCCAGGTGACAGGGTCTTTCGGCCACGACAGCCAAGTGCTCTCGTGCGGACGCCACTCGGCCGGCATCTTAAAGCCGAGTTCTGCCGGTATCTTGCCGATTGGCTGATTCATTGAGATAAGGATGTGCGGTTTTGATCCGAAGGTGTCGGTAGATTCCGATGATACTAATCAGAACCCAGAACGCCTCCATCAGGAATGCTGAAAGGTTGAAGTTATTGAGCAGCGACAGAATGACAAGACTTGCTCCGAGTGCGTTCACGACTGAATAGAGCAGTCCGTTGCTCAACTTATTGAGTTGAAGCAGGAGATACGCGACCATCATCAGGAGTACGCCGATGTTGCCGATAACGTCGAGCCAGCCATAGTTCATTCTTATTCACCATATCTGAAACGAAGGCCGTCGTACGCGTCGATGCGTCGATCACGAAGGAACGGCCAATTCTGACGAGTTTCGTCGATCTTGCCTAAATCACACTCCACGACCATGACTTCTTCCTTATCGCTGGACGCTTTGGCAATTATCCGTCCAAACGGATCGGCCACGAACGATTGGCCCCAGAACGTGAGTTTGCCTTCATGTCCAACGCGATTTACCACTACGACATAAATGCCGTTTGCGATAGCGTGCGCCCGCTGAATAGTCTCCCATGCTGAATGTTGTGCGAGGTTCATCTCTTCGTTTTCATCGGGTAGCCACCCGATAGCGGTGGGATAGAAAAGAAACTCGGCACCACTTAGCGCCGTGAGTCGAGCGGCTTCGGGAAACCATTGATCCCAGCACACCAGCGTTCCGACTTTGCCGTGCGCAGTGTCATGAGTTTGAAAACCAAGATCTCCTGGCGTGAAGTAAAACTTCTCGTAATAGAGAGGATCGTCAGGTATGTGCATCTTTCGATACTTGCCGGCAATTTTTCCGGAAGCATCGATGATCACCGCAGTGTTGTGATAGACACCGGCGGCGCGCTTTTCAAAAAGCGAAGCAATAATGACAACCTGTTTTTGACGAGCCACTTTGCTAAGGACATCGGTAGATGGCCCAGGAATCGTTTCGGCGAGTTTGAACAGTTCGATATCTTCCGTTTGGCAGAAGTACTGTGATCGGAAGAGCTCCTGGAGGCAGACGATCTGAGCCCCTTTTTTTGCGGCGTCGTTGATACACGCAATCGCCTTCTTAAGATTCGTCTCAGGTTTCTGTTCGCAACTCATCTGCACCAAACCGATAGTAGTTGAGTTGCTTGCTCGCGTCTTTTTAGGCATGTGAGAAAGTATAGCAAAGCAAAGAAGTAATGCGGAGAACCGACTAAATCAAGAAATCGTGAGGACATTTCCGCTTCCGGCCGCCTAATAACTCACTGATCGGGGCTTTGGACAATGGAACAACGAGTAAGTAAGATGAGCGGTCATTTTTTACACCTTGATTGAAAAGAGTAAGCGAGATGATTGATTTTGAGTTGAGCGATGATCACAAAGCGCTCGTGCAGACCGTGCGCGAATTCGCGCAAAAAGAAGTTGCGCCGTTCATAAAAGAGTGGGACGAGAAGCAACACTTTCAGCGTTCTGTGCTGGAAAAAATGGCGGGACTTAACCTCCTTGGTGTTTGTATACCTGAAGAGTATAGCGGCGCAGGCTTCGATTACATCTCGCTTGGATTGGTGTGCGAAGAACTTGAGGCTGTCGACACCTTCATGCGTGTGGTGATGTCGGTCCATACCGGGCTGAATTCGTTGAGTCTTTTCACATGGGGAACCGAAGAGCAAAAACAAAAGTATTTGGTTCCGCAGGCGAAAGGTGAAAAGTTAGCGACTTATGGTTTGACAGAACCCGGCGCTGGTTCTGATGTCGTTGGGGCACGCTCGACGGCACGGCGGGAAGGCGATGAATGGGTTCTAAACGGCGAAAAGATGTGGATCAGTTTGGCTGATGTCGCCGACAACTTTCTGTTTTTCTGTTGGACCGACGAGGAGAAGCGGCGCCAACGAGATCACAGCGGCATGTCGTGTTTCATCGTGGAACGCACTATGAAGGGATTCTCGTCAGGAACGATTCACGGCAAGTTGGGAATTCGTGCCGGAAACACAGGCTATTTTTCGTTGCAGGATGTGCGAGTGCCGCAGGCAAACATGGTGGGTGAGGAAGGCGAAGGTTTTAAGATCGCCATGTTTGCGTTGGAGCAAGGGCGGTACACTGTTGCGGCAGGAGCGACCGGCATCATTCGAGCCTCGCGAGATGCATCAGTTGCTTACGCAAACACTCGAGAGACGTTCGGAACGAAGATTGGCAATCACCAACTAGTGAAACAGAAGATCGCCGAAATGGAAGCGGATTATCAGATGAGCCACTTGCTTTGGTTGAAGGCGGGGTATTTAAAGAATGAAGGAAAGCCAAATGCGAAAGCCACGAGTCTGGCGAAGTGGCAGGCAACGACAAGAAGCGAGAAGGCCGCATCAATGGCGATCGAAGTACATGGAGCGAACGGTTATTCAAACGACTACCCGGTAGAACGTTACTTACGAAACTGCAAAGCCGCGATCATTTATGAGGGAACTCGCGACATCCATACGTTGATGCAGGCTGACTGGGCACTAGGGTTGAAGAAGGAAAAGGTTGCGCGCAAGGTGCTACCCGCTTTTAAGAAATAGCGATTTGTTAGACTACGGTTCCAAAAATTTGTCCCAGGCTTTGCGAGGAGCCTGGGACATTTTTGTTAATTTGATTGGCTGAATGGGGGAATTGAGTGCGCAGCTTTAGTGTGACAAGAAGACGTCAAACGCCCACCTGCCAATGCTTCCATCGTTGGTGTCCTTAACCTTGCCTCGATACCTAAACTGGTTCCCAAATTGATCGACTCGCTTTGATTCCTTGAAATCGAGTTCAAGAGCCTTCACATTACGTGATGTAAGGGTGTGCAGCTCTCCTTCATCAACATTGCCATTGTGGTTGGAGTCCTGCCACAAACGGAGCTCTGTGAAAACACCATCCTCTCGAGTAATAAGACCATCACCATTTCCTCCATTCGCCGGCTTATCAAACTCGGCCAGTGCAAGAAACCCATTCTTGTTTGGACCAGCTGGTTGATTAGTAAAGTCTCCAAACAACTCTGCTCCACTATCGATGTTGCCATTCCCGTTCCTATCGAGAGCGAGCCATGAGTCATCAGAGTTCGCAAGCGTCCAGCCTAGTCGATCGCGAGTACCGTTACCGTTGAGATCGAAATCAACACCATCTGCAGGTCCAGTCAGAGCGATGCCGTCTCCGTCGACATCAATGATTATTGGTGAGCCTCCACAGGTATCACATCCTGAACAGGTGCAGAAATCGAAGTCATAATCACCGCCGAAGCGGTAGCAGCGATTAGCAAGATCTGTACTGCACGCAATAGTTCCTGTGAAGCAACAAAAACCGGATCCATTGGGTGTACTTCCGATCGGACAGCTGCCATTGAAACTTGGTGTCGTGCAGGAACCTCCAGCTGTAGTAGAAACATTACATGAATGGGTGAGGATGATTTGATCTCGCCAGACGTCTCCGCCCGTCATATGGAGGCTTACGCCAGTGCCCTGGAGAGAAGCCGCGAAGTTGCACCCTGCAAAAAGGCAGTCAGATGTCGCAATTCCCTGAGCTGCGAGGCAATCAATTTTTAGATTGCGACTTCCGGTTGCATTTTGGACCTTTTGGTCAGTTATGTTGGAGTGTACAAAGAGAGCATTTGACAACTCACCGTTTTCGAAGACGAAGGAGTCTGTGATTTGAACCTGGCAACGTTGCTGATTGTTTGCCTCCTCAAAACATGCGCCCTGCATTCCCACGGATTGACCATGTGCTCCAGTTCTGTGCTCCTTCGTATCTTGTACACTCGAGCGAACAAGTGGACCGGAGCTCGTTGCTCCAAAGAAAAGATTGTCGGCAGCGTCGTTGCTACCTAAAGCAGCTAGCGCTAAGGAGTCGTTGAAAATCTCACTACTGATGGATTGGCTTGTTGGGTTGCGCTCTAAAGTAAGCACGGGGCGATCTGTTTCGGGATCCCGTAATGGTCTGTTGTCGTTCATTACGTCGTTCAATCTCCCCCCAACGCCTACAACTGCGTCCCAAAAAGTAGGCTTCAAAGAGCCCTGAAACTTGTAAGGGTTATGAAATATCGCCATTGCTTTGTACTCCCTGCTTTTTCCTTGAAGGAGAACCCGCACTGTGTACGCAGCATACTCACCAACGTCATAGTCTTTGTCCGCCTCGAAACTTAACAGGTTTGCTATGGTCCACTGCGGCTCATACATCGAGGCGTACTGCCCTGCAGTCCATTCGGCCCGATATGACGAATATTCGGGTCCGTCGTTAGTTTGAGTTGTGACTCGCGTTAGAAGGACCATTTCTCCCTCCGAGTGCGAAACCAATTTGCTGACTTCGGTCGAAGTGATGTCTGTGAGCGGTCCAATACGAAAGTCACTCAGTTCGAATCGAATAACGGATTCTTCCGTGCGCTCTCTATTTCCAGGAACGGGAGCGACACGGTTTAGCTTACTAACCTTCTCATAGACGTCGCGAATGAGTTTTTCTTCCGGTGTAACGACTGCCCCCTTTGATTTAGAGATAGTGGTTTTTGTTTGAGCTTCACGTTCGGTTGACTGCGCATGAACTGTGAGCGCGCTGGACAGGCAGAGAAGAGCTGCGATTGTAAGGTAGAAAAGTTTGTAGCTCATGAGTGAATCCCTTCAATTTTGAGAAGTTGAGGTTTTTGGTTGTGAGTTACCAAGTTCGCGCGAGATTAAGGCACTGAACTGTTCAAAGGATGTAAGGCCGCGTACTAACTTGCCGTTGATAATAAAACTCGGAGTTCCATCGATACCGAGGCGATGACCCTCTTCCAGGTCAGCCAGGATCGCACTCTGAGATTCAGTGGAGGACAGACAAGTCTCGAAGCTTTTGCCGTTCAGCTTCAGGCTTTGAAACATGTTCAAGAGTGCGGGAGGTGATAAATCCTGCGCAGAAAATAGCAAGTCATGAAATTTCCAGAACGCTCCCTGCTTGCCGCTACAGTAAGCGGCGCGGGCAGCTGTGAAAGCGAACGTATGTCCTTCAAGTGGGAAATTCTTAAATTGCAATTTGACGTCAGCTGGATAGCGCTCCAAGACACGAGCGAGAGTAGCTTGAGACTCTTTGCAGTATGGACATTGGAAATCTGAAAATTCAGTAATTACTACCCGAGCACTTTCGGAACCGCGACTGGCTCCGTGGTTCGGTGGTGCCGAGGCGAATAGGCGAGGTTCTTCCAGAAGCACCTCAACCACCGAGTGCTGGCGCAGCTTGTCCAATTCATCACGATAACGTTTCAGTCTCGCTTGTGACTCAAGATCAAGCCGGAGCTTTTGCTTTGCTTCGTCGGCGCCCATGAGACCGAAAGCGCTACTATTCTTAAGATAAAGATCTTCAACCTGAGTAGCATCGATCGTAACGGGAGCGCCCAACCACCGGCTCTTCAGCACTTCCACAGTTATTCCAGTGCGAACCGACTCTTGCTCAAGAATTTTTTTGTTAATGAGACTGGTTAGAGCGGTGCTTCTGACCGCGTACAGCTGTTGCTGTAGCGCATAGATCTGGTTAGCGACGGAATCATCGACTTCGCCGAGTGTGACGATCTGCCCATTCACTTTCGCAATTGGAGTGTTTGGGTTCTGACCGTAAGTCGTAGCTGAGAGAAATCCCGCCAACAACACGAGATAGCGCAACACAGAAAGAGTTTTGAGAATTGGATTTACGTCATGTTGTTTATGCAAAGGCTCGTGAGGAGCTACTGAGTAGTTATTCATCTGACAATCTCCGATTGAGAAATCGCTCGTCGCGCTGGGGCTCAACATCGTCAATGAGTTCGAGCCAGCGAAAGAGGTGAGGCGACGCGGTGAAGACTATGTCAGGTCGGTCCAGCCGTCAACAAAACTCTATTGTCCAAAGTGGCTAAGTTCAGACCAAAGCGGCTAACACAACTATTTTCTTCCTCGACTCCTTGGAGTTGTTAGACCGTTTAGCTTTCGGTAGGCAGTTGGTGTCATTTTATGGATGCGGCGGAAATCTCTTACGAAGTGAGTACTTGACGGCAGGCCGAGAAGATTGATGATCTCTTTGATCGAAAGAAACGTTGTTCGCAGCAATAATTCTGCTTTCTTCAAGCGTTCCCGTTTTAGGTACTTGCCCGGCGTTGTTCCCACTTCCTGTTTGAAGAGGTGACGGAGTCGTGAGGGGGAAAGACTTACCATCGCCGCGAGCACTTCGAGGCGACACAAACCTGGATCGGTTTCTATTTTTGCAATAACTAGTTCTATTCTTCGATCCATTGTGAGGACTCGCGGACGAAGATACTTACCCGTTGCCGTTGTGGGGCGGCGCTGAGATTACTCGCAGAATTTTCGTTTGTCTACAAAAAATGTGGACAAAAAATGTGGACGATTGAAGTAAGCAGGTACAGCCTCGCGATGTCGAACATACGCTTGAAATTGTCTTAAAAATAAAAAGGGCGAACCAGCGTCCGCCCTTTCTAAAAAATCCAGTTACGACGACCGTTACTTGCGTGCTTCGAAAATTCGATTGAAAGGAGTTTCAGTCGCACGTCTAAATTGAGTAAAGCCACCAGCCAACACAGTGTTGCGAATCGCTTCCTCAGTTGCGACCGCACCCAGTGCAGGTCCATTCACCGCCAGCGAATTGGATGTGCAACACAGTGTTGATGCTCCCGCAAACGTCCTTCCAATCGGATTGAAATTTTCTTCAACTGTGTTGCCGGCCATCGGCTCGACGATAAGAACTGAACCATCTGGCGCCAATACTTGAGCCGCACGTTTGCATGCGCCGACCGGATCGCCCATGTCGTGCAGACAATCAAAGAAAGAAATAAGGTCGTACTGATTGTCCGGAACAGTTTGCGCGCTGGTTACTTCAAAATGTGTACGGTCACTTACTCCAGCTTTCGCAGCAGCCTCCGTGGCTAAGTTGATCGAGCCGTCGTGATTATCGAAACCCCAAAACTCCGATTTAGGATAGGTCTGGGCCATGATGATCGTCGACGCCCCAAGGCCACATCCGATGTCCGCTACCTTTGCGCCTGCTTTAAGTTTTTCTTCAGCACCGGTGAGCGCGGGAATCCACGAAGCAGTTAAATACGCAAGGTAACCAGGCCTGAAAAAGCGTGCAGTGCCAATAAAAAGATCCGGGTGATGTTCACCCCAGAGCATTCCCCCGCCGTTACGAAAATGGGTTTCAATGCGCTCGACGGCCTGGGTCATGGCCTTCACGACAAAGAAGCCGCCACCCACATAGAAAGGACTGTTCTCGTCAGTCAACGCGACCTGTTGTTCTGGGCTCAGGCTGTAGCGTCCGGTCGCAGGATCGTAGTCGACGTACCCACCCGCCGCTTGATTTACCAGCCACTCACGAACGTACCGTTCATTTGTATTTGTTTGCTGGGCCAATTCGGCAGGTGTTACTGACCCTGCCTCAGCGACGGCTTTATAGAGCCCAAGTTTTTGACCGAGGTAGGCAAGCGATGAACCTAACGAAGCACCGAAATCTCCAACAACTTTCCCAAGGAACTGATGCATTTTGTCTTCATTGATCTCTCTAGATGGAACAGCGGTAGACATAAAGGAACCTCCAAACTGCAAGTTATTAAGGCTCTGGGGAATTTTAGTGCGTTTTTTCTACGCCGACCAAGTCACTAAGTCAAGAAAGGCAGCGCTTATTAAAAGCTCACTCCGTACAAGCAACTTGGCGTTTCGCACATATTTCTCAAAGTCTGAACACGCGCTGCAAAACTGTCTTAGTACTGAATGCGGAAAAACGAAATCGAAAGTATCAGGTGCAAGGTGATCCAGCACCCTTGTTATTAAGATGAGGCATTTCCGCGATGTCGATGGATGAAGGCTAATGGCGGGAAAGCGGGAAACTTGTGCAACCTTTGTTCGACTGGTCTTCAAAAGTTGTTGTTGGGAATGCGCCTAAAATGCGCGAAGAAACGGCGCAGTTCATCCGGAAGCGCAGCTACAAATTTGGAAGTTCGTCTGCTAGTATGAGCCAGCATTATTCCCATTCAACGAGCAAGGGGCACATCCCGCTAAGCTAAAAATTCCCGAACCAGGAGAGCTGAACCTTATGGGTCACGAGTTAAGGACGGAGCGCGAGCTATCTCTCGATTTTCTTCGAGTCTGTGAGGCGGCTGCGATTGCCGCGGCCAGGACCATGGGGCAGGGAGATCGCAAGTATTCGGATCACGTTGCCGTAGAAGCAATGCGCGAGGTGATGGACACCGTTCCTATGCGCGGTCGCGTTGTGATTGGTGAGGGTGAACGCGATGAAGCGCCGATGCTTTACATTGGTGAAGAAGTGGGAGGCGGATTTGGTGTCGGGGAAGAGATAGCCGGCTCTTGTCCCGAAGTTGACATCGCAGTTGATCCGCTGGAAGGAACAAACCTTTGTGCACTCGGCGCAAACAATGCGATTGCCGTTTTGGCGGCTGCTGAACGTGGAGGACTACTGAATGCGCCGGACATTTACATGGACAAGATAGTCGTTGGTCCATCTTCGCGCGGCGTTGTAGACATCGACGCACCAGTAAAAGAAAACCTCAAAAATATTGCACGACGTCTCGGTCGCGACATTGAAGACCTGACTGTCATTGTGTTGGATCGTTCACGACATAGAAAATTGATTAATGACGTGCGAGAGACGGGCGCGCGCATTCGACTCATTTCCGATGGCGACTTATCTGCGGGCATTTCTGCTGCCGTCGCGGGAACCAACATTCATGCTCTGATGGGAATTGGCGGTGCACCAGAAGGTGTGATTACTGCTGCCGCAATGAAATGTTTGAACGGCGAAATTCAGGCACGGCTTGTTTTTGATGCTGAAAAGCTTGGCGTAGACAAAGAAAAACTGCCCTCACGCGACGAAGTGCTGAGCAGATTAGAGTCGATGGGCATCAGAGATCCAAACAAGATCTATGACACCGACGATCTTGCACCAGGCAAGAAAATCATATTTGCCGCAACGGGAGTGACTGATGGCGCATTATTAAAAGGAGTTCGCTTCTTCGGAGCAGGCAAGCGTACTCATTCAGTTGTTATGACAACTGAGTCGCGTCACATCAGATTTGTCGACACGCTACATATCGAAGGTGGACCTGATACGGTGATTCGGTTCTAGTTACTTTCGTGGCTGGTCTGGATCACAGCAGACATAGATCGGATTCGGCATCGGATTTAAGAACATGAGTCTTTCAGTCGGCGAGTATATTCCCCAAACAAATAGTACTCGCCTTCCTTTTATTGTCTGGCTTGTAAGTGTCAGTCTGATGTTGTCGGTTGTTGCCTTGATCGTTGGGGCGCCAATCGCAATCGCCAGTAGTCAGATCAAACTTGGCCTCACGATATATCAAGCGTTTAGCACTTTCTGTCATCAGTTGCCCGAGCGCTCATTCTTTGTTGCTGGATATCCATTTGCGGTGTGTGCGCGTTGCACTGGTCTGTATGGCGGTTTCACTTTGCTTTTGATCCTTTACCCGCTCGTTAGACCATTGCGCTCGGTATCTGTGCCCTCGCCAAAGTGGTTATTCCTCGCTGCCGCTCCACTATTTATCGATTTTAGTCTGACGTTTCTTGGTATCTGGGAAAACACCCACACGTCGCGCCTGTTAACCGGAATACTGTTGGGCGGAGTGACCGCCTTTTACGTAATGCCTGGACTTGTTGAGTTGAGTTTGCGATTGGAACGACGTCCGCAAGGTCCAAAAAAAGCCAGTGGCACTTTTACCTTTGCTTCCCCGGATGTCATTGCCACAGCTCCGAGCGACTATAGCGCGCCGGAGCGTAGGATCTGAGTTATTCCCGATTCTGGCCAACATTCTGAGCAGTTTTAAGCTATTTGCGTGACACCGACAGGCTGGAGCGGAAGGACAATCCAGTCGCATTCACTGCTCACCGGGGCGTTCCACGCAGGTT
>AR_comb_assmDRAFT_10789971_pt1 | contig 12724 bp, 12 predicted proteins | sample ArasoioldDNA_FD_10543 | JGI IMG/M metagenome (IMG submission 10543) | reverse complement strand
ATGGTAATCCGCAGCCCATTAATAGCATGGAACAGCACGCAGAAGAAAATGAAGATCTGGAAGGCCCAATTTTCATAGATTCCGTTCAAAAAGCTGCCAATATTGCCTCCCAGGAATGATGCAAGCAGGTGCATCGTCACGAAAATCGCCATCCCCAGCCCACCGATCCGGTGCAGGACGAACGCCAACTGATTGACCTCTCCCCGGTAGCGCAAACCTGTCCGCAGCGGGACGTTCCTATTCAGGCTCATTTAAGCCTCCTTCACGTTAGTTTTTTGGAAGTTGCGCGCATTATCTCATTCCGTCACTTTTGGTTAAAAGTGACAATACTCATGGCTTATTTGTTTCAGATTTCCTGTAAAAAAGACGGGGTTGACCTTTATAATCCAGAATGTAAAAAAAACGACTAAGCTGTCCTATTTTACCGCTTGTCTCATTAATACGTAAACGTCTTGCTTGGATTGACTGGCAAAAATCCAAAATTAAGTCTGGTAAATTTGCGGTACGAAGGTTTCGAAGCTGCATTCCATCGCCCGGCAAGAGCATCCGGGCATGCCAAAGGAAGCAGTAACATTGTACTGGAGGTGCTTATGTCTGAAGTCAGCAGGCGGGACTTCATCAAAGGAACCACTGTGATCGTCGGTGGCATTATTACCGCTGTGATCGGGATTCCTGCGGTTGCCTACCTGATCGACCCCGCTCTAAAGGAAAATAAGAGTGAAGGCTGGATTCCCATTGGCAAACTGGGAGATATGCCGGTCGGCACCCCGACTCCTTTCTCCTTCACAATTGTCCAGGTCAACGGTTGGGAGCGAACCTCCACCAGCCACGGGGGCTATGTCCTGCGAAAATCTGAGGACCCAAACGATCTTCTCATTCTCAACAGCCGCTGCACCCACTTAGGCTGCACGGTCAATTGGGATAACGCCGACAAGGTGTACCTGTGTCCCTGCCATAACGCCAAATTCAGCGAACAAGGCCTGGTGCTGGACGGCCCTCCACCTCGTCCGCTTGACCGTTATCAGGAATATCGTGTCACAGAGGATGGAATCCTCGAGATTTATTACCAAGCTTAATTGAACGGGTTGCTCTAACTGGCCTTCCCTTATTCGCAAGATAGACGCTGGAGAAATCAATGTGGAAAAAATTATTCGACTGGCTGGATGAACGTCTCGGTCTCAATACCCTCTATACCAACCTGCTCGACCGCCCGGAACCTCTGGGCAACTGGTGGAACACACTCGGCTCGGCGAGCCTGTTCCTTTTTGTTTTACAGGGTATCACGGGCATCTTCCTGACCGTTTATTACACTCCCTCCCCCGATCATGCCTACGACTCCATCCAATTCATCATGCAGGGGGTCGCCTTTGGCTGGCTAATCCGCGGCATCCATCATTGGGGTGCGTCCCTGATGGTGATCATCGTGTTCATCCATATGCTACGTGTTTTTGTGACTGCCTCCTACAAGTATCCGCGTGAGATGACCTGGTTCATCGGCGTTGGGCTATTGCTTGCCACCATCGGCATGGGCTTTACGGGGTATCTGCTTCCCTGGAACCAGAGGGCTTATTGGGCCACGACCGTCGGCACACAGATCGCCGGCTCGGTCCCGATCATCGGCGACTTCATCCTCAAAGCCCTGCGCGGCGGTCCGGACCTCAGTGCTCTCACTTTGCAGCGATTTTTTGCAGCCCATATCTGGATGCTTCCTGCCGTCCTGGTCGGTCTGATCGGCGTACATCTCTACTTGATCATCAAGCATGGCGAGTCTAATTATCCAAGCAAAGAAGATTAGAAAATCATGGACGACGACACCAAGAAGAAAATCAACAAACGGTACGAACGTGAATTGAATCGCGGCGAGCGCTTCTGGCCTGACAGCATTTTTAAAGATGTGATCGTATCCTTGGGCATTTTTATCCTTCTCATCGTTCTCGCCACATTTATCGGCGTTGCCAACGAGCCCAAAGCGGATCCATCCGACACGACTTATCTGCCGCGGCCCGAATGGTATTTCCTTTTCCTCTTTAAATTCCTCGCTCTCTATGGACAGATCCCGGTAATCGGAAAGATCGAGTGGCTAGCAACTGTCGTTGTCCCGACCATCGGAATTGGCATCTTGCTTCTGATGCCGCTGCTGGACAAATCTCCCTACCGGTATTATTCCCGCCGTATTTTCTCCCTAGCCATTATGGGAATCATCGTTTTAGATATCATTTTATTGACGATAATGGCAATCTTGCCAGTTCCCCCAAATGCAGAAGAACTGGCTGCATCGTCGACTCTGCAGGCTGTTGGCGGATTGTGGATCCCTGCAGCTGTGCTGGCCTTGCTCATCGCGTTATACGCGTTCAGACGGGACGCTTATCAAGTGTCGTCCAGAAGAAGCTGGCCTATATGGATCGCGGTGATGGGCTCTTTCGCAATGGTCCTCATGACGGTCGTCGTCAGCGTGCGCGCCGCCTCCTACCCGAAGCCGGAAGAGGCAGAGGTCCCGACTACGCTCGTAGACCAAATCCTGGCAGGGCGGGATCTATACTCCGTCAACTGTGTGGAGTGCCACGGAGATGATGGCAAAGTTTCTGTTATCACTGGAGTGAAAGGACTTGAAGGAAAACAAATCACACCTATCCACAGCACTGATGTGTTATATACGCTTACCGACCCTGCCCTGCACGAAGTGATTAACTATGGACGGCCAAATGCCGGTATGACACCGTTTGGAAAGTCGTATGGCGGGCAGCTCTCCAACGGCGAGATCGATTACATCGTCACCTTCATGCGGTATATGTGGGATGACCGCTTCCAGGTCCCACAGGAAGCGCTGAAGCCTTTATTCCCGCCACTGGCCGCGGGCGAAGTGCCGTCATACGATGTACACATCGCACCAATCGTGAAGCGCTATTGCATCTCCTGTCACCGGGCCGGTATGGACAGCAATAACTATTTCATGACCACCTACGAAGAGATGCTGACCAGCGGCGACCATAAGGATAAGAATATCGTTGCTGGTGACTCAAACAGTTACCTGTTACAGGTCATCCAGGGGATTCAGATCAATGATCCTGCAGATCCAAACAATAAGTTGATTGGCGTGATGCCGCCCAAAGGACATCTCAAGCCCGACGCGATCGACGTCTTCAACCGCTGGATTATGAATGGTATGCCGAAAACTGCAGATGACGCAGCCAAGCTTTTTGTTGCACCAACACCAACTTCTTATCCATAAACTGTTTCTAAAAAGAATGCAAAGGCGGAGCACTGGTAGCGCTCCGCTTTTTAATTGGGATTTCTATTTCATCTACTCAATCATCTTTGATCGCCGACACAATCACACCCAGCCCAGCGACACCAGCCGCCACCAAAAATCCCAGTTCTATTCCCGCGTAAAACGAATTAGGCATATTCTGGGCCAGGTGAGTAGTAAAAATAGCGCCCGCTAGGCCAATTCCAAGTACCATACCGAAGTTACGCGCGGCGGCCTGTACACCGGAGGCAATTCCCTGCCGCGCTCGAGGTGCCGATCCCATCAAGGCGCTGGTGTTAGGAGAGATAAAGGTGCCCGTGCCGATGCCAGCGACCGCCAGACCTAATGCAACCAGCCATAATGGTGAAGCCATACCCAGCCGCGAGAGCAGGAACAATCCCAGCGCCAGCAGCCCCATACCGATCATCCCCGGGATGCGCGATCCGACCCGGTCCGATAAGGCGCCGCTGATCGGTGCGCTGATCGCCATCAAAATCGGTTGGACCGTCAACAGGAGGCCTGCTTGGGCGGGATTAAATCCACGGCCCTGGATCAGGTAGAACGGCATCAGAAAGATGATGCTATACACACAGATGTAATTCAAAATCGCATTAGCCACCGAAGTAGAAAACAAAGGGATACGGAAAAGGCTCAAGTCCAGCATGGGCGCTAGAGAATGCTGCTCGATCCAGATGAAAACCACTGCGAGGAGTACAGCTGCCGCCAAAGATCCCATTACAAAGGGAGAAGACCAACCCCAATCCGCTCCTTTGTTGAGGCCAAGCATGAGCAGCGTCAGGCCAACCAGGAAGGTCATGGCACCCGGAATGTCAAACTTTTGATGGCTCTCTGCAGGTTTATCCTTTGGAATGAAGATCATTCCAAGAATAAAAGCCAAAGTCCCCACCGGCACATTGATGTAGAAGACCGTCCGCCAGCCAATGGCTTGTGTCAGCCATCCGCCCAATGATGGACCTACAGTTAGACCGAGGTAGGTCATGGTGGAGATCAAGCCAAAGGCCCGACCGCGCTGCTCGGCAGGAAAATTACCGGTCACAATGGCCGGAGAATTGGATGCAAGCATCGCCGCACCGATAGCCTGCACTCCGCGGAAGATGATCAACCCGATAGGAGCCCAGGCAGCGCCGCACAGTACCGAGCTGACGATGAAGATTGCAAACCCCCAAATATAGATGGATTTATGCCCGCGCAAATCGCCAAGACGGCCGAAAGTAAGTAGCAGGCCGCTGAGAACAAGCAAATACACTGTCACCACCCATTCGATGGTAGCTACGTTGCTGTTGAAGGCATCGCGTAGAACAGGCAGGATCGTGTTGACCACGCTCCCATCCAGTGCAGCCATGAATGAGCCAGTGCCGATGGCGATCAGAACCCACCATTTGCGGTCGATTCGATTGGTTGTAGAAATTGCAGAATGGGTCATAAAGAATGGTCAACTTTCAACTACGGGATATGTTTTCGTAAAAGCCTGGTTCCCATATATAGATATACGATGGCAAAGATATTATAGCGATGGTAGCTGGAGATCCTCATGGACATTCTTCTCTATTTGCTGTGCGGCTTATAATATAAAACGATTTGGCAAGGCTACTATTTAATTTATGTCTTGGATTGTTAAGGTATGAAAGGTTGGATGCTGTGGATGATGACAAAGTAAATTTAGATTTCATTACGATCTCGCGGGCATTGAAAGAATTTCCGCTTCCAGAAGTGGACCATGTGGTTGGGATTGCCACAGGAGGCATCGTTCCCGCCAGCCTGGTCGCCCATCAACTCAACCGCCCGATGAGCTTGATGGAGATCAACTACCGTGCGCCCGATAATTCCCCGCGCTATGCACAGCCGGTGCTCAAATCATGGCGCCCTCTCCCAATCGGCGGACAGAAGATTCTATTAGTCGATGAGGTTTCCGTCAGCGGAAAAACAATGGAATTTGCCCGGAGCTTTCTTACTGAGTATGAAGTCATCACCTTTGTCTTGAAAGGAAAGGCAGATTACGTTCTGTTCCCTGAGATCGCTTTCTGTGTCAACTGGCCGTGGAAGGTTGAACAGCAAGCCTGATCTAAATTTCCATTTTTCAGAACTACAGCGGAAAGTCATATCTACTTACAAAGTGCCGTATAATTTATTTTATTTTCTGTTGGAATATCAAGCTACAATTCCAACCAAACAATAAACTTATTTGTGAGATACGCGGTGAAACAAAACTGCCATGCATTGTGAACAATGCATGGCAGAAATTATTTAAGAGATCACGCTTAATCCATATGTTTGATGATCGCGTCGGCGAATTCTGAGCATTTCACTTCGGTCGGATTCTCCATCAAGCGGGCAAAGTCATAGGTGACGGTCTTTGCTGCAATAGCGCCTTCCATACCTTTGACGATCAAATCGGCGACCTCGCTCCAGCCCATGTAGCGGAACATCATCTCGCCAGAGAGGATGACAGAGCCTGGGTTGACCTTGTCGAGGTCCGCGTATTTGGGCGCGGTGCCGTGGGTCGCTTCGAAGATGGCGTGACCGGTCACATAGTTGATGTTGGCACCCGGGGCAATGCCGATCCCACCGACCTGGGCAGCCAACGCATCCGAGAGGTAGTCGCCGTTGAGGTTCATGGTGGCGATCACATCATAGTCGCGCGGGCGGATAATGGTGAACTGCAGGCTGACGTCTGCAATGGAGTCCTTGATCAACAGCATTTTCTTCCATTTGCCGTCGCCGTGAGTATTCCATAAGTTCAAGGCCTCTTCCACTTCGCATTTAATATCGTTCTGCTGGGTAGGGCTCATCATGTCGAAGCCTGGATCGATCAGCTTGGCATTCTCCTCCACACTCAAGTTTGGATTGGCTTCCTTGTTGCCCAGGATCCAGGTTTCGCGCTCAGTGACAATCTGATTGCGGAATTCGCGCTTGGCGAGAGTGTAGCCCCAATCCTTGAAAGAACCCTCGGTGAACTTCATGATGTTGCCTTTGTGAACAAAGTTCACACTCTTGCGCTTGTTATCCAGTGCCCATTGGATGGCAGCCCGAACAAGGCGCTCGGTACCTTCAACAGAGACCGGCTTGAGACCAATTCCAGCCGTTTCTGGAAAGCGCATCTTTGCATATTCCTTGGGGAACGCTTCCTTGAATAGTGCTTTGAATTTTTTGTTTTCTTCAGTCCCATACTGGAACTCGATACCGGTATAAATATCCTCTGTGTTTTCCCGGAAGATGACCATATCCACATATTCAGGATGTCTGACCGGGGAGGGGACGCCTTTGTACCAACGCACCGGGCGCTGGCAGACGTATAGATCCAGCAGCTTGCGCAGGGCCACGTTCAGGGAGCGGATGCCGCCTCCGATCGGAGTCGTGAGCGGGCCTTTGATCCCCACCAAAAACTCCCTGAAGGCTTCGGTCGTCTCATCCGGCAGCCAGCTCTGGAACATCTTGAACGACTTCTCGCCGGCGTAGACTTCCATCCAGTGAATCTTGCGTTTGCCACCGTAGGCCTTTTCCACTGCAGCATCGAAAACTCGCACCGAAGCGCGCCAGATGTCGCGGCCCGTGCCATCGCCCTCCACATACGGGATGATCGGATTATCAGGAACCTGAAGTTTTCCATCCTGGATGGAGATCTTGGCCCCGCCATCGGGTACTTTTACGTTTGTGTATGCCATTGTATGACTCCTTGTGCCGCATTATCTTGAAATAATAGTGCTGGTTTCGAAATACAATATCTCTTAACAAAGTTGCGGTACTTGCGAATGATTGCGCGAGATTATAACATCCGTGGGAAGACTCACTTGAGTGACAAAAATCATGAAATTTGTCCACGGTTCAATCTGAGCCGGAAGTTGCAGGCGTTAAATTGACCGTTCCTCGCCTCTTGACACATCTTCGAATCGGCGTAAAATTTCGCCCAATGTATCGACACCCTCACCGCAAACGATTATTTCATCCTGACTTCTTTGGAATGATTGTTTCTGCTTTTGGGAATTAGAGAGTCGCTTTTAGCGGCTCTCTTTTTTTATATCAACACATAAAGGAGCGAACCATGGCAACACTTAGCAAGGAAAGTTCATCTCCAAAAGTCTTTGGCTACCTTCCTGATGACAGCCCACCCGTTGGCGCAATGCTGAGCCTCGGCTTCCAGCAGTTCCTGACGATGTTCCCCGCCACCGTATTGGTGGCCATCCTGACCAAGTTTGATGTAGGCGTTACGCTGCTAGCCTCAGGTCTGGGTACAATCGTCGCACTGCTTGTTACCAAACGAAAAATCCCCATGTATTATGGATCCTCGTTTGCGTACATCGCGGTCATCATCACGGTGATGAGTAAGTTCGCGCCGGTCTGTTTCAATGACCCGGCGCAGGTGTACTGCCCGGAGGGGGTGCGCATGGTACAAGTTGGGATCATTCTCACAGCTGTCTTCGAAATCCTGGTCGGACTTTTGATTATGCGCGTCGGGAAATCGGCTCTGGACCAGGTTCTGCCGCCAATCATCACCGGCTCGATGGCAATCGTGATCGGCATCGGGCTGGCCAATGCCGCGCTGGGGAACGCAGGTAACTGGGCGTCTGCTGAAAATGCTGCCAAAACCTGGATGGTTGCCTTCATCACATTGTTTGCCACCATCATGTTCTCTGTCTACCTGCAGGGCAGAGGCTTGATTGGCATGCTTCCGATTTTGCTTGGTGCGATATTTGGGTATCTGGTTGCCATTCCGTTCGGACTGGTCAATTTTGCGAATGTTGCCAATGCCTCCTGGTTTGCCGTTCCGAAAATCACCTTCCCCGCCTTCGGCAATCCCGAAGCCTGGGGATTCGCCTTGAGCGTTGCCTTAATTTTTATTGCAACAGTTCCGGAATCCACGGCGCATCTATATCAAATGAGTCTGTATATCGATGAACTGGCCGGGGAACTGAGCCGCAAGCCTTTCAACATCAAAGAGCTGATCGGCCTCAACCTCATTGCTGATGGCTCGGACGACATGGTGGTCGGCTTGATCGGTGGAGCGGCCGGCACGAATTACGGAGAAAACAATTCGCTCATGGCGATCACGCGCAATTATTCCACCGCTGTGCTGATGACTGCAGGTGTCATGGCGATCGCAATGGGCTTCCTCGGGAAGCTGATTGCCCTGGTCAATACCATCCCCCCAGCCGTTGTCGGTGGCTTGAGCATCTACCTGTTCGGTGTGATCGGCATGCAAGGCGTTGCACTGCTCCAATCGGAAAAGGTCAATCTCTTTGACCCCAAAAACCTGTCGATCGGCGCGGTCATTCTGATCTGTGGGATTGGCGGCAATCTTTCTCTGCCAAATGGGCTCTTCCCTTTCCCTGTCCCCTACTTGTTTCCCACCGGAATTCCCGCCATTGTCTTCGCCGCTATCCTCGGGATTTTCCTCAATGTAATCTTCCTGATCTTCAAAACGCCTGAAGTCCGCGGCGGATAAAAGACTCCCTGTGAAAGTTGTACAATGGGGATTGGACGTGGCCTGGCGCTCAATCCCCATCCTCACGCCCGCATCAATTTGTAACCTGAAACTTGAAACCTAACCTCATGATCCGTCTCCCCGCCTTAATCGACCCTCATGTCCACGTTCGTGAACCTGGCTAAACCCACAAAGAAGACTGGGATACTGCGACGCAAGCTGCCCTCGCCGGTGGTGTCACTACCATTCTGGCGATGCCAAATACGAAACCGCCAATTTTCGATGCTTCAACCCTTGATCTTGCGCTCGAGGCGGCTGAAGGAAAAGCGCGCTGTGACTATGCCCAATACGTCGGCGCGGGACCGAATAACTCGGAGATCCTTCCCTCGCTTGCACCGAAAGCCGCTGGCCTGAAAATGTATCTGGATTCCACTTTCGGTGAGCTCCGCCTCGATGACATGACCCTCTGGCAGCTGCATTTCGAGAAGTATCCCAAGGACTATCCCATCGTTGTACATAGCGAAAGTAGAACCATGGCTGCCGCTATTTTATTTGCCGCGATTTACAATCGGCCTGTGCATGTAGCTCATATTTCATTGAAAGAAGAAATCCTGGTCATCAAAGCCGCAAAAGAGCGTGGAATTAAAGTAACCTGTGAAGTTTGTCCGCATCATTTATTCTTAACCATGGATGACATTTCAGCCATTTCACAAGGGCATCCCGGTCGTGGTGAGGTGCGCCCGCGTTTGGCCACGCATGAAGATGTTGAAGCCCTTTGGCAAAACATGGATGTAATCGACTGCTTCGCCACCGACCACGCCCCTCACACGATTGAAGAAAAAGACTCGGATAATCCTCCTCCCGGCTTTCCTGGTCTTGAAACTCTTTTACCTCTCCTTCTTTCAGCAGTGGACAATGGACGATTGACTATTGACGATATTATTCAGAGATCGGTTATCAACACGCGAAAGATTTTCCATTTACACGAACAACCTGAAACCTGGATCGAAGTGGACGAAAACGCCGAATATGAGATCCACGCCGCCGACCAGTTCACCCGCTGCGGCTGGACTCCCTTCGAGGGCTGGAAAGTCAAGGGGAAAGTAAGAAAGGTTGTGCTGCGCGGCAAAACCGCATTCGAAGATGGAAAGATAGTGGCCGAACAAGGATATGGAAGAAATATCCGTGAGCAATAAACGGTATGAAGCTTGAAACCGAACGACTCATCCTGCGCGATTTTGTGAAAGATGATTGGCGCGAAATACTGGCATACCAATCGGATCCGCTCTATTTGCGTTATAACAAGTGGACAGAAAGAACACCCGAGGCAGCACAAGAATTTGTTGGTTGGTTTCTGGATCAACAAGCGCAAAAGCCGCGCATCAAATATCAAATGGTAATTGTTCTGAAATCGAACGGCCAACTGATTGGAAATTGCGGTGTTCGTATGAACAAAGCCGACGATACCGAAGCAAATATTGGCTATGAATTAAATCCCAAATACTGGAACCATGGTTATGCCACCGAAGCCGCCCATGCCATCGTCGAATTTGGATTTCATCATTTTGGAGTACATCGTATCTGGGCGGACCTGGTTGCCGACAATATCGGTTCAGCACATGTTTTAGAGAAGTTAGGCATGACGCGTGAAGGTCACCTTCATGATAAAGCATATTTCAAAGGCAGATGGTGGGATGCTTTGATCTATGCCATTCTCGCTGATGAGTGGAAAATTCATAAGCAAACTCATCCTGTAGAATTGAAACAAATAGAGGAGTAACGTATGGAAGATTTTACCGACATAAAACTCGAAATCTTTGTCCCGCGGGAGTATGCTTTCAAAATACGCGATGAGCTGGCAAAGATTGGCGTTGGGCGGATCGGAGATTATGATCATTGCGTCGCCATGGTTCCCGTGCGCGGATTTTTCCGCCCGCTGCCGGGTGCCAATCCGTTCGATGGAGAGATTGGAGAAGTCAAAGAAGTGGAGGAGTATAAGGTCGAAGTCAACTGCAAGCGTGAGTTGGTAAACGAAGCGATGAACGTGATCCGCAGCGCTCATCCCTATGAAGAGCCTCTGGTCAATATTATTCCGCTCGCGAATCACCTGTTCGATATGAAGAGTATGTCGGGGTAATGAGGCCGAATCTCGTTTTCATCCTCCAGGCGATGCTTGCGGCTCTATTCTTCGGGACAAGTGCTCCCATTTCGAAATTATTCTTGGGAGAGGTACCGCCGGTTCTCATGGCCGCGTTCTTATATCTTGGCAGTGGGATCGGGATTTCACTCGTAAAGCTTTCACAAAGAATGACATCCTCACAAAAAGAGGCAGGCATCCGCCGCCCGGATTTGGGCTGGTTGGCAGGCGCGATTATCTCTGGCGGCATTCTCGCGCCGATCATCCTGATGGTCAGCCTGGAAAATACTCCCGCTTCCACCGCTTCCCTGCTGCTTAACTTTGAAGGCGTGACAACCACACTGATCGCCTTATTTTTCTTCCATGAATCGATCAGCCGCCGCGCCTTTGCCGCGATTTTTGCCATTACGCTGGCAAGCATATTTCTTTCCACCAATTTTCAAAGCGGATTGGGCTTCTCGCTCGGCGCGTTGGGCATTCTGCTGGCTTGCATTCTCTGGGGTTTGGATAACAACCTCACTCGCAACATCTCCGCCAAGGACCCGCTGACTATCGTCGCCTGGAAAGGGCTGGTCGCCGGGACCTTCTCACTTCTTCTGGGACTGTGGCTGGGTCAGCAGCTCCCAGCCCTTCGCTCCATCCTCGGCATTCTGCTGCTTGGCTTTATCAGCTATGGTCTCAGTACCATGCTCTTTATTTATTCCATGCGCGGACTGGGTGCATCCCGCACCAGTGCGTTGTACGGGACGGCACCGCTGGCAGGAGTTATTCTTTCCATAATCATATTTCACGATCCAATTACGTTATCATTTGTCATTGCAGCGATATTAATGGTCGCAGGTGCACTGCTGCTGGCAAAAGAGGAACATGCTCACTTTCACATCCACATGCCGATTGTGCATGACCATATTCATCGCCACGACGATTTCCACACCCACAGCGCTGAAAACATAACCCACTCTCACGAGCACGAACATCCACGCACCGAGCACGAGCATGGACACATGCCTGATATTCACCACCGACATGAAGATTAATAGGATAGAACAATGTCATCAGAAATTCAACTCAGCGAAACGATTGTCATTGGCAATCCCATCACACTGGAATGCCCATCCTCCAAAGCCAGGTATGCAGTCATTTTCGAAGATGACGGCGAAACAGGTTACTTCTATGGATTGAACCTTGAAAACCAAAAACAGCCTGTTCTCGATCGTTTGCATATCTACAACGTTGAGGATGTCCTGGATCAGAATGTTTCTATAAAAATTGAAATCATCTGGTCGGAGGACGGATTGAAATCTGGTCTTTCCATTAATGGTTTTACCCATGCAGTCTTTGATTTTGAATCTAGAAAGGCATACTGCAGGAACAACTATCCACCGCCCGACCGGAGATTTACAAAATCACACCAGTGGAAGGACGAGGCGCTGGATCTGTTCAAATAATGGAAACAACCTTTCGGTCGTGCGGACCGAGTGAATAGTAGACAAAGCGAACAATAATTTTGGATATTCGGAAATCGTATTCAGCGTAAAGCAGATCTCGATTCCCTCATCGCGAGTATCGAATAACAAAAATCAAATGAAGAATTTCAAAGGAGAGATAAGAATGCCAACTCAATCCACATCCCCTCACCTGCCTTTTGGCGAAAACAAAAACGCCGACTGGTATGGCAAGGACATCATTTCCGTCAAACAATTCGGACGCAGCGACCTGGAGTACGTCTTCGGCGTGGCGCACGAGATGCGTGGCATGGTCGAGCGCGTTGGAACGTTCGACCTGCTGAAAGGCAAGATTTTGGCGAACTTGTTTTATGAGCCCTCCACCCGTACGTCATCGTCGTTCACAGCCGCGATGGAACGCCTTGGTGGATCGGTCATCCCGATCAACGAAGTGA
>AR_comb_assmDRAFT_10076840_pt1 | contig 12727 bp, 8 predicted proteins | sample ArasoioldDNA_FD_10543 | JGI IMG/M metagenome (IMG submission 10543) | reverse complement strand
GGTGTGCCAATTGCGGCCGGCGTACTCTATCCATTCTTCGGCGTTCTCCTCAGCCCGATGATCGCAGGCGCCGCGATGAGCTTTAGCTCGGTTTCAGTCATCGCGAACGCCCTACGGCTTAGGCGCGTTCAATTGTAGGGCAGGCGCGTCGCCTGCCTGGGTGGATCGGCTTCTTCGAAGACGATGACAATATTCTCGCCGAAGGCGCTGGGGGGAATCTGGCGCCTAAGCCGCACACCTGCGTTGAACGTCGCCCGCAGTGCGCCGGCTACAGACAAAGCGACGCGTCCGTTTCCAAGCTAGCCCCGAAAGGTTCGGAGTTGCCCTACAATCGTTCATTCGGCAACTTGTTTGCTATGACTACACGAGCTGCCATCAGCGTCTTGTTCTGCTTTCTTGCATCCGTTGTGTCGCTCTTTGCCCAGGATCATCCAAGAGCTCCACAACAATCCCAATCGCAACAACTGCCACAGTCAGCAGGGGGCGCTCCTCAAGCTGCGATGACGGAAGCGACCATGTCCAGTGTTTCAGGAGGACTGAAAGAATTCATCAGCGGTTACTCAGCGAAATCGGCCGACAAGAAGTTCCATATGCCGTACAACCGGAAGGATCTCGCGTTGGACCTCGTTAGAGTTCACGACAATCGGTTCTCCAGTCTGGGCGGGAACAAATATTTTGCATGTGTGGATATGAAAGGCGCCGACGGCAAACTGTACGACATTGATTTCTTTATGGCTGTCCAGCGGAGCAAGCTGAATATTACGGAAACCTCCGTTCACAAGATCAACGGCAAACCACTCTACAACTGGAAGCAGGATGGCGGCGTCTGGAAGAAAGTGAAGGTGTAGTAGGACGATAACCAAGGAGTGACGGCTTCCCAGCCGTCAATGTGAATCGACGGCTGGCCAAGCCGTCGTTCCTTGATGCGATTGCCGGACAACATTCGTCCACCGTGTGACCGCCAGCGTTTGCGACAGCGAGACACTGCCGCTACAGATGATGCACAGAAATGCCAAAGACATTTTTCATCACTACAGCAATTTATTACACCAATTCGTCGCCGCACGTCGGGCACGCTTACGAGTTGGTGCTGGCCGACGTGATTGCGCGTTACCACAGGCTCAAGGGTGAGAACGTATTTTTTCTCACTGGTGTCGATCAACACGGACAAAAGGTCCAGCAATCGGCTGCGAGGGCTGGAGTGGCGCCAGCTGAATTCGTCAAAGGTATCACGCAACAGTGGATCGATCTCGCGAAGAAACTGGATGTAAAATATGACGACTGGGTAGAGACGACCAGCGATCGACACAAGAAAGTTGTTCGGGGGATTTTGCAGCGGCTCTTCGACGAGGGCCAGATCTACAAAGACAAACAGGCCGGCTATTACTCAGTTCGCCAGGAGCAATTTCTGACGGACAAGGAGCGCGGCGCTGACGGCCAATTTGGCCCGGAGTGGGGCGACATCGAGTTTCGCGAGGAGGAAAATTACTATTTTAGACTAAGCCAGTACAAAGAATGGCTGCTCCAGTATCTCGATAATCGAGCAGACGCGGTCCTTCCCGGCTTTCGCCAGACGGAACTGCGCAATGCTGTCGAGAAAATAAGCGGCGACCTTTGCATCTCGCGCCCGAAATCACGCCTCGATTGGGGAATTGAACTGCCGTTCGACAGGGATTTCGTTACTTACGTGTGGTTCGATGCCCTAACGAACTACATCAGCTTCGCCGGCTACGATCCGAGTTACTCAACCATCGACTCTCAACCCTCAACCTTTCGTGATAAATGGCCTGCGCTGCAAGTCATCGGCAAAGACATTCTCGTTCCCGCGCACGGGATCTACTGGCTCATCATGCTACACGCCATTAGTTTTCCAGACGTTCAAATGCCGCAATTGCTAGTACACGGCTGGTGGAATATCGGCGGCGCCAAGATGAGTAAGAGCGTCGGCAACATCGTCGATCCCGTTGTTCTCGCCGATAAATACAGCGCTGACGCTCTGCGCTACTTTTTGATGAGCGACATCGCTACGGGCCAGGATGCGGATTTCTCTGAGGAACGCCTCATCGAACGTTACAATACGGATCTGGCAAATTCGTTAGGTAACTTGCTCAATCGATCGCTGGCGATGATAAAGAGCTATCGTGAAAGCCGCCTCACTTTATCGAAGGAGGGACGCCTCATTCCTCGCGTTGAGGATTTCGTAAAGGCTTTCACTCTTTGCATGGATGACTCCAATGTCGACCGCGCTATCGAAAAAACCACCAGTCTTGCAGCAGAGGCGAATCAATTCATTGAGCAGACCGCTCCGTGGAAACTGGCCAAGCAAAACGAATCCGTCGCATTGGATTCAGCTCTTTACCAGTTGGCTGAATCGCTGCGCATCATTGCGATTCTAATTTCACCAGTATCGCCGAAAGCAGCTCACGGAATTTTCGATCAGCTCAATTGGAAAATGGAGCTGAGCGGAAAAGAAGAACGTTTCTCGCTCGCAGATGCGGAGTGGGGGAGATTGCCGGACGGACATGTCGTCGCGAAGCCGATACCGTTGTTCCCGCGGATTGAATCCTGACTCTGCTACTGTTGCGCACGCGTAAGGTTTCTCACGGGATAACGGCTGCCACCCGCGACGCCGGTGTGTTCGCGTCGACCCGCGCGCTCATCTGTTGGATTTGCACTGCCTGCTCTTTGACCGTTACCAAGAGACTCACCAAAGTCGCTTCGAGATCTTGTACCTTGTGTTTCTGGTCGACAAAATCCTTGTGCTCCTTAAGAAACTCATTTAGCAGCATCGCGTTCACCTGGTCGTAACGGACGCTGTAGGGTTTTCCCTCTCTGTCGCGCACTACCAGATCAGGGTTAATCTTTCCCACGTCCTCGGCCACCAGCCCAAACTGCGCTGTGCCCGCCGGATCAATCGCCTTAGCGTAACGGAAGGTAACCGGTTTCAACGCGAAGAGTGCGTGACTTGCGTTATTCATGGGCTCGATGTCGTTCTTGAACCGCCGGGAAGATACTTCAACGCCAAGTTGACCCGAAGCGCTCACAAAAACGTTTGCGCCTGTAACGCCTGTGTTACCAATTCCTGCGATAAAGGTTATCGTGTTCGTGTCGGCAGTATTACCAATGCGGATGGTGTCCGAGTCGGTAGCCATTCCGACATTGCCGATGTCGATATTATTACTGAACGTCGTAAGATTGAAGCCGGCATTAATGCCGATTGCGATGTTGTCGCTGCCTGTTGTGTTGCTCGCGAGCGCGCCCAGTCCGATGGCCGTGTTGCCGCCACCGACTGCATTGTTAGCGAGCGCGCCGCCACCAATGGCCGTGTTGCCGTCTGCGGTGTTAACTACGAGTACATCCGCACCGACAGCCGTGTTGAATTGACCGCCCTGGCTTTGACTACAAGCATCCTGGCCAATTGCAATGTTGTTATGACCTGTACCGTTGTTCCGAAGCGCGCTGACGCCAATGCCTATGTTTTGGGCCCCGGTGGTATTGGCAAGCATTGCGCCTTCACCTATGGCCGTATTTCGGTCGCCAACAGTATTGCTCGCGAGCGCCCCGGTCCCAAACGCGTTGTTGTACGGGCCGGTGGTATTGTTTTGGAGGGCTTGAGCTCCAAACGCGTTGTTGTTGTTGCCGGTCGTATTGCTCAACAGAGCTAATGCCCCATTTGCTGTATTGGGGCTGCCGGTGGTATTGCTCAAAAGGGCTCCGGCCCCGGTGGCCGTATTTTCATCCGCTGTATTGGCGAGAAGTGTGCCAGCCCCGATGGCCGTATTCAGCTGGCCAGTGGTAATACTCCGGAGCGACAGAAAACCAATCGCCGAGTTAAATCCACCGGTGGTAAGGTTAAATAAAGCATTCTTGCCTTCGGCCGTGTTACCGCCGCTGTAGCCGCCATCGGGCGGCGGGCTAACTGCGGGCGCCGTTGACGAAAGGGCGAAGCATGCGACGAAAAGAGCTGCGATTTGTGAATACGTCTTTCTTGCGCAGATTTTCATGATTCCTTCTTTCTTTCTGAAACTGGTTGGCATTGATTTGAAACAAGAAATGACATGCCTCAGCGATCATTGACCACCGTTTGCGGCGCTAGTTGGTTCAAGTCAACACGAGCGTTGACTTTCTCTAGGCCCGCGGTGAGTACTTGGACCTGCTTCTGCAGACGTAAGATCGTAGCCCCCTGTTGCTGTACGACATGATGCTCTTTGAGAAACTCATTGAGCAACATGGCGTTCACCTGGTCGTATCGAACGCTGTAGGGCTTACCCTCCCTGTCGTACACGACCAAGTCTGGATTGATCTTTTCCACTTCTTCTGCAACCAGGCCGAACTGCCGGGTACCTTTTGAATCAACTTCTTTCTTATATCGAAAACTGACCGGCCTAAGGGAAAATAGCGGTTCGCTGACTCCCTCCATTGTCTTGATATCCTGTTTAAAGCGACCGGACGACGTGATCGTCCCAAGCTGGTCAGCTGCATTGATGAGAACGGGAGTTCCGGATGCTATGGTTGCACCAAAGATACGGCCGATATAGCAACCGTTACTTACATTGTCGCCGGCGCTGCCGATGCAAGTGACATTATCGGCCGCGATCACATTGCTACCGGCTTCGAACCCCAACGCGATGTTTCCTGAGCCAGCAGTGTTTTGACCGAGTGCAGCGAATCCGATGGCTGTGTTGCCATCGCCGCTACTGTGGTTGGCCGCGGCCGCAACACCCAATGCAACGTTTTCCTGGCCCATAGCATTGCTGAACAGCGCCTGGCCGCCGATTGCCGTGTTGAAAAACCCGGTGGTGTTGCTTACCAGCGCCTTAAATCCGAAAGCGTCGTTGGCACCGCTAGTGGAATTTGTCAGTGCTTTAAATCCGACGGCAGTACTCTGGCCTTGGTCGGCGATCGCGCCGAGCGCCTGAAAACCTACGGCCGTATTTGCGCCGCCCGTAGTGTTGCTGGCGAGCGTACCTGCACCGACTGCCGCATTAGGGCCGACTTCGGAGTTTCCACTTCCACCGGGCGTGCCTCCGGTGGTGTTGTTTTCGAGTGCGAAAGTTCCGACAGCCGTATTTGAATCAGCTGTGTTCGATGCAAGTGCCCCATATCCGTCAGCCGTATTGTTGGCACCAGCCGTGTTGCTAAAAAGGGCACCGATTCCAGTCGCTGTATTTCCGTCGCCGATCGTGTTACTAAAGAGCGCGTTGACGCCCATCGCCGTGTTGTTGCTGCCTGTACTGTTATGAACGAGCGTGTTCGCACCAGTTGCTGTGTTGGCGATACCAGTGGTGTTTCCAAAAAGCGTGCTATCACCCATGGCAGTGTTGTCGTGGCCTTCGGTATTGCTGAATAGCGCGAACGCTCCAGTGGCTGTGTTCAAATCGCCGGTGGTATCACTTAACAGCGCGCCCGCGCCCGTCGCGGTATTTTCATCTGCCATATTGGCAAGAAGTGTCCCCGTACCAACACCGGTGTTGAAGTCACCGCCTGTCACACCCCTCAGCGACCAGAAACCAATAGCGGTATTGTATGCGCCGGTGGTCAGACGCAGAAGGCTGTCTTGTCCCTCTGCGGTATTATAACCGGGGTAGCCGCCGCCTGGCGGGGGAGTCACTGCCTGCGCTATCAATGCAAGCGCAAGGCAACCTACACCCAATAAAGCCGCGCGGTGACGAATCGTTATGCTGTACATATTTTCCACTTCTTTTATCGATCGGAGACTGAAATAGACGCCCCGCAAATTACCTGCGGATCGCTTTCACCGGGTCGATGCGCAGGTGTGCCGGATTTGAGCTTCCGATTGATCACCGTCGCGATTTTGGATTCGTGCTGATCAAGACGCGCATTCACCGCCTCAAGGGCTGCCTCGAGCTTCTCGACTTTGCGATGCTCCTTAAGAAACTCGTTAAGCAACATCGCGTTAACCACATCGTAGCGCACTGTGTACGGGTCACCATTCTTATCGCGTACCACGAGACGAGGGTCCACATCTGATACCTGTTCGGCAACCAGACCAAACTGCGGCGTCTTTGTGTCGTCGTTCTCGTAATAAAAGGTAGCCGGTTTTAACGCTAGCAGCGCTTCGCTCGCGTTCTCCATCGGCGTAATGTCTTTTTTGAAGCGCTTCGATGAACTGGTAGTGCCGAGCTGGCCCGCAGAGTCAATTACGACCGGAATGCCGTCCCCGTTTTGAGTTTGGACGCCGCGAATGTTGTCGATAAAGCAGGCGTTATTTACATTGGCACCAATGGAGCCGATACAGATAACGCCACTGGCCGTGGTAATCGTCTCACCGGCTCCCGGGCCCACGGCTATGTTACCGTGACCGGTGGTGTTGTTAACAAGGGCGCCGAAACCAATAGCCGTGTTGTCGTTGGCGACCGTGTTGTGAAGAAGCGCTGCAAACCCAACGGCCGTGTTATCGCCGCCGCTAGTGTTGCTCTGAAGCGCCTGTGCACCAAATGCGCAATTCCTGCCTGCATTGTTGTTGTGGAGCGCGAGGTCGCCCATGGCAGTGTTGTTTGTACCCGTGGTGTTGGAATGAAGCGCCTCATCACCAAACGCGTTGTTGCTGGTCCCGCTTTGGTCAGCCGCAAGAGCGAGAGCGCCGAATGCGTTGTTAAAGTTTCCTGTTTGATGCGTTGACAGGGCTAAAATACCGAGCGCGTTATTGCGAAATCCGTCTGTGTTGCTGAAGAGTGCATCGGCGCCAACGGCGGTATTGTTGCTGCCACTAATGTTGCTAAACAGCGCGAACGCTCCTGTCGCCGTGTTTTGAAACGCGATTGTGTTGCTTAAAAGCGCCGCCGCACCCGTGGCTGTATTTGAGTCTGCAGTATTGAAAACAAGTGTTCCGGCACCAACAGCCGTATTCAGGTTGCCTGTCACGTCGAAACCAAGTGACGCCCAGCCAACAGCAGTATTGTTGGAACCGCCGTTGAGATGCAAAAGGGCTGAAGTTCCCTCGGCTGTGTTCTCTCCGGGGTAGCCACCATCGGGAGAGGGGCTGACTGCTTTTGCATTTGCCAGGAATGTAAAGCAGGCAAGCGTCAGCAACATTGAAGCGAAATTCTTCATTCTCGCTTTCCTTTCTTCTTTGGACCCGGTTGCGTTCGAAACACCATTCCCTACAAAAGAAAAAAATCGCGAGCGTTTCAAAAAAGATGAAAAAATTTGCGCCCTAGAAGCCCACCGGCGGTATGGATGGGCTCTGCCTGTAGTTGCAGCCGTGCCGGCTGCCTTAGGGAATATGCAGGCGATACGCCTGCCGCTTCGGGGTTACTGCAGTATGACGGGCTGTTTCGCTTCTTCAACGAGTGTTTCAAAGCAAGGATCGCCGCGAAGCGGGTCCCAGTAGGGCATCAACTTCAATTCACCATAACCGACATTGCTTGGCCGACGGACAACAATGGCAAGCTGTTGACAGGCCAAATCTTTGTTGCCAATCCAGGCAGCGATCATCGCTAAATACTCAATCATCAGCGGTCCATTGACTGCATCTTTTTCGACGGGCAAAAGTGCGACCGCTCGCTGGCCTTCGCGCAGCGCATCCTCTTTGCGTCCGAGAGCGGCATCGATTAGACCAAGGGCGCAGAATGCCGGGGCATAGTTTGGCTGGGCTTGGATGATTTTCTCCTGCTCTACACGTGCAGCGATGAAAGCGGACCTTGCATTCTCATCGTCTCTGATCATGCGAGCGATAATTCCTTCTACGAATGGCCGACTAAGAATAACGGCATCGCCCAGATTGAACGACGTCTCATCCGCTGCGGTCAGGGCCTCTCTGAGGCCGCCAGCGTTTCGCTCAGCTAGCGCACAATAAAGCCAGTCGTCGGTCACGCTCTTGGCGTCGTTAGGACTCTTGCCGCGGATTTCGTCAATCGTTTGATGCAATGGCTGCGTGTCGGCCTTCCAATCTAGTTTAACAATGGCGCGTGCCACTTTGGTTCCGACGTCGTTCGGCTCGATTGCACATGCGCGTTCCAAGGCCAATTGTTTTTCGGCGTACCGACGAAGGCATCCATAGCTGTACGCAATCTGTACCAGTGTGAAGGCATCGCGTGGATCCAGATCAACTGCTCGCTCCAGGTTTTGCATTGATTCCTTCCATCGTCCCTGGCGCCGTTTAATGAGACCAGCTAATCGCGGTATCTGCGCATTGTTCGGAAGCGTCTGATGGGCAATCTCAAGTTCAGCGAGGGCGCCATTGTAATCGAGATGGCCGACATAAAGGTTCCATGCACGGGAGAGGTGCGTTTCGCCTGCATCGGGGCGAAGGCGAGACGCAGCCTGCACAGCCGCCTCCGCCAAGGCAAGCCGTCCAGATGTATGATCCAAGCCAAGGAAGTAAATTTGGTGATGCGCCCACCCGAGCAAGCAATAAGCTTCGAGGAATGTCTGATCGCGTGCGACAGCTTCGTCGAGCACATCGATGGCAGAAAGCAAAATCGCTTTGCTACTTTCAGTACCTGTCCTCACCAGAAGATTTTTGGCGCGTATATAGAGATCGTACGCAATTAAGTCTTGGGTTGGTCGCTCGTTCATGACCAACAACTCGCGAGCTGAAACACTGGCTCGCAATTGATTTGCGATTGATTGCGCCAATTCAGCCTCGACGGCGAATACCTCATCCAGATCGCGTTCGTATTCCTCCGCCCAAACATTCATACCCGTGCGAGTGTCCACCAACTGCGCGTTTACATGCACCTTCCCGCCAGAGCGTCGCGCCGTGCCTTCCAAAACGTGTGACACGCCAAGCTCGCGACCAATCCGACGTGAATCCTGTCTGCCGCGATATTGCATGACACTGTTCCGGCTGATCACTTTCAGATCGGCAACTTTGGCCAACTTGGTCAACACGTCGTCCTGGACGCCATCGGCAAAAAATGTGTGCTCTTTTTCGTCGCTCAGATTTTCAAACGGCAGCACCGCAACACTTTTTGCCAGCCCGATTTCACTCGCGACGGTGTTGACGGGCTTTCGTTGCAAAATGTAAGCTGCTCCCAGGGCGATGATGACCAACGCACCAGCACCCAACGTCGTATACGCAAATCGGCGACGTTTCTTTTGATTCGAAGACTCAATCGCGGCGATGCATTTGTTGAGTTGCTCCTTTAACGTTGCCGGAGATTGCGGGCGTTTTCTTGTGTCGGTTTCCAGCATTCGCTTGATCAGCTCGACAACAACGCGCGGGATTCCTTTGAGGTGATCCAGTGGTAACGCGCCGCTGACTTGTTGCTGCTGAATTTCGTCACGCGTCCCATTGAATGGCAGCCTGCCAGTGAGCATGAACCATAATGTTACGCCTAACGAATAGATGTCGGACCGCGCGTCAGTTGCTAGCCCGGCGAACTGTTCCGGGCTGGCGTATTGCGGTGTGCCAATGAAGCCGTCGCGAGTTGGTTCCGTATTGCCAGTTACAGATGGATCGACAACGGCTCTGACCAGGCCGAAATCGATCAACTTCGCTGCGATTGCGCCATCTGCTTCGCTGCAAAGCATGATGTTGGAAGGTTTGATATCGCGATGGACAAATCGCCTGCTACCGGTAGCAATTAAAGCACGGGTGATTTGTAACGTGACTTCGAGCGCAGTCGCGCAATCGAGTCGGCCCTTGCGGCGAACCCACCCTTCAATGGTTTCGCCATCGACGAGTTCCATCGCATAAAAGTATTCGCCCCTCTCGCTGCCGAGGTGGAAGACAGATGCGATATTGCGATGGCGCACTTGCGCAGCGGCGCGGGCCTCACAAAGAAAACGTGCGCGACTCGACTCGTTTGCGAGATAGCGCGGGTTAATGACTTTCAGCGCGACCTCACAGCGCAGGTTTGTATCAAACGCTTTGTAGGTGACACCCATAGCGCCGCGACCAAGCTCAACTGGCGTGCCATCATCCCCGGTAATCAACTCATATTGGTCGAAGCGATGTAGTCGTGCAGCATGTTCAGAATGGTCGTCACTTAAGGCCGCGTGCAGCAGACAAGTGGCACAAAATGTTTCTACGTTATCAAGAGAGCTGAATTGCGAACCGCATTGCGCACAAACCGATTGCGTAGGTTTCGATTTAACAGCCTGGCCCTCATTCATGCGGCTTGCGCTAAAATCTCGTAAAGGTAATGAAGCTCTTCGTCGACTTCATGAGGCGATGAGACCGTGCGGGCAATCTCGCGGCGCACAATTTCCCGATACTGCTGTCGGAGCCGATGCACGTGGGTTTTAATTGTTCCTCTCGGAAGGCCGGTGCGTGCCGACGCTTCGTCGTAAGAAGGAATCGCGCTGTTTCCCGCAATGAAGTTTTTTAGTTGTTCGAAAAGCTCAAGTTTTCCCTCGGCTTTCAGTTCGAATCTCAAAGAACGAAGTGCGGACCCAGCGAGTGTCTTCGCCCATCGCGAATCGAATAAACGTTCAGCTGTTGCGTCCGACGCACCTGCGGTGTCGTAGAGGGCTTCGGCCGTTTTCTCGTCCAACGAGACAAATCGATATTCGCCTCCCCGCCGGATCGCTTGAGAGCGGTCCCAATCATTTGCGAGGAAATGTTTCACCGACGCGAGCAGGAAACAGCGGAATTTACCCTGGAGCGGCTCTGTGCGTGTATAGGCTTTGGTGCGCAAAAAATAAGCAAAGAAACTCTGAGTCAGATCCTCCGCATCAGGAGGAGCGTAACCGCGCCGCCGGACAAAACTGTAAATTGGAGGCCAATACATTTCACATAATTTGGCAAGGGCGGTTTCAGCCTCGGGTACGTCCGTAAGAGCCGACTGGGCGACAACGCTCCAGTGGGTGGTGGCAAAAGTCGCGCCACCTTCCTGAAGAGTACCCGGAGTCGCTTTCACGCCCAACGCATAACAATTGTGACGCAGGCTGTACCAATAATCGAGCACAATTTGCTCTTGCAAGCCGAGCGGCAGAATTCCCGGTAACCGAGTCGGGAGTCTTGGAGCCAGTGGCCGAAAATGTGTAGTTGACAAGCAAGCGCCGCGGTTTCCGCGGATTTAGATTCGCGAGGGCGTTTGACACCCGTAACGGACTCGAAGCGACGGCCGGGCTTTCCAACGCCCTACAATTGGATCCGATTTTGTAGGGCGTCTCTGTGAGACGCCGATCTATTGCGCGCATTCTTCGAAGGCGGCGGGCTCGCCACGGAGGTGCGCCAGAACTTCGCCCGCGAAATGCAACGAGCCGGTGAGCAGAATCGGGTTTGGCTTTGCGCGCGCAAGCGTCAAAGCCGCTTCGATTGTTGGAGTGATGGAGCAGGGGAGTGATGGAGTGATGTTGGAAACGACTTTTGCTAAGTGCTCCGGCACGGCAGCCCGTTCACTGCGGATTTTCGGGAGAAGAACGGAATCGGCAATCGGGACGAGCGCCTCGCAGATGTCGCGCAAATCTTTATCGGAAAGAACTGCGAGCACGAGGGTCGCCTTTTGATCTCCAAAAATTTCCCGCCACGTTTGGGCCAGAACGCGCGCCGCGCCGGAATTATGCGCGCCGTCAATGATGGTTCGTTCATCCCATTTCTGAAAGCGAGCAGGCCATTCGATGGCCGCGAGTCCGCGCACAATTGCTTTTTCGTTGAGCTGGATGTTTGCGGCGTGAATGGCGGCGATTGCTATTGCGGCATTCTGTTTTTGATAGTCTCCACGCAAAGCAACTGGCGACCTGTGGTAGCTCTCATTTACGAATTGCACTGGCGAACCGCATTCGGCAGCTCGTGCGAGAATAACTTGTTCGGCTTCCTGTTGCTGGGGCGCAGAAACGACTGGAACTCCCGGTTTGATAATTCCTGCTTTTTCACCGGCGATTTCAGCGAGTGTGTGTCCGAGCCACTTTTCGTGATCGAGAGCGATTGGAGTAATGACTGAAACATCGGATTGAACGGCGTTGGTTGCATCGAGTCTGCCGCCCAAGCCGGTTTCAAGAATCGCGATATCGATTTTCGTGTCGCCAAAATGTTTCAACGCAAGTGCAGTTGTGACTTCAAAAAACGTCGGATGCGGATCCCAATGCGCGATGAGATCCCGTATCATCGTTAGGCCATCGGCCACTGCGTCCTCAGAGATCATCTCGCCATTTACGCGAATCCGTTCGCGAAATGTGACGAGGTGAGGGGAGATGAACAGGCCGGTGCGATAGCCTTGCGCACCACAGATTGAGTCGATCATGGCGCAAACGGAGCCCTTGCCGTTTGTCCCGGCGACGTGGATGACCTTCCAAGGAGCGGCGGCTTTCCAGCCGCCGTAGGCGATCTGGAGATCGCCTCTCCTTGATAGTTCGTTCAGCAGTCGCTGGATATTTTCGAGGCCGAGTTTTATCCCGAAACGTTGGAGACCATAAAGCCAGGCGAGCGTCTGTTTGTATGTCATGGACGGTTGCGGTAATTCTCTTAGAATTTTTCGCCGGTCAAACGGCATGGCATCGCGTCTGGGATTAGCCCTAAAGGCACTATGTCATTTCAGCCTGGGGCATCGCCCCAGGATTGAGATTCGCACACGAGTAAGCGCTGACAGGGCGTTTCAATCCGACGGCTCGGCCATTGTCCATTGACCTGAACGTCTTGGGGGATGACGAGACGAACCCTTGACTCGCGCCTTCAGCGCTAATGCTTCTCGGTACCAATACCATGGGACGTTGCCCCAGGCAGCAGTTGAACGCCGCACCGTTGGCGCTAAACCAGCCATATTCACGGCGTTACGGCAAAGTAACTAAGCAATCGACTGATCTCGTCGCGCAGTTT
>AR_comb_assmDRAFT_10745425_pt1 | contig 12729 bp, 6 predicted proteins | sample ArasoioldDNA_FD_10543 | JGI IMG/M metagenome (IMG submission 10543) | reverse complement strand
CGGCCGGAAGCGCCTTCCGGTGGGTGCCAACCTCGCCGTACTGCGGCAGGCCATCGAGGCGGTCGGCGGCTGGCGTACGGATCTCGGGCGCGTCGACAACACGCTGATCGCTGGTGAGGATCACGAGCTTTGCGTGCGCCTGTACCAGTCCGGCCTGTATTCGGGGGTGTACGACCCGACAGTGGTGGTCAAACACCTCGTGCCGGCGTCGCGACTCACCCGGAGTTACTTTCGAAAGTGGTTCTTCTGGCACGGTCGAACGCTCGCCCGGATGGCCGACTCGGTCTACCTGGATCTCGATCTGACGCGCGTGCCTTCTTTCGCCGGCGTCCCGCGATTCGTCTATCGGGAGTTTCTTCAGCAGCTCCACCGCTGGCTCGGCCGGGTCGGGCGGCAGAACGCTCTCGCCTTGCTCATCGAAGAGGTCATGCTGATCGAGTATCTCGGGTTTTTCCTGGAGGCGCGCCGTGGGCGTCGGCCGGCTCCGCGCACGACCCGGCAACCCACCGCATCAGTGGTCCTCGGCCAGGCGGGAGAGAAATGAGCGCGGAGGACTCTCGGTCGCGCGTCGAGCTCTCGGTCGTCGTCAGCACTTACAATCGGGCCGACCGCCTCCCGACCGCGCTCGATGCCCTGCTCGCGCAGAGCGGCGGCATCCCCTACGAAATCATCGTCATCGACAACAATTCGACTGACGATACGGCAGCGGTCGTCCTTCAGATCGCGCGAAACTCCGGCGGTCTCGTGCGCTACGCGTTCGAGCCGCGTCAGGGTTTGTCGCACGGGCGCAATGCGGGAATCGCCATCGCCCGTGCGCCCGTCATCGCCTTCACTGACGACGACGTACGGGTTTCACCTGGCTGGATCCTTCAGCTGAAGCGCGCATTCGACGAACATCCGGATGCCGGCTATGTCGGCGGCCGGGTTCTCCCCCACTGGCTCTCCCCCGCTCCGAGGTGGCTGACGACGGCACACTGGTCGCCGCTGGCGCTGCAGGATTACGGACCGGAGACGCAGGTGAGCGGCCGGGATCGGGCCGTGTGCCTGGTCGGCGCGAACCTCGCGTTCAGAAAGCAGGTGTTCGAACGAATCGGGATGTTCACGGGGTCGCTCGGGCGCGTCAAGGACGGCATTGGATCGACTGAGGACCACGACATGCAGTTGCGCGCGTGGCGCGCGGGCATTCACGGTTTCTACGTTCCGTCGATCGTGGTCGTCGCTGACGTCACCCCCGACCGCCTGCAATCGCGTTATCACAGACGCTGGCATCAGGGTCACGGCCGCCACTGCGGCCTCATGCGCCTTCGCGAACTGGTTCCCGCCGATCTCGGTCCCATGAGCGAGCCCGACGATATCGTTACGCTCTTCGGAGCGCCTGCGTTTGTGTACGCCGACCTCATCAGAACAGCAGTACTTTGCCTAAAAGCGGTATGTCGGCGCCGCGACCCGCGCTTCTACCTTCATCAGTTCCTTCACCTCTGGAGCTACATCCGCACCAGCCACGAGATGACCAGTCTGAACACTCCCCGCAGTACTGCGGCAGAGCTGTGGCGCTTCGTCCATGTGTACTGGGGCAAGCGTTCGGCTCATCAGGCGCGACTCTCACACGATTGAAGAGGACTTCGTTTTGCAAAGTTGGCACTCCGAGAGGCCGAGGTTGGTCTCTTCTGGAGGAGCGCGGAGGGACAGCGCCGTACAAATGGCAAATCGATTCACTCATATGGAAAAACTCAGATTCGGTTCATTACTTCGCGGGTGGACGTCAAAGGTCTTCCTGGCAGCGATTTTTCTCTCCGCCACGGCAACCCTCCTGACCGCGCAGGAGCAGATCTACTTCCCGTCGCACGACAACGCCGAGGCGCAAATCGTCGCCAAGATAAACGCCGAAAACGTTCGATTGGATATCGGGCTCTGGCTTCTAAATGACGGCGCGATCACCAATGCGATCATCGCAAAGTGGCAGTCAGGCGTACCGGTCCGCGTCCTTGGCGATCGGGCTGGCATCTTCGAAAGCGATCCGGCCACCCGGGCGTCATTCGAGCGCCTGGCGAGTGCCGGTATTCCTATCCGCCTTCGTTACAACCCGACCTGGTTTCCCGAGATTATCCATTGGAAGTACGGCGGCTTCACCGGGCAGGGCGGCGCCTTCATCGGATCGGGGAATTGGACAAGCTTCGAACTCAATCCCGTAAGCGCGACCAACTTCAAAGACGAAGCCGAGATGTACACGAACGATCCGGTGATCGTCAACGCGCTGCGGACCAAGTTCGATCAGATGTGGGCGGATACCACCAGCGAACCGCGTGCGCAAGTGAGCGCGCCCTATTTTCTCGACTGGCCCGACGCGTACAAACGCGAAACCGGAATCGACTGGACCACCCCCATGAACATTCCGCACGGCCGGCAGGAACCGGATTACCCGACGAATGCGCTCATCTGGGGACAGGGAACCGACATCATCAACGCCATGATCTCGGAGATCAACGCGGAGAACACCGCGATCGACCTGGTGAGCTACAGGCTCACCGTGCCATCGATCACCGACGCGCTGATCGCCAGGAAGCGTGCCGGGGTCGCGGTTCGCGTGTTTATCGAACCGACCCAGTATCGCAGCGACAAGTTCCCGGAATACTGGCTGGTCGGCAACGAAGCCGACCGGCTGTGGGCTGCCGGCATCCCGATCAAGATCCGCGTCCATGACGGCCTGACCCACATGAAGACGCTGATCACATCGCGCACGGCGCTTCTCGCATCCTCGAACTACACGAAGAACTGGCAGCGGGATCACAACTACTTCATCCAACTCGCGACCAAGCCGACGCTCTATTGGCAGATGAAGAACGAGTTCAATCGGATGTGGAACGATACCGCCAACTACACCACCTTCAGGCCGCTGGTGCCGCAACCGGTGTCGATCGTCTCGCCAGGCGCTGGAGCCATCAACGTGTCGACCCTGCCGACGCTGACGTGGAATCGCGCTCCGTGGGCCGTCGCCTTCGACGTCTATCTCGGCACCACCCCGAGCAGCATGACCGCGATCGCGCGTGTGGGCGCCGTCCTGAACGAGACTCCACCGGACACCTACTCATATACGCTCAGTCAGGCGCTCCAGCCGTCGACCACGTACTACTGGAAGGTCGTGTCGCGCACATTTGCGACGGACGTGGACCCGACACTCATCGCATCGACGAGCACGATCTCGTTCACGACGGGAAGCGGCTCGGGCGGCGGGTCATCAGGCCCCTATGGCGGTACACCGGTATCGCTGCCCGGCACGATCCAGGCGGAAAACTTCGACACCGGCGGAAGCGGCGTCGCTTACAGCGACACGAGCACCGGCAACGCCGGCGGCCAGTACCGGAGCACCGACGTCGACGTCGAAACCACCAGCGACACTGGCGGCGGCTATGACATTGGCTGGGTCGCGCCAGGCGAGTGGCTGAAGTACACGGTCAACGTCGCAGCGGCCGGCACCTACAACATCGAAGCGCGGGTGGCATCGTCAGGAGCCGGAGGAACGTTCCACATCGAGGCCAATGGCGTCGACAAGACTGGACCGATCACTATTCCGAATACGGGCGGGTGGCAGATCTGGACGACGGTGACCAAGTCCAATGTCAGCCTCGCTGCGGGCGACCAGGTCTGGCGCGTCGTCTTCGACACAACCGGACCCGGTGGTTCGATTGGGAACCTGAATTATCTGCGGTTGACCACGGGGACTGGCGGAGGAGGTTCTTCGACCGCCTACGGTGGTACGCCCGTAGCGCTCCCCGGCACCATCCAGGCCGAGAATTTCGACGACGGTGGCAGCGGCGTCGCGTGGCTGGACACCTCAGTCGCCAACGAGGGCGGACAGTACCGATCGACGAATGTCGATGTCGAGACCACGAGCGACGTTGCCGGAGGCTACGACGTCGGCTGGATCTTCGCCAGTGAGTGGTTGAAGTACACGGTCAACGTCACGACCGCCGGCACTTACGATCTGGAAGCGCGTGTCGCATCGTCTGGAAACGGCGGGACATTCCACATCGAAATCAACGGCGCGAACGTGACCGGCGCCATGACGGTTCCCAACACGGGGGGCTGGCAGACCTGGACGACAATCAAGAAGACCGGCGTCAGCCTGAGTGCCGGCACGCAGGTCTGGAAAGTCGTCTTTGACACGAATGGCCCAAGCGGCGCGGTCGGGAATTTCAATTACCTCAAGATTTCTACCCCCGGAGGCGGAGGCTCGACCGCATTCGGCGGCACGCCGGCGGCCCTTCCGGGCACGCTCGAGTTCGAGAACTTCGACGAGGGAGCAAGTGGGGTCGCGTACGCGGACACGTCCACGGGCAATCTCGGCGGCCAGTATCGATCGACCGACGTGGACGTGGAAAGAACCACCGACACCGGCGGGGGCTATAGCCTCGGCTGGGTGTTCGCCGGCGAGTGGCTGAAATACACGGTGAACATCTCCACGGCGGGCGTCTACGATCTCGATATCCGGGTCGCGTCCGGCGGCATCGGTGGAACGTTCCACATTGAAGCGAACGGTGTGAACATCTCCGGTCCGATCTCCGTTCCGAACACGGGCGGGTGGCAAACCTGGCAGACCATCCGGGTCTCGGGCCTCACGCTCGCGGCTGGAACCCAGACGTGGCGCGTGGTCATGGACTCCAATGGTCCGACCACGGCGGTTGCCAACTTGAACTGGTTGAAGGCTACACTTCGGTAGCATGTGTACTTCTGACGGATGGAGCGCGGGATTGCCGGGCTCCATCCTTTGCTTTTCGAGCCGCACATGACGCGTCCGGCGTGGAATCTGCTGACCGGGACGCTGACGCGTTACGTTCTCCTCTTCGTCAACATCGCGATCGGCGTGTTTCTGATGCCGTTCACGATGCACCATCTCGGCACGGCGCAGTACGGCCTGTGGATGCTGGCTGCCTCGATGACCGCCTACCTCCAACTGCTCGATCTCGGGTACGGCAACGGGCTCGTTCGGCAGCTGACGCAGGCTGACGCCCGTGGCGACGAAGAAGAGATGAACACGATCCTGAGCACGTTCATGGTCGTCTACAGCGCCATCGGCGCCATCGCGCTGACGGCGGTGGCCGTGCTGGCGGCGTTCGTGCTGCCGCGATTCCCCAATCTCTCACCCGCCGAGGTATCGACGGCGCAGACGGTCCTGATTCTCCTCGGCATCCGCATCGCCATCGCATTTCCCATGAGCGTATTCGGCGCGGTGACAACTGCACGCCAGCGGTTCACGCTGACAGGGTGGATCGCCGTCGCGATTGCCATCCTGCAAGGGGCGGCGAGCTACATCGTCCTCCGCGCTGGATACGGGGTCATTCCGCTCGTGGCGGTCTCGACGGTGATCAGCATCAGCACCTATGTTGCGTATGCCGCCGCGGCGCGCGACACGTTTCCCGCGATGCGGCTGTCGCCCCGGCGATTCAGTACGATCCAGGTACGCGAAGTGACCGCGTTCAGCCTGTATCTCTTTCTCATCAGCATTGCGATTCACGTCGGAACCAATGTCGACAATCTGATTATTGGCGCATACCTGGGCACGACCGCGGTCGCGGTCTATACGGTTGCGGTCAGGCTGGCTGAATATCAGCGCCAGTTGTGCGGTCAGTTCAGCGGCTTCCTGTTCCCTCTCGTCGTCCGATTCGACGCCAGCCGTGACAACGAAGCACTGCACGCCACGCTGCTCGATGGATCACGAATCGCGCTCGGCCTGGTTGTAGGGGTGACATTGTGCCTGATCGCCTTCGGACGACAGGTCGTCAGCCTCTGGATGGGACCGGGGTTTGGCGAGAGCATCGCGCCGCTCTACGTGCTGGTTCTGGCAGGAGTGATCATGGTCGGTCAAGGGCCAGCGGGCACGATCCTGCTGGCAGCGGGCCGCCATCGAGCCGTCGCCGCCGCCTCGGTGATGGACATCCTTCTCAACATCGGGTTGAGCGTCGCGCTGGCACCCCGCTACGGATTGGCCGGTGTGGCGCTTGGCACTGCGCTCCCATACGCCGTTCTGAATGTCGTGGTGCTCGTGCCGATGGCATGCCGGACGGTCAACGTGCCGCTCCGCCGGTTCGCGGCCGTCGTGATCACGCCATCACTGGTGGCGCTGCTTCCCGCCGTCTCGGTTGCGGTACTGCTTCGGAGCGCAGTGACGCCGGCATCGTTCGTGATCGTGCTGGGCGAATGCGCGGTCGTCGGCCTTGTCTACGTGGGAGCGTTCTGTGGGTTCGGACTGCGGCCGGCCGATCGCGCGCGTTACGTGGGTGCCGTGCGCCGCGCGACAACCGGAGTCACTCCGCAAATTGCACACTCCGAGCTCTGAAAGGTCCGTATTCAATGTCAACCGCGAACCCTCACACGCTGCAAGACATGTACGAGGCGAGATGGAAAGCAGCCCTCGCTCCGCGCACTGGCGACATTCGACGCGAGCTCGCATCCGAGGCGGCCGAATATCTTGGACTGTCGCTCGAAGAGGCGCTCCAGCGCATCGAGCAGTCATCGACCGAGTTTCCCGACGAGTGGAATCGAATGGTGACGGATCCGTCAGACCCGGAACAAGTCGTTCGGTTCTACAACGAATCCAAGTCGGAGCTGTTCGAGCAGATCGCCTGGCACGCCAGCGAGCCGATTCACCATCGTTCGCTGATCTGCGCCGATCTGGTCTCGACGCGGAGCGGTCGCGAGTTTCTCGACTATGGCTCCGGGATCGGATCGAACGCCTTGATCTTCGGGCTGGCCGGCTTTCGCGTCACGCTGGCAGATGTCGCCGATCCGCTCCGGAATTTTGCCCGATGGCGGCTGGAGCGGCGCGGGATCGAGGTCCGGACTATCGATCTGAAACATGAGACACTCGAGCCTTCGCGCTACGACGTCATCACCTGTTTCGACGTCCTGGAGCACGTGCCTGCGCCGCTCGAGGCCGTTCGGCGCATGCGCGATGCGCTACGCATCGGCGGTGCCTTCTTTCTCTATGCGCCGTTCGGCTTCGATCCCGTCCGTCCCATGCATGTCGTTCACGACGACCCCGTCTCCGGCCGCATTCGAGCCCTTGGCTTCGACTTGAAGCCCGAGTGGGAGCGCGCATTTCCCGCCTACGTGTGGGCTCCGCACGCGTACGAACGCGTGGCTCGGCCGGCAGCAGCGAACTTCGCCTACTACGTCAGAGATGTCTGGATGCAAGGACCGGTCGGGACTGCGGTGGCCGGTGCGCTCCGCCTCGTCCGGCCGCAGCACGTCGCGCACTCTTCCGCCGGCCCGCATCGCGGGGTCAACGCGTAAAGGCAACACCCGCGCTCGTCGAACTGCCTCCACTCCCGATCGCGGCGACCGCGGCCACATAGTTGCCGGGCGCCAGCGCGCTGAAGAACGCCGACCGGTCGACAGAAATGTCGCCGGCCGCATCCGGCGCCGGCTTTCCAAGATCAGAGGTCGCAAGCGCGGTGGCCGTGCTGGGATCTGCGCCGCTCGCGTAGATCCGCAGCTCGTACCGGATCACCATCGTCGCGTGATCGGCGGACGCCCGGAAGACCACACCCGTAGGCGGCGGCGACGCGGCCGTGACGCTGACGGTGGCGGCCACCGACGTGGCGCTGGCTCCCTGATCGTCATAGGCAATTGCCCGTATATCGTACGAGCCTGCCGGAACTCCCGACCAGGTGTAGGCGTAGGGCGCGGCCGTGTCGGTATTGAGCAGCGTCGTCCCGGCATAGAACTCGACACGAGCGATCGAGCCGTCGTCGGTCGCGGTCGCACTGATTGACACATCACTTGACGCCGCGTATGAGGCGCCGGCCTGCGGCGCCGTCAACGTCACCTGCGGAGGCTGATTGGCGGCGCCACATCGGTTGATCGAGGTCTGATCGAAGACGGCGCCATCCAGGCCAACGGCTTCAACCGTCATCACGCACCCGGCGGCCGTCATCCGCATGTAGTGATTCAGGGACGCTGATTTCGCGGTCCACGAACTGGTGCCGACCGCGTACAGCGGCGCCCCGCCGCCACCCGTCACGACATACGTGATGGCGCTGCCAGTCGCCACGAACTGGCGCCACGGGAGCGATCGCTCGTAATCGTGATCATGTCCCGAGAGCACGAGCTGAACGCCTCGTCGTTCGAGGATCGGCGAGAACGCCTGCCGGACGTCGAGCATCGAGCCATGCTCCGCCCCGGAGCTGTAGGGGGATCGATGGAAATACACGACGCGCCACGGCTGCGTCGTCGCCCCGAGGTCTGCGTCGAGCCACGCCAGCTGCGCCTGTTGACGCCCTGGATCGAGGAGCGCATATTCGGTGTCCAGCGCGACGAAGTGCACCGGGCCATAGTCGAAGCTGTAATACCGTTCGGCATTATCCGGATACGTCGACGAGGCGCCTAGCTCCGGGAGCACGAACACATCACGATATGCGCTCGCGTGATTGATCTCGTCGTCGTGATTTCCGATCGACGGATAGAACGGACGCGATCGCATCCATTGCGAGTAGACGCCGAATAGCCAGTTGTCGTACTGGGTGTAGCTCGGGCCTCCGACACCAGCCGATGAGCCGTATGCCACATCTCCGGTGTGGACGGCGAAATCGAACGTATCGGCTGCGATTCGCGCGGCGAGCTGGCTCTGTGACGTCGAGCCGATGCCACTATCGCCAAACGCAATAAACCGGATCGAGCCCGTACCGGTGCCAGGTGCCGTGGTCAACGAGTCTTGTCCCGGCGTCGCATCCGCGCCGCCCATGAACACGTCGTAGGTGTACCTCGTCGCCGCCGACAGTCCGCCGATGTGGGCTTCATATTGATAGAAATCGGACGCGAGGCCCGTGTCCGACGCCGGAAACAGGCGGGCCGTCGCGTTTACCGAGGTCGGCGTGCCGCCGGCCGAGTAGCGGACCTGCGCTGAGCCAAGATTGCGGGTGGTCCAGACCACAATGGCACTGTTGTCGGTGACCTGTTGCAGGTATGGTCCGCGGAGAATCGCGAGGCCATTCGGCACCGACACGCGAATCCAGTTGAAGTTTCCGACCGCCGTCGTGGACCCGTTCGTATCCATGACGAGGCGGAAGACCTGGGGCCCTGCGCTCAGCGCAACACTCGGTTTTCGGATCGTCGCCCAGGTTTGCCAGCCGCCGGTATTTGGAACCGCAAGAGGTCCGGTCTTGTCGACACCGTTCACCTCGATGTGGAACGTCCCGCCGGCGCCGCCAGACGCGACGCGGACATCGACGTCGTAGCTGCCAGCGGTGGCGACGGTCGACGAATAGTTGAGCCACTCGCCGGCAAACGCCCAGGCGATGTTGTATCCGCCACCGCTATCGCTCGAGGTTTCGATGTCTACACCGGTCGAACGATACTGACCTCCGGAGTTCGCCGTCGTGTTATCGAGATACGCGACTCCAGCGCCGCCTTCGTCGAAGTTTTCAGCCTGAATCGTTCCGGGAAGTGGAGCCGGGGTGCCGCCGTACGGCGTGCTGCCGCCGCCGCCGGCCACTCGCACGTAGTTGAAGTTGGCGATTGCGCCGGTCGAGCCATTCGCGTCCATCACGAGCCGCCAGGCCTGCGGTCCGGCGTTCAGCGTCACGCCCGTTTTCCACACTGTTGTCCAGGCCTGCCACCCGCCCGTGTTCGGCGCAACGAGCGGACCGGTGACGTCAGCGCCGTCCACTTCCAGGTGGAACGTCCCTCCGGCACCCGCAGAGGCGACGCGAAATTCGAGGTCGTACACGCCGGCACTCGCCACCGTCACGGAATACTTGAGCCACTCGCCCGCGAACACCCATCCGACGCTGTAGCCGGATCCCGTGTCCGTGGTTGCTTCGATATCAACCGCCGTCGATCGATACTGGCCGCCCGAATTCTCGGGCGTCGTATCGACGAAGCTGACGCCCGACCCTCCTTCGTCGAAGTTCTCCGTCTGCAAGGTGCCTGGCAGAGCGGTCGCGACGCCACCATAGGGAGAACTCGACGCTGCGATGGCGCGAAGGTAATTGAAATTTCCGACGGCCGTGGACGCGCCGTTCGTATCCATGACGAGACGCCAGACCTGTTGTCCCGCGCTGAGTCCGACGGCAGTCTTTCGAATCGTCGTCCACGTCTGCCAGCCGCCGGTGTTCGGGACCGTCAACGGACCGGTCTTGTTGACACCACCGACCTCGAGGTGAAACGTTCCGCCGACACCCGACGAGGCGACGCGGAATTCGAGATCGTAGGTCCCGGATGCCGCAACGCTGACCGTGTAGTTGAGCCACTCACCGGCGAAAACCCATCCAAGACTGTAGCCGCCGCCGCTGTCAGACGTCGCTTCGATATCCACGTCGGTGGCGCGATACTGCCCACCGGAATTGCCTGACGTCGTATCGCGATAGGTCACACCGTTGGCTCCGTCATCGAAATCCTCGGCTTGCACGATCCCAGGCAAAGCAGCCGGCGAAGTCGCGGCGTGTACGATGACTGGACTGATGCGAGTGGAAGGACCGGCAACGGGTGACACCGCCACGACGGCGGCAGCGAGCAACCATCGAATCGCTCCCTGTCTATACGACAGAGCGATCCCACGGTAAGTGCTCGACGGTAAATTTTTCAAGGGCGATCGGGTTCCGCGCAGGGTAATTCGGCTTTTCCTCGCAGATCTCTTCCTCCACGAGGAGACGTCGCCGCGCGTGTTGCCAGGACCATGCCGAGGCTCTGGAAAACGGCAGAGGTGTTTTGAGCTGCGTCGTTACTGTTCGAGTGCGATGTGCGAGCGTACGCGCTGGCGGTTGCGTGCCGCGCGATCGCTCAATCGCTCGGGCGGTGCCGCTGACGACGATCATCATCTCGATGGCATCAATCGATCGAATGCGTCTATTTGAGAGGAACTGTCAGAGCTACTGATGGATCGCGCGGCAGAGCTGAACCGTTCTGTGCTGGCTTGGTAGAAGTCTCGCCACGGACTTGTAGCGGGATCGTTCGCGCTGGGAAAAAAGGTGTCGCCAGTCGGCACGCTATTGGCAGAGTCCCCGATCGTGGCCAATCACGGGTGTAATTCATTCGGATTTCGCAAATCTATGGCCCTGGGTTCCGCGCGTGTGCAGCGCGACTCCGGCTTGTGGCGGTCGGCTTCCGATTTTTTCACGCTCATCCTGGTCCCTTTCGCTGCGTGCCTGTTGTGGGCCACTCCTGCCGTGGCGGATCCGGTTGGCCTCCAGTGGCCGCAGCCGGGTGGACCAGGAACGTCAGTCCAGATCACCTACAGCTACAGCAACCTCCTGGATGGCTCGTTCTACTTGACGCCGCCGGAGGACTTCCGCGCGGCCACCGAGGAAGCGCTGAGGCTCTGGGCGTCGTACGCGCCGCTCTACTTCATCGAAGTTCCGGATGCGGGCCCGGCAGTTTCCGATCTTCCCTACAGCGCCGCCCCCTCCGATCCGCAGATTCGAATCGGCCACCACGTCAGCACGGATCTGGCGCATGCGTACTATCCCGGCAGCGACGGACTCGCGGGTGATGTGCACGTCGCCACAGGAGTGCCGTGGACAATCGGCGAGGGCCAGTGGAACTTCCTCGAAGCGATCACTCACGAACTCGGACACGCGCTCGGCCTCGCACACGAACTCGACGAACCGGCGATCATGAACCCGTCATATCCGGCCCACCGGTTTGCGGGCCTTGGGACCTCGTTCCTGTTTCCTGCCGACATTCGCGCGATTCAGAGCATCTACGGCGCCGGCTCGGGCTCGGTGCAGCCGCTCGATCCCGCACCCGAACCGGCCACGTACCTGTTGGTGGGGGTCGGGATGCTTGCCATGTTCCGTGCTCGATATCGCAGAACGAATGCCGCGCGGCTCGAACGTGCCCGCGAGTCGGCGGGTCTGGCAACACCGGTGCTGACAGCGATCGGCCGCGGCTCACTGGCCGGCCGCCGATTTCCGCGCGCGCGCACCAGGTGAATTCCCGGCTCGACAGCCTCCACAGCGCTCTCACTCAAGATCGACACGAGCATGGCTCTTCAATTCCACACTCGTCTGCGGGCATAATGGATGAGCACGGACTCCGCGTTCCATCGCCGCATGTCCTCACACTGATGGATAACCTGAAAAGCCGGATTCGACAGTTCCTCAAGACCGTGCCGGTTGTCGGACGCGCTTACGCGCAACGCGACGAATTGCGCGCGGTCGTGCAGAAACTGTGGGAGCCGCCCGGCCATTTCTATTCGCCGATTCCTTCGGAAGCAGAGGTTCGGGCCCGTCAGGAGACGATCTTCGACGTCAGTTCGCCGAGTGTCGCAGGCATCGATCTGAATGAGACGCTTCAGTTGCAACTCTTCGCGGCCCTGGCGCCGTTCTATCCCGAGCAGCCCTTTCCGCGAACGAAACAAGACGACTTGCGATACTTCTTCGAAAATCCGGCGTTCTCGTATTTCGACGCCATCATTTTTCATAGCCTGATTCGGTACCTGAAGCCGCAGCATGTCATCGAGATCGGCTCCGGCTACTCCTCGTGCGTCCTGCTGGACACGAACGAACGGTTCTTCAACGATGGCATCGCGTGCACGTTCATCGAGCCATACCCGGAGCTGTTGACGTCGCTCCTCAAGCCGTCAGACTCGACCAGGATTACGCTCATGCCGCGCAATCTTCAGGACGTCGATCTCGGCGTCTTGACTCGGCTGGAGCCGAACGACATCCTTTTCGTCGACTCGTCGCACGTGTCGAAAACCGGGAGTGATGTGAACTACGTGTTCTTCGAGAT
>AR_comb_assmDRAFT_10054295_pt1 | contig 12730 bp, 11 predicted proteins | sample ArasoioldDNA_FD_10543 | JGI IMG/M metagenome (IMG submission 10543) | reverse complement strand
TCTGATGTTCCCGGTTTTGACGAAGCGCCCTACGCCGCCGCGGTCGCCCGTCATCTCGGCACCGAGCACACCGAACTGACCGTCACTGCCAAACAGGCGCTCGACGTTATTCCGCGCCTTCCCGAATGGTTCGATGAGCCGTTCGCGGACGCATCGCAGATTCCCACCTTCCTCGTATCCGCGATGACGCGAAAGCACGTGACGGTTGCCCTGTCGGGCGACGGGGGTGATGAGCTGTTTGCCGGATATAATCGCTATGAACTCACGCGCCGGTCGTGGCGGTTGTTGTCGACGATGCCGCGTGCGCTTCGGCGCGGCTTGGCCTCCGCCATCACAAGCGTCTCGCCGGAGGGCTGGACGAAACTGCTTGATCATTTGCCAACGGACTTGCCGGCTCAAATCGGCGACAGGCTACATAAGGCGGCATCGGTGCTGGGTGCGAAAGATGGCGATGCCATGTTCCGGCGATTGATCACGCATTGGGAGCCGGCCGAGGTGATGCTCGACGCGACGGAGCCAGACAACATTGTCTGGGATGCATCGATTGCCGCGGATATGCCGAACCTGCTTGATCGCATGCAATTTCTCGATCTTGTGACCTATCTGCCCGATGACATCCTGACCAAGGTCGATCGCACAAGCATGGCGGTGGCGCTCGAGGCGCGCGTTCCATTGATCGATCATCGCATTGTCGAGTTTGCCTGGCGCCTTCCCGCGCACGCAAAGATGCGCAATGGCACGAGAAAATGGCTGTTGCGCCAGGTCCTCTACCGGCATGTCCCGCGCGAACTCGTCGAACGGCCGAAAATGGGCTTCAGCATTCCATTGGGCGAATGGCTGCGCGGGCCACTGCGCAATTGGGCGGAAACGCTGCTTGCGGAAAAGCGACTGCGCGACGGCAATCTTTTTAATGTGGCGCACGTACGGCGACACTGGGTTGAACACCTTCGCGGGCAGCGCAACTGGCAATACCTGCTGTGGAGCGTGCTGATGTTTGAGGCGTGGCGCGATCGGTGGGGAGGGGAGTCGGCCGTGAGCGGTTGGAAATCTCAGTGAGCAATATTCGCAGCGCTGCGCGTCATTTCGTTGATAACTGGTTGCCTGAAGTCGGGCATGCCTACCGGCAATTGCGCGACAAACGTGCCGCGACGGCCTCGTTCGTCGATACGCCCTACGGCTTTCGGCTTGCCGGCAACCGGTCGATGGCCGAAGGAGACTTTGAACGGGAGGAAATCGACGTCTTCCTCAAATATCTTGGCAAAGTGTCCGCCTGCGTCGACATCGGCGCAAATATCGGCCTGTACACCTGTCTCGTGGCTGCCCAGGGCAAGAAGGTGATCGCAGTCGAGCCACTCAATCGCAATCTGGAAGTCCTTTACCGAAATCTTGTTGGCAATTCATTTCTCGACGTCGAGGTCTTCCCCTTTGGCCTATCCGGCGCCCCGGGTGTTAAGCGGCTCTATGGAGACAATACCGGTGCGTCTTTCGTGCCGGGTTGGGCTGGTGCGTCCGACAGATGGTACGAGGTGGTGCCCGTCAATACGCTCGATCTGATCGTCAATACACGCTTTGACGGCCAACCGCTTCTGATCAAGATGGACGTCGAAGGCTTCGAGTATAAAGTGCTCGGTGGTGCGGCGCGCACGCTCAAGATATCGCCAAAGCCGGTCTGGCTTGTCGAAAACAATTTGGGAGAGAATTTTCCTGGCGGTCGCAATGAGAATTTCCAGAAGACGTTCGAATTGTTCTGGCAAGAAGGTTACGAGGTAAGGACTGCAAACCGTGAAGAACGAGTGATCCGGCCGATCGATGTAGAGCGCTGGGTCCAACAGAGTCGCGTCGATTTTGGCTCGCACAATTTCCTCTTCGTGCATCATACACTTTCGAACAGGTCATGACGCATCGTGTATCGATCGGCCTGCCGACCTATAACAGGCCGGAACTCTTGCGTCAGGCAGTCGCCAGCCTGCAGGCGCAGACGCACCACGACCTGGACATCCTGATTTCCGACAATGCGTCCACCGACCCGCGCTCGATGGAGACGATCAAGGAGTTGGCGGCAAGCGACCCGCGGATCCGGTATGTGCGCCGCCTGCAAAACGATGGACCTGGAGCAAATTTCAAATCCGTGCTCGATGCCGCGAACACGCCGTTCTTCATGTGGGCGAGCGATGACGACATTTGGGACAGACACTTTGTCGAGCGCTGTCTCGCGCTTCTAGATCGCCATCCTGAGGCACAGATGGCGTTCGGCAGCGTCGATAACATCAATCTCGACGGCACCGTGGTGCGGACGCTGCCCGGATTTTCACGATTCACTTCCAGTGACGACCGACGAAGCGACGCGAGGCGTTTCATTGCCGAGCCGGAAATACTTGGCAAGGCAAATCTGGTCTATGGTCTCTATCGCAGGCCTGCAATAAAGGCCGTTGCCGATATCTGTTGGCCTTACGCGGAAGTCGGATGGGCCGGTGATGTCGTCCTGATTTTTGGTTTCATCACCCGCTATTCAATTGTAACTACGGACGAGGTGCTGCTGCACAAACGCGTCTTTTCGTCGTCGGCACAAAGGCTCAACACTCGCGATCCGCGTACCCACTTAATCCCGCCTCAACACGTATTCTCGCTGATCAGGCGTCATAAGATTGTTGCGCCGGACGCGAGCATTGTGTCGATTGTAACACCCGCATTCATTCGGCGTGAGCTTGGAAATTCTCTTTATTCCGTCGTGAATAAGCAGTTCTGGTGCGATGCAGGCGCCAAGTTGGTCCGCGCAGCGCTCAAATCCCTGTCGTGAAAATCCTCTGTCTATTAGGACGTCACGCTTACGGTGAACCCGCACGCGGTGAGGCCTACGAGCATGCAAATTTCCTGCCGGCGCTTGCCGCGCTGGGACACAAAGTGGCGCTGTTCGATTCCTTCGATCGCCGCGGATTCCGCGATTTTGCCGACCTTAATCTGGAGCTGGTCCATCAGATTAAGCAATTGCGGCCGGATCTCGTTTTTACAGTGCTCATGCACTATGAGGTCTGGTTTGAGACGCTTGATCTCATCCGAGCGAAGACCCCGGCCGCGATTGTCAATTGGGGAACCGACGATTCCTGGAAGTTCCACCAGTTCTCCCGATTTCTCTGCCCTCACGTCGACCTTCACGTGACGACTGATGCCAGCGGACTTGCTGCCGCAGCCAGGCTCGGAATCGCAAATATTGTCGGTTCACAATGGGCGGCTTCGTCGGCGGGCTTGGCCGAGCCGCTACCTTCTTCCGCATGTTCCTGCGACGTGAGCTTCGTCGGCATGGCCTACGGCAATCGCCGGGCGCACGTAGACGCCTTGGCGCGCCATGGAATTGAGGTGGCATGTTTCGGGCATGGCTGGGCGCGCGGGGCGGTCGATCTTCCACAGGTGCGGCAGATCTACCGAACGTCCAAGATCACGCTCAATTTCGCCGATTCCGGCTTGCAGCTGTCGGGGGGGTTGCTCCGCCGCAGCCGGCAGATCAAGGCGCGGACGTTCGAGGTGCCCGGCGCCGGAGGTTTTATTTTGACCGAGGAAAATGCCGAGCTTGGCAACTATTTCCGGCTCGGCGACGAATTGGTCACCTATAGCAATGATGATGATCTCGCCAAAAAGATCCGATTCTATCTGAGCCATCCGGAAGAGCGCGATCGGATCGCGCGCGCCGGCCATAAAAGGGTTGTGCGCCAGCACCTTTACGAAGCGCGTTTCACTTCTATCATCGATCGCGCCCTCGGTCTGGCCGGCGAGCGCCGGAACAAGCCGTGGGAGATTAATGCCGATATGTTGCAGCCAGCCGTCGAACGTCACCGGCGCGGCACCGCACTTCGGAAAGTGTTCGATGGATTGAAGGATGCATCGAGCGGCCGGGCGCGACGACTCTGGCGTGCGTTGCGGCGTCTCGCCTACGAGTTCTCCTGGCGTGTCTGCGGAGAGCGTACCTTCCGCGCCGGCGGGCTGCCTGGGCGATTTTTCTATCGGGAAAGCTAGTTCGCGTGAGCAATCCTCCACCAGTTCCGATGGTTTCGGTGATTATGTCGACGCATGACAGCGCCGCCACGATCGAACCGGCGGTGCGATCCGTCATTAATCAAACGCTCGTTGATTGGGAGCTAATTCTCATAGACGATGGCTCGCGTGACGATAGCGCGAGCCGCGTCGCAAAATTCAACGATCCGCGCATTCGCATTGTCCATCATAATGAACGGAAAGGACTTGCGACGCGATTGAATGAAGCCGTTGGTCTCGCGCGCAGCGCTTACATTGCTCGAATGGATGCAGACGATATCTGCTACCCCGAGCGATTGAAGGCGCAGATAGATTTCTTGCAGGCCAATCCTGAGGTCGATCTAGTCGCCTCGAAAGCTCTCGTGTTTCGCGGCACAGGAGAAATTCTCGGCGTGATGGCTCCTCCTGTCGTCCACGACGTCATCGTTGCGCATCCTTACAACGGCTTTGTCTTTCCGCACCCGACCTGGTGCGGCAAGGCGGCCTGGTTCCGCAAGTACAGATACGACGAAACGATGCCGATTACGCAGGATCAGGAATTGCTGCTTCGCACAGCGCGGCATAGCCGTTTCGCGACGGTTGACCGGATTCTGCTCGGCTATCGCAAAGACGGCATCAGTCTTTCAAAGAGCGCTCGCGGGCGGGTGTTATTTTCACGTGCTTTTTGGCGGCAAGCCGCCCAATCAGGCGGGAAGAGCCGGGCAGTCATGCAGATCGTAAGGCAAATCGCGATTTTTGCCGCCGACGGGGCAGCGATCGGGGTTAGAGCGGACGAATGGCTACTCAAGCGAAAGGTCGTTACCCATCTCACGGGCGATGAACGCGCGCGATGGCATGCCTTGTGGCGTGAGGTCAGTCGTCCAAGGCGAGTTTGCAGATCCAAAAGACCGTAAAATTGGGGAAATGCGCGCTGGGACAGCGGCTCTCGTGAAGAAGGACATTCTAGCGAACTATGCGGGCCAGTTTTGGTCGGCGCTGATGAACGTCGCCTTCGTGCCGGTCTATGTCGCGCAATTGGGCTTCGAATCGTTCGGGCTCGTCGGTGTTCTGGCGACACTTCAAGCCAGTTTTGTGCTGCTCGATTTCGGGATGACGCCACTGCTTGGCCGCGAGACAGCGCGATATCTCAGCGGTTCTCACACCGCATTCTCAATTCGCAGCCTGCTACGCTCCGTCGAAGGTGTCATGGCTCTTCTTGCGGCGTTCGTCATGGCTTTGATCTATGGCGCGTCGAACTGGATTGCCAATCACTGGCTCGGCGCTACCAGCTTCCCGCCATCGAGCATTGCATTTCTGCTAACATTAATGGGCGCTATCATTGCCACGCGCCTTTTCGAAGTTCTTTACCGCAGCGCCTTAATGGGCCTGCACCGCCAAGTCAGCCTCAATGCCGGCGTTATTCTGACCTCGACCTTGCGCGGCCTGGGCTGCGTCGGTGTCCTGCTTTTAATTTCGCCGACGATCTACGCGTACCTGATCTGGCAATTGCTGTGTTCAGTGTTCGCGGTTCTTTTATTCTCAATTATGACCTATCGAGGGTTGCCACCAAGCGGGCATCGCATCATCTTCAGCGTTGCTGCGATAAAAAATGTCTGGCGATTTGCGGTCGGCATGACGGGCATCAGTGTCACCGCTGTTCTCATGACGCAAACTGACAAGATTATATTGTCGAAAATACTCTCAATGAGCGATTTCGGCCTCTATTCACTGGCCGTCATGGTTGCCGGAATTCCGCAGATGCTCGCCAGTCCGGTGTTGCAGGCCTTGCAGCCACGGCTTACCGCGCAGCATGCGGCGGCCGATGAGCTTGCATTCGCAAATTCGTTCCATACGGGGGCACAGATCGTCAGTGCAATTCTCGGTTCGGCATCGATTGTCCTGATCATCTTTAGTGGGGACATTCTCACGGCTTGGTTCCACGGCCAAACCGTCATTCACGACACTGCGACGCTCGTATCAATTTTGGCCGCAGGCAATCTTCTGAGCGGCTTGCTCATGATGCCGTATCTGTCTCAGGTCGCCTACGGTTGGACCAGCCTAACTTTCCGTTGGAATATTGTTGCAGTCACGATGCAGGTCCTTTTGCTCGTTTACATGACCCCGCGGTACGGAGCACTCGGTGCGGCTTGGGTATGGCTTGCCCTCAATGCAGCCGGGTTCGCCTTTGTTGCAGCGGTTATGTTTCGTCGCATATTTGCGTCGGAACGACGGGCATGGCTTTTGACCGATATCGTGCGCCCGCTACTGGCGGCGCTGTGCGTGGCCGCGGTCGCAAAGTGGCTTGTGCCAGATGCGATGAGCCTCTACGTGCGTATCGCATTCCTGGCGGCCGTCTCGGGTATAGTCCTAATAGCGGCTGCCGCTGCGTCGCCGACTATTCTGACGCTGCTGCGTCACTATCAGGCAAGACTGCGCTTCGCCGCGCGATAATTCGTCCTGCAATTAAATTCTGCCGCCTCGATTCGGATAGCGAATCGCCACATAGTAAAAGCCAATGGATATCGGCCTTTCACCAATGGTTGCTTTTCGCGAATTATGCAGCGCGCGTCGGTGGCCCCGATGAAATGCGTCATTCTTGCCGGCGGGTTGGGGACGCGGCTGAGCGAAGAAACGCAACTCAAGCCAAAGCCGATGATCGAGATCGGCGGCCGTCCCGTGCTCTGGCACATCATGAAGATCTATTCGGCCTTTGGCGTGAACGACTTCGTCGTCTGCTGCGGCTACAAGGGTTACATGATCAAGGAGTATTTTGCGAACTACGGTCTGCACATGTCGGACGTGACTTTCGACATGTCCAACAACCAGGTTCTCGTTCATCAACGCTTGGTCGAGCCGTGGAAAGTGACGCTTGTTGACACCGGCGAGGACACCAATACTGGAGGCCGACTCCGTGCCGTCGAAGCCCATATCAAGAATGAGGATGCAATCTGCTTCACCTACGGAGATGGCGTCGCGGATGTCGATATTGGCAAGCTGCTGAAATTTCATCGTGACCACGGTCGGCTGGCGACCGTCACAGCCGTGCAGCCGCCTGGTCGCTATGGCGGCCTAAGTATTGAAAATAGTGCCGTGCGTGAATTTGTCGAAAAACCAAAAGGAGACGGTGGCTGGATCAATGGCGGCTTCTTTGTACTGTCACCGAAGGTGCTGCGTTACATTCATGGCGCGCAAACGAGCTGGGAATCCGATTCGCTGCCGCGGTTGGCGGCCGACAGTCAGCTGATAGCGTTCAGGCATGCGGGCTTCTGGCATCCCATGGACACGCTGCGCGACATGCGTCTCCTTGAGCAGCTCTGGCACGACAATCGCGCCCCCTGGAAACTGTGGTGACGGCAGCAAATTTTTGGCGAGGCCGCCGCGTCCTGGTTACCGGCCACACCGGATTCAAGGGCGCATGGCTGAGCTTCTGGTTGCGCGAGGAGGGCGCTGAGGTTTTTGGATATGCGCTCAATCCGCCGACGGAGCCGAGTCTCTTTGACGTCGCCCGAATTGGCAGTCTTGTCGCAGCCGACGTCCGTGCCGATATTCGCGATCCTTCGGCGCTCAGGGATGCGCTCTCCCGCGCGCGGCCGGAAATCGTCTTCCACCTTGCGGCTCAATCGATCGTGCGCTTGTCCTATTCCATCCCCGTCGAGACTTTCAGTGTCAATGTGATGGGGACCGCGCACGTGCTGGATGCAATCCGGCAGGCGCCCTCGGTTCGCGCGGCGGTGATCGTCACCAGTGACAAGTGCTACGAGAATGCCGGCGAGGGGCAGCCCTATCGTGAAACCGATCCGATGGGTGGGAGCGATCCTTACAGCGCGAGCAAGGGGTGTGCTGAACTTGTTGTTGCGTCGTTCCGCGCAAGTGCCCCTGCGCTGGCGCCACACTCCAATTTTGCCGTTGCTTCCGTGCGATCGGGCAATGTTGTCGGCGGCGGCGACTGGTCGCCAGACCGGCTCGTGCCCGATTGCATTCGCGCTTTCGTTGTTGGCGCACCGGTGAAGCTTCGCAATCCGGGCGCGGTGCGGCCATGGTTGCATGTGCTAGAGCCGCTGGCGGGATATCTCGAAGTCGCGCAGCGCCTACTCGGACCGAATTCGACTCGCTATGCAACGGCATTCAATTTCGGTCCGCACGCCGCCAATGACGCTAAGGTGTTGTGGGTCGCGCAGACGGTTGCCGGTCTTTGGGGCGGTGGCGCGCGCGTCGAAATCGTCGGCGGTGCAAGTCTTCCCGAAGCGGCAATGCTCCGACTCGATTCGACCAAGGCAATCCAGATGCTCGGCTGGAAGCCGCGATGGAACCTCACTGAAACGCTTGAACGGGCCGTGGAATGGTATGGGGCCTGGCAGCAGGGGCGCGACTTGCGTCAGCTGATGAAGCGCCAGCTGGGGGATTTTGCCGCGAAGACAGCGACATGAACGCACGCTTCACCTTTCAACCGACGCCCCTCGCAGGCCTCACGATGATCGAGCGGAAGCCGATCTCCGACGAACGTGGATATTTGGAGCGGCTGTTGTGCGCCGATGAATTCGCGGCGAAGGGTGTTCAGTTTCCGGTTCTTCAGGCAAACCGAACGATGACCCGGCACAAAGGCACCGTGCGCGGCATGCATTTCCAGTTTCCGCCATATGCCGAAACCAAGCTTGTCTCGTGCCTTGCAGGACGCGTTTTTGATGTTGCGATCGACCTGCGGCAGGCATCGCCGACTTTTCTGCAATGGCATGGTGTGGAGCTGTCAGCGGATAATCATAAAAGCCTATTTATTCCGGCCGGATTTGCGCATGGGCTGCAGACGCTCGAGGACGACTGTGAACTGCTTTACTTTCACAGCGCCGCCTATGTGGCGGAGGCCGAGGGCGGCATCCATCCGCAGGAGCCGAAGATCGGCATTGCCTGGCCCCTGCCCGTCATTGAAATGTCGCCGCGGGACTGCAGCCACCCCGCGCTCGAAATCGGATTTCAAGGTCTCGCACTATGAGGTGTCGCCACTGCGGAGCCGAGCTGCGGCTGCCTTTCATCGATTTGGGCACAGCGCCGCCTTCGAATGCGTACCTGACCCGCGAACAGTTGCACAAACCGGAAAAATGGTACCCTTTGAGAGTCCTGGTTTGCGAATGCTGCTGGCTTGTGCAGACCGAAGATTATGTCGGTGCTAGCGATCTGTTCACCGATGACTATGCGTATTTCACTTCGGTCTCCAAGACCGCGCTTGACCACGCGCGAGACTATGTCACTGCGATGTGCGAACGCCTCCGTCTCGGGCCGGCAAGCCTCGTGGCTGAAATCGCCGCGAATGACGGCTATCTGCTGCAATACGTGGAGCAACGCGGCGTTCCCTGTTACGGAATCGAGCCGACAAAAAGCACCGCCTCGGCTGCGCGCGAAAAGGGTATTCGCATCGTCGAAGCGTTTTTCGGGAAGGCGCTTGCCTCGGACCTTGCCGGAAAAGGGCAGCAGGCCGACCTTATCGTTGCCAACAACGTGCTCGCGCACGTTCCCGATATCAACGATTTCATCGGCGGCGTCGCGATCCTTCTCAAGCCGGACGGAATCGTCACTTTTGAATTTCCCTACCTGTTGAATCTGGTTCGCGAAAACCAGTTCGATACGATCTATCACGAGCACTATTCTTATCTGTCGCTGACCGCGATCGAACGCATATTCCGCGCTAGCGGGCTCGCTATCGTCGATGTCGAGCATTTACCGACGCACGGTGGCAGCATCAGGGTATTTGCGCAGCGCGCCGCAGGGCGCGCAAAGCCGCGAGCGGCGGTTGAAGCCATGCTGACGACGGAACGGCAAGAGGGTGTGAACAGCGTCGCCTTTTATGCAGGCTTTCAGTCGCGTGCGGAAGCTGCGAAAGATGCACTTCTGGCCTTTCTGAGCGAGCAGAGAAAGTCGGCCCGCAAAGTCGGCGCCTATGGTGCGGCTGCGAAGGGCAATACGCTGCTGAACTTTGCGGGCGTTTATAGCGAGTTGCTGCCTTATGTGGCCGATCGCAGCCCTGCAAAGCAAGGTAAGTATCTGCCCGGAAGCCGGATTCCGATCGTGGACGAAAAGCACCTGATTTCAGACAGACCGGATTGGGTCTTGATCCTGCCGTGGAATCTGCGCTTTGAGATCGAAAAGCAACTTGCCGCAATTCGGGAATGGGGTGGTGGATTTGTGCAAGCCATACCTAAGCTAACCACTTCTTGAATTGGTTTGTTGCTGCCCTAGGTTTTTCATGGCCGCTGTCTGCGTAATATTGTCAGGAACAAGTCGAAGGCGCGACTGCGCATTCTCACGTTCATAGAGAATAGGCATAAAGAATGAGTACTGACATTCGCCAATACTGGGATGATCGCGCACGGGCGGCAGCTGGCAATCCAACTGCTACGACCGACGATGTCTACTTACGTAATCTTGAATCGACTGTACTCATCAATGAATTGCACTCGATTCTGGGGCAGCGAAGTGTCCGAATCCTCGACGTTGGCTGTGGTGACGGAAAGACTACCTTGGATTTAGCTCGGCGGTTTCCCCGAACATCGTTTTTAGGGATCGATTTTAGCCAAGAGATGATTGCGTCAGCAAAAAACTATGCATCGTCCACTCATAGCCACCAGGTTTGTTTTGAAGTTGGAGATGCCCGAGCACTCCGCGATATCGTTGGAGACAACAAGTTCGACGTTGTTCTCACGAACCGCTGCTTAATCAACATCGTTGATCGTCAAGAGCAATGGGCGGTCGTAAAGGAATTTGCTGCGGCGCTTGCACCTGACGGGGCGTACCTTGGAACCGAAAATTTTCTGGACGGTCAAGAAAATATGAATGCACTGAGACGAAGTCTGAATCTCCCTAATATTGAGATTCGTTGGCACAATCTTTATTTCAAAGAAGCTGAGTTTTTAGCATACGCAAACACAATTTTTCGTTCGGTTGAACTGATAAACTTCAGCAGCGCGTATTACCTCATCACTAGGTGTGTTTACTCTGCACTTTGCAAGCAAGAAAATAAATCGCCAGACTACAATCATCCTATTCATGAAGTCGCCGTTAGGATTCCTCCCTTTGGTGACTTTAGCCCAATAAAGCTCATTCGAGCCAAGAAATGAGGACGAAGATTATGTCCAACAGTCCAAATGAACCCAGGTCAGATGAGATAGAGGCATTTGAAGAGCAAGTTCTCCATAATATTAATGCGTTAGGTTCACATTCAGCCCTCGCGTCGCTTTCGCGAAAGTGGATTGAAGAAGGTGTGCCTGGCAAATACTCGTATAATTTTACATGGCTTGGCATTCCTATCATCCAATATCCACAAGACATAATAGCGCTTCAAGAAATCATTTGGCGGACTCGTCCCGAAATCATAGTCGAGACAGGAATCGCTCGTGGTGGATCGCTGATTTTTTTCGCGTCGCTGATGGAGCTGATTGGGGGGGGCGGCCGCGTTATTGGCATTGATATTGATATTCGCGAGAACAATCGCCGCCGAATTGAGGCGCACCCATTATTTAAACGCATTTCACTTGTCCAGAGCTCATCTATCGCATCCAATGTTATCGATGAGGTCGGCAAAATTACAAAGGGGAAAAAAACAATGATCGTGCTGGATAGTGATCATTCTCATCAGCACGTTTTAGCAGAGTTGAGACTGTACTCAGCGTTTGTATCCTTAGGATGTTATCTTGTAGTGCTTGACACGATTATCGAAGATTTACCGGACAGTATGTTTTCGAACCGATCATGGGGCCGAGGTAATAATCCGAAGACTGCCGTTCACGAATTTCTTGCGGAAACGGACAACTTCGAGATCGACGGTTCCATTCCAAGCAAATTGCTTATTACGGTTGCTCCCGATGGCTATCTTGTCCGTGTAAAGACCAGTTCACATGACTAATATCCCCATCGCCGGGCCTTCGATCACGCAGAAGGAAATCGACTACGTTGCCGAAGCGGTCAAGTCCGCTTGGTATGACGGCGCAAATATTTTCCACGAGCGCTTCGAAAAGGCTTTCGCTGCGCATTGTGGGCGCAAATACGCGATCTCGCTTCCATCGTGTACGTCCGGCCTGCATCTCGCACTGCTCGCGCTCGGAATCGGAGAGGGCGACGAGGTGATCGTCCCCGATTGCACCTGGATCGCCTCGGTCGCGCCGGTGCGCTACGTGGGCGCAACGCCTGTTTTCTCCGATATTGACCCCGATAGCTGGTGCCTGTCGCCCGAGGCCTTCGAAGCTACGATCTCGCCACGGACCAAGGCCGCGATCGTTGTCGACCTCTATGGTGCGATGCCGGATTGGGACCGGATTTCCGAGATCGCTTCGCGCCGCGGTATTGTGCTCATCGAGGACGCGGCAGAAGCTGCCGGCTCGCGCTGGCGCGAACGCTGCGCAGGCTCTTTCGGTACGATGTCGGCCTTCTCGTTCCACGGCTCGAAGACGCTGACGACCGGCGAGGGCGGGATGCTTGTCCTCGATGACGACCGACTGCGGACGCGCGTCCTGCAGCTGCGCGATCACGGCCGGGTACCGGGCGACACCATGTTCTTTAACGAGGAAGTCGGCTGGAAATATAAGATGTCGTCGATGCAGGCCGCGCTGGGCTTGGCTCAGCTCGAACGGCTCGATGAACTGGTGGCGAAGAAGCGCCAGATATTTTCCTGGTACCGTGAGACTCTCGCCGACTGGAATCTGGGTTCACTCAATCCTGATGTGCCCGGCCTATTCAATTC
>AR_comb_assmDRAFT_10092372_pt1 | contig 12732 bp, 11 predicted proteins | sample ArasoioldDNA_FD_10543 | JGI IMG/M metagenome (IMG submission 10543) | reverse complement strand
GTTGTAGCTCAGTTGGTTAGAGCATCAGATTGTGGTTCTGAGGGTCGTGGGTTCGATTCCCATCAGCCACCCAAAAGCTCGATTAAATGGTTGGACTCTTTATCAAATCGCTTGTCGATTTTGTCCCCGCCGATTAGATTGATCTTAGTCAAGCGCTTTATGCACCCTTATTTCTTCATTGCTTAATGCGAATCGTTGTTGGAACAGAGATTGGTTGAGCAATTTCTTGGTCGCATCTTTTGCTTATCGAACAGTCGGTAGCACAAAAGGCCTTTCTTATTACAATAAAATGGGCAAGCAGGATAATACCCATGAGCATTTGATCGGCACAATCACTCCATTCATCGCCACGTTGCCAAAATTTACAACCATTCCACTTCAAAAACGCAAGGTTTGAGTGGTATAGTCGTCAAACCATCTATCAAATCGTAAACCATTGGGTCAAAAAGATTTTGGACATTTGCACCCTGCCGATACCTGTCGGGATAAAAAAAATTCATAATGAGAAAATTTCTATGCACTGCAACGGCTTTATTGTTCTCTATGTTTTTGTTTGCCCAGATGCCTGGCGGCGGAAATCGAGGCGGAATGGCCCAACAATTAAATGGCGCATTTTACGGCAAAGTGCTCGACTCTATAACAGGCAAACCCATCGAAGCAGCTTCTATACAATTAGTACAAAATAAATACGACACCGTTTCCAAAAAGAGAAAAGACGTGATCATCGGCGGAATGCTAACAAAAAATAACGGGCAGTTTAGCATTGAGGGAGTTCCAATCATGGGGCAATACAAACTTAAAATAACTGCTATTGGCTTTAAGAGTTACGAACAAACTGTGTCACTGGTTGATATGAAAACGTTCCGTAATAATAACTCCAACAATCCCAATGCAGGCCAGGACATGATGAGCATGCTGGGCAATTTGGATAAAGACCTCGGCAATATTAAACTTCAAATCGATGAAAAGGTTCTTGCCAATGTTACTGTCACGGGATCAAAACCTTTAGTGCAATTGGGCGTGGATCGTAAGATCTATAATGTCGAAAAAGATTTAAGCGCACAAGGTGGAACGGCTGTTGATGTGATGAAGAATGTTCCCTCCGTGAGTGTGGATATTGACGGCAATGTGACTCTCCGAAATGCGCAACCGCTCATCTATGTCGACGGAAGACCCACCACTCTTACGCTTGACCAAATTCCCGCTGACCAAATAGCCAGTGTTGAAGTGATCACAAACCCTTCTGCCAAGTACGATGCTTCGGGCGGAACATCGGGTATTCTAAACATTGTATTGAAGAAGAACAGGAAGGCCGGCTATAATGGTAACTTAAGAGCAGGTGTTGACATGCGTGGAAAATTCAATGCCGGCGGGGATATCAATGTGCGTCAAGGGAAGGTCAACGTTTTCGCAAATGGGAATTATGGTCAAAGAAAATCCATTTCAACGGGCATTACTGACCGCTATACGTTTTTGAGCAATCCTTACACAAATCTTCACCAGGAGGACAAAACGATCAATAACGGATATTTCGCATTTGGAAGAATGGGACTTGATTATTTTGTAGATAATCGAAACACGATCACTGCGTCGGGAGTTTTGGTCCACGGACATTTCCAAGGAGACATTAATAGCGATATTTACGTTGATACCCTCTCAGGCATTAACAAGTCATCCTATACCAATCGAATCGCCAACAACGAAGGAATATTCAATAATAGAGGTGGGGCGCTCAGCTATCTTCACAATTTTCCAAAAAATGGCCATCAACTTACAGCTGATTTGAATTATAACAAATTCAAGAATGATAATTCAAGTTTAGTGAGTAATTATGTATCTGCAATAGTGGGTGGCCCACAAACGTCTACCTACAGGCAACAACAACTTAATGCTGGCGAAAACGCGCAACTTACAGTTCAAACTGATTACTCGAACCCAATAAATGACAAGACAAAATTTGAAGCAGGTGCGCGAATGTTGCAAAGGGACGTTGATAGCCGGACTGAGTTCAGCGTGATCAATCCTGATAATACATTGACGAAACTTCCCCCGCTTTCCTCAAACTACAAATACACAGAGCGTATTTATGCCGCTTACAGTACATATAGCAGCCGGGTAAATGACAAGTTTGGTTACCAGGTGGGCTTGCGGATTGAAGGATCCGATTACAGTGGCACGGTTCACAGCAGTGTCAAAGATGGTTTTGGCTTTAAGGATACCTCCAGCAGTTATAGCAGCAATTACCCCATAAACTTTTTCCCAAGTGTATTTCTTTCGGACAAATTAAAAGGAAACCAGGAGCTGCAATTAAATTACACTCGTCGGATTAATCGCCCCAATTTCTTCCAGTTATTCCCATTCACCGATTACTCGGATTCGCTTAATTTAAGTCGCGGCAATCCCGATCTGAAACCAGAGTTCACAAATTCGATTGAGGTTTCCTATCAGAAGATATTTCCCAAAAGCAATACGTTGTTGGTCTCGGCGTACTTCAAGGCTACAAATGATCTGATCACGCGTTATACTTCCACGGAGGTGAACCCTGTTAAGAAAGACACGGTCTTCATAAACACGTACATCAATGCGAATTCAGGGTTCGTAGGTGGGTTGGAATTTACGGGCAAAAACAAGCCCGCGAAATGGTGGGATCTCACGAGCAACCTGAACATCTATACGTCAAAGATCAACGCTGCTGATAGTATTCAAACAGTTGGAGAAGTTTGGAGCTGGTTTGCAAAAATCAACAACAGCTTCAAACTTCCTAAAAATTTCACAGTGCAATTGTCGGGCGACTATACGTCAAAAACGGTGTTACAGCCGGGTGGAAGCGCAAGCGCCACCGGAGGAGGCGGTCGCGGTTTTGGTCCGTCGGTAAGCGGTAACTCGCAGGGCTACTCAAATCCGACATGGGGTGTAGACGCCGCGCTGAGATATGAGTTTCTCAAAAATAAGACGGCATCGTTGACTTTAGGCGTGAACGATATTTTCAGGACCAGAAAAAGTGATGTGTATACAGAAGCAGATTATTTCACACAACACACTGTTCGCCGACGCGACGCACAATTCTTCAGGCTGAATTTTGCCCTTCGGTTTGGAAAATTTGATGTGGCTTTATTCAAAAAGAAAAACATCCGGGGCGACCAGGAAAATATGCAGAACAGTATGCAAGGAGTTCAGCAATAGTAATCAATAGTTAAAATGAATTCAAACCCTCGCAGTAGTCGGGGGTTTTTTGTTGCGTTGAAAAAAGATTTTCCTTTCTTTGTCGCTGCGAGATCACTCGCGAAGCGACAAAGCAGTCAAAAATTGAATCTTGAAGAAAATCTACTTCACGGTAACAAACGATCTTGTGTATGATCAGCGAATGAAACGCATTTGCAGTTCGCTGTCAGAAAACGGATTTGATGTTGTGCTGGTAGGAAGAAAACTCAAGCAATCGTTGCCGGTAAGAGAGGAAGGGTATGAGCAAAAGCGATTGCGTTGCATGTTCAACAAAGGCAAATTGTTTTACCTGGAATTTAATGTGCGCCTTTTGTTTTTTCTACTCTTTCGAAAGATGAATGTCATCTGCGCGATTGACCTTGACACCATTTCGCCTTGTCTTGTGATTTCCCGATTTAAAAAAATCCCTCGGGTTTATGACGCCCACGAATTGTTTACGGGTTTAAAAGAAGTTGTTACAAGACCGGCCGTGGAAAAGATTTGGAAGCGAATTGAAAAAAATGCAGTTCCGAAATTCAAATGGGGATACACCGTAAGTGACAGTATTGCGGAAGAATTCAATAGAAGGTATGGGGTAAAGTATGAGACCATTCGCAACGTTCCTGTTCTACAGCCACTCGAGAATTTAACATCAGCGGAGAAATTTATTTTATACCAGGGAGCGGTAAATGAAGCAAGGGGCTTTGAATATTTAATACCGGCAATGAAAATGGTAGAATATAAACTCGTGATATGTGGGAACGGGAATTTTATGGATCAGTTAAAGCGACTGATTGCAGAAAATGAGGTGGGCGATCGGATTGAATTGAAAGGCATGCTGCTTCCTGATGATTTGCGGCGGTTTTCGCAATTAGCGACTATCGGTGTTGCATTTCCCGAAAACACGGGTATCAACCAATATCTCGCACTGCCTAATAAGTTTTTTGACTATATACATGCCGGTCTGCCACAAATAAACGTCAGTTTTCCCGAGTACAGGAAGCTAAACGATGAGTTCCATGTTGCCGTGCTTGTAGACGACATAGATTCCAAAACAATTGCCTATTCCATAAACAATTTAATGAGCAACTGTGTTCTATTAGAACAGCTAAAGCAAAATTGCATTAGGGCAAGGTCAATATTAAGCTGGCAAAACGAGGAAAAAAAGTTGATCCGCTTCTACAAAAATATACTTGGCACTTGAGCCAGCATTTACATATTGTCTGTCTTGACGCGCCCTACCCGCTTGATTATGGCGGTGCGGTTGACATGTACGGAAAGATCAGGGCTTTGCACAAACAGGGAGTCAAAATTCATTTGCATTATTTCGATTACAAAAAACGCGGAGATACCCAACAATTAAAGAATTACTGTCACACCATCCATGCATATAGAAGAAAACTGGGTACCAAAGGTTTTTCACTCAACATACCTTACATTGTTTCTTCAAGAGTAAACGAAGAATTAATTTCCAATCTCACCCAAGACGATCACCCGGTGATTCTTGAAGGCGTTCATTGCACCGGTATTTTGGATTCCATTCATACCGGCAAAAGAAAAATTTTGGTGAGGCTTCACAATGACGAGCATGCTTATTACAGAAAGCTGGCAGTGTATGAAACCAACGTGTTCAAAAAATTATATTGCCTTAATGAAAGCCGCCTGCTAAAGAAATTTCAGCAAGGGTTACCAAAGGATTGTTTATACGTGTGTGTGTCGAAGAAAGATGCGTGCACCTTTGCTGAAAAATACGGTTTGCCCAACGTTGAGTTTCTCCCTGTGTTTGTTTGCTGGTCAGAGGTCAATAGTGAGCAAGGCGTTGGGAACTTTTGTTTGTACCACGGAAATTTATCAGTTGCGGAAAACGAAAAGGCAGCATGCTGGCTGTTGGATAAAGTATTTACCAAGATCAAAGTTCCTTTTGTAATTGCAGGTAAAAATCCCTCACGGCGGTTGAGCAAGTGGGCCCACCTTTGTCAGCACACTTGCCTGGTTGCTGATCCTTCAGAAAAAGAAATAAACGACCTTGTGCAAAAGGCTCACATCAATATTCTGCCTTCGTTCAACAGTACCGGGATAAAATTAAAATTGCTACACGCGTTGTATAAGGGACGACACTGCGTCGTTAATGATGCTGCTGTAGAGGGGTCGGATCTTGAACCCACATGTCACATCGGTAATAACGCGAATGCCCTTGCGTCGATCATTTCACAACTATATCATCAACCGTTCGGAGAAGAAGAAATAAGATTAAGAACCCGGATTCTGGGTGACATGTTTGATAATGATAGCCACGCGAAACAAATTATTGCATGGTTATATTAGCGTTATCGATCACTCTTCCTCGTTCCGTTCTCACCATTCGGGCTGGAAATTTTTGGATCACGATGTAATCGTGAGTAGCCATAATCACGGAAGTACCAAAGTCCCGTGCAATGTGAAAAAGGAGTTGCATGATCTCATCAGAGGTCTCGGGATCGAGGTTACCGGTTGGTTCGTCTGCTAAAATTACCTTGGGTGAGTTGAGCAGCGCCCTGGCAATGTCCACTCTCTGTTGCTCACCTCCACTGAGTTCAAATGGCATTTTGAAACCTTTTGATTTCAGTCCCACTTTATCGAGCACGTCCATGATCTTATCATCCATCATTTTCTCATTTGTCCACCCAGTTGCTCGCAGTACAAATTTCAAATTGTCGTTCACGTTACGGTCGGTGAGTAACTGGAAATCCTGGAAAACTACGCCGAGTGTGCGCCGCAAATAGGGCACTTTTTTCCAATCCAGGTTCATCAGGTCGTAACCAGCCACGCGGCCTTCCCCATTTTTCAAAGGCAACTCACCATATAACGTTTTTAACAAGCTTGATTTACCCGTACCCGTCTTGCCCACGAGGTAAACAAATTCACCTCTGTGTACTGCAAGATCTACATCTTGCAAAATAAGATTATCACCCTGGTAAATATTCGCGTTCCTGAGCTCGATGATTACTTCTGCCATTCCCTTTTAATTATTTTGCAAAATAAATTAAAGTCAGTAAGCATTTGCCAAAAACTTTCCAGAAAATCAAATTAGATATATCTTGAGCAAAAACCTGTCATGAATGTCCGGGCTATAGTGACCACCGTCGTTTTCACTGCAATTACTTTATCCGTGTCCGCACGCATCATTCCAGACACAACTAAACCAAATCCTAAGCCCTTAATAGTGATTAATGGCAAAGAACATCCCGGCATGAGTATTTCCGATCTTGACAGTACCATTAAGCCAAATCAGATCAGTTCGATCAACGTGTTAAAAGACAGTGCAGCTATCTCGTTGTATGGACAGCAAGCAAGGGACGGGGTGATTCTAATCATCACGAAGGATAGCTCCAACCCCGCGATCACGAACACAAACGACCCAGACGACAACATAATTTTTGAAAAAACCGAAGTGGAGCCCGCATTTCCTGGTGGGCCTGCTGCATGGAGCCAATTCTTGACTAAAAATATAGATGCAGCCGTTCCAACCAAGAAACGCGCTCCTGCTGGCGCTTATACTGTGTGGGTGCAATTCGTTGTAGACAAAGCTGGAAAGATAAGCGATATTCGGGCGCTGACAAACCAAGGATTCGGAATGGAACAGGAATGCATACGCCTTATGAAGCTATCACCACAGTGGATACCTGCTATGCAGAATGGACACAAAGTGAAAGCATATCGCAAACAACCGATAACGTTTGTGGTTGAGTAAGAAGAGGCAAAACGAAAATCGCTTGTTTCATACTCCCATTCGAACAATACAACAGACTACTACGATTCTCTTATCAACTAAAAAAATAGTTGTTAAACTAACACTTTAGTTATAGATTTGGATAGTCATGATGAAGAATCTAACAAAGGCAGAAGAGCAGGTGATGCAGGTCCTTTGGAAATTGGACAAGGCCTTCCTCGGCCAAATTACCGATGCGATGCCCGCGCCAAAACCGCATCAAAACACCGTAGCCACTATTCTGAAAATTCTAGTTGAAAAAGAATTCGTAGGACTAACCGTATTGGGACGTAACCATGAGTACTACCCCATGGTCAGCAAAGAGGAATATTCAAAAGGAAAAATGAAGCAGATAGTGAAAGGTTACTTCGAAGGGTCCTTCAGCAATGTGGTTTCTTTTATGGTTAAAGAAAGGAACATTTCTGTTGGAGAATTGGAAAAGCTGCTTGAGCAAATTAAGAAACAACAAAACCGAAAGAAATGAGCGGCGTGCTAACCTGGTTTATCGAGATGGTTGTGTGCTCAGGCATTTTGTACGCCAACTATTATGTTCTGCTCCGGAATAACAGGTTCCATTCGTATAACCGCTATTACCTGCTTGCCGCTGTAGTCTTGAGTCTGCTGCTCCCACTCGTTCACATCCCCATAGATTTTAGCATTACGCAGGGCAAGCCCGCCGCTATATTGCAAACGTTGAATGCGATTTCATCAGTTACTGAAAACAAACACATTCGCATCGCGCCGGAAGGCATCTCCACCGCTTTTACACTGAAAAAACTTTTCATTCTATTTTATATTCTGATGGCCTCGGCAATATTGGCCCGTTTTGTAACAGCACTTCTTTTTATTAGAAAATTATTGCGGAAATATAAGGCGGAGCGAACAGCGAACTTTTTTTTTGTTAGCACTACAGAACCTACCACACCTTTTTCATTTTTCAAATGGCTCTTTTGGAACAATAACATTGACCTGCAATCAAACGATGGCGAACAGATCTTTCGTCACGAGTTATTCCATATTCAGGAAAGACACAGCTGGGATCTCGCTTTCCTGGAATTAATAACGGCTATTTTTTGGATAAATCCATTCTTTCATTTAGCAAAAAAAGAAGTAAAGACCATTCACGAGTTTCTTGCCGATGAATTTGCAACGAAGGAGAATGATAAATGGAGTTATGCCGAACTGCTGTTGATTCGCGTGCTCAATTCGTCCTCTCCTCGCTTAGTGAATCCTTTTTTTCATAACCAAATAAAACGACGCATAGCCATGATCACCTCGTCAAAAACTCCAAAGTATCAGTTTTTCCGTAAGCTGATGATACTGCCGATGGCAACACTTGTATTTGCTTTGTGTGCTTTCAAAATAAAAACTTACCCCGGTGAAAATATTCTGGAGCCAGTCCTTTACAATGCCACCGCGGATGCAAGCGATGCATCTAAAATTCTGACCTTGGGTTCTTACGTGCCAGTATTGGATACGACCAAGCCGAAGGAAAAGCAAAAGGCAAAAAAAGATGACCAGAATGAGTTCGATGAGAAAAAGATCAAGAGTGAAAAAGAGGCTGTTGAATTCAAAGCAAAGATCCGCGAAACCGAGGAAGTCCAGCAACATCTTAAACAGCTGATGATCGAAAGGCAAAAAGAAACAGCGAAATACCAGGAGGAATTTAAAAAGATGATGGAGATGAGTCAGCGTGAAACCCGGGAAAACCAGGAAAAACTAAAAATGTTGTTGGAGCAAAGGCAAAAAGAGGGAACGAAGTACCAGGAGGAACTCAGGCAGATGTTGCAACACAACAACGCGGAAGCACAAAAAGAAGGACAGGAAAAATTTAAACAGTTAATGGAAGAAAGACAAAAAGAGACGGAGAAATTCCAGGAACAATTCAAACAGATGTGGTTGATGAGACAAAAGGAAGCAGAAAAATCACACGAAGAGTTAAAAAAATTGCTGCAGCAAAGGCAATTAGAAATGCAGCAGTGGCAGGAGGACTTTAAAAAGAAATTGATGCTAATGCAAGAGGAAAATCAGAAGGCAAAAAACAGGTAATTTAAAAGGTTATTTGTCCTTGCCGGGTTTTAATCATAAGCTCTTTGCTGTTTGATTGTTCTACCCTGCCAACGACTGCTGCATCCACGCCGTATTTCTTTGATACCGACACAATCTTGTCGGCATTCTTTTCATCGGTATAAATCTCCATCCGGGTTCCCATGTTGAAGACCTGGTACATCTCCTTGTCATCAGCCCCGCTTGCCTGTTGTATCAATTGAAAAATAATCGGCGGCTCAAACAAATTATCCTTTATGATTCGCACATTGGCTGGGAGGTATTTCATACACTTGGTCTGCCCTCCACCGCTACAATGTATTAGCCCGTGAACGCTGTCGAAATCATTTTCAAGAATTTCTTTGAGCACCGGCGCAAATGTTCTTGTGGAGCTCAATAACAGTTTGCCTATTGCTAATTGCTCATTGTCAATTTTTATCTCATCAGTCATCAAGTGGGAACCAATGTAAACGACATGTTCGTCGAGCGACGGATCGAATGACTCATGAAATCTTGCGGCATACGTCTTGTGAAGCAGGTCGTGCCTGGCACTGGTCAGCCCATTGCTTGCAATTCCGCTATTGTATTCGTCTTCATAATTTGTTTTACCAAAACTGGCCAAGCCAACAATTACATCACCGGGTCCAATTTTTTCGTTTGTGATCAATTTCCTCTTGGGCCATCTCGCAGCCATGGTTCCGTTTACCGCGACGGTTCTGACTACATCACCTACATCCGCTGTCTCGCCGCCCAAGTAATGAATGTTAATTCCAAATTCCTTTAGCACATCAAAAAACTCCTGTGTGCCCTCTATGATACTTTCCAGCACTTCGCCCGGGATTACTTTTTTATTCCGGTCAACAGTTGAAGAAAAAAGGAGGTTGTCGTAAATTCCTGTACAAAGCAAGTCGTCAAGATTCATGACGATGGCATCCCTGGCAATACCTTTCCACACAGACAAGTCGCCTGTTTCTTTCCAATATAAATAGGCAAGTATGCTTTTTGTTCCGGCACCGTCTGCGTGCATGATATTGACCCAGCTGTCATCTCCACAGAGTATGTCGGGATAGACCTTGCAAAAAGAATTCGGGTAAAGACCTTTGTCCAGATTTTTTGTCGCTGCCGTCACGTCCTCTTTTTGAGCTGAAACGCCACGTCTAGAATACAAACTCATGGCGGCAAAACTAATTGAATATTCCTGCCCTGCCACCTTAATTTTATTTTCTGTGGTCAGACGGGGAATATTGAACATTGAATATTTATTTTGCACTCCATTATGCAAGTATATAAAGACGTTGACCAACTGCCACCCTTTCGAAACGCGGTAATAACGATTGGAACTTTTGACGGCGTTCACCAGGGCCATCGGCAGATTATAGAACACCTCCAAGAAGAAGCGAAAAAAATAAATGGTGAAACTGTCATCATTACTTTCCACCCGCATCCAAGAAAAGTTGTGTCTTCGGCTATTCTTGGGATTCGGTTGATCAATACACTTGGTGAGAAAATTGAGCTCCTTGAGAAAACCGGTATCGATCATCTCGCAATCGTTCCATTTACCGAGGTCTTTGCCAACCAGCCCGCAGAGGACTATGTCCATAATTTCCTGATTGAAAAATTTCATCCTCACACCATCATTATTGGCTATGACCATCGCTTTGGGCGCGACAGGCAGGGAGATTACCGATTGCTGGAAAAAATGTCAACTCGCTACAACTATGTGTTAAAAGAAATTCCGAAACACATGCTCGATGAGATAGCTATTAGTTCGACAAATATTCGTGAAGCAGTTATACACGGCGACATCGAAACAGCGAATAAGTTGTTGGGTTACGATTTTTTCTTTGAGGGAATTGTAGTGGATGGCGACAAACTCGGAAGAAAACTTGGTTATCCCACCGCCAATCTCAAATTAACTGATGAAGAAAAGATCCATTTGGGGGATGGAATCTATGCTGTTTATGTGGAGTTTCCTATTAAATCAAAATTTCAATCTCAGGATTCCAAAGTTTTCAAAGGGATGATGAGTATTGGCTTTCGCCCAACAGTTGATGCCAAGAAGAGAGTGATTGAAGTGAACATTTTTGAATTCGATAAAGATATATACGGCCAAACGATTCGCGTGTATGTTAAAAAATATCTTCGCGCTGAAATTAAATTTGACAATCTTGATGACCTGGTAAATCAAATAGGACAGGATAAGGTTGAGAGTCTGAAATGTTTGTAGTTGCTGACGCTGGTTTCTTTCATTATTGAATTATTCATTACTGAGTATGAGTAATGAGTGCCGCAACTAAAAACTACAATAGTAAGGGGCCCTCTCCTAACCAGGTTCATCACTCATTATTGTATACCGTATAGCGACTCACGATTTGCTGCTAAGACTCATTACTGATCACTCATTACTCATTTCATTACGATCACTCATTACTCATTATTGGGCGTCTCTTCCCCACCTTCTGGCTTTATGTATTTTTTTAATACTCCGGTTTAACTGGCATAAAGTTTTCAGCACGATGTGAGGGTGCCAACTTTCTTTTAAAAAAAACATAACTATGAAAAAGATATCATTCGTGCTTTTGGCTTTGCCAATCGTTTTTGCCTGCAATAATAGCAGCAAAGACAGTGTGGAAAAAGCGGACTCTGCTAATGAGGCGAAGAGCGACACAGGGAACCGTTATAATGACACGAGTAACCAATCGAACGCGAGTGGCACAATTGCCGTTGAGCAGTCTACTGCAGATTTCATGGTAAAAGTTGCGGATGTTGGAATGACGGAGGTCAAACTGGGAGGAATCGCGCAAAAGAAGGCAATGAACAAGAGAGTAAAAGACTTTGGGGAAATGATGACCAGGGACCATACTAAAGCAGGCGATGAATTGAAGAGCCTGGCAAGAAGAAAAAATGTGACATTGCCTGATTCTATCGGCAGTGATCATCGAAACAAGATTGATAACCTGGAAAAGAAAAATGGAAAGGATTTCGACCGTGCATATATTGACATGATGGTGGACGGACATCAATCAACCGTAAATGATTTTGAAAAGGCGTCGAACAACACTAAGGATCCTGATGTGAAGGCCTGGGTAGACAAGACTCTGCCTACGTTAAGGGCCCACCTGGATTCGGCAAAAGCGATTCAGAAAGCAATCAAGCATTAATTTAGTTCAGCTGAAAAAAGCTTTGGGCTGTGAGCCTTGAGAGACTTGTCTCCTTGTAGCTCACGGCTCGAAGTTTTTTATAAACCTCACAACTATGTCCAGAGATAATTCCAGTTTAAGAGTAAGAAGCGTCGCGTTTAGTCAGGGCGGGCATATTCCACCTAAGTACACTTGCGAAGGTGAAAATGTAAATCCGCCCTTAGAAATCAGCGACCTTCCGGAAAAGACCAGGTCCCTGGCAATCATTGTCGAGGATCCTGATGCGCCACGAGGTGTCTATGATCATTGGGTTGCATGGAACATTCCCCCCAATGAAGCTATTGCAGAAAACAGTCGACCAGGCATCAGCGGAAAAAATAGTTTTGGAAATACCGGCTATGGCGGCCCGTGTCCTCCCTCCGGATCGCACCGCTACTTTTTTAAGGTCTATGCCCTCGACGGCGATTTGAATATTCAGGCAGGCTCGGATAAAAAAACATTGCAGCAAGCTATGAGAGATCATGTGCTCGCTTCGGGAGAACTAATGGGGCATTACCATAAAAGAAAATGAAGGTGAAAAGAATTTGAGGTTAATCG
>AR_comb_assmDRAFT_10696052_pt1 | contig 12735 bp, 15 predicted proteins | sample ArasoioldDNA_FD_10543 | JGI IMG/M metagenome (IMG submission 10543) | reverse complement strand
TTCAGCTCGGGTTTGCGTTTGTGCAGCTCCGCGGCCGCCTGGATCCCGGTCATGCGCGGCATCGAGACGTCGAGGATTGCCAGATGCACTTCTTCCTTGAGCGCCTTATCGACGGCTTCGGCGCCGTCCTCGGCCTCGGCGACGACCTCCATGTCGGGTTTTGCATCTAGCACGCGCTTGAGGCCGGAGCGCACGATCGCATGGTCGTCAGCGATCAGGATGCGGGTGACGAGGGGGATCGGCATTAGCCTCGTGCTCCAGCGGCGGCGGGCTGGCGTGTCGGGACTTCCAGCCGTACTTCGACCCCGCCTTCCGGCGCCGGCTTGATCGCCAGTGCCGCGTCGACGAGCAGCGCCCGCTCGCGCATGCTACGCAGGCCGCCGTGCTCAGTTGGGGAGCCGGTGAACCCGCGGCCATCGTCGGCCACGCGTAACACGACGCTGTCGCGGCCGGCTGCGAAAGAGATCACGACGCGGCTCGCTTGTGCGTGGCGGGCGACATTGGTCAGGCTCTCCTGCGCAATCCGATAGATCGCGAGCTCCACCTCCGGTGGTAGTTTCACCGATGGACTGGAGAGCTCGCGCTCGACTTCAATGTCCGTCACGCGCGCGAACGAGCTCGCGAGCTCTGTCAATGCGCTGACGAGACCAAGAGCCTCCAACATCTCAGGCCGCAGCTCGCTGGAAATCCGGCGCACCTCGTCGAGCGCGCGCCGGACGGCTTGTCTCGCCTCGCCGAGGGCCTCGTCGTGCTCGGGTGCGGCCTCGGCAATCGAATTCAGCTGGAGCAAGACCCCGGTCAGGACCTGCCCGACCTCGTCGTGAAGGTCGCGCGCGATCCCGACGCGCTCTGCCTCCTGCGCTGCGAGAACGCGCCGGCCGCTCTCGCGGCGCTCCGCTTCCAGCCGGTCGAGCATCCGGTTGAAAGCGGCGACAACACGGCCGACCTCGTCGTTACGCAGAACCTGCAGCCGCTGTCCAGGTCGGAGCAGGTCGACCATCTCCATCCGCTGCGCCAGCCGGCCGAGTGGCGCGAAGGCGCGCCGGAGTAGAAACGCGTTGACCACGATTGTCGCCAACAGCCCGACGATGACCACGACGGCCTCTGCCAGCGCGATCGGAGCGCTGATCGTCACCGGCGTGACGACGAGCAAGATCGCGATGGCCGTCAGGAGGCCGGCGTTGATCGCGAAGACGCGCCAGAAGAGCGGTAGTCGAGTCCGGGACATTGAGCGACGTTAGCGCTACGGGCCGCCGTTCGCTGATGCTCGCTTGCGTGCGCTGCGAACTCGCGGCGGTGCGACCAGCACTGGCACAGGCGTCTCGGTCTCGAGCTCGTCCGCAAGCTTGCTCTCCAGACCTCGTCGCCCCCAGCCACGCCTGCGCGCGCCGACGACGATCACGTCGGCGGCCTCCTCACTGGCGATCCGCCCGACCAAGGTTGCCGGGTCGCCGATGGCAACGCGGCTCTCAGCGCGCTCGTCGAGACCATGGTCGCGCACCAGCTCGGCCAACTGCCGTGTCGCGGCGACACGGTCGGCCTTCATCGTCATGCTCTCGTCGCCATCCCCGAGCGCCGCGATTCCGTCAACAACGTGGGCGAGCACGAGCCGCAAGCCCAGTCGCTCGCTGATAGCGCTCGCCTGAGCGACGGCGTCGCTCTTCTCGGCGCCGTCGGTCAAGGCGCAAACCACCGTTCCGTGCATCGTTGCCTCCTTTCATTGATCCATGCGATCAGGTTCGCGTAACCTCAACGTGCTAGCCATCGGGGCGGGAGCCGATATCTCGCGGACGCGGCTACCACAGCCTGCGGTCACCGTCACGCCGTCTCCGCGAACGGACGCTGGTCGTAAATCGGGCGGTCGCCCGATGGCGTCGGCCCCGCTCATGCCGCACGATCGGCCTCGTCCCAGTTGTTGCCCCGAGAGAGGAGCAAGAGGTGATTGCGAACGATGACGAGCGCGTGTTGATTACCGCGGACGGCTTCGAGCAACTTCAGCGCGAACTCGACAGACTGCAAACCGATGAGCGCCGGCGCCTCAGCGCGCTTCTGCGCGAGGCCCGGGCCGACGGCGCGCTCGACGACAACCCGACGCTGATCGATCTGCTCAACGAGCAATCACAGCTCGAGCGACGGATCGCTTTGCTGGAAGCGCAGCTCGCGGCCGCCGACATCGCGCCTCCGCCGCGCGACGGCCGCGTTGCGATCGGCAGCCTTGTTCGCATACGCGACCTCGAGACCGGCGAAGTGTTCGAGTACGAGCTCGTCGGGTCGATCGAAGGCGATGCCACAAACGGCCGTATATCGACTGCCGCGCCGGTTGGGCGCGCGTTGATCGGACAGCGCGGTGGCGCACAGGTCGAGGTCGCGACGCCGCGCGGCAGTGTGATGCTGAAGGTGCTTGACGTCGTGGCGACCTCGCCGGCACAAAGGGCGGCGTAGACGCGAGCCGCTTTCGTCGTACCGCGCGTAGTCGTGGAGTACGTGCGTGTGACAAATGGGGGCGGCGGCCAATGGCGGGGCTTGAGCTGCAACGCGACTCTATGGGCGGTAACCGGAAAGGAGGCGAGATGGAGCAATCGATTGTGTGCGGCGTCGACGGCTCGCCCGATTCGGAGGCCGCACTCGCTGTTGCGGCAACTCTGGCCGAACGGTTCGACGCGCGCTTGGTACTGGCGAATGTGGTCGAGCACGTGCCGTCGCCCTACGCCACGGTTAGCGCGATTGGCGGATACCCCGTCGCACGAGCGCCTGACGCAGATGTGCATCGGGCACAGGTGCAAGCGGGCGCGCGGCTGCTCGACAAGATGGCCGAACAGGCGAACGGTAAGACCGTGGAGACGCGCGTCGTCACTGGGTTCGCCGCCGAACGCCTCGCGGACCTGGCGGATGAGGAAAACGCGGAGCTCATCGTGGTGGGCTCTCGTGGGCGTGGCGCGTTGAAGGCCGCCTTCCTCGGGAGCGTCTCGACGAGCCTGATCGGTGTGGCCCGCTGTCCTGTGCTGGTCGTCCCTCCCGGAGCGACGGAGCCATGAGCGATGACGTGCGCTCGGAGCCGCGGGTGCACAGTCACATCACCGACTGCCTGCCGGCGAACCATCCGCTGGCCCGTCAGCGAGTGTACTGCGATCGCTGTGACACCCTCCTGCACATGCAGACGAACAGCTGCATGCGCACCTGGATCGAGAGTGGCCGTGGCAACTACTGCATGCGCTGTTTCATTGTCGTTGCAGGGGGGCTGGCGCCTGCCGAGACGCGCTTGGCCGGTGTCGACTGCCTCTCACGCAGCTTCGGTTTCGAAGCGCTGTCGTGCCGCCGTGCATCCTGACCTCTTCATCACGCTCGCTTTTGTGTCGTTGGTCGCCGCGCTCGGGCGACGCGTGATCTTGCTCGCTGCGAATCCAGGGCGTCCCCGCGGGCGAAAATAGGGCGATGCCCCCATGGCCGCTGCGCGGCTTTGCGGCGAGCATGGTGGCGGTGGTACGGAACTCGACCTTGTCCAGACCACTCCTCCCCCAACGGACAGGGCGGTCCGACACCGGTGACGGGCCGGGGCGCGCAGCGGCGAACGCGCGCCCCGGCAGCGGTTAACGGAGAAAGGAGGATGATCGTGCGCGGGTTCAAGGGCAACCTCTTTCACTTCGTGTTCGGGTCGTCAAGGCGAGAAGAGTTCCTCGCCCGGTACGTGTTGCGCGAGCACGCGCGCGGGCGGCCGTTGGCGGAGATCCTCGACGACTCGTACGTACGCAACCGGTCGACGCCGGAGGAGCGAGCGAGGCTGCTCGACCTGCCCGAGGTGGTCACCGCGCTCAGCGAGAATGCGCTCGCAGAACTCAGGCGGCCGGTTCGTTCCGCCGCGTAGGCCGATCAACTCGCCTGTCGCATCCCCTCTCTGGTCGTACGACAAAATCGGGAACATCGTGGGGCACCACTCCCGGCACGAGCTGCGCGGAGCCGCCACAGAACACGCGGCACACGACCACGCGCACGAGGGCGCGGGGCATGCCGGCCACGCCGACGTCTACAGGCGCCGCTTCTGGATAACGCTCATCCTGGCCGTCCCGGTCCTCCTCTACAGCGAGATGGTCCAGGACTGGTTCCATTACACCGCTCCGGAGTTTCCGGGGGACGGTCTGGTCGCGCCCGTCCTCGGCAGCGTCATCTTCTTCTACGGAGGATGGGTCTTCTTGACGGGCGCGTGGTCGGAGATCCACCAACGTGCGCCGGGAATGATGCTGCTTGTCTCGCTGGCGATCACAGTCGCGTTCCTTGCGAGCGCGGCGTCGACGCTCGGACTCTTCGACCTCGAGTTCTGGTGGGAGCTGTCGGCCCTGGTGGTGATCATGTTGCTCGGCCACTGGCAGGAGATGAAGGCGCTTGGTCAGGCGCGCGGCGCGTTGAGCGCACTCGCAGAGTTGCTGCCGGACGAAGCCGAGCGCGTGCGAAACGGCGAAAGCGAGAGAATCCCCCTGACCGAGCTCGAAGTCGGCGACGTCGTGCTCGTGCGCCCGGGCGCGCGCGTGCCTGCCGACGGTCAGATTGTCGCCGGTCGAGCGGAGTTCGACGAGTCGATGATCACCGGCGAGTCGAAGCCGGTGGCGAGAGGCGAGGGAGCCGAGGTCACCGCCGGTACGGTCGCGACCGATTCCGCCATCCGGGTGCGGGTGACGGCGGTCGGCGAGGAGACGGCGCTCGCGGGGATCGAACGACTCGTCGCCGAGGCGCAAGCGTCGCGATCCCGCACTCAGGCAATGGCCGACCGCGCTGCCGCGCTCCTTTTCTACGTGGCGGTCGCGGCTGCAGGCGTCGCGTTCGCCGTCTGGGCGCTGCTGGGCGATGTCGACCTCGCCGTCATCACCGCTGTCAGCGTGCTCGTTATCTCCTGCCCGCACGCGCTCGGGCTCGCGATTCCGCTGGTGATCTCACTCTCGACCTCGCTCGCGGCAAGCACCGGCATACTCGTCAAGGACCGCTTGAGCCTCGAGCGCAGCCGCCTCGTCGACGTTGTCCTCTTCGACAAGACTGGCACGCTGACCCGCGGCGAGCACGTCGTCACTGGCATCGCGGGGCGAGATCAAGAGGCGATCCTGGCGCAGGCAGCCGCGGTCGAAGCAGAAAGCGAGCACCCCCTCGCGCGCGCAATCGTCAATTTGGCCCGCGAGCGCGGCTCGATCCCACACGCCCGCGATTTCAAGGCGATGAGCGGCCGCGGCGTCGAGGCCTCGTTAAACGGGGCACGGATTGCTGTGGGCGGCCCAGCGCTGCTGCGGGAGCGCAAGCTGAAAACCCCGGATGATCTACGCGAGGAGACCAAGCTGTGGCGAAGTCGCGGGGCGTCGGTCCTGTACCTCGTCCACGACGGGACGGTTGCCGGCGCCTTCGCGCTCGAGGATCGCGTGCGCCCTGAGGCGCGTGAGGCCGTGGAGCGGCTCCACGGAGTCGGAATCCGGGTCGCGATGATCACGGGCGACGCCAGGCAGGTCGCCGATGCGGTCGCCGACGACCTCGGCATCGACGCGGTCTTCGCGGAGGTCCTTCCCGAGGACAAGGACCGCCATGTTCGCGAGCTGCAGGACCGCGGCCATCGGGTAGCGATGGTCGGGGACGGGGTAAACGACGCTCCGGCGCTCGCTCGCGCCGACGTCGGCATCGCGATAGGCGCGGGAACCGATGTCGCGATCGAGTCTGCAGGCGTGATCCTCGCCTCCGACGATCCTCGGGGCGTCGTCGGCGTCATCACGCTCTCGCGTGCGAGCTACCGCAAGATGGTCGAGAACCTCGCGTGGGCGGCGGGTTACAACATCGTCGCCATCCCACTTGCCGCAGGAGTCCTTGCGCCGTGGGGCCTCACGCTGCCGCCGGCCGTCGGCGCGCTCCTGATGAGCCTTTCGACGATCGTTGTGGCCCTGAATGCGCAACTGCTCCGGCGCCTTGACTTGAGACCGCGTACGTAACGCGGCGAGCTCGCGTCCTTACCGTGCCGTCGCGAGGAGCAGTTGCTGCCGCTCGAGCTTTCGTGACTGCATTCGCTCGGGGTCGGCGACAGGTACGGCGGCGAGGAGCGCGCGGGTGTAGTCGGTCTGCGGTTCCGTGTACACGCGCTCTGCCGGCCCCTGCTCGACGATCACGCCCTCACGCATGACCGCGATCGTGTCGCTCATCGATCGGACGACCGCGAGGTCATGCGCTATGAACAGGTAGGTGAGGCCGAGGTCGTCTTGGAGGTCCTTGAGCAGATTGAGGATCTGGGCCTGGATCGAGACGTCGAGTGCGGAGACCGGCTCGTCGCAGACGATCAGCTTCGGGGAGAGCGCGAGCGCCCGCGCGATTCCGATCCGCTGCCGCTGGCCGCCCGAGAACTCGTGCGGGTAGCGGTTTGTGTAGGCGGGGTCGAAGCCAACCAGTTCGAGGAGGTGCGCAACCGTTGCGCGCCGGCTGCTCCGCGTGCCGATCCCATGCGTTTGCAGCGGCTCGGCGACGATCTTCCCGACCGTCATTCGGGGGTTCAGCGATGCGTAGGGGTCCTGGAACACGATCTGCATTTGCCGCCGCGCCTGCCGCAGCTCCGAACCTCGGAGGCGCGTCAGCTCACGGCCGAGAAAGCTGACGGACCCGGCGGTCGGGCGCAGCAGCTGCAACACCGCGTACGCGGTCGTGGACTTGCCCGAGCCCGACTCGCCCACGAGCGCCAGCGTCTTGCCTTCCTCGATCTCGAAGCCGATGCCGTCGACTGCCTTCACGTAGCCGACGGTGCGGTCGAAGAGGAACCCTTTCCGGATCGGAAAGTGGACCTTGAGGTCGGAGACAGAGAGGAGCGGCTCGCTCATGCCGACAGCGCCTCTTCGGCCGCGCGTTTGCTGGCTGGATGCGCGCTCCGCACCCAGTGCGTTGGGCGTAGTTCTCGCAATGGCTGCGGGGCCTGCGCGCAGCTGTCGCCGCAGCCCGCGTACGGGCAGCGTGCGGCAAAGCGGCACCCGACGGGGGGGTCGATCAGGTCGGGTGGGCGACCCGGGATTGCTTCCAGCCGGCGTTCGCGCGCGCGTTTGTCGTCGAGGTCGGGCAGCGCTGCGAGCAGCGCCTCGGTGTACGGGTGCTCGGGACGCGCGAACAGCTCGAGCGCGGGTGCCTGCTCGACGATCTGCCCCGCGTACATCACCGCGACCTCCTCCGCGGACTCGGCGACGACACCCATGTTGTGGGTGATGAGAATCATCGCCATTCCCCGCTCGCGTCGGAGGTCGTCGAGCAGATCGAGCACCTGTGCTTGGACGGTGACGTCGAGCGCAGTCGTCGGCTCGTCGGCGATCAGCAAGCCTGGCTCGCAGGCGATTGCAATCGCGATCATGACTCGCTGGCGCATGCCGCCGGAAAAGCGATGGGGGTAATCGTCGAGCCGCTCCCGCGCGCGCGAGATTCCGACCTCGTCGAGTAACTCCGCCGCGCGCCGTCGTGCCGCCTCTCCCTCGATACCGAGGTGGCGCTCGAGCACCTCAGTGATCTGCGTCCCGATTGTCAAGGTCGGGTTGAGCGCGGTCATCGGGTCCTGGAAGATCATCGCGATCTGGCGGCCGCGGACATCCTCCAACTCGCGCTCGCTGAGCGTCGTCAGCTCGCGGCCGTCGAAGCGGATCGAGCCCGTGACGATCCGCGCCGGCGGCTCGGGCAGCAAACGCATGATCGACAGCGCGGTTACCGATTTGCCGCAACCAGACTCGCCCACGATCCCGAGCGTGCGTCCAGGTTCGACAGTGAAGCTGACGCCGTCGACGGCTCGGACGACGCCATCGCCGGTGAAGAAGTGTGTGCGCAGGTCGTTGACTTCGAGCAGGGGCATTTCAGGTCTCCCTCGTGCGCGGGTCGAGCGCGTCACGGAGTCCGTCGGCGACGAAGTTCGCGCACAGCACCAGGGTTGCAATCGCGAGGCTGGGGATCACGATGAGGTGCGGGTGGGCGCGGTACGCGTCGCGGCCGTCCTGCGCCATCGACCCCCAGGAAGCATCGGGCGGGTTGATACCGAGCCCGAGGAAGGAGAGGAACGCCTCCCCGAGGATCACGCCGGGAAGCTCGAGGAAGATCGTGATCACCAGGATCCCCAGCGTGTTCGGCAGCAGATGGCGGCTGAGAATCGCGTACGAGCGCAGGCCGACGGCATGGGCTGCGCGGACGTAGTCGTTCTCCTTCAGCGTCAGGATCTGGCCGCGGACGACGCGAGCGGTGATGAACCAGCTGGCGATCGAGAGCGCGACCACCATCGTCCAGAAGTTCACGGTGCCGATGATCGCGAGCGCGAGGATTGCGAACGGCAGATAGGGGAGCCCGTAGAGGGCGTCGAGGAAACGCATCATGGCGTTGTCGAGCTTGCCGCCGACGAAGCCCGACACGGCGCCGTAGACGACGCCGATTGCGAGGATTGCGAGCGTGGCGCCGAAGCCGATGCCGATCGAGATCCGGCCGCCGAGGGCCGTCCGGGTGAAGAGGTCCCGGCCGAACTGGTCGGTGCCAAACGGATGGCTCCAGCTCGGCCCCTGATAGGCGTCAGGGAAGTGGACGCGGTTCGGGTCGTGCGGCGAGACGATCGGCGCGATGATGCAGTAGCCGACGATCAGCAGGAAGATGCCGCCGGCGAGGACAGCGCCGCGGTTGCGAAGGTAGCGGCGCCAGGCGTCCTGCCAGAGGCTCGACTGTCGGATAGGCGCGCCGGCAGAGACGCCCGATACACCTGCGGGAATGGGCAGGGGCGCGGCGCTCATGTGCGTGCCTCGCGCGTGCGTGGGTCGAGGATCCCGTACAGGACGTCGACGAGCAGGTTCGCAAGAATGACGATGATCGAAAGGAGCACCGTCAGCCCCATCACGACCGAGTAGTCGCGCGCGCTGACGGCCGTGACGTAGTAGCGGCCGATACCGGGGACGGCGAAGATGTTCTCGACGATGAATGAGCCCGTGATGATGTAACCGAGCAGCGGCGCTGCCGCCGTTACTACGGGGATCAGCGAGTTCCGGAGCACGTGCACGCCCACGACGCGTCGCCAGCGCAAACCTTTCGCCTTTGCCGTTCGTACGTAGTCCGCCTGCAGCGTCTCGAGCATCGTGCCGCGGACAAGCCGGGCGAAGTAGGCCATCGGCACCAACCCGAGTGTGAGCGAGGGCAGGAGCTTGTGCTTCCAGCTCTCCCAGCCGCTTGTCGGCAGGAGGCCCCACTTGAGTGAGACGTAGTAGATGAGCAGCGTCGCGACGAGGAAGTTCGGCAGCGCGAAGCCGACGTTAGAGAACAGCATCGCGCCGTAGTCGAAGCGGGAGTTGGGTCGCAGCGCGGCAACGATGCCGGCGGGGACGCCGAACAGCACCGCCCAACCGAAGGCGTACAGGCCGAGCTCAATCGAGCGCGGGAACTGCTCCTTGACGATGTCGTTGACGCTGCGGTCGCGCAGCACGAGCGAAGGGCCGAGGTCAAGCGTCACCACCCCTTTCACGTACTGCGCGTACTGGACGTACCACGGCTTGTCGAGCTTGAACTTTCGCTCGAGGTTCTCCTGCACCGCCGCGGGCACCGCGCGCTCGGTTTTGCGGAACGGGTTGCCTTCGATCTGTCGCATGAGGAGAAACGTCACCAGGATCACGAGCAGGACCACCGGGACGGTCCAGATGACGCGACGGATGATGTAGGCGGCCATGGTTGAGTTCGAGGCTCGTGGCGGCCGGGACGTCGGGGAGCCCGCCCGGCCGCCGCTCTTCGACCCCTCAGGCCTCCTCGATGACGACCTTCGAGAGGTCGAACTGGTCGAGCGGGTTGATCTCGAAGCTGTCCTTCACGGACGCCCGCTCGAGGTTCGTGTACGTGTACCAGTAGATCGGCATGAACGGCAGTTCGCCCTCCGGGCCGGTCAGCATCGCTTCGGCCTCCCGGTATAGCTCGTAACGCGCCTCGTCGTCGGGCGTGTTGCGCGCCTGCTCGATCAGCTGGTCGTAGGCCGCGTTGGCGAAGCGGCTGTTGTTGTTCCCGGATTGGCTCGTCCAGAGCTCGAGGAAGTTCATCGGGTCGCCGTAGTCGGCGATCCAGCCAAGCCGGTAGACGTAGACAGCGTCAGAAGGCGGCGGGCCGAGGAACTCGAGGAACTGCGCCCACTCCTGTGCCTTGATCGTGACGTCGATCCCGATGTCCTTCCACATCGCTTGCACCGCGACCGCGATCTCCTTGTGACCCGGTGCGTCGTTGTAGAAAAGCGTGATCTTGTGCTTCGCGTTTTCCGCGACCTCCGCTTTCCCCATGAACTCCCGCGCTTTCTCAATGTCCGAGCGGGTCGGCAGGAAGTCCTGCTCGATCACCTCGAAGCCGGGCATCCCCTGCGGCACCATCCCCGTTGCCGGGATCTGGTCGGCCTGGGCGACGTTGTCGATGATCGACTGGCGATCGATCGCCAGCGCCATCGCGCGACGCTGGTTGATGTCTGGGATGTTCTTGAGGTTGAAGCCGTAGTAGTAGGTGCCGAGCGCTGGATACTTCTCGTACTCGGCCAGCTGCTTCAGTCGCGGCATGTCCGCCGGCGGCAGGCCGCCACCGTCGAGGGCGTCGACCTCGCCGGCCTCGAAGGCCTGCACGCGCGTCGTGCCGTCGACGATGATCCGACCCTCAACCCGCTGGAGCGCGACCTTGTCAGCGTCGCGCCACTCCTCGTTCTTCACCAATGTGATCGAAGCGTCGTGCTTCCAATCAGCAAGCTTGAAAGCTCCGTTGGTGACGATGTTCTTGGCCTCCGTCCACTTCGTCCCGTGACCCTCGACCGTCGGCCGATGCACCGCCAGGAAGGAGTGATGTGCCGCCTGCTGCACGAACCACGGCTGCGGCGATGTCAATGTCACCTGCAGCGTGCGATCGTCGATCGCCTTGACGCCCACCTTTTCCCGCAACGATGCGGCCTGCGCGGGCTTCGCGTTGTTGTAGGCCTCCGCGCCGACGATCCCATACAGCTGATACGCGTAGTCCGCCGCCAACTTCGGGTCGAGTGTTCGCTTCCAGGCGTACTCGAAGTCGCGCGCCGTTACCGGATCGCCGTTTGTCCAGCGGCCGTCGTCACGCAGGTGGAACGTCACGACCTTGCCGTTGACGTCCCAACTCTCCGCCAGCGCCGGCGCCGGCTCCAAGTCGTCACCGAGTCGCACGAGCGGATCCATGATGTTCAAGAGAACATTTGAAGACGTCGTGTCGGTCGCCAGGCCGGGATCGAGCGAGGGCGGCTCAGCGCCCCACGCCATCTTCAGAACCTGGCTCGCGGCCGGCTGTCCTGGTTCGCCGGCTGTGTTGTTGTCGCCATCACTGCCGCAGCCGACGGCGAGCACCATCGCCACGACGGCCACGACGGCGACCGCGACCAGCATTGGAACTCGCAGACGCATCGTCTTGCTCCTTTCGAAGAGTCGATTCGGCATTCCGCAAAGCGTTCCCCGTGGCAGGGGTGCTGAGCGATGGGGGGACGCAGCCATTTCGCCTCGCGGCGTCATGCATTTGCGCCGACGAGCCTGTTCCGGCCATCAGTGCGACGCTGACGGCTGAGAATGTGCATATGGCGTGACGCTTTGTGAGGTCGCGCCGAGCCTCGAATGGTGGCTTCGGCCGATAGCGGAGACGGGCCTGACCAGCGAACGTGATGGCGAAACGACAACGGCGCTTGCGCCGTGGAAGGAGGCCCAAATGGGGGTTGAGGTTCTCGCGTCGAGTCTGCCGCTCGCAACGCTGACGCTACTCGGCAAGTCGATCGGATTCGGTCTGGCCGTCGGGCTGGCCGCGTTCGGCACCGCGCTGGGCGTCGGGTTGATCTTCGCGTCGATGCTTCAGTCGGCTGCGCGACAGCCCGAAGCGACCCAGGACCTGAAGCCGATCATGTGGATCGGTTTCGCACTGACCGAGGCGGTGGTCTTCTACGGCCTGGTCGGCGCGATGATGCTCGTGTTCCTGATCTAAGGGAGGGTGACCATGCGTCTCACTGTGCGTGCTGCAAGCTCCATCGCCTCTGCGCTCGCGTCCCTTCGCGTGGCGCTTTTGCTCGGAGGCGCGCTCCTACTCGCGGAGAGCGCGGTGCTGGCGACAACGCTCTTCGCCGGGGCCGGAATCTCGTTCGCCGCCAGTCTGCTGATTGGCGCGAGCATCTACCGCTACCGCGCGCCGCGTCCAGTCGATGCGGAGGGTGGGCCTGCTTCGAGTGATGCTGCGGGTCTAGCGCCAACTGGTTCCCGACCACGGCCGGCGAAGGCAGTCGTGGCGCGCGCCTGATCCGTCGCGCTCTCGTCTGGGCAGTCATTGCGCTGTTGGTGGGCATGCTCGTCGCGACGCTGTTGATTGATCCGGCGACCGGCGCGGCCGCGCGTGTCGGAGGCTTCGAGAGCGGGTAAGGGGCAGGCATGGCAGCGAACGACGCGCGGGTCGTCGACAATGCCGACGAGCTCCAATACGAGATCTGGCTCGGGGAGACCCAGGCAGGCTTCCTCGCCTACCGGCGCAAGGCCGGCGCGATCGTACTGATGCACACCGAGATTGACCCCTCGTTGGAAGGGCAGGGGCTCGGCTCGCAGCTCGTCGCCGGTGCGCTCGCGGACCTGCGCGGCCGAGGCCTCAAGGTCGTGCCCGTCTGTCCGTTCGTCGCCGGCTACTTCCGCGGACATCCTGAGGATCAGGACATCGTTGTCGAGGATCCAGTGGTGAGCGGCTGACGCGCGGCTGCGTCGGACTGACGTATAGGGG
>AR_comb_assmDRAFT_10182176_pt1 | contig 12737 bp, 15 predicted proteins | sample ArasoioldDNA_FD_10543 | JGI IMG/M metagenome (IMG submission 10543) | reverse complement strand
CCGGCGGGCTTCACGAGGCGGATGCGCGGCTCGGCGCCGAGCCACTGGCACACCTGATCGCGCCGCGTCCTGTACTCGTCGAGCATGTCGGTCACGCACTCCTGCGGGCCGTTGAGCGCGGCCGTGACCGCTTTCTGTGTGATCGAGCAGACGTTCGACGTCGAGTGACTCTGCAGGGCGTTACAGGCGCCAATCACCGAGCCTGGTCCAACCGCCCAGCCGCAGCGCCAGCCGGTCATCGCGTAGGCCTTCGACGCAGATCCGCAAAGAACCGTACGGTCGCGCAGCCGCTCGAACAGGATGCGGGGCAGGTTGTGGGGCGTCGCGTCGTAAATCAACTTGTCGTAGCAGAGATCCAGGAGCAGCCAGATCCCGCGACGTGCCGCCTCGTCGGCGAGCGCGGCCATGTCCTGCTCGGAAATGAGCGCGCCGGTCGGGTTGCCCGGTGAGTTGATGATGATCCCGCGCGTGCGGGGGGTCATCGCCGCAATAATCGGTTCGGCCCGCACCGTGAAGCCGTCCTCGGCGTGGGTATGGACAATCACAGGCGTTGCGTCGGACAACTTGATCTGTTCGACGAGCGTCGGCCACCCGGGCATGTGCGTGATGACTTCGTCGCCCGCGCCAAAGAGGCACATCGCGGCGTTGTAGAGTGCCTGCTTGCCGCCCGCGGTGATGATGGTCTCGGCCGGCGAATAGTCGATCCCGTAGTCCGTCTTGTAGCGGGCGCACACGGCCCGCTTCAACTCGTCGGTTCCCGAGTTCGTCGTGTACTTGGTGAAGTTGGCGTCGATCGCCGCGTGCGCGGCGGCGCCGATGTGCTTCGGCGTCGGAAAATCCGGCTCTCCGGCGCCGAAATCGACCACGTCAATGCCCTGCGCCTTGAGCTTCAACGCTTCCGCCGCCACTTTCATCGTTGGCGAGACACCGATTCGCTTGGTCCGTTCTGCGAGCATCACTTCAGGCCCTCAATGTTTCGCGCGCGAGCTTCTTCTCGCGCAACCGCTTTTCCACGCTCTCGGGGACGAGTCCGTGAACCGATCCGCCGAGGGCGACGACTTCCTTCACCAGCCGGGAACTGACAAACGTATAGGGTTGGGTCGGCATCATGAACACGGTTTCCACCTCGGCATTCAGCTTCCGGTTCATGAGCGCCATCTGCATTTCGAATTCGAAGTCCGAGACCGCGCGCAACCCTTTCACGATGACGCCGGCGCCGCGCTTTCGAGCGTAATCCACCAGCAGCCCGTCGAAAGTGTCCACCTCGACATTGGCGTTGCCGGCAAATATCTCGCGCGCGATCTCGACCCGCTCCGGCACGGTGAAGAGCGGCGCCTTCTCGAGATTGATGAGCACGGCGATGATGATGCGATCGAAGAGGTGCGCTCCGCGACGAATGATGTCGACGTGCCCGTTGGTCACCGGATCGAACGAGCCAGGATAGATGGCGACGACGTTATGCATGGCGGCCGCTGCGCAGAGTAAACACCATCACCGAGAAATCCGACTTACGTGTGATCCGCCGTCGGCCGGCCGTAGAACGCCAGCGCGCTGTCGCCAGAGGTCAATAGCCGTGTTCGACCCAGTGCGCCTCGCGACTCGGGCGCCGCGTCTCGTCGCGCGTGTTCGACGATGAGCAGCGTGTGCGCGTGCACGAGAGGCTCAGCGGCGTCGATGGCCGCCAGCAGTTCAGCCGCGCCGTACGGCGGATCGAGAAAGACGACGTCGAACGGTCCGGATCCAGCGAGTTGTTCCGTGACGGCAAACCTAACGCGGATAATAGCATAGCGGTCGGTGACTCCGCAGCGCCGGAGGTTCGTCTCGATGAGCGCCACGGCTCGCGGATCGCGATCGACGAAGGTCACGTGGGCGGCGCCGCGGCTGAGGGCCTCGATGCCCACCGCGCCGGTGCCCGCGAATCCATCCAGCACTCGCGCCCCCTGAATGCGAGTCGCGAGGACGTTGAACAAGGTCTCGCGCAGTTTGTCGGAAGTGGGACGGAGGCCGTCCCATTTGGGAGCGTCGAGTGTGCGGCCTTTCAGGGTGCCGGCGATGACTCTCATCTCAATCAGCCCACCCCAACCAACCCAAATCTCTGCTCCCAGTTCGTGCGCACGAAGGCGGCGAGCGCTGCCGCCTGCTGCGGATCGTCGAGCGCGGCCACGGCTTCCCGCCGCGCGGTTTCCATCAGCTCATGGTCGCGGACGAGATCGCCCACGCGCAGGGTCGGCATGCCCGACTGTCGTGTGCCGAAGAAGTCACCAGGGCCGCGAAGCTCCAGGTCGCGCTCGGCGATCTCGAAGCCGTCGGTCGTATCGGTCAGCGCCTTCAGCCGCGCGCGCCCCTGCTCGGTCAGCGGATATTGATACAGCAGGACGCAGTACGACTGGTGCGGTCCGCGTCCGACGCGGCCCCGCAGCTGATGAAGCTGTGATAGCCCGAAGCGCTCGGCGTGCTCGACGAGCATCACCGAAGCATTCGACACGTCGACGCCGACTTCGACGACCGTGGTCGAAACGAGCACGTCGAACTCTCCGCGCGCGAACGCCGCCATCACGCGTTCTTTCGCGTCCGCCTTCATCCGTCCGTGCAGAAGCGCGACGCGGTAGGTCGGGAAGACGTCGTGCGCAAGGTGGTCCGCCATCTCCGTGGCCGCCTTGAGATCGACCTTCTCCGACTCTTCGACCAGCGGGTAGATGACGTAGACCTGCCGCCCGCCGTCGATCTGCTTGCGGATGAAGTCGTAGATTTCATCGCGGCGCGATTCCGGTTTCGCGATGGTCTTGATCGGGTGCCGCCCCGGCGGCATTTCCCGCATCACCGAGACGTCGAGATCGCCGTAGGTCGTCAGCGCCAGCGTCCGCGGGATCGGCGTCGCGGTCATCACGAGCACGTCGGGGCGCAGGCCCTTGGAGCGAAGTGTCGCCCGCTGGAGCACACCGAAGCGGTGCTGCTCGTCGATGATGACGAGCCCGAGCTCGTGGAAGGCCACCGGCTCCTCGACCAGCGCGTGCGTGCCGGCGACGAGATGAATCGAGCCGGCGGCCAGCTCCGCCTGGATCTCGCGCCGCTTTTTCGCGGCCGTCGCGCCGGTCACGAGCGCGACGCGAAAGCGCGACGACTCCAGCAGGCGGCGAATGGTGATGAAGTGCTGCTCGGCGAGGATTTCGGTCGGCGCCATGAAGGCGACCTGGAAACCGTTCTCCATCGCCACGAGTGCGGCAATCAGCGCGACAATCGTCTTGCCCGAGCCGACGTCGCCCTGGAGCAGACGGTTCATCGGCTGCGGCCGCTTCATGTCCTCGACGATCTCGGCGATGACCGTCTTTTGATCGCCGGTGAGCTTGAACGGCAGCACGCGCCGGGCGGATTCGCGGATGTCGTCGGTGACGATCGCCGATCGCGGCTTGCGCTCGGCGTCGGAGCGACGCCGGCGCAGGACGAGCCCGATCTGAAACAGAAAGAACTCTTCGAAAATCAACCGGCGCTGGGCCGGCGATCGGAAGGCGTTCAGCGCGTCGATCGGGGTACCCGCCGGGGGAAAATGCACATCGAGGAGCGCCGTGCGGCGGTCGATGAGTTGCTGGCGCGCCTTGACGCCGGCCGGAAGCGGATCGATCACCTCAGGCGGCAGCTGCGACAGTGCCTGATGCACGATGACCCGCTGCATCTTCGTCGTCAGCGTGCCGGTCTTCTCGTAGATCGGGACGATGCGCCCGGTGTGGAGCGTCTCGTCGTCTGATTCCGTCCCTTCCCCATCCGCTTCGGCTCGCAGGATTTCGTACTGCGGATTCTGCATCTGCATGCCGTGCGGCGTCAGCTCGAGGCGGCCGAACAGGATGACTCGCTGATGGGGGTGAAACACGTCGTTGAGGAACGGCTGATTGAAAAACACGGCGCGCAGTGCGCCGGTGGCGTCGCGGACGAGCATCTCGAAGATTTTGAAGCGCGGCCGCCGCGTCGGACGGATTCCGCAGGAGATGACCTCACCGGCGATAGACGCCGCCATCGCCGGTCGGAGCGAGGCGATTGTCTGGAAGGTGCCGCGGTCCTCGTAGCGGACGGGAAACCGGTCGAGGAGATCCTCGACCGTGGAGAGGCCGACGCGCTGAAGATCCGCCGCGCGTCTTGGGCCAACGCCCTTCAGGAACTGAAGCGGCGTATCAAGGGCGATCACGATATTGCTGAATGGCGAGGGCTGATTGCTGATTGCTGCGATTGCGGATTGTCGATTGCGATTGCGGAATGCCGATTGCGATTGCTGAATGCGGATGAATGCTCGCCGTCATTGCACGACCGTCGAGGTTCCCGATCCCACTTTGATTTCCTGGATGCGAGCCGGCAGCTCGAACGGCGCGTCCATGTTGATGCCCTCGGGATTCTCGGGCGTCTTCGAGTAGTACGAGAGGAGTTCCTGCAGGACGCTCTTGGGGACCGTGATGCCCGAAATTTCCGCCGACTGAAGCACGAACTGTCCCTTCCCTTCCTTGGTGGTGAGGACTCCCGAAGCGGTCACCGGCAATCGGCCGGTCAGGTAGCCCAGCGGATCGAGCCACCCACGCTTCTTCTGTGTTCGAACGGCGTCGAGATCGACGGTTGCCCGGCCGGAGACCCGGCCTTCGCCCATGGCGTTGAGCACCGGATCGACGATGCCGGTAGGAATCTGATTGCCGGCGTTGTACTTGAGGTAGGAATTCACCTCAGCATCGCTGAGGGGCGTGCTTTGCGGCTTCGCCGCCCTGGCGGTCGGTGCGTTTCCAAGGGCGACGATCCGGGTCAGCTTGGACTGGAACCGATCCGCATCTTCGCGCGACAGACGACCCTGTGCCGCAAGGGGTGCGGCAGCGAGAAGGGCACCGAGCAGCCACGCGACGGAACGCCGGCTCATATTCCGATTGTAGCAAGGCTCAGGGAATTTGGTCAGAGGCTTACTGCTGCCCCTGGCCGCGCCGCGCCGCTGCCCCCTGGCGCGCTCGCATCAGGAGGTCCATTTTCCGCCGCTCGATCATTTCCTCGAAAATCCGGAACCGGGCCTGCTGGCGGGCGTCGAGCACCTCATCAAGAGAATCATAGGCACGCCGCAGGTCCGCGTTCGAACGCTCGTCGAGGTCGCGCAACGCCTTGAGCTGCTCGCGAACAGCCGTTTCGTCGATCGGCGAAGCCGCCTGCGGTCCGGCCAGCCGCCGAAGCTCCTGCACGATCTGGTTGCGGGCCTGCTGATTCTTGCGTCGCGTCTGCTGAAGATTCTTCAGACGATTGACGAACGTCCCGTACTGGGAATCAGTCAGCTGAAGCGCCTCCTGCGCCTGCACCAGCGCGTACGCGTCGAGCATGCCGACGACCTCGCCGGGTGACAGGGCGCCTGCCGCTCGTTCCGCCGGCGGCCGCTTCGACCGCGTTTCCGGGGCGGCGTTCGCTGCCTGGCTCGCAGCCGGCTCCGACGCACCAAGAGTTGCCAACAACACGGCTGTCAGAAGCGACCCCATCATCTCGGCTAGGCTCCCTTGCGCTTCAAGTCGGCGTCAAGCAAACGCGCGAGCTCATGGCGTTCATCGGCGTTCAACTCCAGGGCGACGTTTTCGACATCGTCCGGATGCGCGCTGATTCCCGCCGCATGTACGTCGTCCCAATTCAAATCGATCGTGGCGGCGCGAACAACCGCCCATGCTTCATCCGCGTCAACGTCGTCTGAGAACGCTGCCTCCGGTACCGGCAGGACGACATCGGATGTTGACGCGTGTGTCGCGAGGCTGACGACGGGAGCTGGCGCGTGAAGGGTCGCGCGCCAGACCGCCATTGCGAGGAGCAGCATCGCAATCGACGCGACCGATCCCCAGGTGATCGCCGGTTGCCGGAACCAGGACATGTCCGGCGCCGGTGCCGGTTCATTCCGGACTGCCGCGGAAACCCTGGCGGCGAAGTGATCCCAGAAGAGCGGAGACGGCTGCATCTCCTCGTCGTCGAGCGCGGCGGTCCTCATGTCGCGAAGTGCCTCTGCCCTGGCGACGCACTCGGTGCACGTCTGAGCATGTCTCACACGCTCGGGCGTCAGCGTCCCCGACGACTCGATGAAGTCCACGAATTCGGTCGCGCTCAGGTGCCTCATGACTGCGACTTCAACAACTTCTTGAGATTCGCCAGCGCGTGAAAGAAGTTTGCCTTCACCGCTCCGACTGACGTCCCGACGATCTCGGCAATCTGATCGTGCGGAAGGTCGTGATAGACGCGCAGCACGAGCGCCGCGCGCTGCTTCTTCGGGAGCCTGGCGATTGCGGCCCGGACTTCCGCCGCGCGTTCACCCCGAAGCAGCCGGGCGTCAGCGCGCTCGGCGCGGAAATCCGGACGGTCGGCTGCATCCAGCGTCGTCCACTTCTGGGCCCGCGACCCGAGCCGATTCAGGCAGACATTCACGCCTATTCGGTACAGCCAGGTGCTGAAGGCCGAGTTCCCCTTGAAGGTGTGCAGCCCGCGATAGGCACGGAGGAACACGTCCTGCGCGAGATCGCTCGCGTCTTCGTGATTGCCGGCGAAGCGATAGCACAACTGGTAGACGTGCCGCTGGTGCCGTTCGACAATCACGTCGAACGCCTCGCGATGGCCGCGCAAACACGCCTGAACAAGGACGCGATCGTCGTCGCTGTCGGACGCCGACGCAGCCTCTGGCCGCGCTGGGTCAGTGCGGTCTCGGGTCACGGTCACCTGCCAGCGTCGCGGCCTCATCCCGGGCCAGGGCCGATAGGTCGTGCTTTCGGTGGTCACCTGTCATTTAGACCGTGATCTGACCGGAAGGGTAAACACGGCCGTTGACTTTCGCTTTTCCTTTGCGTATAGTGCCGCCCATGCTGCCACTGACCAAACGCCAGCGCGAGATTCTGGACTTCCTCAACGATTTCATCCAGCAGCACGGCTACGCTCCCAGCCTCGAGGAAATCGGCCGGCGCTTCAGCCTGTCCTCGCTGGCGACGGTCCACAAACATCTCACGAACCTGCAGGAGAAAGGATTCATCAAGCGCGCCTGGAATCGCAGCCGGTCGGTCGAGGTCGTCCCGGCGCGCCTTGCAAGCCGCGCAGTCGAGCTCCCGATGCTGGGGTATGTTGCGGCTGGGTCGCCGATCGAAGCCGTCGTGGGCAGCGAAACCATTGCGGTTCCGGAAGACCTCGTCGGCAAGCGCGACACCTATGTCCTGCGGGTGAAGGGGGACTCGATGATCGACGAGCACATCCGCGACGGGGATTTCGTGATCGTCGAGGATCGCCGCACGGCCGAGAATGGCGAAATGGTGATCGCGCTCCTCCACGGCGCCGATGTCACGCTGAAGAAACTGTATCGTGAAAGCGGGCGAATCCGCCTGCAGCCGGCCAACCCCGCCATGCAGCCCATCCTCGCAGCGCCCGATCAGGTGCAGGTTCAGGGGGTCGTCGTCGGCGTGATGAGAAAGTATTAGCAGCCAGCTCCTTTCGTTTCTCGCTGACTTTTGACTTTTCACTTTTCACTTTTCACTTTTAGTGAACCGCTCCCTTCGCATCCCAGGTCGCGCCGGTTGATTCCGAATACACCCGCATGTGCTCCTGAAGTGCCGCAATCAGGTTCGGGACGACCTGGAGCGGAACCACCACCTTCGTCTTGACCGGCGCACGCACGACGTGCTGCGCCTCGGCCGCCTGAATGTCCTTCTCCGACAGCGGCAACACTTCGCAGAACGCCAGCGTGAAATCAAACGGCGTATGTGAGATCGCGCAGAAGTTCGCGTAGGTTCGCGGCACGTCCGTCGAGTCGTCGGGAACAATCGTGAAGTTGATTTGCTTGCGCTCGTTCATGGTGAAGAGACTGTAGCATGAGGCGGCTGCGGTCCGAGCGAGCGGGCGGTGGGGTCCCGCGAGCAGTAAGAAATGCAGACGCCCGGCCGGGATCCGGATCCGTGGTCCGGCAACTGGAAACTGGCAACCAACAGAATTCCCCGATCAAACGTCTAGCAGCATGATGGATGGACAGGCCATCGCGATGACAGTGGCGGTCGAGCAGCCGCCCGCGGATGCGGGCGCTCGTCTTGGCTCGCTATTCGACGCGCACCATCAACGGTTGTTCAGACTGGCGCGTCGACTGTCGCGCTCGTCTGAGGACGCGCGCGACCTGGTTCAGGAGACGTTCCTGCGCGCGGCACGAGCGCCGGGCTCCATCCCGACCGGCGCCGCTCATGAAGAGGCGTGGCTCGTCCGGGTGCTCATCAACATCTGCCGCGATCGATGGCGGCAGAACGCGGTGCGCACGCGAGCAAGGTTGAACGGAAGCATCGAGGCGGAGCCGGCGTTCAATCCCGAGCCCCACCTGATTGCGCAGTCGCTCGTGCGGCAGGCGCTTCAGACGTTGTCTCCTCGCCGGCGGGCGATCCTGCTGATGTATGAAGTCGAGGGAACCACGATTCCGGCGATCGCAAGGCTTTTGGGGGTCACGCCGGTCACGGTCCGGTGGCACCTGTCAATCGGCCGCCGTGAAATGGCCAAAGTACTGGGAAAGGCACGCCATGACTGACTGGCGAACGCTTCTGCGCGACGTGAACGCGCGGGACGACGAGGAGCAATTGTCGGCTGACGAGGCTGAGTCGATCCGGCGCGCAGTGCTGGCCGCTGCATCGACGCCCGCGCCGGAACCGAAGGGCTGGCCCTGGATGCGCCCGATGATGGTGGCGGCGACGGTGACTGCGGTGATTGTTGCCGGTGTGGTAGCGGGCCGTCGGTTCGACGTCTCGACGCCCTCGGCGAGCCCTGCCATTCAGGTCGGCGCAGCGAACGCGGACGCTCAGACCGTTCAAGCTGCTCTGCCCAATCGTCAACTTCAATTCCTGACACCTGGCGGAACTCGAATCATCTGGGTCTTCAACTCCGAGTTCGATCTGAAAGCGACCGTGCGATGACGAACCTTTTGCGTGTGACCTGTGTGACTTTGATGATTGGCGGCACGTGTCCGCTCAATGCGGTGGCGCAGCAGGCCACTGAGGCCACGACCCCCGCGCGAGGACAGCGCGGACGGTTGACGCAGGCACAAATGGCCACTATGCCTGCGCCGCAGGGCTTCAGCGTCGTCCTCGTCCTCGGCGAGATGCAAGGAGCGGGAGCGGCGGACAACGTACCGTCTGCCGCCCGGAAAGCGCTCGCCGACATGAAGGACTTCCTCCCCTACAAAACGTATCGCCTGCTCGACACGCAGTGGACGCTGTGCTGCGGGCGATCCCCAATCGTGACGCGGCTTCGCGGCGACGAGCAGGACTATTACGATCTCGAGCTCGAACCGAACCGGACCGACACGAGCGGAAAGTGGTACGTCCGGTTTTCGCTGCGGAATTCACCCGCGGGCGCCGCTTTTGCTGCCGCGCAACCGGAGAATGACGACAATCGCATGACGTCGTTGACGGTGAAACGAGAGGAACTCGAGAATCAGATCCGCAACCTCAAACAGCGCTATAACGACAACCATCCTGAGGTTCAAAAGGCCCGGACACAGCTGGCGGAGGTCGAGCGGCAGCAGGCGCAGCTTCGAGTGGAGGCTACCAGACGTCGCGCGATGGTCCGTCCCTCCAATCGAACCGTCATCGACACCAGCTTCACGATGGAGATCGGCGAGACGGTTGTCGTGGGTACGTCTCGCCTGCAGGGTGACAAGGCGCTGATCGCGCTGTTGACCGCCGTCACCTCGACCAAGCCGGCAACCCGCTGACCCCGGCGTGGCGGTACAATCGGCGCATGCCGAAGCGGGCCGCCGCTGCACGGAAGCCTGTGCCATCGAAGTCCGCCGCCGAAACGCGGCGGATCATGGCGAAGCTCGGAAGTCAGCACCCCAACGCCGACACGGAGTTGGATTTCTCTACCCCGTACGAGCTCCTCGTCGCCACCATTCTGTCCGCGCAATGCACTGACGAGCGCGTGAATCGGGTCACCCCGGCGCTGTTCAAGCGCTACCCGAATGCCGCGGCGCTCGCGAAGGCGACGACGACGGAACTCGAGCCGCAGATCCAGTCCACCGGCTTCTTCCGGGCCAAGTCGCGCTCGCTCCTCGGCATGGCCACCGGCGTAGTCGAGCGCCACGGCGGCGAGATACCCGGTTCGATGGCCGACCTCGTCGGCCTGCCAGGTGTCGGCCGGAAGACCGCCAACGTTGTCCTGGGGCATGCGCTCGGAGTGCCAGGCCTGCCTGTCGATCGGCACGTGCTCCGCGTCGCGAACCGGATCGGCATCGCACGATCGGATGACCCCGAGGTGGTCGAGCAGCAACTCGGTGATGCGATGCCTCCCGCAGAGTGGACCCTCACATCCGACACGCTGATCCTGCACGGCCGCCGGATTTGCAAGCCGCGGCCGCTCTGTGACAAATGCGCCGTGTGCGACGACTGCGACTATTACCGAACCGTCCTGGGCGTGGTCACGAGGCGTGGCAAGCCTGGCAACCCGAAAGTGAAGCCCACGAAGTTGCGGGCGAACGGTCGCGGATCCCGGAGGAGTCGTTCACTAAGCGGATCGTCGGTCGATGAGCGCCGGGCGGCGAAGCGGCGAGGCACAGGTCGCGGGGGTGGCGCCCCGCGACAAAGTCACAAGAGTAAGAAATGACGCGGGAGCGATTCCAACAGCTCGTCGCCGAAGCGCTGGACGACATTCCGCGACGATTCCGCGCCGCGATGAAGAACGTGGCCGTGATCGTCGAGGACGCGCCGCCGCCGCACATCCTCGAGGAAATGGAAATCGAGCCGCCGGACTCGTTGTTCGGTCTCTACCAGGGGACGCCGCTTCCCGAACGCGGATGGGGATACGGTAACGCGCTTCCGGATCGGATCTCCATTTATCAGCAACCGATCGAAGAGGCCTGCGAAGACGATGACGAGATTCGAGACTGTGTGGCCGAGACGGTCATCCACGAGTTCGGCCACTACTTCGGCATGGACGAAGAGCAGATCGAACAGATCGAAGAAAAGTATTGGCGGGGAGAGTCGTTGGATGAGATCTAGTCTATTGGCGACTGCCGGTTGGCGATTGCCGATTCTGTGATTGCCGATGGTCGATTGTGATTGTCGATTGTTGATTTGAGCATGCGTCCCCGTGCGAAGAAGCGATACGGTCAGCACTTCCTCGAGCCGGCGTGGGCCGACAAACTCGTGGAGGCTATTGCTCCCGACGTGAATGACCGGTTCGTCGAGATCGGCCCCGGTCCGGGCGTACTGACGCTCCGGCTGGCCTCACGGGTCGCGCGTCTGACGGCGATCGAGGTGGACCGAGACCTGGTCGCCTCGCTGGCGCCGCGTGTGCCGCCGAACGTTACCCTGATCGAGGCTGACTTCCTGGAGTTCGATCTCGGATCGCTTGCGGACGACCGGCCGTTTCGCGTCGTCGGCAACCTGCCGTACAACGTTTCGTCGCCGATTCTGTTCAAGATCCTCCAGGCGCATCGAACCCGTCGCGGGATTCTCGACGCAACCCTGATGCTTCAGCGCGAGGTCGCCGATCGTTTGACAGCGTCCGCCGGCACGGCTGATTACGGGGTCCTCTCGATTCTGATTCAGATGCACGCCGACGTGCGACGCGTGCTCGCGCTGCCTCCCGGGGCGTTCAGACCTGCCCCGAAGGTGCGGTCGGCCGTCGTCAGTCTCCGGTTTCGTTCCCCTTCCGTCACGGTGACCGACGAGCGCGGACTCGAGGCGATGGTGCGCATGATGTTCATGCAGCGGCGCAAGACGCTGGTGAACGCCCTCAGCGCCTACGCGGCGTTCCGAAGAGTGGAACCGCGACGGGCGCTCGAGGCCGCCGGCATCGATCCCCGCCGCCGTCCAGAGACCTTGCAACTCACAGAATTGGCGCGGCTTGCGGACTATTTCACTTCGGCCGGCTGAACGGTTGTGTTATAGTTCGTCCGTTTTTCCACCCACGTATGACGCGCGGTAGCGCGTTTCGCGGGTGACGGTCCCTGTCTCCCGTCCCAGCGGTCAGGCAGGCGGACAACGACGCAGCTCCCCGCTGCTCCACATCGGTTCCGCTCGCCCGGGCGGCTCTCCGTGCGTGGGCTTGTCCTCTGACTGGTGTCTCAGAAGGGTTCTACCAGGTTCTACTGGGTTCTATCAGGTTCGTTCCGGAGGTTCGGCCAGGTTCCTGAGGGTTCACGCACAGTGAGCGAACCCAGTGGAACCCGCAGGACCCGGTAGAACCCCGTGGAACCTGAGAAGAGACAGGACTAAGGCCATCGATAGTCTGACGCGCAATCTCGCGCCGCTCGAACTGATCCCGCTGGGCGGCCTGGGCGAGTTCGGCATGAACATGATGGTGGTGGCGTGCGGCGACACCGCCATCCTGATCGACGCGGGCGTGATGTTCCCCGAACCGGAACTGCTCGGCGTGGATCTCATCATCCCGGACCTGCGTCAGCTGCAGCAGTACCGGCTGTCGGCGCTGGTGCTGACGCACGGTCATGAGGATCACATCGGCGCGGTGCCGCACGTGTTGCCGTACTTCGACGGCCCGGTCTTCGGCACGGCGCTGACGCTGGCGTTCGTTGAATCGAAGCTCGAGGAGAACGATCACGCCAGCCGCGCCCGTCTGCGACGAGTCCGGCCTCGTGAACGGGTCACGGTGGGATGCTTCACCGTGGAGTTCTTGCGCGTGACGCACAGCATGCCGGACTGTGTGGCGGTCGCAATCGAGACACCGCGCGGCGTGATCATTCACACCGGCGACTTCAAGATCGATCAGACGCCGCTCGA
>AR_comb_assmDRAFT_10146452_pt1 | contig 12737 bp, 11 predicted proteins | sample ArasoioldDNA_FD_10543 | JGI IMG/M metagenome (IMG submission 10543) | reverse complement strand
CCATCGACATCGACGTTCATCGAGCAACTGTAGGCAGTGGCTTTCGCGTTGTTGGGGCCGGTCAGGTTGATCAGCTGCACGTGCGAGTTCTCGCTGCCGCAATGAAACCTTGCCGGATATGCCTTGTAGGTAAATGGTTCGACCATGTTCGGTTCCTATCGGAGACTTGCGTGCGACGATTCCATTGCCGTCTCGCCGTTCGGACTTCCCTGCACGATCGACCTCTGTCGGCGCCGCGCCGGGAATTGCCGCTTGTGCTCGGCGATCCCGGGACTGCGCTCGACGCGGCATTTTTCGATGCCGCAGCATCGATTTCTTGTTGCCACAATTTGCAATAAAGTCGCCCAAAATTGCAACTAGTTACAAAAAATATCTCGCGATCGAAAACATATGAAGCAACGCCAGGGTGCCGTGGAGCGCACCCACCGATAGGAAACCAGGAGCCTGCCCGATTACGGCGCTGCGTCCGCCGCAGGCAATTGATCGGCGAATGATATCTACGCCGGCTGGAGCTGCTGGCGCGGCGGCGGGAAGGCGAGGACCGGAGACCCGCCGAATCGACATGCCGCCGCCAGAGTCATGACATGTCTCCGGGGAGCGACGGGCGTGTTGCGAGCGCACGGCTGCCGAGCGCGATGGCAAGTGCGCCGACGATCAGGATCGCCGCGACGGCGAACGTGATCCGCATACCCGTGGCAACGGCCTCGGGAGGCGCCGTCGCGATGTCGATGGTCGCCGATGCGAGCGCGAACACGGTGCCCATGACGGAGGCGCCGGTGATGAGCCCGAGATTGCGCGACAGGTTGAGCATGCCGGATATCACGCCCCGCTGATCCCGGTGGACATCCATCATGACGGCCGTGTTGTTGGCTGCCTGGAACAGTTGATAGCCGGGAGTGAGGACGGCGAGGGCGGCAATGTAGCCGGCAATGCCGAACATCGCCGGCAGCACGGACAAGGCGAACGAGCCGGCCGCCATTTCGATGAGCCCGACGATGACCATGAAGGGCGCGCCTAAACGGTCGACGATACGACCGGCGGGGACGCCGCTCAGCGTGGAGATGATCGGGCCGATCGACATCACGATCCCGACGAGAGCCGCGTTGAGCCCGAGCGCGCGCGAGAGGTAGAACGGCCCGACCACCAGCGTCGCCATCATCACCGCCGACACGAGCGCGTTCATCGCCAGGCTGGCGCTCAACACCGCGTTGCGGAACGCCGCCAATCGGATCAACGGCGATGCCACTCTCGCCTGCGCGAGCACGAAGAGGCCGCCCCCAAGGACGGCGGCCAACAGCAGGGCCATGCTGTGCCCATCGAAATGACCGCCCCCAACCGTCACGGCAAGCGCATAGGCCGCGAGCGTCAAGGCAAGCAGCAGCGTGCCGACAATGTCGAAGCCGGCTCGATCAGCCTGCCGCACCGGGCGATCGGCGGGCAAATAGCGATAGGCAAGAAGAAGGGTCAGGATGCCCAGCGGCAGGTTGAGGAGGAAGATTGCCCGCCAGCCGAATCCGGCGATCAGAACGCCGCCGAGCGAGGGGCCGAGAGCGGTGCCGATCGCGGACATCGTTCCGAGCAGCCCCATGGCGCTGCCGGTCCTTGCCTTCGGAACGATCTCGCCGACAAAGGCCATGGTGAGGGCCATCATGACGGCTGCGCCGAGGCCCTGCGCCGCCCGGGCGCCGATCAGCAGCCAAAGCGTGGGCGCAACGCTGCATACGACCGACGCCGCTATGAAGAGGAGAATTCCGGCCAATAGCAGCAGTCGGCGGCCGGTGATGTCGCCGAGCCCTCCGACGCTGACGATCAGGGTGGTGATGGCGAGGAGGTAGGCAAGGACGATCCACTGCACCTCCTGGAAGGAGGCGCTGAACGCCTGGGCCAGCGTCGGCAAGGCGACATTGGCGATGCTGGTGCCGAGCGAGGACAGCAGCATCGATAGCGAAAGGCTGGCGAGCGCCCACCGGACCGAAGCTGTCCGTTCCGCACTTCCGGTGACTGCCTCATCTCGTCCTGCAATGATCGGCTTCAACATGAACTCCGTTTTGTGGCGGCTCCCGAACGGAGCTGTCGGAAACGTAGTCCTTTGCCTGATATGGCGGAAGATGCATGATTTGCAGTTTATTCATGCATTTGACGCCACATCCCGATCAAGCCGTGCTATGGTCCGGCCATGGCGACGCCCGATCTCAACTTGCTTGTCACCCTCGATGTGCTGCTCAGGGAGGGCAGCGTGGCGCGCGCGGCCCAACGGCTGCGGCTCAGCCCGTCGGCGATGAGCCGGGCGCTGGCGCGATTGCGCGCGACGACGGGCGATCCGCTGCTGGTCAGGGCCGGCCGCGGCCTCGTTCCCACACCCCGGGCGCTCGCACTGCGCGAGCGGGTCGGTCGGCTCGTGCAGGACGGCGAGGCGGTGTTGCGCCCTGCCGAGAAGCTGGACCTCAAACGGCTGGTCCGAACGTTCACGCTGCGGACCAGCGACGGTTTCGTGGAAAACTTCGGGCCGGCCCTCATCGCGCGCGTCGGCGCGGAAGCGCCCCACCTGCGCCTGCGCTTCCTGCAGAAGACGAACAAGGACAGCGCGCCGCTTCGCGACGGGACCGTCGATCTGGAAACCGGCGTCGTGGGCGAGACGACGGGTCCGGAGGTGCGCGCGCAGGCCTTGTTCCGAGACCGTTTCATCGGCGTCGTGCGGAGGCGGCACGCGCTGAGCCGGGGCAAGATCACGCCCGCCCGCTATGCGGCCGGCCGGCACGTCTGCGTCTCGCGGCGGGGTCTCGACAAGGGACCGATCGATGAAGCGTTGGAACCGCTTGGGCTGGAACGCGAGATCGTCACGATCGTCGGCGGCTTTGCGGCCGCGCTGGCTCTCGCCCGGGCCACCGAGCTGATCGCCAGCGTTCCCGAACGACACACCGGAAACCTGCGCACGGGAATGCATAGTTTTCGTCTTCCGGTCGCCACGCCGGAGATCACGGTCTCATTACTCTGGCACCCGCGGCTGGATGCCGATCCGGCGCATCGCTGGCTGCGCGGCTGCGTTCGGGATGCTTGCGCGGAGACGCGCTAACTGCGTCAAGAGATGTTGCCTCTGAGAGGGTTCATGACGACGATCGATGCTTCCGGCGGCGGCTATTCCTATATTCCCGGGGTGTTTCAATACTCCGCCGGCGTCTCCGCGCTGCCCGGCTTTCGCATCGAGCGTGTGCGCTTCTCCCGCCCGGTGCCGTTGCGGGAGGGATTTGCGCTCGCGGCAGGCATCATCGAGAGCGCCGGCCGCCCGCTGACGGCGTTCTGCGCCTGTGAGCTCAGGTCGCCGGCGCCGTTCACGGAGGCCGGCTTCAGAGCGTTCAACGAAGGTTACGTGAGCACGCTCGTCGACTGGGGCGTCGTGAAGGACGGCGTCAACCCCGTCGCGCGCAGCAACGTCTGTCCCGACGTCGATCCGCCGGCGGAGCCCGGCCTTCACGCCTTCGCGTTCACGACCGTCGCCGCGAAGGCGTCACCCTCCTTCGTGATCGCCGGCAGCGGCGAGGTGCCTGAGGGCATGGCGAACTACCGCGATCACATCGTTCGTCGCGGCGATCTCAGTCCCGAGGGGCTGCGCGACAAGGCCCGCTGGGTGCTGGGCGAAATGGAGCGGCGCATGGCGGCCTTCGGCATGAGCTGGCAACAGACGACCGCCGTGCAACTCTACACCGTGCACGACGTCTATCCCTTCCTGCGCGATGAACTGGTTCGGCGCGGCACGGCGCGCCACGGCCTGACCTGGCATTTCGATCGGCCGCCGATCGTCGACATCGAATACGAGATGGACTGCCGCGCCGTGGATAGCGAGCGCGTGCTCGAGATCTGAGTTGCCGGCCGTTGCCGGTCGCACGCTATGCACGCTGGCCGTAGGCCCGACGGTGATTCCGCGCTATACTCCGTCGATGCCAAAGCGCCGCGATCCTCGACCGCCTGTCGCCATCGGCCATGTCTCGATCAGCGTGCGCGACGTTGCCGCCGCAGCCCGCTGGTTCGCCGCGCTCGGCCTGCGCGAGATCGCCGAGGGCGCGGACTATGCCGTGCTGGAGTTGCGCGGGGGCACCCATCTCGTGGTCACACGCGCGGCGCGGCGGGCCAAGCCGGGCAGCGCGGCCCCCTTCGATCTCATGTATGATGATATCGACGCGGCGCACCGCCGCTGCCGACGCCTGAGATACAAGACATCGCGCGTGCGCGCGACGGCGATCCACCGCTTCTTCACCGTCGTCGGCCCCGAGGGCTACCGGGTCACCGTCACCTCCTCGCACGCGGGAAAGCGGCCGGTGTAGCGCCGCGCTCGGGTGACTGTATCCGTCCGCCGCCAGGCTTGGTGGCCACCCCATGCTCCTCGCGGACCCTCATCCAGACGTCGCCACCGGGAAATGGAACCAAGTTCCACCGTCGCGGGTTGCCGTTTCGGCGCGGCGATGCGTTGTCGGATGATGACGGATGGCGCGCCTGCACGCGTGGCGCTCGGGGGAGGAGGCCTCATGAACACTTCCGCATTTCGACTGACACTCGGGCTCGTGCCGTCGGCCGGCGCCTTCGCTCTCATGCTTGCGATGCCCGTGGTGCCGGATACCCTGCAATTCAAGGCGGCCCTTGCGGCGTCGGCGGGTGCGTCATCGGAGAGTCATTCGGATGCGGGCCACGGCGGCGCGCAGTCGGGCTCCCATTCTTCGGCCAGCGCCAGCGGGGCAGGAGCATCAGCCGCCGGCGGCGGCAGTGCGTCTGCCCGCGACGAGCCGGCGAACGACTTCGTCAAGGGCGTCGCTGAATCAACGGTGGGCACGCATACGGGCGGGACTGGCGGAACCGATGCCGCGACCGGAGAGGACACGACGGACGCATCGACGGCCGACGGCGAGACCACTGCCCAGATCTCCAGCGAAGGCCCGCACCCGGGCGTCATCGGCGCGCTGAGCGCGAGAGCGGATCTCGAGACCGCCGGCGCCGGAGCGGCGGCCGACGGCTCGGCCGACGCGAGCGCGGCGAGGCTGACCGATGCGTCGACCACCGGAGCCGACTTGACGGGCAATTCCGTAGGAGACGGAGAGGCTCACGGCCGGGCCGCCGCGCTCGCGGAGTCGAGCACGTTTCCGGAGGAGACGGCGACGCGCTCATTCTCGCGCGCTCGTTCCGCCACTAGTCTCTCGACCCTGGGCGGCGGCACCATCGCCGGCGGCGCCTCGGCCGCCACCACCAGCACCGGCGGCGACGGTGAGGCGTCGGCATCCACCGCCGCGAGCGACGACGTATCGGCGAACTCGGTGGGCGACGGTTCCGCATCCGCCAGCGTGGACATCATCACCGACGCCGCCGGCTCCGTCGACACGGCGGCGCGGACCGCCGATGCCAATACGGCCGCGGACGGTACCGCCGAGGCCGTCAACGACGGCGTCGGCACGGCCTCGAGCGCCCACGGTGCCGGAAGCGCCGCCGCCGAAGCCAGCATCGACGACGAGACGGCGAACTCGTTCAAGTCCGTGAACCTGTCGATCTCGGTCTCAACGCCGTAACAGCTGCCCTGGCAGCCGGCCGACGGGATGATTCTCGAAGGAACATGGGACGCGTTGAACCGCCGATGAGCGAGCGCTTTCGACTACCAGATCGTCGTCCGGCGGGAGCCCGACTCGACAACGTGGCGCGCTAGCCAGAAGGCGGCCCTTTCAGGATGTAGCTCTCGTCGTAGTCCGCGAGCTTCGGATAGGCGATCGTCGGGGCCGTGGCGAGGCTGAGAACGCGGTCGCGATAGCGGGCTAGATGCGCGGCGCGCTCGGCGTGGCTGATCCGCACCGGCGCGTGGACGAGGAAGGGCTCGATCACGCTGAAGCCGGTGAAATAGAGCATGCCGTGATTGATGGGGAAGAGGATGGCGTCGATCGGACCGTTCAGGCCGCGGTCGGAATAGATCGGCGGCGGGCCGCCAATGGTGACTGAGCACATCGCCCGCTTTCCGGCCAGGACGCCGCGGTCGTACCATTTGCCGCCGCCATAGATGCGGCCACCGGAGGCGAAGACGCGGTCGACCCAGCCCTTGAGGATCGCTGGCAGCCCGAACCACCAGAGCGGAAACTGCAGGATGAGGGCGTCGCACCAGAACAGCTTGTCCATTTCCGCCTGGAGGTCGGGCGCGAAGCCGTCATGGTCGGCGGCATGGGCCTCCTCGGCCTGCTGGCGGTAGTGGCCGGGGTTGGCGACGGTCGTGAAGTTGTGACGGTCCGACACGGGATTGAAGCCCATGGCGTAGAGATCGGACAGGACGACATCGTGGCCGGCAACGGTCAGCGCCGCCGTCGCGGCGCGAGTCAGCGCGCCGTTGAAGCTCTTCGGTTCAGGGTGGGCATGAACGATGAAGACGCGCATGGGGCTCCCGCTTCGTGCGATTCCGATCTCCGATGGAAGGTGCCGGAATCAGCGGCTTCGCGCCATTGTCTTCGGACCGTTTCGCAGGCAGCCCCTATGGCACCAGAAGGAAACAGTGTCGCTAAGAAGAAATTCCCACTTCCATCGGGCTTCGCGACCGGGCGACGCGTCCCTACTCGTTCGGCATCGAGTAGACCTTGCCCGGATAGGGTGCGGCGGACATGTCGTCGACGGCCATGATGTAAATGGTCTTGGCGTCGGCCGAGAAGGTGAAGTTGGGCGCCGCCGCCGACGGCACCTCGAAGCGATGCAGGACCTGGCCCTTGAGGTCGACCTTCACGATGCGGCCGGCGCTGGCCTCGCCGATGTAGAGGTTGCCGTCCGGCCCGAACTTCACGGCGTCGGGATTGGCGTTGGGGGCTTCGCCCGGGAGCTGGCCGAGGACGAGGAACATGTGCCGGTCGGAGAGCGAGCCGTCGGCCGCGACCTTGAAGGAATTCACCCGGCCGGCGACGGACTCGTTGACATACAGGCGCTGGCCGTCGGGCGAGAGCGTGACGCCGTTGGCCTGCTGGGCGTCGTCGGCGACTTCATGGATGGTGCCGTCGGCCTTCATATGGAACACGCGGCCGTCGACCGATGACGGTTCGACCGGGCCGGAGGCTGTGAAGTAGATGCCGCCCTTGCCGTCGGGCGTGCCGTCGTTGGGGCCGACCAGGGGCCTGCCGGCATCGTCCTTGGCGTAGCTGGCGAGCGTCTTGCCGTCTTTCGACACCACGGCCATCTGGCCGGAATCGTAGCAGGTGACGGCGTAGTTGTCGCCGAAGGGGACGATGGCAGAGGGGCCGCAGCCATCCTGGTGCCAGAACTCGGTATTCGACTTGCCGTCCCACAGGGTGGCGCGGTTGGCACCGTATTCGACGTAGAGCAGCTTGCCCTCGACCATGACCGGGCCCTCGGGAAAAAAGGCCTTGTCATTGATCACCGTGACGTCGGCGGCGAGCGCGCTCGCACTCAGGAGGCCCAGGGCGGCGGCGGCAAGGACGCGCATGGTCGGCGACTCCCCTTCGGTTCACGGTGGCGGAAGCGTAGCACTCAGCGCCCGGCGCCAAAAGGCCACTCGGTCACCTCCGCGCAATAGAGCGCCCACCAGACCAGCAGGGGCTGCAGCGTGAGACGGGGGCCGTGATACCACCAGCCGGCGGGCAGGGCGGCGACCGGGGCCGTGAACAGGGCATGCTTGATGTTGGCCGGAAAGACGCAGACCGCATAGGCCGCCAGCGCGATTCCGGCGGCGCGCCGAAGGCGCTTCGTCATGAGGCCCGCGGCGCCGGCGATCTCGCACAGTCCGGTGACCATCACCGTCGTTTCCGGCCAGGGAACAGCATCCGGCACGATCAGCACGAATCCGGCCGGCGCCACGATGTGGAGCACGCCGGCGACGAGATAGAAGGCGGCCATGAGCAGGCGCATGACCGCGGGGCGCGTGATCCGCATGGCGGCTTCAGCCGATGAAATGCGCCGGATCGCTCATATCCCGCAATCCTTCTCCAGGGGCCTCTTGCGAATACGCTCGGGGTCTGGCGTTGGTTGCACGGTGCGCGGGAGATAACCGGGGCCGCGGCGCAAACATGTGCCGCCGCGGCCCTTGACAGGTCGGCGCTGGGTTCCGAATGTCCGGCCGAGTTGGACCGGCGGGCAGCGCGCATGACATTGATATACAAGACCCTCGACTTCCTGAACATCTGCAGCCCGCAGGTGCGCGAGATGTACGAGCATTGGGTGGCGCTGCGCGGCGATCGGATCCTGCCCCATCGCGACGATCTCGATCCCGCACGGATCACGCGCTACCTGCCGGGCATCATGCTGGTCGACGTGCTGTGGGGGCCGCCGCTCGATTTCGTCTATCGGCTGGTCGGCACGCGCGAGGTGGAGTCGCGCGGCGCCGACCCTACCGGCCAGCGCGTCGCCGACGCTTACTTCGCCGCCAATGTCGAGGATGCCCTCGACAACTATCGCTACGTCGCCACCGAGCGGGCGGTGTTGTACGATTGCGAGCAGGTCTCCCGGCCCGGCAACCGCTATATCGGCGACGAGTCCGTGTTCCTGCCGTTCACCCGCGACGGCGAGCGGGTCGGCCAGATCCTGGTCTACAGCCACTACGAGGATCTCTGGAGCCGACAGTCGCAGGCCTGAGCGGGCAGAGCGGACGCACGACCTGCGGAAACCGGCAGAGGCATAGGGGCTGAACGGCCGACAGACGAATGCCGCAGGCGAAGCGGCTCGGGCCGAGCGAACCGCCGTCCTCGTCGGCACGCCGCTCAGGCCGTCGGCCGACTGGTTGAGGTTCGATCATGCGTGTTGACGTCATCGACACTACGGAGGCGCTTGCGGCCCTGCGGGACGATTGGGACGCCGTGTATGAGGCGGATCCGGAGGCGCAGTTCTTCCTGTCCTGGACGTGGATGTCGTGTTGGTTGGCGGCGATCGACAGTCCCTGGTTCATCCTGGCCGCGCGGCCGGACGGCGAGGCAGCACCTTATGTGGCGTTCTTTCCACTGTGGGTAGAAACCAAGGAGCGCAAGTCGGGCGGCTTCTACAACAACGTGTACATGGGCGGCAACTATACGGCCGACTATACCGGGTTCGTCTGCCGGCTGGAATACGAGGAGCAGGCACTCCGGGCGCTGGCGGCCCGCGCCAAGCAACTGAACTGGACGCAATTCCGCCTGGAGTTCCTGCGCGCCTCGGAGCGCCGCACCGCGCTCTTCCTGCAGGCGTTTCCCGCGGCCGAATTCGACGTCACCGAGATCAGCCGCGTCGAGAAGGACGACATCGACAACAGCCTGTGTCCGTTCCTGTCGCTGCCCGCCGATTGGGACGACTATCTCGACAGCCGGGTGAGCGCGAACAGCCGGCAGAAGATCCGCCGGCTGCTGCGCCAGGTCGAAAGCACGCCGGCATTCCGGATCACCCATGCCGATGGGCATACCGCGGAGCGCGATATCGAGATTCTGCTGCGGTTCTGGGCCGAGCGGTGGGGCACCGAGAAGGGCAGGAAGCTGGCCGCCATCCTGCGGAACCACCGCTTGATGCTGCGGCACGCCTTCGGCGCCAGGGCGCTGTTCCTGCCGGTGCTGTGGCAGGACGAACGGCCGGTCGGCGCGCTCGCGATCCTGGTGGATGTGCGCAAGAAGTCCTACCTCTTCTTCATGGGCGGCCGCGACGCCACGTTCGACGGCCCGCCGGCAGGCACGGTGCTGCACGCGCACAGCATCCGCCACGCCATCCGCAACGGCTTCGCGGCCTATGATTTCCTGCGCGGCAACGAACCCTACAAGCACTCGTTCGGCGCCGAGGATCGCCGCGTCAGCTCCTTCGTCCTCATCACGAAGGACCGCACGAACCTGGGCGGTAGACTGGACCGGCGCAGCCTGCCGTTCGTGCTGCGCAGGTCGATGGAGCATCATCGGGCCGGCCGCAGCCTCGAGGCCGAATGCGGCTTCCGGCAGGTTCTCGAACTCGCGCCGCAGGATGCCGACGCGCTCTACCGCCTCGGCCAGATCCTGGTGAAGAAGGGCGAGCACGCGGCCGCCATCGATCTTCTTCGGCGCCTCTTGGCAGCACGGCCCGACATCGCCCGGGCCTGGTTCTGGCTCGGGCGGTCGCTGCGGACGAGCGGCGAGTTTGTCGAGGCGGCGAACGCCTTCTGCGCCGGCATCGAGCGCCAGCCGGATCTGGCGGGCGCCTACTACGATCTCGGCCATCTGCTCCTCCAGCTCGGCCAGGCCGACCTCGCCGGCGCGGCGTTCGCGGGAGCGCGGAACCTGCAGCCGGACTTTCCCGACATCGATGCCAGCCTCGCGCAGGCGCTGCGTGCTTCCGGCGCCCTGCCGCCGGAGGAGCTGGCGCAGCGGGCGGCGGCCCACGCCGATCTGCGCGGCCGCGTTGGGAAGCTGCGCGCGATCGCGGCGGCCGCCGACGGCCATCGTTCCGCGGCGCAAGCGGCGGCCCGCGCGGCGACTCAAGGCGGCGCCGAGACGCATTGATTCCTTTCTCCGGCCCTATTTAGCGCGCCGACCCCACGGGGCTTGCAGACCGGACCGCAGATGTTCACCGCGAACGGGAACGCGATGGGCCGAGGCAGCCGTGAGGCGGCGGGAACCATTCGCGAAAAATGTTATTCACCTACCAGAAATTTGCGGCATAATAGCAATGTAACAAAGAACAACGGGACGTTTGGGTTGAGGCGCGGAGCGGCGGAGCTGGAGGGCCCGGATCGGGGTGAACTGCTGGAGGCGGCGGTGCTGGCGCCGCTGCAGGCGGGCTACGACGATCTCACGAAGGCCGAAAAGAAGCTGGCGAGCTATGTGCTGGCGCGGCCGAACTGCGTCGTGCTGGAGACGGCCTCGACGATCGCGCGCAATGTCGGCGTCAGCCAGATGACCGTCAGCCGCTTCCTGCGCAAGCTCGGCTTCGAGGGACTGAGCGGGATCCGCCATCGATTGAAGGCCGATCTCTACGGGCCGGACGGCGCCAGCCTGTGGTCGATCGATCGGCGCTACGAGGCCTTCACGCAGCGGCGGGCGGCGCGCTTTGGGCTCGAAGAGAGCCTGGCGGCGGAACTGGCGGCGATCCGGCGCACCTATGAGCTGGCGGGCACGAAGTTGTGGGGGAGGGTGGTCGACTCCGTGGCGTCGGCCGACCAGGTCTTCATCAGCGGGCTGCATATGGCGCGCGGGCTGTCGCTGGAGCTGCTGAGCCGGCTCGAATACATCCGGCCGGGCGTGCATCTGGCCGACGGGCAGAACGGCCATTATGCCGACGTGCTGGCCGAACCCGGGCGGCGCGTCTGCCTGCTGCTGATCGATTTCTACCGCTACGACAAGGCGACGCAGCGGCTGGCGCGGCAGGCGAAGCGGCAGGGCGTGGACGTCGTGATCTTCACCGACACCTTCTGCTCCTGGGCGCGCGAGATCACCAACAAGGTCTTCGGCCTGCCCACCAGCACGGGCCTGTTCTGGCACTCCACCGCCGCCTTCAGCGTGCTGCTGAACGTGCTCGTGAACGACGTCATCGAGCGACTGGGCGATCGCGTGGAGAAACGCATCGGCAAGGTGCTGCAGGCACAGCGGCTGTTCGATCAGTACGCCGAGGATGTCTGATGGCGATGGCGGCTGACACGACGGCGCGCACGCGGCGGGGAATGGCGATGGCGCCGCGGTTGCGCACCGGGCTGGTGGGCGGGCTGGTGCTGTGGGTGCCGTTGATCCTGGCAGCGCTGTTGCTGTCGCAGTTCGCGGGGGTCGCGGTGCAGCGGACCTTCACGCTCTTCCTCATCAATCTGATCGCCGTGCTCGGCTTCGGCGTCTTCATCGGGAATTCCGGCATTCTCAGCTTCGGGCATGTGGCGTTCATCGGAATCGGCGCCTATCTCTCCGGCATTCTTACGATCCCCGTCGCCGACAAGGCCAGCATGCTGCCACACCTGCCGGCGTTCCTGGCGACGACGGAGATGAGTTTGTTGCCGGCGATCGCGGTCACGCTCATCGTCGCGGCCCTGTTCGCCGCCGCCGTCGGCATTCCCATCGTGCGCATGACCGGGCCGGCGGCGGTGATCGGCACGCTCGGCCTGCTGCTGATCGTGCATGGCATCATCATCGGCGCCGAGGATTTCACCCGCGGCAGCAACGCCTTCCGCGGCGTGCCCCGCACCACCGGCCTGTGGACGGCGCTGGCGTTCGCGCTGCTTACGATCGTGGCGGCGCGACTCTATCGCGACTCCGTGCCGGGCGTGCAGCTGCGCGCCAGCCGCGAGGATGAGCTGGCGGCGCGCTCGATCGGGGTCGACATCACGCGACGCCGGCTCGGCGCCTGGGTTATAAGCGCCGTCATCTGCGCGCTGGCGGGCGTGCTGCTCGCCCACTTCCTCGGCGCCTTCTCGCCCTCGAAGTTCTATTTCGACGACACGCTGGCGCTGCTGACCATGCTGATCGTGGGCGGGCAGTCGACCGTCGCCGGCGCGCTCGGCGGGACGGTGCTGGTCACGCTCACCATCGAGGTGCTGCGCAGGCTCGAGGGCGGCTTCGATCTCTTCGGCTTCGCCATGCCGCAGGCGTTCGGAATGACCCAGGCCGGCCTCTGCCTGCTGATCCTGGTGGTGATGTACTGGCGGCCGGCGGGGATCTTCGGGCGGCTGGAGCCGGACGAGCATCGGCGCCGGCGCGATGCGGGGGCAGCAGTGCCCGGCGCGGCAGTCGCGATCGACGAGCTGCGCGTGAGCAGCGGCGGCACGCTCGCGGTCGAGGGCGCGGTGAAGGACTTCTCCGGCCTGCGCGCGC
>AR_comb_assmDRAFT_10552490_pt1 | contig 12739 bp, 13 predicted proteins | sample ArasoioldDNA_FD_10543 | JGI IMG/M metagenome (IMG submission 10543) | reverse complement strand
ATGTCCGGCCATTCCAAATGGGCCACAATTAAGCACAAGAAGGGCGCGCTTGACGCCAAGCGCGGCAAGATTTTCACCCGACTTATTAAGGAAATCAGCATCGCCGCCAAGAACGGCGGAGGCGATCCCGATTCCAATCCGCGCCTGCGGACTGCCATTCTGGCAGCCAAGGCTGAAAATATGCCTGCCGACAACATCAAGCGGGCGATCCAGCGCGGTACTGGCGAGCTCCCGGGTGCCACCTACGAAGAATTCACGCTTGAGGGCTACGGTCCCGGTGGCGTCGCCATTCTGTTGGATATCAATACTGACAATCGCAATCGCACCGTCAGTGAGATTCGTCACGTTTTCGGGAAGAATGGCGGCAACATGGCTTCAGCCGGTGCCGTCGCGTATATGTTCCACAAGAAAGGCGACATCATCATCCCCAAGTCGGCGGCCAAAGCGGACGATCTGATGAATATCATCATCGAAGCTAATGGCGAGGATGAGCCCATTGACGATGGCGAGAACTGGGAAATCATGACCGCGCCTTCCGCCTACGAAGGCATGGTTGAGGCCCTGAAGAGGGCTGGTATCGAGCCTGCTTCGTCGAGCGTGAGCATGATTCCAGACACCTACATCAAGCTTGAAGGACAGCAGGCGTCGACAATGATTCGCCTGATGGAAGCACTCGAAGAACACGATGACGTGCAGAACGTCCACGCTAACTTCGATATCGACCAGAAACTGCTCGAAGAAGTTGCGGGATAGTCTGGTTTTGCGATGAAAGGAATTGAGGCCGCCCTGATAGGGGCGGTCTTTCTATTTTCGGAGCACATTTTTTCAGAGCACTTCTCCGCCCGAAGTTTTCAACATGTTCGTGGAAAATTCTGTGCAAAAGGGGCAAAGTAACTGCGTAAGTGATTCATCAGAAGATGCTTCAGCAGATTGCACTGGAGTGAGTGCTGGCACTTTCGTGGTAGATCTGCCGACTGAGAGTTCGTGAAATCGAGACTCGACAAAACGATGGTGGATCGCGGACTCGTCGCCTCGCGCGAGCGAGCACAGGCAATGATTCTCGCCGGAAAAGTGCTCGTCGACGAACAGAAGATCGAAAAAGCCGGTGCGCAAATTGAAGAAGCCTCCTCGATTCGTCTGTTGGGAGAAGACCTGAGGTACGTCAGCCGCGGTGGACTGAAACTGGAGCGGGCCTTGGAGCACTGGAACATCGATGTGGATGGAAGAAACTGCCTTGATGTCGGCGCATCCACCGGGGGATTTACCGACTGTTTGCTCCAGCATGGCGCTGCGCGAGTGATCGCCGTCGACACCGGATACGGCCAGTTAAATTTCAAGCTGCGCCAGGATCCACGAGTGCGCTTGCTTGAAAAAACCAATGCCCGTTACCTGACACGCGAGACGCTCGGCGGATCTGCGGAGTTTATCGCGATGGATGTTTCGTTCATCTCGGCGACCCTGATCCTTCCCGCGGTTATTTCCTCTGCTTTTGGTGCGGATCGGCGAGGTCAGATTGTCGTGCTGGTAAAGCCTCAGTTTGAAGCGGGCCGCGAACATGTTGGGAAGGGAGGCATTGTTCGTGACGCGGATGCGCAGTTGGCTTCGTTGGAGAAGGTCAGGGCCGCTCTGACTGTACTGGGCGCGACAAAGACCGACAGCATCGATTCGCCGATCCTCGGAGCGGAAGGGAACCGGGAATTCCTCCTTCACGCTCGTTTCTAATCCTTCGTGGCCTGTCCTGTACGGCAGCGCGACTTTCGGTACAATCACCTTTCATCATGGCAGCTGGCAAGCCGCAATCCCCGGGTAAAACCGCAGCGATCATTTCGCGACCAGATCGTCGTGAAGTTGCGCAGATCGTGCCTGGTCTTCTCCGCTGGCTCGGCGAGCATGGTTACGAAGTCGTGACCGACCTGGAAACCTCGGCGTATACCGCTGGAAAAGAGTCCGTGCCTCGCGCACAATTGGGAATGAGGCCACTCGATCTCGTCATCGTGCTGGGCGGCGACGGCACGCTGCTCTCAGCAGCCAGAGCCACGGCCGCCATCGATGTGCCCCTGCTGGGAGTCAATCTCGGCTCACTCGGATTTCTCACCGAAGTTCCCTTGCAATCGCTCTACACGATGCTGGACGCGATCGCGCAAGGCCGAGCCAAAGTCGAACACCGTGCTCTCATGGAGTGCACGCTGCTGCGCGGCGAAGAGGTGCGCGGGAGTTACCTGGTCTTTAACGATGCGGTCGTTAACAAGACGGCTCTGGCACGGCTCAACACCTACGACCTGTACATCGATGGCGTTTTTGTTTCCAGCTATCGCGCGGACGGCATGATCGTCGCCACTCCGACTGGATCGACTGCATATTCGCTTTCCGCAGGCGGGCCAGTGCTCATGCCCAGCGTCAGTGCTCTGTTGGTCACCCCGGTGGCACCGCACTCGCTGACGCACCGGCCGCTGGTGCTGCCCGACTCTTCCCAGATTGAGATTCTGTTGCGCAGCGAGCAAGAAGTAGCTTACCTCAGCCTGGACGGCCAGCCCGGGCTCGATCTGAGCGACGGCGACCGGGTGCGATGCCGGCGATCCCAGCATACGGTCAATCTGTTTCGCACCGGATCGGACTTCTTTCAGGTGCTGCGCAGCAAGTTGAAATGGGGAGAACGACCCGATCTCAGAGGATCGGGCTAAAGTTCGGGGCGGAGCAGGTCTGAGATCTTCTCGCGGCGCCGGACCAATTTTACGGACTTGCCTGAAACCAGCACTTCGGGTGGGCGAGGCCGCGTGTTGTAGTTTGAGGCCAGCACCATTCCATACGCTCCCGCGTCGAGAATCCCGAGCAGGTCGCCCTCTTCCATGATGGGCAGGGTTCGATCTCGCGCGAAAAAATCCCCAGTTTCGCAGACCGGCCCAACTATATCCGTGGTCTCTGACTTAGCGTGTTGGTCCGTATGCAGCGTGATCGGAACGATCTCGTGATAAGCGCCGTAGAGGGCCGGCCTGATCAGATCGTTCATGGCAGCATCCACAATCAGGAACTTCTTTCCGTTATTCGACTTCTTGTAGACAATCGAAGTCAGGAGCACGCCCGCTGGGCCCACGATGGATCGACCCGGTTCCAGCAACAAATGGATAGTTAATTGCCGTAGCGGGTTGGCAAGAGCGGCGGCGTACGCTGCAACCTGGTCGGGAAATTCGCTGCCATGCGGCTGATCGTAGGAGATGCCGAGCCCTCCGCCCGCGTCGACATAGTCGATTTTGTGACTGTCACGTCTCAATTCGCGCACAAGCTCTGCCACACGCGACATCGCTTCTCCGAAGGGACCGGCATCTGTGATCTGCGAGCCGATGTGTACGCTCACTCCACGAACTCTGAGATACCGCACCCCTGACGCCTTCGCGTACAAGGCCCGGGCTTCGCTGATGGGGACTCCGAACTTGTGCTTGTGCAGTCCCGTGGAAATATATGGATGCGTTTCGGCAGCGACGTCGGGGTTTACGCGAAGCGCAATGGGAGCGGTAGTGCGAAGGCGTCCAGCGCACTCCGCCAGAGTCCACAGTTCCGATTCACTCTCGATGTTGAATAGTAGAATGCCGGCCTTCAAGGCAAGCGTGAGTTCTTCCCGGGTCTTCCCGACGCCTGAAAAGACTACCTTCTTTGCGGTCCGCCGTCCGACGGTCAGTACACGTTCAAGTTCCCCGCCCGAGACAACATCAAAACCGCACCCCTTTTTTGCCAGCAGGCGCAGGATGCTCAAATTGGAATTGGCTTTGACCGAGTAGCAGATCGTATGAGGAATGTCTCGAAAAGCGCGATCGAACTTGTGGTGGCGTTCTGAGATGGTCTCAGTGGAATAGACGTACAGCGGCGTTCCGAATTTGTCGGCCAGCTTGGGCAGCGGAACGCCTTCGCATTGCATCACGAGTGGACCCTTTGTACGCAAGAGTCCGCGCCTCTTCTGCTGATATGCGAATCCGGGCGGGCGCCCGGGAAGATCCTGATTGCGGGAAGTCATTTCTTCCTAGCGGAACTGTGGGCCGAGCCTTGGACGCGGATGGCAACCACAGTCTGGTCGTCGAAGGTTTCGACCCCTGCCGAGTGCTCGGCGACGGCCTTGAACAGCGACTCAACAACCGAGGCTGCCGAAGACGCGCTGCATTCCGCAACGATCTTCTCGACCCGACCTCTGCCGAAAAGTTCTCCCTTGCGGTTGCGCGCGTCAAGGATGCCGTCGCTGAAGAAGACGAACATGTCTCCCGGCTTCATGCGGAAGTGGAACTCGTCGTAGTCAGCCTCATCGAAGAGCCCCAACGGCAGGCCCGTGGCTTCGATCACCTCATTCTTGCCGCCGTGGCAGTAAATGGGCCGGGGCAGGCCAGAGTTGGAAACCGTCAACGTGCGCTGCGCGTCGTCCCAAACCGCATAAATGATTGATACGAATTGCGCCTCGATGCGCCGCTCCGCGAGCGACAAGTTGACGGCCGACAGCATTTCCGCGGGCGCAGGTTCGATCGGAGCATGTGACCGAATAATTCCACTCACCAGCGCCGCGTAGATCGCGGCAGGTGCACCCTTTCCGCTCACATCGCCGATTACAATGCCGAGCCTCGACATGGAATAAGGAATGAAGTCGTAAAGATCGCCGCCGATGGTGCGGGCCGGCACGAATTTCGCGGAGACGTCGAGGTGAGCCAATTTCGGGTTCGACTGCGGCAGCAATCGGCCCTGCAATTCGCGGGCAAGGGATAGATCGCGCTCCAGCCTGCGTTCTTGCCGCTCGATCTCTTCATATAGCCGGGCATTCTCCAGGGCAATGGCAATCTGCGCGGCCAGGGTGCTCATGGTGCGCTGATGCTCTTCCGTGAAAAAACCGCGTCGGGTGTGCTCCAGGTCGAGCACTCCCACCACTTTGCTCTTGTAGATCAGAGGAACAGCCAGTTCAGACTTCGTCTCCGGATTTGCGGACACATATCGCGGATCCTTGGTCACATCGGGGACGAGCACAGCCTGCTTATTTTGCGCAGCGTAGCCCACGATTCCGCGTCCGAGGGGAATCTCGTGTTTGAGGTGGATGTTCTCGTTGAAGCGCAGCGAGAAACGGTGCTCCAACTGCTCCCCGGAAGAGTCAAGCAAAAGGATACTGAACATCTGGTAGTCAATCAGCCGCCGTACCAGTTCGGCAACGCGCCCGAGCAATTCGTCAAGATTGAGGATCGATGTCAGCTCGCGCGCGATCTCATTCAACAAAAGCAGGATGCGCGCCTGCTTGGTCGTCCTGGTATAGAGCTGGGCATTTTCGATACCCGCGGCCATCCGCGAAGCAACGAGGGTGAGAATGCGGACGTGCTCCTCCGTGAAGGCGCCGGGCTCGCGCGCCTCGATGTCGATCACTCCGATTACACGGTTCTTGGTGATCAGCGGAATGGCCAGTTCCGAACATACATTCGGGACACCTTCGATGTAGCGAGGATCTTCTCGCACGTCATTGATCAGCACAGGCTGACGCGACTGAACTGCGATGCCGGTGACGCCCTGCCCGACTTTGATTCTGGTGCGTTCGGCGAACTCCGGGGGGTATCCGACCTGAAAGCGGACACGCAACTCCTGCGTCTTTTCGTTGAGCAAGAGAATGGCGAAGATTTCGTAATCGATGACCTTGCGGACGACTTCTGCCACACGTCGCAGGGTTGTGTCGAGGTCCAGCGATGTCGCCAACACGTCGGCGACGTCGAGCAGCAACGACTCGACCGGCAAGCGATCCGGCTTGGAGATAACGGAACCCATCGATCGTAATGATAGCAGCCGCGCGCCAGTGAATTTCGGGCTTAGCCTAAAGATGTTGCGGCGCGTGAACCGGATTTCTACTCGCGCGGCACGACGCAGATATCCGAAAGATTGCGGTACTTCTCGGCATAATCGAGGCCGTAGCCCACGACGAATTCATCCGGAATTTTGAAGCCCACGTAATCGCCCTCCAACGGAAGTTTCCGCCGGGACGGTTTGTCGAGCAATGCGGCAACCTTCAATGATTTGGGCTGCCTCGCCTGCAACATTCGCTTCAGGTAACTCATCGTGAGTCCGGTGTCGAGAATATCTTCGACCAGGATGATGTTCTTGTCCTTGATGGTCTGATCGACGTCTTTGGTCAATTTCACTTCGCCGGTCGAATCCCAACCGCTTTTGAGTTCCTGCGTGGGCGTAGGACGGTTGCCGTAGCTGGAGACTCCGATGAAGTCGAAGGTGGCGTCCAGTTCCAAATGACGCGCCAAATCAGACAGGAAAATTGCGGCGCCCTTTAGAACTCCCACGAGGATGACCGATTGGCCCGCGAAGTCTTTCGAGATTTGCGTGCCTAATTCGCTCACGCGTTTCGCGATGTCCTGCCGCGAAATCAGCACTTTCAGTTCCGGCATGGGGTTTCATATTAAACTAAAAAAGCCGTGAGCACTCAGCACTCCGCATTCAGCGGACTGGATACGCGCTTGAAATTCACGAAATCAACGCTGAATGCGAGTCGCTAATCTCTAATAGTGAACGTTAGGGGCTAGTAGCAATATGAATTTGAAAGGCGTAAAACTCACCTGGTTAGGCCACGCAACCTTCCGGATTGAAACGCCTGCAGGCAAGACTGTCATCATCGATCCCTGGGTCATGAACAATCCCATGTGCCCTGCCTCCGAGAAGAGCGTGAAAAAGGTCGACATCCTGCTCTGCACTCATGGCCATGGCGACCATATCGGCGACGCCGTGGAGATTTGCAAAAAACACAATCCGATTGTGGTGGGTATCCCAGAGTTGGCTCGGTGGCTTGCAAAGAAGGGCGCCAGGCAGATCGCCGAAATGAACAAAGGTGGAACACAAACGGTCGGCGACATCAAAGTGACCATGGTCCACGCCGATCATTCGTGCGGCATTCAGGACGGCGACCAGATGATCTACGGCGGCGAAGCTGTCGGCTATGTCATCGAGTTTCCTGGCGGTCAGAAGATTTACCACGCGGGCGATACGAATGTCTTCGGCGACATGGCCATCATTCGCGACCTGTATGGCCCTGAGATCGCTATGCTGCCCATCGGCGATCACTACACCATGGGCCCGCGGGAAGCCGCGTACGCGTGTAATCTGCTCAAGCCGACGACGGTGATCCCGATGCATTTCGGAACCTTCCCGGTCCTTGTAGGACGACCGGGCGAATTGCAGAAACTCGTTCCAGCCGTGGAAGTTTTAGAGATGAAACCGGGCCAGACGATCGGCGGCTGAACGACGCACAGTCAGCCTCTCGCAGAAAGGGAAGAGTGTGACTCCAAACAAGAAAAGCTCGCGTCCCAGTTGGCGCCACTACGATATGACGACAGCGGGACCGGTGGACGACTATCTCTACTCCATGCTGCCCAAGCGGGACGACGTGTTGGTCGAGATGGAAGCATACGCGACCGAACATAACGTTCCCATTGTTGGTCCCGCGGTGGCGCGCGTATTGCAGCAACTGGCGCTGATGATTAACGCGCGCACGGTCTTCGAACTGGGCTCTGCGATCGGATATTCGACGATCTGGTGGGCGCAGGCCGTCGGCGACAACGGGCGCGTTATCTACACCGACGGCGACGTCAAGAATGCCGAACGTGCCAAGGGATACTTCGCGCGGGCAGGCGTTTCCAACAGGATCACGCTGCACACCGGAGATGCCCTCGAAGTACTCTCTGAACACAATCAGGAGTTCGACATCATTTTCAATGATGTCGACAAAGAGGATTATCCGCGCGTATTGCGCCTCGTCGCCCCGCGCCTGCGGAAGGGTGGGCTATTCATCACCGATAATGTTCTGTGGAGCGGCCGGGTCGCCGAGAAAAATCCGACCGATTCGCGTACCAAGGCGATTGTGGAGTTCAATCGAAAGCTACAGGACTCGAAAGAGTTCTACACGACCATCCTGCCGATCCGGGACGGACTCGCGGTGGCGCTGAAAAAATAACGGCTTTAGTTTCCGAGAAGTCCGTACACGTCAACTCTGGTGCGTGTGCCAACGTAGACTTTTCCGTTTGCGATGGTCGGTGGAGCAAACTTAACGGCGTTTCCTGCCCGGTCGCGATTGTTAGCCGCTTGCGTGCTATTCCAGTATTCCTGGGTCAGATTGAGTGCATTGTATGCATGCAAAATCGCAGGGCCGGAACACGCCGCAGGCAGCGGCAAGACGGAGCAATTCACTCCCGTATTCGGACTCGCGTAACCATATAGGCTGGAATCAATGGCCCATACGATTCCGTGGGCTGTTGTCTGCGAGGAAACCGATGGAATCGTGCCCGGGTATCCAAAGGCCGATGATGTCTGTGAAGCCACCGTGGTGTTGAACAGTTCAGTCGTGGGGTTGAAGGTGAACTGGCGGACGGCATCGTACTGGCCGCCGACATAAAGATTGTTGTGCCAAAGAGCGGGCACACCCCACAGACCGCGGGGTGGTCCAGTGAAACTCTGCACGATCTGGTTATTGTTCGAGGAGTTGTACTGACCCATACTGTTCCGGTCAATGAGGTAGACCACACCTTCCTTGCCGACTTCAGTCAGCAAGGATTTCGGTCCGGAACCCGTTTGATTCGGGAACAGCACCACACCGCCCGATCCCAGGTCGCTGTCGGATTGAGACAGCGACAACTGATCGTACGGTGTGAAATAGCCGGTAATACTCAAGTTCACGCCATTGAGAGTACTGCCGATCACATAATGCAGACGCAGGATGCTGTCGCCGTAATCATCATTTGGCGGTGGCGGCAGTTCGTCAAACACTCCATTTCCAGTTGAAATGTAGACGTCTCCACCGGAGTCAACCGCCGGCGCGCTGCCTCCCGCCCAGATTCCCCCGTCGGCGCCATTGATTCCATTCGGCGTCGTGTTGAAGACCGCCAACTGCTGCTGCACGTTTACGGCTTTATAGGCAATCACCCAACCGTGATACGGGGTAGCGTCTTCATGGGCGGCGAACGCCACGTAAATCTTCCCCCCAGCCTCTGCCAGACCCGAGCGATTGTGGTGGTGTTGAGAGTCGAACGAGACCATCCCGTTCACCGATCCATCGCCAGTTCCCGGAACGGAGGCGGCAATCGTCACGGGCGCGTTGTACTTCTCGCTGCCTGTGGCAACATCCAGCGCATGGAGCCGATGATAAAAATTGCCTGAAGCTCCAATGCAGTGACCAGAATTCCTCGCGTTGCTCTCCGATGCACTCACCACGTAAATCGTCTTCGTTGTCGCGTCAACGACAGGTGTACCGGTGACTCCAACCTCGGGATATATGTCGCCGTAACAGTAGCCCACGTCGTTCCATTTGACGGGAGCCTCGCCGAGTGTACCGCCGTGCAAGGTGTCGAGCAGGCTTACATGCCAGTAGGTGACGCAGGGCTTCGAATCGGCATCGAACACGTACACGCTGTCGTGCTGCGTGGCCACGACAATTACATTGTGCGTGCCTCCAGCGATGCTCACGCCCCTTATCCACAGCGGCTGCGCGTAAACCGCGCCGTCCACTGCGCAGGAGAAAAGCTTCCCAAAGCTCGAGGTGGCGACGGTCGAACTCGACAAGGCAAATTCTCTCGTATTTATGCCGTCCCGCGCGTTGTCGTTGTGATACGTGAAGATACCTTTGAGATCAGTAATATAGATCGTTGCTGATCCCGATGTGCCGGCGCTGGTGGCGGTGATCGTGTGTATTCCCGCCTTCGCGGGTGGAGTGTAGAGGCCGGTAGCAGTGATGGTGCCAACCGTCGAATTCCCCCCGACGATGTTGTCCACACTCCAAGTTGCGCCGTTCACCGAAGCGGTGAACTGCTGCGTTTGTGTGCTGATCACCACAGCGGCGCGAGCCGGAGATACGGTGACGGCGGCCTTCGTCACAGTAGAAGCCAGGACTACGACCGAACCTAGAATGAACAAGAGGGAACTGAATCTCGAACTGTTCCGCATACCTGCCTCCCTGAAGACGGACCCAGAATCGAGACTTCAGTGGCGTGCCGCTAAGTCTACGCTATTTAGCGGGTGGCTGAATTAATTCTGTGTCGATCGTAATGGTGATCTCGTCCCCTACGACTCCCGATGCGCCATTGACGCCGAAATCCTTGCGATTGATCTTGGTCGAAGCCGAGGCACCGATGCGCTGGTTGCCCCAGGGATCTTTGATGGGAGAGGAAGGGCCGTCCACATCGAGTGTGACTTCCTTGGTTACGCCGTGAATTGTCAAGTCGCCAACGATCTGCAGTTTTCCAGCCCCGGCCGCCTTTGTTTGCTTGGATTGGAAGGTAATCGTGGGGAATTTCTGGACGTCAAGGAAATTGGGACTGCGCAGATCGTTGTCGCGCATCTGCACCCGCGTATCCACCGAGTTCGCGTCGATCGTCACCTCCGTAGAATTCTTGGTAGGGTCCGCCGGGTCGTATTTGGCTGAGCCGGTCACCTTCATGAAAGCTCCGCGGACGGTTGATACGCCCAGGTGCCGCACCGAGAACTGCGCTGCGGAATGGTTGGGATCGATTTGCCAGGTACCAGCCTGCGCTGCGGCAGCGGCCGCCGTCGCCAGAACAACCGTGAGGACAATCGCGAAACGATGCATAGTTAGAGCCTCCCTTTCAGAAACGAGTTCAGCCATGCTAAATGGATTTGACCGGAATCGCCAAGAGGTCATCGATAAGGCCGACCTCTTTTTGCAGGAAGGGCTCGCCGTAGGTCACGCCCCCAAGCATGCCGTAGAAGCGGGCCATGGCGTCCACGCGGGCGCGGATCTCCTGATGGGCAGGGAAGATGTCTTTCCCGGCTTCCTGATCACCGAATTGAGATTTGTAAGCAAGGATGGAGGCGAACTTCTCTTCAAAGTGATCGCTGATATCGACGACGAAGGTGGGCCGAATGTCGTAGTAGAGCGTAGCGTAGATGATCTTGAAAGGCCGATGAGCGGGCAGTGCAGAAATCTGGTGGTTGCCCGTGCTGGCCCCTGGCCCCTGACCACTAGTCCCTAGTTTCGCCAGCCCCGCCAGAAAGCAAGCTTCATATCCCAGAATCGAAGCGGTGTAATGATCCGGATGGCGACCTTTCCAGTAAGGCAGGATCACCACGCGCGGCCGCGTTTCGCGAATCACGCTGGCGACCTTCAGTCGGTTCTCCCAAGTGTTCTCCACACGCCCGTCAGGGATATCGAGCGCGCGTCGCCAGCTGAGTCCCAGAATCTTCGCCGCGTCATTCGCCTCGCGCTCGCGATCTTCGGCGGTGCCTCGGGTGCCCATCTCACCGCGGGTTAGATCAAGGATGCCTGTCTTCTGTCCGCGATGAGCAGCTTTGAGCAGCGTGCCGCCACATGTCTGCTCCACGTCATCACGATGCGCGGCGATGGCAAGAATGTCGAGAGGGAGCCGCGAAAGGGAAGTCATCTTAGTCGAGATTGCCCTGCTCCAGCACCACGTTCTCGCGCACGATCAGCCGGTGCGCCGCCATTTCCTTCAACGTCGGCAGAACCCGATTCACGTGCTCGTCGGTATCGACGAAGATGATGATCACCGGCAGCTTGCCTCCCGCTTCAACCAGGTGCGCGCTCTCGACCTGATGTCGTCCTAGAAATCCAGCGACACAACGGATCGCCGTTGCCGCATAAACATTTTCCCTGCGCAGATAGGCGAGAATCTCCATGTGCAGTGGCCGATGATGCCACTGGTCACCCTCATTCAGGTAGATTGTGACTTGCACCGCCATCGCATCTGGCATTTTACTCGCGATCTTCTCTAGAAATCTGCCATTCCCGCCGCAAGATGCCGTAAAGTTCCGAATCTACGAATTGATCCCACTTGCGCAAGTGTTCCCTCTGACACCCTTCGTACTGCATGCCAAGCTTCTTCAGAATTATTCCGGACGCGGGATTGTGCTTGAAGTGTGATGCAAAGATACGGTGGAGGCCCAGGTCCTCAAATCCATAACGCAACACTTCGCGCGCAGCTTCGGTTGCGTAGCCCCGACGCCAATAAGGAACGCCCAGCCAGTAGCCCAGTTCGGCATGCCGATGTTCCGGTTCGATGCGCAGGCCGATCCCACCCATCTGTCGCCCGTCCGCGCGGAGCGTAATGGCCAGCCACAGCTTGTCCGGCGCTTTCGCGAGTTCAAGAAAAGCCCGCGCGTCCTGCTCGGTATACGGATGGGCGATCCGCAGCGTGGTCGCCGCGACTTCGCGCGTGCCAATCAGAGGCAGGAGTTCCGGAATGTCGGTCTCACGGTAAGGACGAATCCGCAGCCTGCCGGTTTCGAGCGTCGGAGGGGAAATCATATTCAGAGAGCTCGCGCGAGCGCCATGCCAGCAAGGGCGCCACCGAGGCAGAGCAGGTTACTGCCGAGGATGTTCGCCAGCATCAGCCCCCACTGGCCTTGCTCAAAGAATGACAGGGTCTCGAACGCATAGCCCGAAAATGTGGTGAACGATCCGCAGAAGCCGACTACCACCAGAAGTCGCCAGCGGGGATCGACCAGCACGCGCTCCGTGGTCCAGACCACGAACAACCCCACGATGAAGCTGCCCAGAACGTTGATGATCAGAGTTCCGTAGGGGAATATCGGCCCCAACTCGCGGGCGGCTACTCGGCCCAGCAGGTATCTCAGGTTGGCGCCGAGGATCGCGGCGACGGATATAGTGAGGAAATCTTTCAAGCGGGAGTCTCCTACAAAAATAAATTTCAATTCTGTAGGAGTTATCAGCCGTTCAGGCGGTTATGGCGAACTCCATCGC
>AR_comb_assmDRAFT_10367702_pt1 | contig 12741 bp, 8 predicted proteins | sample ArasoioldDNA_FD_10543 | JGI IMG/M metagenome (IMG submission 10543) | reverse complement strand
ACAAAGGCACCAGTGGGAAGTCGGCCTTAGCTCGCCGAACCGAATCCTCGACAAGACTCGCAAACACTGTGGTGCAGCAACAAGTTTCTGGCACCAGCGACTGCGCACAAGGCGCGATCAACTGCTTTTTATAGAACCCATTGACCTTGAACGGCTCCAACGACCACTGGACGGCGGTTGTATTTGTGCTAATTCAAAATCGGTAGCACAGGTTGAACCGCCGCCCAAATTTCTATGTTAATTTGTGCTTCCGGCTTGTGTATCTCGCCTTTTGTGCTTTTCTTGCCTATTCAAGAATCTGTAACTTACAGATTCTAAAAGGAGCTGAGTGCTTCGAGTCCAACCGCTGCCACCAGTGTTTGCACTGAGTTCCGAGAACTGAGACCAAGAGATGAAGAGCATCGTCTCGATTCGATGCACGGATAACCGATATTAGTGCGCCAAAGCGAGGTAGTTGCCGTAGCCAACAATTACAGTCGAGCCAACCAGCAGCAGAAGAGCGAGCGACAGCAGCCGCAAGGCGGGTTTTCCCGCGCCTTTCCACTCCCTCAGACCCAGTCCCCATAGTGTGCTGAAGATAATGATGCTGGCCATGTGCAACGTCCAACTGGAGAAGCCGTACTTGCCCATCTGCGTTTCACCCATCGTGTAAAAGAAAAACTGGAAATACCAGGTCGTCCCGGCAAGGGCGCAGAACAAATAGTTTGCGAGCATGGGCACGGATGCCGGGTTTTCCCGCTTCGGCGACGGGATGTGTTCGACGACTTCACGGCTGGGCGCGTCGATGGCAGTTTCCACGATCGTCTCGTCTTGAAGGGCGGGATAGCGGGCTGGGTCCGCAGTGAAGTATTGATATCCGGTTTTATTGCGCATATTGAGCGCCAAGCACCACAAAAAGTTCGTCGTGAAGCCGCCGATCAATACCACCACCAGCACGGGCAATCCCTGCCAGAGCGTCGGTGTGCCGTGTTGCAGGGTGAGAGCCTTGATCGGCGCTCCAGCCGCAAGTCCATAAGCAAAGCAGGCACTCATCACTCCGGAAAGCGTTGCCACAGCCAGCCCCTTCTTGAGGTCGAATTCTTTGATAGCGGCTCTCTGCTGCTCGGGAGACATAGCACGCTCTTTGTAGATGCCGGCGAGTCCAGCCACCGCAATGCCCACCAGACAGACGAAGATACCGAACAGAATTACCTGCCCGGACTTGGTGCCGAGGACCTGGGTCATGAAAACGCCGCTGAAAATCGGCGGCATCAAGGTACCGAAGGCTGCACAGAGTCCCAGAGCGACCGCCATGCCCAGCGACAGTCCGAGGAAGCGCATGGTCAAACCAAACGTGAGCCCGCCGATACCCCACAGCAATCCGAAAAAGAATGCCCAGAAAACAGTCTTGGAAGAGGCTTCCGACAATACTGCAAGCAGGTCGCGGGTGAGGAGCGAACCCAGAAACCACGGCGCGATGATCCAACTGAAAACGCCACCCACCAGCCAATAGGTTTCCCAGGACCAGCGCTTTACACCACGATAGGGGACATAGAAACTTCCGGAAGCCAGACCACCCAACCAGTGCAGCACAACTCCCAAGGCAGGATTCGGGACCATGTCGATCCTTGATGTGTGGATTTACAGGTGAAAGACTTCTTCCAGCGGTTCCATCGCTCGATCAGGCAGTACGCCATCGGGTTGCACAAAGAAATCCGCCATTTCGCGTTGCCAGCGTTCGTTCACTTCGCGCTTCGCCATACCGGCGCGGGCGCCTTCGAAGTCTTCCGTCTCGAGATATCCCACCAGCATTCCGTCAGGACGCAAGAACAGCGAGTAGTTGTTCCAGCCTGTTTCGCGGAGTGCCGCCAGCATCTCAGGCCAGACGGTGCGGTGGCGCGCCTTGTACTCTTCCAGTCGATCGGGCTTTACGTGCAGAACGAAGCAGATTCGTTTCATGCAGTTTCTCCTAACGCAAGAAGGCCTCGGCCAGGCCGCCGTCGACGGGAATCACGTGGCCCGTGGTTTTGGCGCTCTCGTCGCTCGCGAGCCACACGATCGCGGCCGCACAATCCTGGGGCAAAATCGGCTTCTTCGTCAGAGTACGCTGGGCGTAGTAGTGCGCGAGCTTGGAACGCAGATCTTCGGTACTTTCTGATTCCGAGAATTCGATACTGTATTTCTCGAGCGATTGCATGACTCGATCGCGCGGGAACATGGTGGATCCCGCGACCACCGTTGCGGGCGCAATGCCATTGACGCGAACTGTGGGACCGAGCTTGATCGCCAGCTCATGAATCAGGTGATGCAAGGCTGTCTTGCTGGTGTCGTAGGCCTCGCTCCCTTTCTTGGGAACAACAGCGTTCGCGGAACTGGTCAGCACCATGGCGGCCGGAAGGTTCTGATCCTCGAAAACCCAGCGGGTCTTCTGAGCGAGAAGGTAGTTGCCGGTGACATTCACAAGGAATGTCTTGGCCCATTGCATTTCGGTGAGTTCTCCGTCGGGTCCGGCAACGGGATAAATCGCGGCGGTATTGATGATTAGGTCAATTCCGCCGAATTGCAGAGCTGTGAAGCGAGCGGCGTCAGCCAGACTCTCTGAAGAACTCAGATCGACTGACGTGGAATCGACGAATTCGCCTGATGAGAGCGCCCCAGCTTCATCTGCAACTTTCTTGGCGCCCGTTTGATCGAAGTCACCCACCACCACGTGTGCGCCTTTGCGTGCCAGCAGATGGGCTACTTCCCGTCCAATCCCGCTGGCCCCACCGATGACGAAGGCAATCTTCCGGCTGAACTCCGCTTCGGCAGGCATGCGCTGGAGTTTGGCCTCCTCGAGGGCCCAGTACTCGATGCGAAACGCCTCCGAACGTGGGAGAGCTACGTAGTTGTGAAGGGCGGTGAATTGTCTGGATTGTTCAGGATCACGCGCCTGCGGAAACGGGTGCGCGACATCCCCGTCTTCGAGCGCATTCGCACCTGCCATTACGTGGATGGCGTTGATGAAAAACTCAGTGGTGATGCGAGCTTCCTTCTTATTTTTGCCGAATCCGAAAAGGCCCAGGCCTGGAATGATGACCACCGAAGGGTTGGAGTCGCGAAGTTTCGGGGAGTCGTTGTTGGCCCACGCCTCGTAGTATTTCTTGTAATCGGCGCGGTATTCGACGGCTTGTTCACGAATTCGCGTTTTGAGTACAGACGTATCTTCCCTGGTAGGATCCCAGCGGACAAACAGTGGGCATACCCGGGTTCTGAGAAAGTGATCGGGGCAACTGGTGCCCAGCGCGCTCAACTCACGCGCCCACTTCGATCCTGCGTAAGTGAGTGCATCTTCATCGTCAGCGTAATGGGCGATGACACGGCGGTTCGAGGAAACGACTCCGCGCAGGGTTGGAAGTATCTCAGTAGCGACGCCCTTCCGGTCTTTCAATGGAGCGTGCTCGAGTCCTCCAAACAGAACGCTCTTTTTCGACTGATGTTCCAGGATAAATTCGCCCATCTGATCGATGCTGTGAATGCTATTGAGGTAACAATCTCGCTGAGTTGTCCCCCAGGTGAACAGACCGTGGCCGCCGAGAATCAGACCATCGGCGCCGGGGTTTTCTCTCACCGCTTTTTGGATCAGCAATGCCAGCTCGAATCCCGGCCGCTGCCAGGGAAGCCAGACAATCCTTCGTCCGAACTTCTTGTTGAATTCCTCGAGTTTGCCCTTTCCATTGGCGCTTGCCGCCAAAGCGATTGCCCAATCGGGATGCAGGTGATCGACGTGAGGAAAGGGCAGGAAGGCATGCAAAGGAGTGTCGATCGAGGCCGCTACCCGGTTCTCGCCGAAAGCGGAGAGCGGGTAATAGCGCACCATCTCATCTTCGTGTTGTTCGCCGCGATAGATGCTCTTCAGCTGCTCTAGTCGGTCGAGGTAAAGCAGAGCGAAACCGGACTCTTTAATCGATCCCAGATCACCGCCGCTGCCTTTCACGGCTAGAACTCGCGTTGGTTTCCCTGTAAATGGGTCAGGCAATTCAATCTTCGAACTCGTATTGCCGCCGCCGAAGTTCGTGATGCGCAAGTCGGCGCCGAGCAGGTTGGAGCGATAGCGCAACAGGCCGAGTTGATTGTTGGCAAGTGCGCGGGCCTCCTCCTCGTTCCACAGATCCTTTAGATGAGTTGTCTCTTTGATTTCAGGCATACGTCAGCTCGCTGTATTGTTGAAAACGCTCCGCTTCTTTGTCCCATCGGTCGGTATCGGCAGGCTCAAATACTTGGGTGGGAAAGGAACGGTCAACAATCCCACGAACTTCTTGCAGGGAGGTCGCCTCGCCCGTAGCGAGGATCTGAATGGCAATGTTGCCCAGGGCGGTGGCCTCCGCCGGACCTGAGAGCACCCTTCGGCCGGTCGCGTCGGCTGTGAACTGGTTCAGCAGGCGATTCTTGGATCCTCCTCCGATCACGCGGATTTGCGTGGTGTGCTGTCCGCTAACCTGTTCGAGGTTATGCAGCACTAGGCGATATTTGAACGCCAAGCTCTCTAGGACGGTACGCACGTAGGCGCCGGGACTTGCGGGTGACGGCTGATGTGTCTTCGCGCAATATTTGTTGATCGCATCGATCATGTCCGCAGGTCGTAGGAATGAGTCGTCGTCGGGATCAACAAGATGGCGGAAAGGAGCTTCGCGCGCTGCCAGTTCCATCAACTCCCGATATTCATAAACCTGCCCCTGTCCGATCCACGCCTGACGGCAGCCCTGCAACATCCACAACCCCATTACGTTTTTCAGAAGACGAGTGGTTCCGCAAACCCCACCTTCATTGGTGAAGTTCAGGCGCAATGCCTCCGCTGTGAGAACGGGAGCGTCCAGTTCGGTTCCCAGCAGGGACCATGTTCCTGAACTCAAGAAAGCCGTGCCATCGCGAGCCGAGATAGCGGCTACCGCTGAGCCCGTATCATGCGACGCGGGAGCAATTACCGGAGTGGCCGAGAGCCCATTACTTCTGGTCAGCGTGGAAAGCAACGGCCCTATTACAGATCCGGGTTCAACAATTCGGGCCGGCAAGTCCACGGGCAGATCTAGACGCTTCATCAAGTCGGATGCCCAGGTACGCGTTACGGGATTCACCATCTGAGTCGTCGTCGCGTTCGTAAATTCGCAGACAGCCACTCCAGTGAGCCAGTAGTGGAAGAGGTCAGGTATGGTCAAAAAGGTCTCCGCGGATTTCAGCAGATTCGGCGTCTCTCGCTTGGCCGCGAAGAGTTGGTAGAGGGTATTGATCGGCATGAACTGAATTCCGGTGGCCGAATAGATCTCTTCTCGGGGCACGCGGCGGAAGACTTCTTCCATCACACCGCGAGTACGCGCATCCCGGTAATGATAGGGATTCTGTACCAACTCTCCGCGCTCACCCAGGAGGGCATAGTCCACGCCCCAAGCGTCCACGCCGATGCCTGCGAGCTCAACCTCTTCCAATTTGGCGAGCGCCCTGCGGACCTCGAGCCACAAGCGTGCGACGTCCCAATGGAGGGAACCAGAGTATTCCACCGGCTCGTTGGGAAAGCGATGAACTTCCTCGGTGGTGAGCAACCCGGCATGCAGGCGGGCGAGCACGGCACGTCCGCTCTCGGCGCCAAAATCGAATGCCAGATATGGCTTTGCCCCGTCCCCTTTAGGCATACGACGACACGTTGTGCGAATTGCGCGCGGCGCGTTCTTTCGTGATGCGCTCAAGATATCCGCTTTCCCGGAAGGCAACGAGCGGATCCTTCGGTAAACCCTTCGAGTCCCGCCAATCCTGAATCGCCGGCCGGACGTCCGTGGCGAACGCATCCTGCAATAGCGATTCTGCACGCACTAGGTCACAATTCTTTTGCGCAGTAGCCAGTGCGACGTAATCAACGATCGCAGCCTTAGTGAAAAGCATTTGCGCCATCGTTACCGTCTGGACCATGGCTTCGATCTTACCCTTCAGGTTGTGACTCTGGTCGATCATGTAGGCGATATCGGGTTGCTTTCCAGTTTCCCACTCGAAGTAGAGAATTTCGTGGAAGATGCGAAACACCTGGTACGGGTCGATGGAACCAAGGGTCAGATCATCGTCGGCGTAGCGCCGGTCGTTGAAATGGAATCCGCCCAGCATGTCTTCCGAAAGCAACCACGTCACAATCTGCTCGATATTTTGTGAAAGATAGTGATGGCCTGTGTCGACCAGGACTTTTGCCTGCGGACCAGCCGCCCGCGACAGCAACAGCGCCATACCCCAATCCGCGATGTCGGTGTGGTAGAAGGCAGGCTCAAAGGGTTTGTACTCGACAAGCAGTCGCTGCCCCGGCGACAAGTCCGCATGGCATGCTTTCAAATTTTCTTCAAACCATTGTTTCCGCTCGCGGATGTTGGCTGTACCGGGGTAGTTTGATCCGTCTGCGAACCACATGGAAATGTCGCGACTTTGCAGGCGGCGGGCGATCTCAATACTGTCTTTCGTGTGTTGCAGGGCCAGATCCCGGATCGATTTGTCCGGATTTCCAAAAGAACCATACTTGTAGCACTGATCCTGAAAAAGATTGGGGTTGATCGATCCGGGCTGTACCCGGTACTGACTGGCGAGTTTCTTGATCTCGGTCGTGCTGTTGATTCCTTCGGGACAGTCCCACTGAACGTGTAACGCTACGGTTGGGCAGACACCCGTCAGTTGGTGCACTTGGCTTGCGTCGCTGAATTTTTCTTCAGTCGTGGTAGCTGCGGCGGGCTGGATAAACTTTCCAAAGCGGGTGCCAGTGTTGGCAAAACCCCAAGAGGGGATCTCAACGCGAAATTTTTCAAGAGCCCGGAAAACGCTCTCCGCCTTCGTCGAATCCATAGCAAGGCCTCAGGGGGTGAAGGTTATACACGCTCTTTGTCGCAGGTCACGATCTTTTTGCGGAATCCCAGCATTTTGCAGTGTAGAACATATACGCTCTCCTTCGCCTCCGCTAAAGCAGTGGAATTCGGGAAGACTGATCGCGTGCGGCATTCGAGCGCGCTCCGATGTAAACGTGCTCAATTATCGGAGTAAGTTTCGCTTTGTAGAATTCGCAATCGTGTTTTGGGTGGCGCGCGGAAAAAGGTGGATCATGAGGAAGTAAGAGATAAGCTGGATATCCCCATTAAACATCCCATTTCGACCGGCTATCCCATTTCATTCTTTCTTGCGTTTTGCAATGCAGAACGGCCATCTCAACTCTCGCCCAGTGGGAGATTGATCCAAATTGGCGGCAAATCGTTTAGCTAATGGACTTAGAAGGTAATAAGACAGTACTGCCACGCCGCATCCAGGATTTCGCTTGGCAAAATAGAGAAAAAGGATATCATTCGCGTACTTGTATGAGTCCCAGCACACCGTCTAGGGATCGGTATCTCGTTAAGTCCATCGTTCATTCGTCGCAACTGCTGACAGCGTTTCGTTCCTCGGGAGAAGCTCTGCCTCTGAAAGAGATTGCGGCACGCAGCGGTCTGCCAAAAACGATGGCTTTTCGACTCCTTTACACGCTGGAAAAATGCGGCATGGTAGACAAGGTCGGCGAGAACCTTTATCAGTCCTGCGTTCGACCCTGGAAGCAACGGCTCTATCGGCTGGGATATGCCGCGCAGGGAACGGACTATCAGTTCTCGCAGGAAGTTACGGCCAGCTTGCAACGCGCTGCAGCCGCCGAGGGAATCGAACTGATTTCCCTCGACAATCGTTACAGCGCGAAGACAGCGCAACGCAATGCCGACCTGCTCGTGCGGGAAAAAGTGGATCTGGCCATCGAATTTCAGACAGATGAGCATATCGCTGCAGTAGTTTCGGCAAAGTACCGCGAAGCCAACATTCCTATGATCGCGATTGATATCCCACATCCCGGCGCAACGTACTACGGAGCCAACAATTACGAAGCGGGGTTAATGGGTGGACGTTATCTCGGACGCTGGGTCAAGGAACACTGGCATTCGGAAGTTGATGAAATTCTGTTACTCGAATTGCCGCGCGCTGGCAATCTGCCGCGCATGCGGCTCACCGGATTGTTGGTTGGATTGAACCTGGTTCTTCCCAGCGCCAAGAATTGTCGCGTTACTTATTTGGACGGGGACGGAAATCTGGGGCCCAGCTTTGAGGCCGTGCGGCGTCACCTGCGAACTTCGCGTTCTCCCCACATTCTCGTCGGCGCTATCAACGATCCAAGTGCGCTCGGCGCTCTGCGCGCGTTTCAGGAAGTCGGGCGCACGGAAAACTGCGCCATTATGGGGCAGAATGCATCTCCTGAGGGACGTGCTGAACTCCGCCAGCCGAACAGTCGCCTGGTCGGTTCGGTCGCGTATTTTCCCGAGCGTTATGGCGACGACTTGATTCGAGTCAGTCTCGACATTCTGAACCAGCGACAGGTGCCGCCCGCTGTCTTCGTAGAGCACAAACTCGTCACACCTGGCACAGTCGATCATTACTACCCGAACGACCGCTTGGCCGAGTTGGTGAAGACAGGAAGTACGACAACCCACTCCCACAACACCTAGATTGCAACTCCTCGACATCGTTCGTTAAAAACAATTCTCGAAGCAGCCAGCCTTTTCTAAATCAGCTGTCGCCGCCATTCGAGATAGGGGCTCTTTGTTGGAGGCGGAGCTCTGGATCAAGAACCCATCCGGTCGGGCTCCAATATTCTGCATTGCGAAACTAGAGAAATCAGCATAGGCCGCTACGCAAAACGGGAGAAGACTGCGAACCTTTGCGGAATCGGCGTCAAACCCGCTATTTGATGATGTTTCCGCAATTCAGAAGTTGTTTCTCACTGAAAAATGAGAGCCATTTTAGTGTTGCGCGTTGACCATTGCGATGGAGCAATGGGAGTATCCGCGCCGATGTGGGGCACGTCCGTGGGCACACTGAAAACCACCCATTGGACACAAGATTGAGCGCAGAGATTCACAAAGGTGGCCCTTCTTGCTTCGCTGCGTGGTGCGAGCAAGGCAACGAGACCTTCGCTAGAGAAAAAACTCTCGGAGCGAAAAGCGGGCAGCACGTGGATTCCCACGCAGAACGCGCGCATGGGCAACAGGAGAAACCACAATGATGAGATTCCGTAATCTGTTGGGGTTTGTGTTGGTTCTCATTTCGTGCACCTGGCTCTTTGCCCAGGGTGGCGCCAATGGAACCATCCTCGGAACCGTCACCGACAATACGGGCGCGGTGGTCGCGAATGCATCAGTGGACGTCGCTAATCTCGCGACCGGTGTGACCAGCCACACCCAATCCAGTTCTACTGGAGACTTCACCGTGCCCTACCTTGCGCCGGGAAGTTACAAGGTGACAGTTTCAGCGCCGGGCTTTCAGAAATCGGTAGTAGAGAACGTTGGTCTCGTGGTTGCACAGCAGGCGCGTGTGAACGTCACCCTCAAGCCCGGACAGGTCAATGAGAGCATCGAGGTTCAAGCAGCTGCGGTCGCTCTCGACACTGACAGTTCGTCCGTTTCGCAGCTTATTAGCCAAAAGCAGGTCGAACAGCTGCCTTTAAACGGACGGAACTTCCTCAACCTCCTGTTTATCGGGGCAGGCGCTGTGCAGACCACGGGCGAACAAGGCCAGATGCGCCAAGGCGCGGGCAATGCCATCAGCATCAACGGTGGCCGCCCCACTTCCAACAACTACACGTTGGATGGCCTCGTGAACACAGACACTGCCCTGAACACTCCGGCTGTCATTCTCTCTCAGGATGCGATCCAGGAATTCAAAGTGCAAAGTGAAACCTACTCTGCCGAGTACGGATTCAGCGCAAACCAGGTCAACATCGTGAGCAAGAGCGGCACAAACCAGCTGCACGGTACGGCCTTCGAGTTCCTGAGAAACGATGCCTTTGATGCCAAAGCGCCGCTGCAATCTACGCTTGCGCCGCTCCGGCAAAATCAGTTTGGCTTTGTGTTAGGCGGGCCCATTTACATCCCAAAGGTCTATGACGGCCGCAACAAAACATTCTTTCTCGTGAACTACGAAGGCTGGCGGATTCGCCGTGGCATCGATCAAAATATTTTCAACGTTCCCGATCCCGCACAGTTGTCTGGAGATTTCGCCAACTCAGGACTCACTCCGATCACCGCGGGATGTGTTCCGAGTGCTACACAGTTCTGCATGCCCATCGATCCCACCACCGGGCAGCCTTTCCCAGGCAATATCATTCCTTCCGACCGATTTTCCCGGCTGGCTCAGGTATCGCTGGCAGCCAACCTGTTTCCAGCACCAAACTGCATTGGTTGCGTTTCGAACTATCGCCTGCTGACGGGTCTCGCGAATGATGTCAACCAGCAGACCTACAAGCTCGATCAGCAATTGGGACACTTGGGCTCGATCTTCTTCCGCTACACCACAGCAACGTACGACAACGAGAACATCAATGGCTCAGTGACGGTTCCCTTTGGAGTGGGTGTCTTCACCGAAAAATCGGAAAGTTGGATGATTTCCCACACCATCAATCTTGGAACTAACAACGTCAACAACTTCCGCTTCGGACGACTCGAGCCAATCGCCATACAGGGCGGAAAGCCTGCGCCAGATTCTGATGTGAGTGCCTTGGGCATAACGGGCGTGTTCCAGACCCTACCCAACTATGCTCGGTTGTACCCCTCGATCTCGTTTCAAGGCATAAACGGCACCAGCTTCGGCAGCCAAGGCAACGACACCACCACCAGCGACATCCCCACATGGGAGTTTGCTGACTCCTTTGCCATGATCCGCGGCAAGCACACTCTAACGGTTGGATTCGACTATCGGCGCTGGCTGCAAAAACGCAACTTGTCCGCTGACTTCCTTGGAAATTTCAACTTCCAAAACGACACCCTCAATAGCAACACCACAGCCTGCAGTACGCCGACTTGTGGCACCGGCAACTCCATTGCTGACTTCCTGTTGGGCTACTACCACGACGCCAGCACATTCCAGCCTGGCCCCTTCAGCCCCGCCGGTATTGCGGGCAACCTGAACCAGTACCGCTTTACGTATTTCGCACCATTCTTCCAAGATGATTGGAAGGCAACCAATCGCCTCACCCTCAATCTCGGGCTACGTTGGGATTACCGCAGTGTTCCCACGGAACAAGACAACAAGATGTTCTGGTTCGATCGCGGCAATCCTCTCGGCGGACTCTGCTATGCCGACAGCAAGCTGGGTACCGAGGACGTTTCCGGCCTGGGTGGGCCCATCGCTCCTGATGGCAACGGCTTCTATCGGAATTGCGGACGCCGCAATCCGGCCGATGGCTCCAAAAAGCCCTTTGCTCCCCGTCTTGGCTTCGCCTACCGCCTCACTGACAAGACCGTACTCCGCGGTGGATACGGCATTTTCTTCGACTCGGCTGAGACGCGCGAAATCGATGACTCGGGCGACATCTATCCTTTCGTCGTGCGAGCCTCCGATAATCCGACAGCGGATCTGCCTGACTGCAACACACCGGGTAAACCTCCCTGCACGCCGAAACTCACAGATCAGATGTTCCCAGCTGTACCTCTCCACACCGTCAGCCCAGATCGGGATGGCAGCCAGTTCTTTGCGGTGATCATCTCCGAGTTCCCGCACAACCCTTATGTCCAGCAATGGTCGCTCTCGGTTCAGCGGGAACTTGCCCGGAACACGACGCTCGAAGTGAACTATGTCGGCAACAAGGGGACCCATTTGCTGAACCGCATCAACATTGGGCAAGGACCGCCGCCGCCTAATCCAGCAGCTTGCGATCCGTCCACAGGGGGTGACCCCACTAGCATTGTGAATCAATGTCCCGCTTCGACACGCAGGCCATTCCAGAACATCACGACTGGCTTGGGCTTCCTGGACAGCATGTGGAATGGCTACTCGAATTACAACGCGGGTAACGTGAAACTCGAGCGCCGGTCCAGTTCTCTTGCTCTGGTCGCGGTGTACACCTGGGCCAAGAGTACCGACGATAAATCAGCGGCAGCGGGTGTCGGTGGAACCAACGCGTTCGCCGGGCACATGGACGAGCACAACCCTCGCCTCGATCATGGCCTCTCTGACTTCGACGTCAACCACCGTTTCGTTACCAGCCTGGTCTACCAGTTGCCCTTTGGGCGGGGGAAGAAATTTGGCAGCAATATAAACAAAGCTGCCGATCTCGCCCTGGGAGGGTGGCAAGTCACAACCATCACGACATTCCAAAAAGGGTTCCCCTTCTCTGTGCTGGCCGACGACAAACTCGGATTGCTCACCACGTTCACTCAACGCGCCGATCAAGTGCCGGGGTGCAGCCCAGGCAGCGGAAAAAGCCTGCAACAATGGTTTAATACCGCGTGCTTCACCCAACCGCTCGCTGGTCAGTTTGGAAACAGCGGAAGAAACATCATTCGGGGCCCAGGCATCAATAACTGGGATATGGGTTTGGGAAAGGATTTCCGATTCACGGAACGCGTGGCGTTTCAGTTCCGCGTGGAAGCCTTCAACGTATTCAATCACGCGCAGTATGGCTACGACCCATTCACCGCCACCAATATCAGCGCACCGGTCAGCAATAATCCGAACAATGGAGATTTCGGCCGTGTGATTGCCGCGCGTCCCGGACGCATCCTGCAGTTCGGCGGAAAAATTACCTTCTGACGGATGTCCTCCTAACCCCACGTTCCGCCAGGTCCCCGCGACCTGGCGGGTTTTTCTTGGACAGAAAACGACAGCTTGTTGCGATAGCATGACAGGAATGATGGTGCTCCATCCGCGGGCGAGACACTGCTTTGTACTCGTCGCTCTCCTTGTTTCGCTTTT
>AR_comb_assmDRAFT_10187524_pt1 | contig 12742 bp, 10 predicted proteins | sample ArasoioldDNA_FD_10543 | JGI IMG/M metagenome (IMG submission 10543) | reverse complement strand
GCTATGGCATCGTGTAACAATTGCTTGGGTGCAATTGCAACTGCGAACACCATGAGCAATGATGCTGTAATGAACTTTCTTATGATATAGCTGTCCCGCAAGTTTTTGAATGCGGTGCAAGTTACATCATTCCCCTTATTGAAGATTCTCAATGATACCAGCAATCCCTTGACCTCCTCCAACACATGCAGTCACAATTCCATATTTCTTATTCAACCGCTTGAGGTCCCTGGTAATTTGAATGGTTAGTTTGCAACCGGTACACCCCAATGGATGCCCCAGGGCAATTGCACCTCCGTTTATATTTACAATATCTGGATTCACTTTAAGCGTCCTGATCACCGCGAGTGCCTGGGAGGCGAAGGCTTCATTCAATTCAACAAGGTCAATTTGTCCGAGGTTCATGTTTGCCTGTTTCAAGGCCTTTGGAACTGCTTCAACCGGGCCAATTCCCATGATACGAGGATGCACTCCTGCGGATGCACATGCCACGAGCCTGGCAATTGGTTTCAGCCCAAGCTGCTTGACCATTCGCTCACTCATCACAATAACAAATGCCGATCCATCACTTGTTTGCGAGGAGTTACCTGCAGTAACAGTTCCTCCCGCCGCAAAGGCAGGTTTCAGCTTTGCAAGGGCCTCCAAGCTTGTATCTTTTCGCGGACCCTCGTCTACTTCAACCGTGTAATTTCTTTTTTGACGCTTACCCTTTTCATCCACATATGTTTCTTCAATGTTAATTGGCAAAATGCCTTCTTTAAAATATCCCTGTTCTATGGCGTTAATCGCTTTTTGATGGGACTGGAAGGAGAATGCGTCCTGATCCTCTCGACTCACATTATACTCCTTAGCGACAGCTTCAGCGGTCAATCCCATACTGAGATAATAATCCGGCTCATCTTTAGCAATTGAATATGCGGGCACCGGTTTCCAACCACTGGTAGGAACAAGACTCATACTTTCAGTTCCACCGGCAATAATACATTCTGCCTGTCCGCTCCTGATCTTTGCCGATGCTATGGCAATGGTTTCAAGCCCACTGGCACAGTAACGATTAACCGTAATGCCGGGCGCGTGAAAACCGACCGCGCGTGCCGCAATGATACGACCCACCTGCAATCCTTGCTCAGCTTCTGGAACCGCATTTCCAACTATCACATCATCTACCTGCAAAGGGTCCAATTGTGGAACCGAAGCCAACAATCCTTTGATCACATCCACCGCCAGATCATCAGGTCTGTAAAACCTGAATCCACCTCGTTTTGCCTTCCCTACTGCGGTGCGGTAGCCAGCTACTATATACGCTTCCTGCATAATAATTTCGTTTATATGTTGAGGATAAGAACGGTTGACTTGGCTTAAAAGTTGTTACACCGTGGTGCCTTGAACCGTATTCCTTGTGCCTTGATCCATGTGCCTTTACTTAGTTGTTTATGCAACTTACATCAAAGTTAAGTTTTGAAATTGAGGAATCCAATATTGAAAGGTTAAGCCTATAACTTCGCGCACGTTATGTACAAATTGCTGAGGAAATTATTGTTTTTGTTCCCGCCGGAAACCACCCATCTTCTTGCCATGAGTGGGCTCAAGCTATTGCAGGCAGTAGGTTTAATGAAATTTAAAACAAGGGATTCAAACCTTCAACGGAATGTTCTTGGACTAAGGTTTCCAAACAGGATTGGGTTGGGTGCAGGCTTTGATAAGAATGCCGAATATCTTGATGAATTAGAAAATCTTGGATTCGGATTTGTTGAAATTGGAACAGTTACGCCGCAGCCGCAAGTGGGAAATGAACAACCCCGGCTTTTTCGACTTCCGGAAGATGAGGCATTAATCAATCGGATGGGTTTTAATAATGACGGTGTAATAATTATTGCGGACAGGCTCAGCAAGTGGAGAGAAAAAGAAAAACTGTTGGCAACCACCCATTCAATTCGCATGATTATCGGCGGTAATATTGGTAGAAATAAAGTAACGGCTAATGAAGACGCTTGGAAAGATTATGAAACCTGTTTCAAGGTATTGCACCCCTACGTGGATTACTTTGTAGTGAATGTAAGTTCTCCCAATACTCCGGGACTTCGTGAATTGCAACAGAAGGACTCGTTGAGAAAGATCCTTCGCCATCTTCAAATGATCAACAACGCAAAGTCAATTGCAAAACCCATCCTGTTAAAAATATCGCCCGACCTGAGGCCTGAGCAATTAGATGATGTGATTGACTTGGCTATAGAGATCAATCTCGATGGAATTGTGGCGGCCAATACCACAACCAGCAGAGGAATCCTGGTCACCACGCCGGGAGAGCTTCACCAGATTGGTCAGGGAGGTTTGAGTGGAAAGCCGTTACAAAAAAGATCCACCGAAATTGTGAGGTACATCCATGAAAAAACAAGGGGTATGATTCCCATCATTGCGTCAGGAGGAGTCTTTACCGCTAATGATGTAAAAGAAAAATTTGATGCAGGAGCAGCATTGGTACAGGTGTGGACAGGTTTTATTTATGAAGGTCCTGCGATAGTAAAAAATATATTAAAGAAACTCGAAGGTCAGGCCTAAGCCCAGGCAAGATGAATGAGCATCAGATCCTGATTCCAATCATGCCACCTGCCAGGAAAACGTAATCGAACGACTTATACAATGATGCTCTTGCTCCTACTGAAAAATTTGAATTTGGAAATCTGTACTCGTATTCTCCGATCAAATTAAATCCAGACACTCTTCCTTTGCTATCCTGTATGGGCCAGCGCGTTTCCACGTTTCCTCCTTCATTTACGATATCTGGATAAGACCTTCTGATATTGTAAAATGAGAAAGAATATCCGAATCCCAACCGCACCTGGTGTTCAGGATCCACAAATGGAATGAAGTAAATATTAAAATCCATCGCAACGGCCTTGGTATATTCTTTCACATCCTGGGTGCGAGGATATCCTTGAAGATTATTCCACTTGAGACCGAAAGCCGCCTGCAATTTGTCGTTCATCGGGTGTGCATACTCGGCAAATATTCCCAGCCCGTCCAACCCCGGAAAGTCGCGCACATATCCTGCGCCGATACGCATCGCAGGTCTATCATCCTGTGCATGTGAAACAACTGATAAACAGATTAAAAGAATTAATAGGAGTCTTCTATTGGAAAGATGGTTCTTCATTGGATGGTGTTGCCAAATTGGCTCCACTATAACTTGATTTGGTATGAAAAATTGCTTCGGCCTCATGCGAGAGTTCATGCCGGGGCCAACTTACATCGGGAGTTGACAGTTAGCCATTGTTAATTGACCTCCCGTCTTCCTTACATTTGCACCTCAATTTAGACTAATGCAGGACCTTCTTACCGTAGACAGCATCATCAGTTTTGTTATCCTGGTTGTATTGGAAGTTGTATTGGGCATTGACAACGTCATCTTTGTTAGTCTTATCACCAATCGCTTACCTGCCGACAAGCAAAAGAAAGCCCGGAGGGCCTGGATGATCATGGGCATCATCATGAGAAGCATCTTGCTTTTTGGATTAACCTGGCTAATGGGTCAAAGAGAAAATTATCTATTCACGATATGGGGAAAGGGATTCGACCTGGCCAGCCTGGTAATGTTGGGGGGAGGAATATTTCTAATTTATAAATCAGTTCATGAAATACACCAGAAGTTAGAGGGTTCAGACATTCAGGAAAGAACAAAGAAGCCGGAGACCTTTACATTACAGCAAGCCATTTTTCAAATCCTGCTTATTGATATGGTATTTTCTTTTGACAGCATCATTACAGCGGGTGGCACTGCAAAACATTTAGAGATCATGATTGCGGCAGTTGTTATTGCCATGATCGTAATGTTTCTTTTTAGTCCTGCCATTTCGCGTTTCATACACAAACACCCAACATTTAAAATGCTGGCGCTCTCCTTCCTGGTTATGATTGGTCTTAGCTTGATTATTGAAGGATGGGATTCCCAATCGGCTGAAAAATTGCATTTGAAAAACTATATCTATTTCGGAATGGCATTTTCATTTATGGTTGAGATTCTCAATATGTCGGTTCGGCGAAGGCAGGCAAAAAAACTGGTACAACTAAACGAACCAATGCTTGATGTTGATTTGAAACAGGAGGATAGGGACCAGGCGAGGTAACACGGAAAAAAGAATCCATTACATTGATCCATTCCTAACCCACAAGACTATTTGCCATCTCTATCTGTTAACCCTTCAACTTCAACAGAGCGGCGGCCACAACCCCCGCGGTTTCTGCGCGAAGTCGATTGTTCCCGAGAGCTACAGGAGCAAATCCGTTCGACATCGCTGCGTTCACTTCATCCATTGTAAAGTCGCCCTCAGGACCAATCAATATAATTGCTGACAACATTGATCCATCAACAACATTCGACAATTCCTTTTTTTGTTCTTCAATACAATGAGCAATGAGTTTTTGTTCATGAGTTGAAGACGAAATCACATTTGCCATCTTAGCTGGTTCATGTAACTGAGGCATCCAAACCTGCCGGCTCTGTAACATGGCGCTCACTAAAATATTTTGTATGCGTTCGAATCGAAAATGCTGGCGTTCGGTGCGATCACAAATCAACGGCATAATTTCTCCTATCCCAATTTCAGTTGCTTTCTCAAGAAACCATTCAAACCGGTTTGCATTTTTGAGGAGAGAAATAGCAATAGTTATTTTCCTCTTACCCGGTTGATGAAACTTGCGTTCCTCAATTTTCACCACAACTTTTTTTTTGTGATCATCTTCAATTCGTCCCGAAACAATATTTCCTTTCCCATCTGTAAGTTGTAAAAGTTCCTCCCTTTTCATTCGCAGCACCTGCACGATGTGCCTGGAGGTTTCTTCGTTCAGAACGATGCTTTCGATTCCTTCCGCGAGTTGATCAGAGTAAAAGAGTGGCAGCATTTGATTGCAAGTAAAAAAATTCTATCGACTCTCTCATGGATTATTTGAAGATCATATTTCGAGTAATGGGAAACGACTTATTCACAAGTTTTCCCGTATTCACACTGTTTGCACAACGTATTTTCCGCGTTACTGCTTTGGGTAAATTTGGTGACTGACGATTGCGGAACTATTGACCTGCGAATTCAGGAAGGCTCATGGAAGATTGTGAATCGTTTGCAACAACACGTTTTATTTCTAACATCTAACCTAGCGTACCATCGTGATTATCTCTGGCAAATCCAAATTATTCGAGCATGGCAAAGTTCATTTGCCTGATTTAAGCAATGTCATTGTAAAAGATCTCCGAGAATATGGAGTGGAACAGGCGGGCACTTACAAAGGCGGAGTGGAGGCTTATAAGGGAATGCTTAATAAGATCCGCGGTGGCTCTATACTCAGCGAGCAAGACACTATTGGATTAGTTTCAAAATCAGAAGAAACCAAGAAGAGAATACAAAAGCAGATCGACTCGATGTTGGAGAAGTACTATGAACTCAAAAGCAGGATCGATGAGATTCACAACAGTCGGGATATTACAAAAGGTTTAGTTCCCCTAAAACAAAATGAGATCAATCTGCTAAAAAGCCAGGCCGATGAGATTGAGAATTCAAAGTCGCTGCTATATGGTCCCAAATACAATACGTTTAGCCTGGGCACATTTAGTTTCCTGACGTTCTTATTGCTGGCCATTTCATTTTATCTTCTCTATTTTTATATGAGCGTTGCCGACTTTGCGCTTAATGGCGTGAACGCGCCTGAACTCTTTCGGGAAGGTCACTTAAACATTCAATTACTTCCCAACCTTCGAAGATTAATCTATCTCATCATCAACTATCCGCCACTCATTGTTTTCCCTTCTATTTTTTTCGCTCTCGGAACCTGTATTCATTTGTTTTCCGAGAAGGGAAATCGTTTCAAGAAAGTAGTTTGGGGACTACTTGCGCTGGTGTTTGTTGGAGATGTACTTCTCGCGTTCCAGGTACATTCAGCGGTTAATGAAATTCTGATCAAAGCTGACCGAGAAGAATTTCAATCGCTCATCATACCATTCTTCGCAGATACAAGATTCTATCTCGTGCTCTTCTTAGGTTTCGGAGTGTTTGCTATCTGGAGCGCGGTTTATTATCTCATGCAAATGGAATGGACAAAACGCAACCAAATGAAAATGCGTTACCGCAGAATGAGCAGACTGCAGGATGAAATTCTTGAGCTAGAGCAAAAACGAATGATTTATGAAACGGAAATCCATCATTTATCAAAACGCATCGAACAATTAAGTAAAGAAAAAGACAGAATGGTTCTTCCCGTAGATAATATTGAAAAGAATATTAATTCTTTTAAAGATGGATGGAGTGGTTATTTATCTACTCTGTACGGAAGAGAAAAAGGAGAAGAACAAATTCGCATTATCAATGAAACTACCGAATCTTATATTAAAGATCTTAAAGAGTACCAAGAATCATACTTTAAATAATTAAGTATATGTTGAGATCAGCACTGATCTTTTTTCTTTCCTTCCTTGCGGTAAGCTGCAATGAGTTCCAACAGGCTGTTAAAGAAGCGAAGAACGAGATTCCTCCGCCACCGAAAGACAATTATATAATCCTGCTCGATTTAAGCGATAGAATTCTTGAAAATAACCAACAACAGGTTTCAAAGGACCTGACAGTTATCAAAAACCTTTACGGATTATTCAAATCCAATCTCAACAAAAAAGATCCTTCACATTTATATTACGCTTTGAACGATAAGCTTAAAATACTTATAGCTCCACAAAAAACCACACCTGGCAAACTCTATGAACAATCAGGTTTATTGCGAGTGGATCTTTCATCCGAGGTGCCTGAAAAAAAATCAAAGCTGGTGCAGGAATCAGAAAGAACTTTCAATAGTATTTTGCCCGATGTATATAAACAGGCTTTGGTGAGCAAGCATAGCTCGGGTTATACCGGAGCGGATATCTGGAAATACTTCAATGAAGATCTTTCCGATGATCTTGAGAAGGATGCGCAGAACACGCTCTTTATACTTACCGATGGCTATATGGACTTTGAAAAAACGGAAGATCGTCCCGCACTGAATAAAAGATATACATCCTGCGCGCAAATCATCAATAGCTTGAAGACTTATCCCGATTGGAATGTTCGCTTTGATAAGGAAGATTATGGATTAATGCCGGTTGCAAGAAAATTCCCACACCTCAAAGTGATTTTGTTACAGATCAATCCCAACCAGGAATGGCCAGGCGAATATCCATTGCTTACAAGAATATGGAGCAAATGGTTCAAGGAAATGAATATTGATACTTTCAGCTACATCAAGAACGATAATATTGGAGAGGTACGGGAATCGATGGAAAAATTCATGCAAGTAAAATTGACCGGTAAAGTTGAATCCGCGTCATGGACGGCCATTGAATTGCCAGATAGCAACACTGCGGTACTGAAGACTGCATTGCTATCACCCAAGCAAAAGAATCATGAGGGAACTTCTCTCACTGCTGAAGGTTATAAAAAAAAAGATAAGTCGGCAGGAAGTGACTCCACCAATACCAATGATAAAATAGCGGCACAATCATTAAGCGTGAAACGTCCTATTAAACAAAAAGAGCAGGTCTCGTTTGGCCCTGCTTATTAAAACAAAGTACCATGCTACGCAAATTCACACTACTCGGGTTAGTAAGCGCGTCTATTCTGATGGCAGGATGTGCCAGTTCAAGAGTTCAAAATCTCACCAAGGCAACGCAGGAGGCGCTGGAGTTAGTGAAACTGGAAGCTCAGCGTGCGCGAAAACTCACAGAAGAAAAAGTAAAAAACTATGAAGTTGACCAGGAAGTTGGGGAACAAATCATAGCAAACCTGGAAACAGCGGAGAAGAAAGTTGATGAACAACTGGTGCAGGTAGCAGAAGTTGAACAAAGCAAGAATAGAGAAGAAATTCTGCGCTTTGCAGAAAGAACAAATGTGGTTATTCAAAGTGCGCTAAGTGACTTGAAATCCCTTAACGATTTATACGACGTAGGAACATTCTCTCAATTTGAAACAGCAACTTTCTTCCCAACGGGAGGCTACACTATTCCACCTGAAAAAATGGAAGAGGCGAAGATCTCCATGGAACCCATCGTACAACGCATCATTAAATTCATTGGTGAACATCCAAAGCAAAGATTTGTGGCTGCTATTGTTTGTTATGGATTCTCAGATGAAACTCCAGTAGGAAAAGAGTCACCGCTTTATAGAAGTTTGCTTGAAAAAATGGATGACCCTAATCCAACGCGTAAGGAGATGAATAAAAAGCTTTCTGAACTCAGGGCAAAAAGTATTGCAAAACTTTTAGTTGATATCATTAAGGTAAATGAAGGATTGATTCCCGATCCGCACATGATCAATTACGATATTAAATGGATTGGAAGAGGAGAGGCTTTTCCCTATCCCGACAAGATCAGCGATTATAAACCAGTTGACAAAAGAAGAAGAATGGTGTCACTTATCTGGAATGTACTACCCGGATCTCTTTATATTAAAAGTTTAGATGAACCGGTAACGCAGGCTAAAGGCTCTGATTAATTACCATTGGAAACGCCCTGCAAAATTCAACATCAGTGAACTAGTGGTCAAACGAATCTCCCAACTAAAAAAAGTCCCGGCGGGACTTTTTTTTTATAGTGAAGGCCGTAAGTTTAGAATGGTGTTCCTTCATCATCACCAAATGACTGGTCGTTCATTCTGCTGCCATGTTGAATATAGAGTTTCGGTCCATCTATATCCTGAATCGGTTTCCAATTTCCTGCGGGTAATCCTGAGCCCGTGAAATCATCGCCATCCCAGTCTACAAATTTTTGAATATGAAGGAGCGCACGAAGCTTGATGGTTTCCAATGTACCATTTCTGTGTTTGGCAATACGCACATGCGTTTCACCGCGATTGCTATCCCCCATTTCGTTTGTTGTGATATCATAATACTCCGGTCGATACAGAAACATTACCATGTCAGCATCCTGTTCAATGGCACCAGATTCCCGAAGGTCACTTAACTGAGGCATCTTGTTACCTTCCTTTCTCTTCTCTACCTCGCGGCTCAACTGGCTAAGAGCAATAATTGGAATGCCTAATTCCTTGGCGAGACCTTTAAGATCTCTTGAAATCTTACTGATTTCCTGCTCTCTGTTACCATTTCTGTTCTCGCTTGTTCCACTCATCAATTGCAGGTAATCGATTATTATCATGCCGATGTTGTGCTTGTTCTTTAACCGGCGACACTTAGCGCGCAATTCAAAAATATTCAGCGCAGGTGTATCATCTATGAAAATGGGCGCTTGTCCCAAACGTTGAATTCCTTTCGCATACAATTGTTTCATCTCATGCTCTTCCAATTTACCCCTGGCAATTTTTTCCAGGAGGATCTCACTCTCTGCAGCCAGGATCCTTTGTACCAATTGCCCGGCGCTCATCTCCAGCGAGAATAATCCAACAGGCGTAGGCTTGGTGGGATGAAGTGCCGCATTGCGCGCAAGATTGAGTGCAAACGCCGTTTTACCTACCGATGGACGGGCGGCCAGGATAACCAGATCAGTATTTTGCCAACCATATGTTACTCTATCGAGGCTGGCAAAGCCACTGGGTATACCCGTGATATCTTCATTTTTATGCCGCAAATCCTCGATTCGCTGAATTGTTTTCACCAATACCCGATCGATTGGATCGAAATTCTTCCTTAAATGGTTGTTGGTTATTTCGAACAGCTTGCTCTCGGCGTCGTCTAAAAGATCAAATACATCAGTACTATCCTCGTAAGAATCACTGATGATCTCGCCGCTTATGCGAATTAATTCGCGTTGAATAAATTTTTGAAGTATAATCCGGGAGTGCGCATCGATATTGGCGGTTGAAACCACCATATTGGTGAGCTTTGTTACATAATAGGGCCCTCCAATCACCTCTAATTCCTCTTTGCGTTTCAATTCCTCCACTACGGTCAGGATATCAATCGGCTGGCTTTTTTGGGCCAGGGATTGCATAGCCCGGTATATGCGCTGGTGGGCTTCAACATAAAAACACTCTGGCTTAAGGATTTCGACAACGGTATCAAACGCGCTCTTTTCGAGCATAATAGCCCCCAGTACGGCTTCTTCCAGGTCTTTTGCCTGCGGAGGCAATTTTCCATAGACCATGGTGGTGAGGTCGATAGTGGATTTGCGGCGTACTTTTCGATCTTTGTTAAGGTTAGTGAGATCCATCTTGGGTCACGAATACAAGTTTATAATTAGTTCCTGCAATGATTCCGGTAAGGACGGAAGAGGTTTTTTGAGGATCAGAGGAAGCAAAAAGCTTCACTCAATTGGATTCACTTTAATATCCAACCTGCGAACTTGGGTTAGTGCCTACTTGTATTACGAAAATGTTATTCCAGCATTACCGCAATGTTACCCTCGTTGTTAGGGGGGAGCGAATATAACCTCACAAATAATGGGAAAAATCATTTTTTATCCGAATAGTTATTCAACTTCAATTCACATGTTCATGCACAAGTCTTAAACCGGATATACACACTAACGCCCGTTGTTTCCACAATTTAAATAAACTTTTGCGCCCATCCTGATAGAATATGCACACCGTTTGTGCGAAAGAAATTTCAATCAAAAATTTGGATGGAATTGCAATATTTCAAGATGCAGCAGGCGTGGGATTTTGAAGCGCATGGGCTGAAAAAATCCCTTCTACGACGGACATTTCAAGAACACTCATCGTTCGAAAACGAAGCTGAGTTTGCGTTTAAGCGAACGAATTCCATCAAAACCCAAAGGGACTTGACGACTACAACTATTATCTTTGCCCGGATCAAAAGAATTCAATAGCAACATGACTATTTCCTATAATTGGCTCAGTGAATACCTTCCTTCCACCGTAGACCCTGACAAATTAAGTAAGATTCTCACATCTCTTGGCCTGGAGGTCGAGAGTTTCAACCGCTTTGAAAATGTGAAAGGAAAATTAGAAGGAATAATAATAGGAGAAGTGTTGACGGCCGAAAAGCACCCCAACGCTGAAAAGCTTTCATTAACCACCGTCGATATTGGTAAAGCCGAACCATTGCAAATTGTTTGCGGCGCACCTAATGTTGCCAAGGGACAAAAAGTAGCCGTGGCGCCAGTAGGCACCACTCTCTATCCTAAGAATGGTGATCCTATTATAATGAAAGTGGCAAAAATCCGTGGGATTGAAAGCTATGGTATGATATGCGCCGAAGATGAACTTGGATTAGGAGATGATCATGCGGGAATCCTTGTCCTTGCCCCAACGGCGAAAGTGGGAAGACCGGCCGCTGAATATTTTGAACTGTATTCTGATTGGATCTACGAGATCGGACTAACCCCTAACCGTATGGACGCAATGAGTCACCTGGGAGTAGCAAAGGATGTATGCGCCTGGTTGAGTCACCACAACAAAAAGGATTGTCGACCCAAAACTACTCTCCCAACAACGCTCAAGGCAGATAATAAAACACTGGCATTCACCGTCACCATCGACAACAAAATCGCCTGCCAGCGATATTCAGGCATCAGCATCAGTGGAATCACCATAAAAGATTCACCGCAATGGATGCAAAACCGGCTGAAGGCGATTGGTCTGAGACCTATTAATAATATAGTTGACATAACCAATTACGTGTTACATGAAACTGGTCAGCCACTTCACGCATTTGATGCAGACCAGGTAAAGGGAAGGAAGATTATTGTCAGGAATCTCCCGGAAGGAACGCCTTTCATAACGTTGGATGGAAAAGAAAGAAAGCTGAGCAAGGAAGACCTTATGATTTGCGATGGAGAAGAAACACCTATGTGCATCGGTGGAGTTTTCGGAGGCATTAAAAGTGGTGTAACGGCAACCACAAAAAGCATCTTCCTTGAAAGTGCATGGTTTAATCCGGTTGACATTCGAAAAACTTCATTCAGGCATAATCTAAGGACTGACGCCGCCACGCATTTTGAAAAGAATGTGGATGTTTCAAATACAGTAAACGTATTAAAACGAGCAGCCTTATTAATTAAGGAATTGGCGGGAGGAGAAATAGCATCAGAAATAGTAGATGTTTACCCTCAGCCCCGTGAAAAAACACAGGTGCAATTAAAATTCCATTACCTGCGTAAATTAAGCGGTAAAAGTTATCATCCGGATACTGTAAAGAAAATTCTGGCTAGCCTGGGCTTTGAGGTGAATCGGGAAGGTGTAGATTGTTTTTGGGTGCTGGTTCCATTTAGCAAACCTGATATTAGTTTGCCAGCCGATGTTGTAGAAGAGATCATGCGGGTGGATGGTTATGATAATATCGAGATTCCACACGCCATCATGATCACGCCTTCGATAGAAACTAACGGGTATAAACATCGGTATGCTGAAAAGCTTGCCGGATACCTGGTTGGTGAGGGCTTCTATGAGATGATTACTAATTCCATTACCAATAGCAACTATTTCAATGAAGAGCAATTAATGCATTCCGTGAAAATGCTGAACAGTCTGAGCGCAGATTTGAATATGATGCGCCCCTCAATGTTGGAAACTGGTTTGGGAGTGATCGTTCACAACCTGAATAGAAAGAACAACGATCTGAAACTATTCGAATTTGGAAAAACTTATTCTGTTGGAAAAGATGGAGCCTATATTGAAACAGATCACCTTTCATTGTATGTAACTGGCCAGGCCGAAGAAACGAACTGGAAAGAAAAATCCAAACCGGTTGATATCTTTTATATGAAAGGATTGGCCGATCGTTTGCTGCAATTGCTCGGCATTCGACATTTCAA
>AR_comb_assmDRAFT_10669807_pt1 | contig 12745 bp, 13 predicted proteins | sample ArasoioldDNA_FD_10543 | JGI IMG/M metagenome (IMG submission 10543) | reverse complement strand
GCTCGGGTGGCGGAACATCTGGGGTCTGTTTCCGCGATTGTTCGAGCCATGCCCAATACTCCATCGAGCGTCTTGGCAGGGGTTACGGCGCTCGCCTTCGGGCACGGGCTTCCCGAAAAGCACCGGAATGCGGCGACAACGATTTTTGAAGCGGTCGGTAAAGTCGTGGTGGTGAACGAGATGCTGATGGATGCCGTCACCGGCTTGAGCGGAAGCGGTCCCGCCTATGTTTATGTCATCATTGAAGCTTTGGCCGATGGGGGAGTCCGCATGGGGCTTCCACGGCAGGTCGCCGAATTGCTCGCCGCGCAAACCGTGCTCGGCTCTGCTTGCCTGTTGCTGGAAAGCGGAGAACATCCCGGCCGTTTAAAGGATCGCATCACTTCGCCGGCCGGAACGACGATTGCCGGCATCGAACAGCTTGAACAACGACAGTTTCGCGCGACACTGATCTCCGCGGTCGAGACCGCCACACTTCGCTCCCGAGAACTGGGACTGTCCCCCAATAAGACAGTTGCCCCGCTGCGTCTAATACAGTAGACTGCCTGCCGTTCCGCTCCACTCGGACATTGCCGTACGCTGAACCGGAGAAAGATCGTGGTGTATTGGGTCAAAGTTGTGTTTGCCGATAATCAGGAACTCCTGGTTAAAGATGCGATCCGCCATACCATCAGCGACGACATGGAAGTACTCGAGGTGGATACGGCCAAAGAAGTCACGATCATTCCGATGAAGCAAATCAAATATATTTCCTGCGATGCCACTGTCTTCGCCACGAAAGCGAAACCCTCGATCGGATAACGTCGATGGAAACTTGGTTTTCGCATCGCCATAGCGCCTCGGCTCACACCCCCGCTGATAAAAACAGAGAACCCTCCCGTCTCCTGCTGGCCGCATCACTGCTCGTCGGTGTCTTCCTTCTCGATCTGGTGACCCCTTCCGGTGTCTTGATTCCTGTGCTCTATGTTGTTCCGATTCTGATTGCCCTTCGCTTCCTAACCCACGTGCCTTTTCTGTTCATCTCATCGTGCGCCGCTCTCTTTACCGTGTTGGGGATGGTGCTGTCGCCCGGTGCAATATCGTGGATGGTCTATGCGAATCGATCGCTGGCGTTGGTCACGATCGTGGCGATGGGACTGGTCTACGTCTACCAGCAACAGACGGCCGCACGCCTCCATACGTTACAAGAGATGCTGCCGCAATGCGCTTCGTGCAAAAAGGTGCGGGATGATATCGGGTACTGGAGTCAACTCGAACTCTATCTCGAAGAACACCGGATCCAACAATTTTTCCATAGCCTCTGCCCCCTTTGCGAACACCAATATAAGGAAGAGCTGCTAGAATTAAAGCAGTCACGCGAGAGAGAGCCCGCGTCCTTCTAATCGCCGCACTTTCTTCACATTATGCAGGTCTTCGATGCTGGGAGGCGCTCCTCGTGCAGACGCTTCTACCCGAGTGGAACCCACGAGAGAGGTGTGCGATGCAACTGCTGGCGATGCTGACTGTTCTCGGTTCGTTCATGTGTGCCGCAGCGGGCTGTCAGCCGGAAGGTCCCACTGAGCAGATCCATAATCAGGCGGAGAAGACGGCGGAAGTGATCGAGCGAACGCTCAACACGCCGATCGAAAAAGCGAAGTCTGTAGAAGGCATTCTGCAGAAATCCGCCGAGCGAACCGCCGAACTATCTCAGCAAGTCGGCGAATAGTCCATCCGTTCCGAGTCAGTGCAGACCTGCGCTGACGTTGACCCACGTCCTCAATGATCAGATGCTATTGACCTCTCGACGCCACGCGTTTCGCTAGACGATGAGCGAGGCGTAGCATGGCGGGAGAACGGTCTGCCGGATCTAGCAGTACATTTATGACATGCATACGTGTGTGATCCGCAAAAGCCGTTTGAAGCGCCTCAATCAAGTCGCGATGCGTGGCGACACGGTGCGGAACCCCTCCTCCCACAAGATCGCAGATCTTCTCGTACTGCCATTCGTGAACATTGTTAAACGGCCCTTCTAAAATCTCGCGCTCCGTCGAGTAACCGCGATTGTTCAGGATGATGACGATGGGTATCTGGCCATAGCGTACGCAGGTGCCGACCTCGGATCCGGTCATCTGAAACGCCCCATCTCCGACGAGGACCACGGGTCGTAACGCCGGGTCGGCAAAGCCGGCACCTACCGCCGCCGGGACGGCGAAACCCATCGAGGTATAGTAAGCCGGTGACATAAATTCACTACGTCGGCGGACACGCAAATCGGCTCCCGCAAACAACGACTCCCCGATATCGGCGATCACCAAAGTTTTTTCATCGAGCAATGGTTCGAGCAGGCTAAAGAGGCCTCGCAATGTGGCCGGCGCGCCGGGCGCCGGAATGTCGAGCCGAGGCATGTCGATCTCCGGCAGCCGCGGATTAGGAAACTTCGGCATCGGCGCGGCAATCAACGCGCGAACAAACTCCTCGAAATAGACGTTCTCGTAGCGATGATGTTTAATCGTCACCGCCTCGGCGGTCGCGTGCACGGTTCGGCCGGCGCGCATGACAGGCGACTGTGGGTCGAGGTCCTCAAGGTCGGTGAGAATCGATCCCAGCATCACCAGACAATCGGCATCATTGACGAATTGCTGCACCTCGTCGTGTCCGATCAATCCCCCGTACACACCCACAAACAGGGGATGATCTTCTCTGATGACCGATTTTCCCAAAAGGGTCGACGCAACGGGAATGTTCAGCCGCTCGATGAACTGCGCTAATTCATCCTGCATATGGAAGCGGTGCACCTCTGCGCCGACGAGCAGCACCGGATGTTTGACGTGCGCCAACATATCCTGCACTTCCATGACCGCCTCGGTCAGTGCCTCTGGATCGCTCTGATCCGGCACAAACGTTCGTCGCGTGGAGAGCTCAATCGGCGCATGCACGAGATCACGCGGAATTTCGATGTAGACCGGTCGCTTGTAACGCGTGAGGGCGGCTAACGCGCGATCGATCTCCCGTGCCGCGGTGAAAGGATCGTCTAAGACGACGGACGCGACGGTGACTTTTTCAAATACTTCTTGTTGGGTGGTAAAGTCGCGCACCATGTGGTGGAGGAGGGGATTGCGCACGCGTTCAGAGAGCCCGGGCGACCCCGACAACAGCACCACGGGCGACCGCTCGGCATAGGCGCAGGCTACCGCGTTCACGACGTTGAGCCCGCCGACGCAATAGGTGACGCAGGCGCCTCCGATCCCATTGATACGCGCATACGCATCCGCCGCATAACCGGCGCAATCTTCTCGTGTCGTGCCGACGTGTTGGATCGGCGACTGCTCGATCAGTTTATAGAGGCTTAACACATAGTCGCCGGGGATCCCGAAGATGTGGCGTAATCCCAGTTCGTACAACCGGTCCAGAAGCATCGAGCCGATTGTGTTCATAAGGCCTCCTAGAAAAACTGTAGCCTGCACTCAGGTGAAAGTCCAGGCAGGAAACGCCGAAGTGTTCATTCCGCATCGCTTGCCTTATGATGTCCACGCTCTGGCAATGTTTATCGCTTCGCATGCCCCCTCCTCCAGTCAGCATGAGCGCCGATGAAGAATGATCATGGTCCGGTGATTCCCGATAACATCCGGCTGCCGGAGATCACCGTCAAGGCAATCGTACTGTCTATCGTCCTTGCCGCGGTCCTCGCCGCAGCCAATGCCTATCTTGGACTCTTTGCGGGAATGACCGTGTCCGCCTCCATTCCGGCTGCCGTTGCATCAATGGCGATTCTCCGACTCTTTCGTCGATCCAATATTCTGGAAAATAATATCGTGCAAACTGCCGCCTCATCGGGGGAGGCGCTGGCGGCCGGGGTCATTTTTACGATTCCGGCGCTCATCCTCGTCGGGCACTGGTCGGCTTTTGACTATTGGCAAACGACCGCGATCGCGGCGGTCGGCGGCATTCTCGGCGTGCTCTTCACCATCCCTCTGCGTCGTGCCCTGATCGTCACGGCCCAATTGAAGTTTCCCGAAGGCGTGGCGACCGCCGAGGTCCTGAAAGTCGGCTCGCCAAGTGAGCGAACTGGTACGGGCCAGACCAAGAGTTCTTCGAACCTCTCACGAGATTTTCGCACCTTACTAATCGCCGGATTTCTGGGGGGCGCGCTCAAATTCGGTGAAAGCGGCCTTCGACTCTGGACTGAATCGTTGGAAGGCGCCGTGCAGATGGGCCGGACGGTTATGTATGCCGGACTGAATCTTTCTCCTGCGCTCCTGGCAGTCGGGTTCATCATCGGCTTGCATACCGCTCTTGTCGTCTTCATTGGAGGAGTGCTCGGCTGGATGGTCCTTCTGCCGCTCTATGGTTGGCTCAACGGTCTTCCGGATGGAGTGACCGGTCTTTCGGCAGCCAAAGCGATCTGGAGCAGCCAAATCCGATACGTCGGCATCGGTGCCATGTTGGTCGGAGGTCTGTGGACGTTGACCAAACTTGGCCGTCCGGTGGCAGACAGTCTCGTCGCGCTCACGCACAGCTATCACGTCTCGTTGGCGTCAGGCCGTCGTACTGCGCCTCAGCGGACCGAACACGATGCGCCGCTCGTCTGGATCATCGCGCCATTGATCCTCGTTCTTGCTCCCATGGCCTGGATCTATACGACGGTCGTGCAGGACACGACTATTGGTCTTGTCATGACAGGCATGATGATCGTCGCGGCCTTTCTCTTCTCATCGGTGGCCGGGTATATGGCCGGACTCGTTGGCAGCTCCAGCAATCCGATCTCGGGCGTCACGATCGCCACGATCATGCTGTCGTCGCTGCTCTTGGTGCTTCTCATGGGCCACGATCATCCCGGCGGTCCTGCCGCCGCCTTGGTCATTGGCGCCGTCGTGTGCTGTGCGGCTGCGATGGGAGGAGACAACCTTCAGGATCTCAAAACCGGCCATCTGGTCGGATCGACTCCCTGGAAACAGCAAATTATGCAAGTGGTGGGGGTCATCACCGGTGCGGTCGTGATCGTGCCGGTCCTGACATTGTTGCAGGCCAAGTATGGCATTGGGAATGTGTCCGCGGCCCACCCTCATCCACTCAGTGCGCCGCAAGCAACCCTGATGGCGAGCCTGACGCAGAGCGTGTTTGGCGGCCACCTGCCATGGAAGTTAGTCGCGCTTGGGCTTGTGATCGGCGTCGGCATCATTGCGATCGATCGACGGCAAGAGCGTCGTGGAGCGGCCTTCCGCATGCCTGTGCTGGCCGTAGCGCTGGGTATCTATCTCCCATTGAAACTATCGGCCGTAATTTTTGCCGGCGGGGTTGTGGCCGCATTGGTTCAAAAACAGAGGCATTTCGCGGATGGGACCGTTCCTCGCAGCGGCCTGCTCTTTGCGGCGGGCTTGATTACCGGTGAAGCGCTCATGGGGATTCTCTTGGCCGTACCGCTCGTATTCAGTGCATTCATGCCGGACATCGGCGCCGATCCCTTTCAACTCTTCGACACTCCTCCATTCGATGGATGGCCTGGGCTCATCATGGTGAGCGTGATTGCATTGTATCTCTATCGGCTGGCTTCTTCGGATGCATCCCGCCCATAGGGACATGGAGGATGTCTCAGCTGATCACAACTATTGGCAGATAGGACAAGGAGAGTCGCTGGAGGTAAACCTTAGTCGCTCGGGGGTTCGAAATGTCCCGGCTGTCGGTTTTGCCATGGGACGGTAGCTTGTTTGGCTTGTTTTACTAAACTTCTGAGGCTGACTTCGGCAGCTCGAATCAATTTGGGGTCGCCTGAATATAGCACCCTGGTCAGCAAGACATATAATTCACGGTCTTGTTGGGCGGCCTGGAGAATGCGTTCGACGACCGGATCGAGACTCTGGACTGACGGCGCGTCCGATTCATCGCCGTCGGCATCGCTGGTCAGCAGATCAATCTGCTTGGGGTCGCCATGCAACCATGCGGGAGGGACGCCGAGGGCGGAGGCGACTGTTTCGATCATCGACACGCATGGATCCACTTGACCGGTTTCGATCTCTTCCAAGGAGCGGGCTTCCAAACCAGTCTTCTCCGCCAGCGACGCGATGGACTGTCCTCGGGACATTCGCCAGGCTTGAAGATACGATCCAATAGGCATGAGTGGATGATAGCGAATTGCTCATGACGCTGCAACGGGTCTATCGACCGGCATCCGCCATGGGCACGGTCGTCAGGAGAGACCTTCCGCTTTATGTAAGCCGAGATTGGTGAGCCGGTATCGACCGCCTTTCCCCCGACCGGTTCGCACGATGGAACGATTGTTCAAGTAAGCCTTGAGGATTCTATCCAGCCGTTTAACTCGACAACCGGATTGTGCAAGCGCGGCGTTTAGTGTCGTGGCCGGAACTTCATCTTCGTTCCGCAATCGTTGGTAACCGAGGAGGAGTAGAAGAACGGCATCGGCTTCGGGGGTGGTTCCAGCGGGAAGCTGCCGAAGGGACAAGGCTTGGGGCGGCGATGCTATACGATACAGGTCTGCCAGACCTTCACGATGTGTAGGCGCCACTGTCCCGTGAGTCTGTTCGCTTTGCGCAGGAAGGTCGTTGCCGTTTTGACGGGGAAGGCCGGCACCCTCGCGGCCGGGCATCTCTTGCATCATGGCTCGAAACGTCTCAAACTGTCCTCGGACCAGTTCCGCAGGCCCCTCCGCCTCGAACTCTTGTCCGTCGATCTTCACCCTCAGCTTGAAGATCCCTTGAAGTTTCGACATAGTGACGAAACTATGACGCAAACAATGTTTAATGGCAAGTTTGGTTAAGAGACAAAACAAATTGCGTCATTAGGATAACTCTCTCTGGCAATGCGGTTTGTAAAATCGTGACCTTTATAGTCCCTGTGGATACCTGTTGATGAGGTGGTACCGTCACGGAATGATCGCTTTACGGTCAGATTGTGTCAGTGAGTTTCTTGTGGATAACGGTGGGTATGCATAAACTGACTGCTTCACGCGCAGCGTTCATTCGAACCCTGGTTCGGCAGAAAAAGGTTCGGGACGCCGAACGAGCCTTTATTGTGGAAGGACGAAAACCAATCGGCGAACTCTTGAAAAGCCACGCGGCCTCTTTTCAGGCGCTGGTACTTACAGAGGCGAGCCTGAATGAGAGCAAAGGCACGATCTTCGATAGTATCCAAAAGAGTGGGTGTTCGGTGCATGTATGCGAGGAGCGGGTCTTTGCAACGTTGTCGGATGTGATGACTCCGACGGGCATGTTGGCCATCCTTCGACGGCCCGTCTGGAATCAAGATGCGGTATTTCATCGCGAACGGCTCTTGGGGTTCTATGGGGAATCGCTGCAAGACCCGACCAATGTCGGTACGATCATTCGGACGGCCCTCGCCTTCGGATTACAGGCGCTGTGGTTATCTCCGGACTCAGTCGATGTGTTCAATCCAAAAGTCGTACGCGCGACCGCCGGCGCACTTCTCTCGCTGCCGATCTTTACCGCGACATCCGGCACTCTGTTCGTAGAACGCGATTGTGCCATCGTGACGGCAGAATTACCCGGCCCTGCCAGCATACCTCTTCAGGACCTTTCGGAGATTCCGCCCCGCTCCGTCGTCGCGTTGGGCAATGAAAGCCGCGGGCTCTCGACATCGGTTCTCAATCTGGCTTCGCTTCGTTTTCATATCCCGATACGACCCGAAGCAGAATCGTTGAATGTGGCGGCATCCGCGGCGATCGCGGCCTTTCACTTCACACACCACGTATGAAGTCGTTCGTCGAAGATGAAATTAAAGCGAAAGCTATCTTGATAGGCGTGACTATAGGCGAAAAACTAGGCGAGTCAGCACTGCCAACAGGTGGCCAAATAGCGCAGCAGGCGCTGCTGCTCATCAGGGTCCAGCAGAAGAAATTCGGTGCCGAACGCTCTTCCTTTCGACCAACGCACTGCGGCGAGTTTGATTTGCACCGGTTCTTCTTGTCCCCTCTGCTCATGCAAATTCATTTGTAGACTGAAGTACTCGCCTTCCGCCACCTCGCTCTCGGTCTGGATAAGACAACCTTTGACCGAGAGATTTTGTACCATGCCATTTGCTTTTCGATCCCACACAAACGACACTGGAAGCTGCACTAAATAGCGGGGCGGATTACGTGGGGGCATAAAAGTGCCTCTCAAGAGCGGCCCGGTGAAATGCAGTCAGTAGAAAAAGCGTGCGATCAAGAGGCTGTCGAAGACAGACCGAAGGGATCGTAGACTGTTGACAGGAGCGTGGCCAGTGGCTCACGTGAGCGCAGAAACCATCATGCCGACTGCCTCACTTGGACTCATCTACGTCACTGTGGTGCCGAGGGACAAATTGAACTGTCGACACCAGCTGTTGGGAATGTTCCAAATAAAACAATCAAGACGTTAAGGGGAAGAAAACCGTAACAATGTACTATTCAGTGCTTATAACGTCAAGGCAGTTACACGCAGGGAATAAAGCAGCAGGGACGCCAGAGAACGTTAAGGATTGCGGTGTAGTACAGAACATCAAACGGTCAAAGACCGCTATGATCCTTCATGGAAAAGGGTGGGTGAACTCGATGGGATCTCTTCCTCCTGCGCCCTCCTCTCAAGAACAAAGGTTTCGCCGTCTTCTTAGACCGTACCATGCGAGGACCGCACATCCTGACGCAAACAAAAAGAGTGTGGATGGTTCAGGGTTCTGCACCAATCGAGCCGTTGAGATGGGATCCGCGGCGCTGCTCAAGCTCTGCGCGAAGCCGAGCGAAAGAGAGAGAGGAACGATTGTTGTCGTGGTTGTTTGAACAATAGGAGATATGCCTGCTGTAGTGCTCGTGGTGTTGATGGTGCTCGTCGTGGTTGTGGTTGCAGCGGAGGGTAGAGTCGTAGCCGTGGGGATTAATGTTTGTGCAGCCAATGTTGTGGTGGTTATGGTTGCAACGGAGGGTAGAGTGCTGGGGATTAATGTTGAACCATCTTGTGCAGCCGGTGTCAGGGTGCCGCCGGCGGCATCTGGAAAACGCGGTGCGGCAGAACCACTAGTAGTTGGCGTAAAGGGCTGTGCAGGGGAGGCAAGCGGCGCTGCCGCTCCGGCGAGAGGGAATGGGTTGAACACACTGATTCCCGTGGCAGGGGTGACGGGAGCGCTGCCGATGACGGGTGACGGATTAAACGTTGTCGACGACGTCGCGAGGGGTGCCGACGCTCCCAACAAGGGAAAGGGATTAAACACACTGCCACCGGCGGTGGCATTTGTTGTCACCATTGTTGTTTGCTGTAATGTCAGGGCACGTGCATGGACCGGCAGTAACATAAGGCTTATCAGAACAGATTGAATGAATCTCTTCATGGTCAGGTCCTGGCCAGAGGGTGAGGTGCGAGGTGCCATCAAAGCATAAAAAAGAATACCGGCCCATCGGGAAGTTCGATCATAATCTGTGGGGAGTTCATTTACATACATCATGCCAGGACTTGTATTAGCTACGTGAATGCTAATCCGGCATGAATAAAGGCCAGTTGCCTTTCGTTCCCGCCCGCAGTTTTCCAGATAGACGCCATGCTCTTAGTGCCAGCTTCTCGAATTCGAATCCTTTTGGCACGATACTCACCAACTGCCTGCGATGGGTGAACAGCGATTTCGTCGGTATATGTGATGGAGTTCCCTGATCTGCCTCTTCGCATTAAGGCCCAAGTGAGGAGAAGGACGAACGATGAGCCCTCACACGGAACAGAGTCGAAGGACTCGCGAATCGGTGGTCGTTTTTTAGTCAATCGGAAGATGGCAATTCCTTCACCGCTGGAACCGCACCTATGAACGGGCAGGGTGCACGATCTGCACTTCCATGATCTTCGGCAGATGTTAGGAAGGTGGCTGATGCAACCCGAAATAGATTATGTCGTGATTGAATCACGGTGCGAAGGCCATCGAACAACCGGTTACACTAATAGATTCAAAGAATGCGGAAGCGTTGCTAGATCGAGGCTATGGGCGCCCCAATGTAAGGAGTGTAGCTGAGTGAACAGGAAGAGATCCGTACTCCCACGTTGGTCAGAGTCACCTTTGTGACGCCATCTAAAAGAGATGAATACTGTTCCATGCCCCAGCCCCCTTACTCTCATCGGTTTCTCTGAATAAAAGTAATCGTGTCGTACGTCCATTGTCCTCGTCGAGAGCGAAGGACGACTCCTATTCACTTGGTATCCCGTTCTCCCTCACCCCATTGAACCTCGGCACGGCCATGAAGCGTGCGCGCAATACACCCCGGCAAGATACTGTCAAAAGCAACAGTTCCATGTGACTAGACGAACGCCTATTCTAGAAGCCGCGAAAGGTTGGCCTACGGAAGGCGGTGGTCGATGCGAAAGTTCTCGGACAGAGATTCATAGGAGGTGTCTGATGAAACGCATGATGACGATCATTGCGGCGAGCGCATTCGTCGTGGTCGGTGTCGGCATTGCATTCGCGTCGAACGTTTTCGTGTATCGCAAGAATGGTCAGAGTAAAGATCAACAGGAGTAAGACCAATTCGCTTGCTAAAAGTGGGCCAAGGAGCAGACGGGCTTGATCCTAACAAACCTGTGACACACGCGGATCTTCTGCCGGCACAAGGTGGCGCCGGCCGCGGCGAGGCGAAGGGCGCGGCTGTCGAGGCCATCGGCGGCGCGATCGGGGGAGAGCAGGAAAAGGTGCAGCAATTGGAGCAGGCGTTGGCGCGGTCGGTGGCGCAACGAAGAAGCGACTATCAGAGAAGGAGCGTGAGGCCGCTGCGGAGTGGCCAAGCAGTCCATTGAGATGTGCAAAGTGTTCCATCATCAGTGCTTATCCAAGGAGGTGCGAAGATGCGTAGCAAAGACAGGCACGAGCGAGGATTCATTGTTGGATTTTCGCTTCTCACCATCGTACTGACCGTTTTGGTTATGGCCCTTGCGGCGAAGCCGGCATTCACAGCAGACACGACGGAGAAGCAAGGCGCGTCGGTGGATCCTGCGGTCCCGGCCGAGCGGGATCGCCATCTAGGACCGCAGGATGGGAAGACGACCACGGCCGACTCTGAAAGATCCAAGGACATGGGTAAGGGAAAGAGTAGCGGACAACCCAGTGAGAAAGTGACGCCTGAGCAGCAGCTCGTCGAAAAGGCACGCTTGACCGTGGAAGCCTTTGGGACCAATCCGGACTTGAAAGAGGCGCTCCGGGGCGACCTCAAAAATCCCAAGGGCATCTTTATCATTCCACAGTTGCTGAGGGGCGCCTTCGTGTTTGGCGGCAGGGGAGGGAGCGGTGTGCTGCTTGTCCGTGATGAGAAGAAAGGATGGTCGCAACCGGCGTTTTACACTCTCAGCTCGGTGAGTTTTGGCTTGCAAGCCGGGGCGGACGTCACACAAATGGTGTTCCTGATTAGGACGACCAGGGGCCTGGAACAGTTTTACAAGAACGATTTCAAACTGGGTATCGATGCGGCGCTGTCGGCCGGCCCGGTCGGTGGGGGCGGCGGTATCCAAGGGGTAACGGCCGATCTGCTCTCGTATGCCAGCAGCAAGGGCCTCTTCGCAGGCATGGCTTTGGACGGGGCATTAGTTACCGTCTCGAATGATTCGAACACGGCGTACTACGGGAAAGAAGTGAGACCCACGGACATTCTGGTCAAGCAGAGTGTGGAGAACAGCAAATCGGAAGACCTGCGAGCGGCTGTGGACAAGGTCATCAGGTAACTGAGGATTCGCAAGTGCGGCTTGGCTACCTGGATTGTTAGGCGACTAGTACCAACACGATAGAGGTATTAACAACAGGTGGGGAATAGAAAAGAGGCGGTGTATCCTCACGGGTGACAAGCCCAAGCAAACTCGACGACTGGAGAAGCTGCAAGCAGTGTATCTCTGGGTGGATGGGATCGATGTGAAAGCCGGATTGGAAAAGGACAACGGGCGCTATTGGTGGTACTGGCCGCTTTGAGTGATGGGCGCAAGGTGGTGCTGGTCGTCAGCCCCGGGCATCGGGAATCCACGGCCAGCTGAGCCGAGGTGTTGCGCAATCTCCGCGATCGCGGGTTACGGGCCCCTCGCCTGATCGTCATCAGCGACGGGCATCTGGGCATGTGGAGCGCCGTGGGCCACGTGTAGCCAGAAGCGAGGGAGCAACGGGACAGGAATCACCGGACTGTTCGCCAGGAGATAGGGAACGACACACCCAAGTTCGCACACCCGGTGGCCAAATTTCATAAGGTCTAAACCCTAACAAAAGAATGTCGGGAAATGGCAAGTTCTCATGGTGACTGGACTTAACGCATACCTCTTGAATCAGCAGAAAAGCCTGCGGAGGAATCTGGCTCATGACTTCATCAAGCGCCGAAAATAAAGTACACGTTTGTAAAAGCGTGGCGAACGGAAATGGCGTCAAAATCAACGTGGGTGCCTCCCATTGGTTAACAGCCTGGGTCGCCGTCGGGTTGGTTCTGTCATTGCTATCCGGATGCGTGACTTCTCCAGTCTATACAGTTCCACCGCCAAAGCCGGACCAGACATCCTGCAGCCACCCGATGAAACCGAGTGAAACCTTGATCGGGGTCGCCATATCGGGAGGGGGGAGTCGAGCCGCATTGTTCGGGGCGGCTGGTCTAGAAGCGCTGGCGAAGCTGCAAGCCGGGCCCCCTGCACATTCTCTGTTGGAAGACGTCTCGATGATTTCCAGCGTGTCTGGCGGGAGCATGGCGACGTCGTACTTTGCCGCTGTGAAACCGCGAAAGGACGTGTCGATTCTGACCGCGTCAGGCGAACTCAGCACGGAGTACCAGACGTTTTTTGCGCAG
>AR_comb_assmDRAFT_10187629_pt1 | contig 12746 bp, 8 predicted proteins | sample ArasoioldDNA_FD_10543 | JGI IMG/M metagenome (IMG submission 10543) | reverse complement strand
AAATTCGGTTAAGAATCACTTATGGACAAATTGATTTACCTCGTGCCTGCCATGGCCCTGCTTGGGTTGATTTACACTTTCATAAAATTTACTTGGGTTGCAAAACAGGATGCTGGCACAGACCACATGAAGGAAATCAGCCAGCACATTGCGGACGGCGCAATGGCATTTCTGAAAGCTGAATGGAAAATACTAGCATACTTCGCAATAATCGTCGCGTTGCTTCTTGGTTTCATGGGAAGCCGCAGTGAAACTTCGCACTGGTCAATTGCAATCGCTTTTCTCACCGGTGCATTCCTTAGTGCCCTAGCCGGTTTCATCGGTATGAAAGCAGCGACGAAAGCTAACGTTCGCACCACTAACGCAGCTCGGACCAGTTTCGCGAAGGCGTTGTCGGTTTCTTTTTCGGGTGGCACTGTAATGGGTTTGGGTGTTGCAGGTCTCGCAGTGCTTGGGCTCGGAGGCTTGTTCATTGTGCTTGTCAAAATATTTGCGCCGAATGTTGAGTCCACTTCGCTGGATGTTGCAAAAGCTATTGAAGTGTTGACTGGTTTTTCGCTTGGTGCTGAATCGATCGCTCTGTTTGCACGTGTAGGTGGCGGTATCTACACAAAGGCTGCCGATGTTGGTGCAGACCTTGTAGGCAAAGTGGAGGCAGGTATTCCGGAAGACGATCCCCGCAATCCCGCAACAATCGCCGATAATGTTGGCGATAACGTGGGAGATGTAGCAGGAATGGGCGCCGACCTTTTCGGATCTTATGTGGCAACGGTGTTGGCAACTATAGTTCTTGGCCACGAGGTCACAGGGGCGGACGGTGCCTCCCTGCACGATGGTTACATGGGGTTTTCTCCGATTCTGCTGCCGATGCTAATTGCCGGAATCGGAATTATTTTTTCTATTGTTGGAACATTTTTCGTTCGTATCAGTGAAGGCTCTCCTGTAAATACGGCTATTGTTCAAAAAGCGTTGAATATGGGTAACTGGGGAAGCATCTTGCTGACCGCTATTTCGGCGTATTTCTTAGTTATGTGGCTGTTACCGGCAGGGGATATGTATTTGATACGAGATTTTACGAATGGACAACTAAAAACGGGAGCGCATGCGTTCACCAAAAATGGCGTAATTGGCGCCATTGCGCTGGGATTGGTGGTAGGAACCCTTATGAGCCTCATTACAGAATATTACACTTCAATCGGTAAGCGTCCGGTAAACACTATTGTTCGTCAATCGGCCACCGGCCACGCAACCAATGTGATTGGTGGAATTGCTGTCGGAATGGAGTCAACCCTCCTTCCGATTCTGGTATTGGCTTGCGGAATTTATGGATCGTACCAACTGGCAGGATTATACGGAGTAGCCATTGCCGCAGCCGGCATGATGGCCACTACAGCTATGCAATTGGCGATCGATGCTTTTGGGCCTATCGCAGACAACGCAGGAGGCATTGCAGAAATGAGCGAGTTGCCGAAGGAAGTTCGTCAAAAAACAGACACATTGGATGCGGTTGGAAACACAACTGCCGCAACCGGAAAAGGATTCGCAATTGCATCCGCTGCTTTAACGGCCCTGGCATTATTTGCTGCATACGTTGGCGTCATCAACACCAACGGTTTTAAAATGGATGGCATCAACATCTATAAAGCAAATGTGCTGGCCAGTTTGTTCGTCGGCGGTATGATCCCATTCATTTTCTCATCGCTCGCCATTCAAGCTGTAGGTAAAGCGGCCATGGCAATGGTGGAGGAAGTGCGACGTCAATTTCGAACCATTCCAGGCATCATGGAAGGAACAGGCAAGCCCGAGTACGACAAATGTGTTGCTATTTCGACGGAAGCTTCGATAAAAAAAATGTTGGCACCCGGCGCTATTGCGATCATTTCTCCGTTAATCATTGGCTTTATTCTAGGCCCTGAAGCATTAGGTGGATTTTTGGCCGGTGCAACGGTAAGTGGTGTGCTCATGGGAATGTTTCAAAACAATGCAGGCGGCGCGTGGGACAATGCAAAGAAAAGTTTTGAGAAAGGGGTTGATATCAACGGGCAAATGTTCTACAAAGGATCCGAGCCTCACAAGGCATCGGTAACAGGCGACACGGTCGGCGATCCTTTTAAAGATACTTCTGGACCTTCGATGAATATTTTGATAAAATTAATGTCTATTGTATCTTTAGTCGTTGCTCCTACACTGGCACAGATTCATAGTAAAAACCAGGTGGTAGCCAATAAAACAGAAGGCGTTTCCAAAATTATTCACGTAGAAAAGAACATTCAGAATACTGCTTATTACAAGTAATTTTCAAGAGCTTAATCAGAACCATTACTTAAGTCCCGCTGTTTCCACAGAGGGGCTTAGTTTTTTAAGACCCGTGCTGCCGTCGAGTGTTGCACTACCTTATGCTTGTCTTAAATTGTGTGATGAGCCGGAGAGGATATAGTTGAAGAAAATGTTTTTTGACAAAAGTGATGAGTAACGAATAGTGAACCGTTGCCTCATCGTTACTGGTTACTGATTGCAGGTTATTGGTTAGCACCTGTTGCTGATGAAGGGTTTCCGAAATTAATCAGCGTGGACGATCCTCGTCAACGAGACAGCCAAATAGTTTCAATTTTTTTTAACGACGTAAGTCGTAATTTTAGGGACAATTGAATGATATGCGGATCTTGTTAGTGCTTATCACGTTGATATCTTCTTTACTTCTCGAAGCTCAAGCCCCAAAACAAAATTTTAATGATACCAACTATTACACAAATGTGCAAAAGAAGAAATGGTTTCTGACTTCATATAGTTATTTTGGCGTTGGTTTTAATTTTTATAATGGAGGGAGTGCTACTGTAGTCTCTGCACCTGTAGGTTTGCAACTAAACCGCCAATTGAATAATAACCTTTATGCTTTCACCGGTGTGACACTAGCACCTACTTATATAAACTTCAATTATCCTTTTCTTTCCCCGGGCATTAAGCCATCTGCCAGTAACGGTTTTAAATCCAATTACTTTGGGGTGCATCCATCAGTGAACATGGGACTGATGTACGTAAACGATGCCAGGACTTTTTCCATCTCTGGTAGTATAGGCGTCGAGAGAAGCGTCTATCCGATATTACCTTATCCACCTGCGAATATGCAGCGAAAAAGCACTTTAAATCCAACTCCGATATACAGGTAAGAAAATAAACATGCCTCCAGGTTAGAGAAAATGTCGCCCCTGCACGGCTTAAAAAAACCTTACCGCAATCTAAGGATACCATAATATCGGCCATACTGGCCTTTCTTGAGAAAAATAATGCTCTTCTCTGTCAACCCGATTTTGTGCATTAAGGACTCAGACCATTCCCCTCGTCTGACCTGCTTTGAATTCCGCCGGAAAATTTTTGCTCCAGCATATTTTCTAATTTATCAGTTCTACAGTGGACCTAGCTTTTATCGTAGTACTACGATAAAAATTTTTTTTGGGGCCGGTGTGTAATCGTCCGGCTTCAATCATCTTAAGACAAATGTTATCTATGCCTCAAAAGACTATTGTCGCAGATCCGCGCTATTTCCAGGTCATTTTCCAACTGATTTTTTTGTCGTACGGTATTGTATTCCTCGATTGGGATGCCGACTGGCTGCATTATTCAATAAGTATTGGAGGTTGTCTATTGCTGCAATATGCTGCTGATTCGATTGCTGCGAAGCGGCCCATGTACTTGCAAGAATTCAACCGTTGGGGGTTTAGTGTTTTGATAAGTGCGATGAGTCTTTGCCTGCTATTGAAAACAAATCATTGGTATACAAGTTTACTTGCCGCCTTCCTCACTGTTACTTCAAAATATATTTTCCGCTCAAAAGGGAAACATATCTTCAATCCTTCGGCGTTCGGCATTATTGCTACCATTCTTGCAACGAAGGATGCTTGGCTATCACCCGGGCAGTGGGGAAGCAACGCTGTGATATTTTTTTCCGTGATAACACTGGGAACGATCGTGGTAACAAGAGTACAAAAACTGGATGTGAGTCTTGCGTTTCTCTTGACGTTTGTTGCGCTTTTATACTGGCGGCAGGTGTATGTTCTCGGTTGGCCAATGGATTATTTTATGCATTCGGTGAGCACTGGCAGTTTGTTGCTTTTTACTTTCTTCATGATCAGTGATCCAAGAACATCACCAAATAATCCATTAGCAAGAATTATCTGGGCTGTGTTGATCGCGGTGGTTTCATTCTATCTCGCTGCATTTAAATGGAAATACAATACTCCCGTATGGGTGCTTGTCGCTGCCGCGACATGGGTGCCCTTATTCGACAAAGTATTGCAAGGCCAAATGTTTCAATGGACGTCTTCTCCCATTCATTTATTCAAACTACCAAATATTAAAAAAATAGTCATGAAGCCAATGATTAAAAAAGCTGCGGCCCTCTTCGTTCTTATAGCGATGATCAGCCATGAAGCATCTGCCTTTTGCGGATTTTATGTAAGCAAGGCAGATGGCACTTTAAAAAACAAAACCTCCCAGGTGATTATTGTACGGGATGGGAACAGGAATGTAATTACTATGTACAACGATTTCCAGGGAAACATAAAAGACTTCGCGATGGTTGTTCCCGTGCCGGTCGTTTTAGAAAAGAGTGATATTAAAGTGGTCGACCAACAAATTTTTTCAACGTTGAACGACTACAGCAAACCAAGGCTCGTAGAGTATTTTGATCAGAATCCATGTGCGCAATATTATTATAACAAAGATGTACGGGGGTTAGTGCCCGGCGTTGCCATGGAATCTGCCAAGGATAGTTATGGTCTTAAGAGAAAACAGGAAACCGTGAAGATTGAGGCCAAGTACCTTGTGGGCGAATATGACATTCTTATTCTTAGTGCAACAGAATCTTCCGGGTTGAAAAAATGGTTGGATGAAAATGGATATAAAATTCCTCCCAAGGCCGAGGAAGTGTTGGAACCCTATATCAAGAGCAATCTCAAGTTTTTTGTCGTGAAGGTTAATGAAGAAGAAAAAAAGAAATTGCCTGGAAACTTTCTTCGTCCAATTCAAATAACATTCAGGTCGCCAAAGTTCATGTTGCCCATTCGGCTCGGCATGGCTAATGCGGACGGTGACCAGGACATGATCGTTTATGCTTTCACTAAGAGAGGAAGAATCGAATGCACCAACTACAGGACTATATCCTTACCCACGGGAAAAAATATTCCACTTTTTGTCCAAAATAACTTTGGAAATTTCTATTCAAACCTTTTCCAGCATCAATGGAGTCGAGAGGGTAAGGCCGTTGCAATGCTCGAATATGCCTGGGATGTGAGTCCGCAAAACTATGTGAAGTGTGATCCCTGTGTTGCTACTGCCCCATCCGCACAAGACCTGGTACAGGCGGGTGTTTGGTGGATCGATCGCAACAGTAACGTTTACGATGATCAGCAAAACATAGACTATTACAACAAGGTTTACTTTACGCGATTGCATATACGTTACAATCGAAAAGCTTTTCCACAAGACGTAATGTTCCAGGCGACTCCAAACACAGAAAATTTCCAAGCGCGTTATGTAATCACACATCCGGCGACTGGTGATTTCACTTGTGAAGCAGGTAAGAAATATTTAGAGCAATTGAAACAACGCCGGCAGGATGAATTAGAAATGCTCAGCTATCTCACGGGGAAAGATTACAGCGACTGGGACGTGGTGATGAATAACAAGGAAGAAAAATACCTGCCTGCTGACGTCTTATATGGAAGTCTTGCATTAACCACAGTTCCCAAAAAAGGACAAGGCTTCTTCTTCGCGGGTTTGGGAGTAATTGGTTTGATCGCTGCAATGGGTCTTAGATTCAAGGGTAAAAAGATCTAGCTACGGAAGGCTTTTCCTCTTCTTGTTAATTAATCGTAGCATTGAAGGTAGAACGATCAAAAGTAATGGTAGCGCAATGATGAAACCGCCGATCACAGCGATAGCTAGGGGCTGGTGCAATTGGGCGCCGGTCCCAATACCAAGAGCCAATGGCATTAATGCAATGATCGCTCCCAGCGCTGTCATTAGTTTTGGACGAAGCCGGGTTGAAATAGAATAGATGATAGAGTCGTCGACATTTGCAGTTTCTCTAAACGACTCCCGGAATTGCAAATAGGTGAAAATTGCATTCTCGCCAATGATGCCTACGATCATGATCAAACCGGTGTAGCTCCCAACATTCAGCGGCGTATTCGTGAAATAAAGAGCAAGAAAACTTCCTGTGATACCCAGCACAGCAATTATGAGGATAAGAAGGGCGACAAAAAAATCTTTGAACAAAAAAAGTATTACGCCGAATACCAAAAGGCTTGCCGTGATCAAGATGATAAGTAGCTCATGAAAGGATTGCTGTTGCTCGGCATACGCGCCTCCATATTCTACATGATAACCCTGCGGCAATGAGATTTGTGAACTGACCTTTTGTTGAATTTCCTTCATCACGCTTCCCAGGTCACGATTTTCTAGTCGACCGGTAATAACACCCATCGATTGCAGATTCTCTCTTTGAATTTCGGCATCGCCCTTATTCACCTGAACGTTTGCCAGGCTGGTGATGGGTATTAAGTGGCCCGATGGTGAAAAAACTTCAAGTTGTTTGATTCCTTCTACACTTTGACGAATGTTATTTGGATAGACGATGCGAATGTTTGACAACTGCTCCTTCTCCAAAATATTTCCTGCCTCCACGCCCTGCAGTGCCAACTGGGTCTGCGTTTGTAGCGATTGAGGAGTTAACCCGTATTGGGCAAGCATGGTATTATTCGGCAAGATGCTCACTGATGGTCCCGAAATAACTATCCCGTTGAACACGTCCGCTGCGCCCTCCACTTTTTCGACTACTTCACCAACCTGCTCGGAGAGTTGGTGCAGCTTGTCAATATCGTTGCCAAAGATTTTAATTTCGACAGGCTGCACAGACGCCATCAAGTCTCCAAGCATGTCACCAATAACCTGACCGAAGTCAATGCGCAATGCTGGCTGTGTTGATTCTATTTGTTTCCGTATGTCAGCAATTACATCGTCAGTTGATCGGTCGCGATGTTTTTTTAATTGGATCAGGTAATCGCCACTGTTAGGTTCAGTGATAAAGAACCCCATTTCGGTCCCTGTTCTTCTTGAGTATGCCTGCACTTCCGGAACTTTCGTAATTATCTTTTCTACCTGCCTCAACATTCTGTCCGTTTCATCCAGCGACGTACCCGGTGGCGATTTGTAATCCAGAACAATGCTGCCCTCGTCCATTTCCGGTAAAAAGCCAGTCTCCAGTTGAGGAAGAATGAACCATATGGCAACCGCGAGTAGCGCGACAATTATAAAGCTGATGTATGGCCTGTAAATAAAAAAAGAAACCCATCTCTGTTTTTTTACTTCGACCGGTTTTGTGGATTCTTTTTTCTCTTCTTTTGCTCGCTTGGTCAATAACAAATACACGACCGGTAAAAAAATCCATGTTACAAAAAAAGAACACACCAGAATCATGATCATTGTATTGGTCATTACTTTAAAATAAGCCCCCGCTACCCCACTCATCATTTCAAATGGAATAAAAATTACGATGGTACTCATAGATGATCCGATCATCGCCGGCAATAAGTAATGAATTGCTTTCTGCACTATTGTAGTTGATGCCTCGCCAGGATGCTCTTCATGCGTTCGATGGATCTGCTCCACGACAACAATAGCGTCGTCGATAATCAGGCCAATTGCTGCTGCGATAGCACCCAGGGTCATTATATTCAGTGTGTAGCCCACGGTGTAAATCGCGATCAGCGTCAAGCAAATCGTAATAGGAATGGTTATCAAAATAGTAGCGCTGGCTTTCAAAGACCGCAGAAAAATGATGGCGACAAAAATGGCCAGCGCTAATCCAATCCACAAACTGTCTGTGACACTCTTGACCGAATCATTTACAAAATCTGCTTGAACGTAATAAGGGCTGATTGTCACTCCGGGAGGAAGGATTTTCTTCAGATCCTCCATCTTTTTTTGCATTGCATTAGAAACCGTAATCAGGTTTGTGTTGGGTTGCTTGATGATAGAAATAAGCAAACCCTCTCTACCATTCGCGTTGATGCGCGTGTACTCCACCCCTTCCTTAATTTTGACCTCAGCAATGTCCTTGAGCTGCACAATCCTTTTTCCATTGTTTGAAATAACAAGACTCTGCAGTTCGTCCAGGGAATGTACCGTTGCATCAGTAACAGTCAGATACAGCAGACGATAATCAGAGAGGTAGCCGTTGGATTGAATAAAATTCGTTTGAGTTAATGCATTGGAAAGAATGTCTGGGGTAACTCCCAATTGACTCATTTTTTGTGGATTCAACATGAGCCAATATTCCTTTTGTTTCCCACCGATAATTCGCACTTCAGCCACACCCTGGACCTGGGACAAAAAAGGCTTCACCGTATACAAAGCGATCTGCTTCATATCAATCGGCGTAAGACTTGTGTTATTGCTTTCAAGCGTGTAACCAATTACGGCCAGGATAGAAGGATTCATTCTCTCAACTGTGATCTGCACGCCTGGCGGAAGGTCATTTCTTATTTCAGCAATTCTCGATTCGACGCGCTGCTGACTCAGGTCGATGTTGGCTTTCCAATCCATGAACGCAGAGATCTCACAACTGCCGCGGCTGGTTGTGCTTCTAATATCAACAAGGTCCGGGACTCGCTTGATCGCACTCTCCAGGGGCTTTGTCACCGTCACCATCATTTTATTCACCGGCTGTAACCCTGCATCCGCAATAATTTTTATTTTGGGAAACGTGATCTCGGGAAACAAAGAGGTTTGCAGCCGGCTGTAGATATAGGCGCCACTCATGATGATGAGCACGATGATAACCGTCAGCGGGTTTTTGTATGTAATGAAGAAATTGCGCAATTATTGTTTATTAATTATTCATTGATTATTGAATTCGAAAAGCTCGGGTTCGGAGAAAGGCATGCTGTTAGGACGAGGCATGTTGTTGAGACAAGGCATGCTTTGAGACAAGGCATGCTGTTGAGACAAGGCATGCCTTGTCTCTTCTACTCGCCTTTTACCACGCGCACCCTCGCTGTGTCCGGCAGCCCATAATTTCCCGTCAATAAAATTTTGTCACCCGACGTAAATTGTGGTCGAACAATTTCGACTCTACCATCCGCCTCTATGCCTTTGACTACCGGAACTTTTACTGCTCTCACCGAGTCTATCATCTTCATTACCCAAAAATTTGTTTGCGATTCATCACTGAGGACGGCTTGCTTTGGCAATGAAATCACGTTTGCTTTTTGTGATTTCAGTATCCGCACTTTTGCGATAAGGTTTTCCGGCAGACTGATCGTCGGCGTCACTTTAACTAAAACGCGTTGAGTTTGTGAGGTAGAATCAAGAGTCGGCATAAACGAAGCGACTATCCCTTTTAAATGTGTGCTGTCAGGCAAGATTACCTCTACTTCTTTTTTTTGTGTAACATATCTGTTGAGCTCATATGGCACATTTAGTACAAACCCAAAGCTGTTTGAGTTACTGATCTCCGCAAGCTGTTCGCCATCTTGTACATAGTCGCCAATTTGATGGGGCAGCAGTGTAATATACCCTGCCTCTGGCGCCGTAATTCGAACGATGCCTGAAAAATGAAAGGAAGAATCCAATTTATTAATGGTGTTGCCAAGACTCTGCGCCTCTTTTGTTTTCAAAATGAACAACGTTTGTCCTGCCGTAACGTGGTACCCGATTTTCGTGTTGACAGATTTCACATAACCATTGACATTTGACTTGACAACATTATCCTGCAAGAATGAGGCTGTAGCATTCAATTCCGCATATTCAGTCAGTGGTTGATTGCTTATTGATGTAACCGTGACGGGAGTCTGTATTTGCTCGGGGGAAACTTCTTCTTCGCTCTCCGTCCTCGTGTGATGACAGCCAACTAGAAGACCGCTTAGGATTATAAAAAAGAAAAACATAAAATTGGTTCTCATAAAAATCTTATTAACGGTTCCAGTAATTGAGCTGGTTGACGATTTTCAAACGGCTGATAAAATTTTGTCTATATGCGTTCTGGGCATTCAGGTATCCTGTTATCGCTATGACCAGGTCAGTAACTTTTACGTCACTTGTCTCTAATAATTTGTCGTAAGCGATTATTAGCGTTTTGGTGTAATTGAGTTGCTGATTTATTTGTTCAAACAACTTGTCCGTGGCATGCAACTGAATGAGCAGCTGCGAAACCTGCTGCCGATATTGGTTTACAAAAAAAGCACGGTTAGTTAGCCTTGTGCTCTCCTCAATATCCAGCTTTTGATATTTCAACCTTTTTTGATGCCCGTCGTAAATAAGTTTCTTGATATTGACGCCGAAACTGAATCCGACATTTTTATACGGCGTATTCTGCAGCGATGTATTAAAGCCGCCATCTGTAAACGCACTGACTTTGGGACGGTAGTCATAATTGATAAGCTTGCGTTCATTTTCGATCCGCAGGCTGTCGGTCACATATCGCCGGTAAAATGCGGTACTGTAAAAATCATGAACAAGGCTATCTTCAAGCCTTGGCTCTTCTACACGTGTAATGGTTGTGTCGACAATTCCCGCCAGGTAGTTTAAGGTGAGATAATCGGCGTTGTACTGAATCTGAGCTTGCAGGTAAGTTAACTCCTGTGTTTTGACGGTGATATCGAAAGCCAGGAAATCGGTTTGCTTAATTACGTTTGACTGTGCCAGTTTCTTTAAAACGTCAGATTCCTTTTTGAGCAGGCTATATAATTCCTGGCTGTTATCCATGGTGAGCTGGTCTCCATAGGCAGTGATGTATTGTTCTGTGATTGCTTTTACCAGGTCTTTTATTGAAAGAAAAATTGTGTCACGTAGTGATTGATTCTGCAATGCAATTCGTCTGTATTGTGCCCCAAGATTCTCTTTTGACAGAAAGGTCTTAGTCGCCTGTATCATAGCAGACACTTGCGCAATATTGGTAATAATTTCGTCATATCCCCACCCTTTAATCACAGGCGCATACATTTCGTTACTCACAAAATTCACCTGCGTTCTTGTCGTTGCCTTTAGGATTTGGCTATCGATCTGGTTGGAGAGAATTTGATTTTGTAAGCTTCTAATAGAAGCGCTGTTTTGTTTTGCCAGCTCTATGTATTCATTGAGTGTCCGACCTTGTCCATAACAAATGACCGAGGTGAATAAAATGGAAAGGGTAAAAACATGTCTCATCGCCTGTCTGAACATAATTGAAAGCCGAAAGGGTCTGCGGCCTTTCATCGATTTAATCCTTTTCTTCTTCTATAAATTTACCGTTCGCATCAAAGATCACATCTTTATCATCTACTTCAGCCTCGTAATTAACCGCGCCATTTGCCTTCGTGATTGTAGAGGCTTCCTTGATCTCCTTGCCCTGATAATGCTGTTTGATATAATCCAGAACCGTCGCGGGGAGATCAGTCACCGGAATATCGGTTTCAGTCTCAACAATTGTTCCACTCTCGTTAATGACAACCGACATGTCCTTGCCGTCCTTTTTGAAACTGACTTCGTAGTTATTATCCTCTTTGTCCCAGGTCCCCTTTATGCCGGAATAGTTTTTTTCGAAGGTTTGTTTTGCAGCGACTGGCACTTGCGATTCCTTGAACTTCCCGGAACAGCCTGACAAAAGAAAAATCGTGGCGGCCAGTACAATGAAAAAGGCTTTTGTCATAAAATAGTCTTATGGTTGGAATGCAAAGTTCAAGACCAAATCTGGGGGAATTCTGAAGAATGTTGCGCTTTGGGCTTATCCCCGGAGCTTCGCCATGACGCGAACGTCGAGTCAAAAAGGTTGGTAGCTAATTTATGCGCGTTTGACCTTCAACTTGCATTAGTTTTGAGTTCAAAAATCGCAATCATGAAAGTGCTGGTGGTCGAAGATGAAAAGGAATTGTCAGACAGCATCTGTACTTATCTCGCCAACGAACAATTTATTTGTGAAAGAGCGCCCGATTTTTCTTCAGCCATCGAAAAGATTTCAGAACATGATTATGCCTGTGTGATACTTGACGTGAATCTGCCGGATGGAAGCGGTCTTGAAATCCTTAGCGATTTAAAAAAACAAAACAAAATGGATGGGGTACTCATCGTCTCAGCGCGAAATTCCTTAGACGATAAAGTTTTCGCATTGAAAGCCGGGGCCGATGATTACCTGACGAAACCGTTTCACTTACCCGAGCTATCCGCCCGCGTGGCTGCCATTATCCGGCGTAAATCCTTCGAGGGCAAAAACCAGCTAAAGTTGAATGAGCTGCTGCTCGATCTTTCAGAAAAGACAGTTCATGTACATGATCAACTCGTTGAGTTCACCCGGAAAGAATATGAGTTGTTACTTTATTTCATTGGCAATAAAAACAGGGTGATCTCCAAGCATGCCATAGCTGAGCACCTTTGGGGCGATAACATGGATATGGCAGACAACTATGATTTCATCTACACCCACATCAAAAACCTTAGAAAGAAATTGATGCAAGCCGGTTCATCAGATTACATAAAATCCATCTACGGCATGGGATATAAATTCAGTGTGTGAAACTGTTTACAAAATATAATCGCATTAATCTCCTGGCCACAATTGTTATCTTCTTACTCGCAAGCATTACTTTTTACATTGCTATACGATATATATTGATTGACCAGGTGGACCAGGACCTTAGCATCGAACAACATGAAATCGAAACGTATGTAAAAGAGCACAACGTTCTACCAGAACCGATCCCGGTTAAAGACCA
>AR_comb_assmDRAFT_10210696_pt1 | contig 12747 bp, 10 predicted proteins | sample ArasoioldDNA_FD_10543 | JGI IMG/M metagenome (IMG submission 10543) | reverse complement strand
TTAGAGGCCTGAAACCATTGCGGCATAACAGTGTCCCGCCTTAAGTGGGTACCCGTGCCCCAGAAGGAGTTTGTCGCCAGCCCGGCAAGGTTGGCGGTGCGGTAGACCAGTTGTTGCTGGAAGGCCCGCTTGCCCACCTCGATGTAGACCCGCATGGCTCCCTCCCCTCTTGCCCTGTTCGCCGTGCCGCCAAACTGCCTCTCGAGCAGGCAAAGGGCGAGAGTGTAACATGCTCCTGTATGGCTGGCAAGAACTGTACCAGGTTCTGCACACCGCCCACAGGACCTCGCGCAGCATCTTAGACTACCAGTCAGAAGTTGCTTGGCGAGCATGGGCAGGAGCGAGCGGTGCGCAAGGGCAAACTCGGTGTATGCATAGCCTTCATCGTGGTTATATTTGGCCAGACTCACGCGCTTACCGATACAGTCTACCCACGCGCCTGCCTATGCTTCGTACTCCCATTTCTGAGGTCCTCACAAGACTTGCGACTGGCGTGGGGATCACTCGGCAAACACCGCCGCGTCAGCCCTCAGCATGGCCTTCTTCGCGAATCCGCCGCAGGTACGGAAGTTCCAGCAATAGTGTATCATCTTCCAGTAGTCTCTCGACTATCCTGACCATCTCCTCTTCCGGCAACAGCGCCACGAGGGCTGTCAGCAAGTGGCCGCGTTGCTCCATATCTGCCACCCGATGCATCCGGGTCACGACGGCAGCTAGGATTTCTTCCGGGGGAAGCCATCTGCATTTGGCCCACGAGCGCGAGTGCATCAAGGCGTCGCAACGCCCTACGCCGCGAGCCCCGCAGCGCCGCTCGCGCTCCGTTGCCAAACATAGTCATAGACGCGACTGGCGAGGGCCTCAGTCTCCTGGTCGGTGAAGGGTGGACGGGGTAGGCTTTGCCAGAGGTTATCCAAAATAAACACTTTGACCTCCGCCTGTGTGCTGGTGTTCTTGGTCCAGTCATACATAGGCGACAGGAGTGCACGCAGCGACGCGAGGAGCGACTGGCTGGCTTGCTTGAGCCTGTCGCGATCTGCCATGCTAATGTTGTCCTTGAAGAGCATCTGAAAGAGGGCGTACTCGTCCTCGCTCAGCCCCTCTTCTGCTGCCCGCCGCTGCTCAGCATCGAGGCTGTGTGCCAGCTCAACTAACCTGACAAAGGTCTCCTCCACCGTTACCCGATCTTTTTCGCGGTTGTAATCCGCGATAATCTCCTGATACCTCTTGTAGTAGTCCATATGCATGGGATTGCGGGCGAGCATCTGTTGGAGCTTCTGCTCCACGACATCCCGGATGTCCTGGAGGGCTGCGTGCTTGCGCTGTACTCGGTGCGCAAACTCATCGCGCAGCCTGGTGAAGTCAATCTGGCTCAAGTCCACGGTGAGTCCCTCGGCGTGATCTTCGCCGAGATCCTGGGCGCGTATGGCCTCGTTGACGATTTTATGCAGTTCCTTGAGCACCTCAGTGACATCGGCCGTATCGCGCTTCTCCTCCAGCTTCTTGTAGATGGCTTCGATGTTATCGTGTCGGTAGGCATAGGCAAAGGCACTCGGCTCCATCAGCAGGGCTTTGAATCGTATGAATACCTGCCGTGCCATGATTTCGAAGCGCCGTTTGGCCTCGTCCGATGTGTAGAGCGCGTCCACGGCGTCGCGCAGGGCCTGGATGCGATCAAAGCCCTTGGCCGCGACCAGCCGCACCGGATCAAAGCCCAGCCCCTTGAGATGGTTCTCCGCCGTCTCGATGGCCTGTACCAGCGCCTTCACGAGTTCCTCGATAGGAGCGACGATGTCGCCGTCATCACCACCGTCGCCGTCGTCGCCAAGAGCGTATTGCGCCAGCGCTTCGCGCAGGCTCTTGAGGATGCCGTTGTAGTCCACGATCACACCGCAGTCCTTGCCGGGATAGACGCGGTTGGCACGGGCGATGGCCTGCATGAGTGTGTGCGCCTTCATTGGCTTGTCGATATAGAGGGTGGAGAGGCACTCGACGTCAAAGCCGGTGAGCCACATGGCGCAGACAATGGCAATGCGGAACGGGTGCTGCGGGTCCTTGAACGCATCCTCCACACCTACCCGCTTGCCGTCCGGTGTCTGGAAGCCCTGCTTCATCATCACGCGGTGCGGGATAATATCGAAGCCCCATTTCTGGAAGTCGCGCACCTCGTTCTGGGCTTCGCTGATAATGATCTCGATGAGGGTGCTCTCCATCCACTGCACCTGGCCACGGAGCTTATCCAGCGATGTGAGCAGACGCTCCCGTGCATCTGGATCGGAGGCCGTCGCCAGTGCCGCCTCCTGTTGCAGAATCAGGGCCTTTACTTGCGCCAGTTTTAATTTCCAGCGTGGCTCAATGCGCTGGAACATGCGGGCGCACGTGATCTTATCAATACAGACCAGCATCGACTTGCCCGTCTCCCAGCGTGTCGAGCAGTGCTCGACGAAGTCGTCTGCCAGCTTGTCCAGCCGGTCACCAGCGGTGATCACCTCGTAGTCCTTGCCAAGCAGTTTCTCCAGGAGGACGACCTGGTCCGGATCAAGAGAGGCCTGTTCGATCTTCTCAGCGATGCGGTCGTTGAGGTCAAGCCGGGCGATACCCAGCTTCTCACCCCGGTTTTCATACACCAGCTTCACCGTGGACTGGTCTTCCTCGGAGCGTTTGAAGTCGTAGCGCGACACGTAGCCACCAAAGATGCGCCGGGTGAGGTGGTCGTGCTTGAAGAGCGGCGTGCCGGTGAAACCAATGAACGACGCGTTGGGGAGCGCCAGGCGCATATTACGGGCAAACCTCCCTGCCTGCGTGCGGTGCGCTTCGTCCGACATCACAATAATGTCGTCGCGCTCACTGTAGGGCTCTTTTACCTCCTGGTTAAACTTGTGTATCAGGCTGAACACGAAGCGGTGGTTCTGCTGGAGTATCTCCCGCAGGGCTGCGCCCGAGCTAGCCCGCGGTGTCTGCTCATCAGCGACGCCACAGCCGATAAAGGTACGCCAGATCTGGTCGTCTAAGTCCTCACGGTCCGTCATGATGACGAACGTGAAATTCCCCGGCACCGCGCGTCGGACTTTCTCCGCAAAGAACGCCATTGAGTAGGACTTGCCACTCCCCTGGGTGTGCCAGAACACGCCGAGCCGGCCGAGGTCCGGATGGGCTCGCTGCACCAGGGGCAGAAGGTCGTGCGTGTCGCTTTTGGCAAGGAATTGTCTGGTCTCTTCCACAGGGCTGACACCAGCCTCCGCCGCTAGCGGGACTTCGGATGGCTGGATTGTGTAGGAAACAAGCCGCTGTTCCGGTGGAAACTGCCGTTTCAACTCCTCCTGCCGCTGTACCGACGTCACAGCGTTGTTCACCCCCAACACTTGATGATTACGGGCCACAATCTTGCGCGTCCCGCCCGGCTTGCTGTCGTCGAAGAGAATAAAGTTTTCAACGAGGTCGAGGAGATGGTCGTGGGCCAGCATACCGTTGAGCAGTACCTTGGCGTCAACATCGCCTCTGTGTGTCTCGTCACTGCGCTTCCACTCGCTAAAATGCTCCCACTTGCTGGTGATGGAGCCGTAGCGTGCGCGGTCGCCGTTGCTGACCACCAGGAAGGCGTTATGGTGGAAGGCGTGGGCAATGCTGAACTCGTGCAGATAGTCAGTCAGGTTGTCGTCGAAGCCAGCGCGGATGTTCCTGTAGACCGCCTTCAGCTCGATAAAGACCAGCGGCAGGCCATTAACGAAGCACACGAGGTCGGCGCGCCGGTTGTAATGTGGCACACGTACGCCCTGGATCTGCAGTTCGCGTACCGCCAGAAAGCGGTTGTTGGTGGCAGTGCGGAAATCGACTACCTGCGCCCGAGCATGGCGCGCTTCGCCTCTGGTGTCACGCCACTCTACCGGCACGCCCTCTCGGATGTAGCCGTAGTACTCGCGGTTGTGCTGCACCAGCGACCGGGAAAAATCCACGCGGGTGAGCTTCTCGACGGCCTGCTCACGGGCCGACTCAGGCAGGCTAGGGTTGAACCGAGCCAGCGCTGCCCGTAGGTCGCGCACCAGTACCACCTCACGCTCGCTGTCGCGGCCAAGTGAGCCATGCGGCCCGAAGGTCTCGTGGTGCCAGGCGTAGACGCTGTCCCAGCCGAGCGCATCGTGCAGATACTCGGCAAAGGTCTGCTGGACCAGGCGGTCCTCGCTGTTGATGTCGGTGATCATTGTCGCGCCGTTCCACTCCGTTAGATACCTTCCAGGGACTTGTCGAAGTCCTCCGTCATGTTCACGAGACCCTTTGCACTGCCGAATTTGGGATACGGAACACCCTGTCCCCGTAGCGGATGTCCGCCGATACAGTGGAGCGCGCGCGAGCCAACACGCACGCACCAGATTTCGGCGTCCGGGTGTTGAGCGAGGAGGCTCTCCGACGCAGTGAGGGCGTTGTCATCAATGACATACGCACCACTGCCAGTGTCGATGGCCACAACTTTCCCATGGTGAGTCGGCTCGACCTGTACACGGATGTCGCGCTCGTATAAGGCATCGCCGCGCCGAGCAGTCTCCTCAGCGGAATAGCGGGGTTGCCGGGTGGGCATAGGGTTTCTCCTGCTCCTGATGGCCACGCATGGTCTCTAAGGAACAGCACTGAGCTCCCACGTCGCCGACCCTCCCGTGCTGGGATTAGTCGGAGGTGTTCGACTACACGAGATCACGGAAGACGCTGACGCCATCTGTCTGGATTGCGAGAGGTGTGCAATACGCCGTAGACGGTCACCGTGCCTGCCAGATACTCGTAGAAGACCGCATACGGAAAGCGACGCACCAACCCTCGGCGATAGTTCTCATGGACGATTGTATACATCTCGGGCATGCGGCAGATTGCTGCCATACACCCATCAACACAGCTCAAAAACTCTTCTCCTAAGCCCACCCGCCGCGCCTCGTACCATGCGTAAGCCTCTGCGAGATCCTGCTCGACTTCCGGCGCAATGATCAACTCAGCGGCCATAGCGACTACGAATCGTGCGTTTGACGGCTTCCCACGTGAGTCCTGATGCCGGGTTTTGCATCAGATTGGCCTTTCTCCGGGCCAGTTCTTCTTTTTGCCAGTCATGGACCGGTACGGCCTCGGGAGTGGACGCGAGGTCATCCCACAAGTCTTCCACGAGCTGGAGCTTCTCAGAGGGGCTCAGGTCAAAGATTGAGATCATAATTTGATCCACTTGAAACACTCCCGCAATTTAGATGTCACTGAGGACGATAGTATAATGGCTGATCCGCTTGTAATGCTAGCCGTCCTAAGGGATTGTTGATAGCCTTCGATCATACAGCAATCTCCCCGCTCATTAGACGCGGCAGCAGTAGGTCGCGGGCAGCGCGAAGTTTCTGGTTTTGCTGTGATAGAGTGCGAAGTTGCTCGTCAATGGGGCGTGACACTTCCTCAAAGGATTTTGCGAGCCGCGTGGGTGGATTCAGGATTTCCTGCGCTTCAAACTCCTTCTTTGTGACCGAAGCAAATATGGCCCCCACTCCAATGAGGTCTTCCTTGAAGAAGTGCGCACGTAGCTGCTGGAAGAGCAAAGACTGGTAGCCACTCTTGTTGCACAAAGCAGCCAAGCCGCGGCCAATCACGATCTTGTCTAGTGTGATGTTGAGTCTACCAACAGGGGCACGCACGCTGCATAGGATGTCCCCGGCTTCGGCGACTCTGTTCTGCACAGTGCAGAAAATGCGATGGCTGACAAATCGATCACCGAAATCGGTAACCCCTTGATGAAAGGGTAGTCCTTCACCCACGTTATTGTAATACTGTGATTCGGGGCTTTGGCCCATTGTGATATCCGCTAATTGTCCGAGTGTCTTCCGTTCCCACCCCTCTGGCACGCCATGAGTGATGCGGGTGTGTTCGTGACCGGGGAAGCGGAGGCGGACGAACCATTCCCGGTAAAGCTGCCGTGCTGTCTCCTCCAACAACGCCATCCGACGCTGGTTGTTCTCGATCAGGTCGTCGTAGGCAGAGAGGATGTCAGCAATCCGGTTCTGCACGTTTGGTGGCGGAATTAACACTGGAAGGCTGTGAATATGGTTTCGATTCAGTGTCGGATTGGAGTTGCCAACATCAAATCGTCTGAAGTTGATGGTGTGGAGATAGTAATAGACGAATCGGGAATTGTTCCCCCTCAGATCTTTGCTCCATAGCGTTGTGTCGTGCGGCCAGTAGTCATCTTCCGAAAAATGAACTGAGCCCAGCGTGCCTTTGCGACCAATTACAACCCCTGGTCCGTTTACCTTGAACTCATCGTGGTAACTCGTGATTCCGGAGGACGAGATAACAGGATAAGGGCCAGGGTTTTGCTCTGCCTGCGTAATATCGAAGCCTCGCTGAAAGAAAACGAGATCCTGAAGTTGGCCTTTCTTCCAGTCTCTCATAGACGAACTTGTGCTCATACCCCTAACTCCTCAAAATTCGCCTGAATCTTCGCCGCCAGCTCCACCGCCTCTTTATTCAGGTCAGCCAGCTCGGTGTGGATATCACGCAGCGTCGCCTCAAAGTCAAAGTCCTCGTCCTCCTCTGGTGGCGCCACGCCCACATAGCGACTAGGCGTAAGGCTCCCGTCGGCAGCCTCGATCTCCTGCCTGTCCACCAGCCTCACCAGCCCTGACACTGCCTCTAGCTCAGCCTTGGGGAAGCGCTCCTGCAGCCACACCACCTGCCGATGGAAGTAGGTCACGTGCTTGAGCTGCTCCACGGCGGCCTTGCGCTCCTCGTCGAGCTGCCTCACCAGTCGGCCTACAGCCCTCCGGTCGTAGACATCCGTCACAGACTCCGTAACGGCCAGTTCGCTGCCCAGGTCGGCCACACGAGCGGTGAGTTTGTAGAGCAGGTCCACCGGCTTGATGAGCCCTCGGATCGCTTCGGCGATGGGGTCGAACTTTCTGCGGGCGGCGTGCAAGGCCTGGTTGGTCTCCCACAGCCCGGGAGCCTCTCCCGGCGGAAGAGTGGTGGCTGCTGTGTGTTGCAGGCGGAAGCTATCAAGCTCCGCGAGCAGCCGAGCGCGGTCGGTCTCGTAGGGCTTCTCGGCGTCAGCCAGTTCAGCGGTGGCCTCCATGAGAGCCTTTTTCTTGTCGGCGTCGAGGGTGCCATCCTGGTCCACACCCTTGACCAGGCCCGCGAAGCGGCTGCGCAGGCCGTCAAGCGTCTGCTCGAAGGCCGCGAGCTTTGCCGGGATGGCTGTGCTCTCAATGCAGACGGCACCGAGGTAGTCCCGCACCAGCGCTAGGAAGCGGTGCTGTTGGCCCCGGTAGAGCCAGACGATGGCCGAGAGGTTTTGCATTTGTTCTGGGGAGAAGTCGTAGATCGTGCGCGTGACCTTGCGATAGACCTGACGCGCGTCAAGCATCGGCACCTTGTCTCTGCGCTCGGCGGGCTTGGCGCGGTCGAAGAACCACAGCTCGCAGGGAACGGTGCGCGTGTAGAAGAAATTGGAGCGGATGGAGATGATCACGTCCACGTCACCAGTCTCGACGATCTTCTTACGCACCTCCTTCTCGCTGTGCCCGGCGCTAGAGGCCTGCGATGACATGACAAAGCCGGCACGGCCCTTCTCGTTCAGGTAGCTCCAGAAGTAGGAGATCCACAGGTAGTTGCCGTTGCTGACTTTCTTGTCCTTGTTCACCCCCGGCAGAGCAAAGGGCAGGCGCGGGTCGGACTTGATGCGCTCGGCGTCTACCAGATCAACGTTGAAGGGCGGATTAGCCATCACGAAGTCGCACTTGCCGACGAGGGTGTACTCATCCTGATAGTAGGTGATAGCCTCAGCGATCTTGCCCTCCAGGCCATGCACGGCGAGGTTCATCTTGGCGATGCGGATGGTATCGCGGTTCTTCTCGTGGCCGTAAAAGACGACCCTCCTGGCCGTGTCGCCGCCCTCGTGTTCGATGAAGTGGCTGGATTGGACGAACATGCCGCCCGAGCCGCAGGCAGGATCGAAGACAGTACCATGGTCGGGCTCGATAACGTTGACAATGGTCTGGACCAGCGAGGAGGGCGTGAAGAACTCACCGTTGTCGTGTGCTTTCTGGATGGAAAACTTGGCGAGGAAGTATTCATAGATACGGCCGAAGACGTCCCCGGTCGCTTGCTTAATCTGCGCGCTGTTGAAGAGGCGCATGAGGTCTTCGAGCACTTTGGGCTCGAAGATGCCGTAGTCCTTGGGCAGCACGCCGTCCAGTGGTTTGAACTCGGCCTCGATAGCAGTCATCGCTTCGGTGACCAGCCTGGGCAGGTCGCTGCCACTGGTGGCGGCCTGCTGCATAATCCAGTCGTAGCGTGCCGCTACTGGCAGCCACAGGGCGCGGCGGCGCAGGTAGTCGGCGGGTAGCAGATGGCGCCTGGGCATCCGGCCGGCGGCCTGATCCGCCTCGATCTGGCGTGTTGCCGCCTCGAAGCGGTTGGCCGCATGGCGCAGGAAGATCACGCCCAGCACCGGCATAAAATAATCGCTGGACGTCAGCTTGGAGTTGGCACGGAGGTTGTCCGCTGCCTCCCAGAGGTCAGCTTCGAGTTTTTCGATGTCTTTGAAGGTATCGGTCATGCGATGGCAGCTTTCTCGTACTCATGAACTTAAATTTTAGCGAAGAGGAAATGGACACATTATTGTGCCACAGTCCTGATAGAAAGGCACTCACAGAACAGCCGGGGCTCTCATCCCTGGTTAGCAGCAGAGCCGATTGCACGTATAAGTGGCGCAGATCCATACCCAGGCGCCTTGGGACCCCCGTCAGACCACAGACTTGTACGGGTAGGAAGGTCAAAAAGCATTTTGGCGCGAAGTGGACCATGCCGGCGTAGAGAGACTTACCCCCTACAAGAGTCGCCGTTAAGCAAGACACAACCCTTTATACCTGAGGTACGGTCAGGCCCAATTGTGGCAAGAGGCTGAATGTATCAGCTATACGTTTTTGGTCTTGAAAAACCCCTTGTGATTCAGTTGATGCTGCGCCTGCGCCACTGGCAGGACCTCACGCTGTTTCGGCCCTCTCGCACGACACTACCTGGTAAGCACGAATTGGAGTTGCGGCTCTGCCGAAAAAAGTGCGGCCTCAGCCTCGCCAGCGTGCCGGACGATGAAGAGGTAGACTGGATACAGATCGGGCCGCGGCCTCCTGCCTTCAGCGAGATCGATGCCGTACTGCGCGAGCATGTCGGGTGTGATGGCGAAGGAAACCTCGACGGACTCACCGGGTGCGAGGTCGACCTGCTTATATGCCAGCAGTTCGAGCCGGCGTGGCACCGCTTCTGCAACAGTGTCGTGCCCGTAGAGTTGGACCGTCTCCTTGCCGGCAACCGTGCCGATATTCTCAACGCAGGCGCTCGCTATCAGCGGCGTGCCTCCTGCGATGCTGAGCGAAGCGCCGCTGAGCATGCGGTGCGTAAGGGCGAAGTCGGTATACGAATACCCTTCCCCGTGGTGATATTCGGCCAGGCTCCCACGCTCGCCGAGTTCCTGGAAGTACGCGCCCCAGCCCTTGCTGTTATACTCGAACGTTTGTGGATTGCAGGGGAGCGATGGCCGGCCAATGCGCGGCTGCCGATGCGAGAAGCCGGAGGTGACTGCTTCGTGGCAGGGGAGCGCGTGAGCAAGGCGCCCCGAGAAATTCTTCTGGCCTGAGAGCACGTTCGCCAGCGCCGTGCCGGCATGCGTGCCAAGCTGGGGCACCCAGAGAATTGCGTCGGCACACTGCTGCATCACATCCGGGATCTTCAGTGGCCGGCCGGCGGTGATGGAGACGATAATGTTCACTCCTGTCGTCTCCCGCAGTCGCTGCACCAACGCGACCTGCGCGTCCGGCACCTTTGGCATGAGCCGCGCCTTCGACTCGCCGCTCCAGTCCCAGCACTCGCCGAGGGCTACAAAAATGTGCGTGGCGTGTGCTGCTCTTGCAAGCGCCTCCGAAAACGTCTCGTCGAGCCGCTCGAAATCGGCACCCTTCACATAGGCGACGTTGTCGCTGCCCCACGTAGCTTTGAGGCCGTCATAGAACGTAACAACCCGGTCGAGGTATTCCGGAAGCGCAGCGTTGCCGCACCACTCGCCGAGCACGTCCCGCTTGCTGGCCGCGAGCGGGCCAGTCACGAGCAGGCGCGCCGATGGCGGGATCGGCAGCACGTCCGGGTTTGGAACACGCGGCTGGAGCAGTACGATGCTCTCCTCGGCCAACTCGGTCATGACTGGATCATGCTCGGCCAGCGCCGCAGCCTCGTGCGGACGACCGTACTTGAAGGGATGCTCAAACAGCCCGAGATCCGCCTTGAGCTGAAGTATCTCGGCGGCGCGCACCCGCAGGTCATGGAGCGCCAGACTCCCGCTGTCCACAAGTTCCGGCAAGTACGTGCGATAAGCATCACCGTTGAGGTCGATGTGGATCCCGGCGTCACGGAACGCGCGGAGTGCTGCTTCGCGGGGGGTGCCGGCGATGCCGAACTCGCAGAGCTCATTGATACCAGTGTAGTCGGAAATGAAGATGAGGTTTTTCACCCCAAGCGATCTTGCCAGATCGTGGAGATATCGGCTGGCATGCGCTGGCACGCCGTCAACTGTTGTGAAGCAGTACATTACCGCCGCGGCGTCCGCTGTGAAGCCCTCCTGGAATGCAGGTAGGCAGTCTTCGAGAAGCAACCGGCGACTCGCGCCACTATCAGTATAGTCAGGACCGTGCGTGTACTGATAGCCGAGCCAATGCTTGAGCGTCGCGGCAACCGCATCGGGGGGCCCCAGGGCAGAGCCCTGATAACCACGGACCATGGCCGCTACCATATCGCCCATGAGCAGTGGGCTCTCGACCGCGGCCCCTTCCTGGTTACGCCCTTGCTTGGTGTCCAGAGCGTGGTCGGCAACCGGGGAGAAGGTGAGGCCCGCGCCCGCAATCGCCATCTGGCGCGCCGCGCGGCGTGCCGCGCGCTCCACGAGCGCGGGATTCCACGAGCACGGCGCGCCAATGCCGGCAGGGCCAACCGTGGTAACGCCCCGCTGGAAGTCGCCAGCGAGCAGGAGCGGTATCTGTCCGTTCTTGACCGCAAGCTCCTGCAGGCGGAGGAAACCGTGCGGCAAATCGGCAATGCTCATCACCATGCCAACACCGCCCTCGGCGACAAGCTCTTCGAGCGACCGCCCGGCCATCCTCTGCGCCATGAACGGCCCGAATGCTGTGAGCTGGCCGACGAGTTGCTGAATACTCAGGCGTCCGACACGCAGCCACACGTCGGGGCTGATGTGCTCTGGACGCCGTTCTTGCGCCGCCATCGTCATGGGGACACTCCTTTATGGCGCGCTTGAGGCTGGACTGAAGGTCTTGACAAAGTCCCGCCATATCGCCACGCATTGCGCCGGTGCAGAGTGCTGTACATAGCCACTCGCTCCAGGCACTTGCACCAGGGTTCCGTGCGGCAACAGTTCTACCATGCGCTGTGCGCGGTCGGGCGTATTCATGGAGCTGAGCTCGCCCACCATGACCAGCGCGGGCGTGGTGATCTGGGGCAGGATAGGTGTTAAATCAACAGTCGCCAGATACGCCAGAGTTTCCAGCACAACCCGCTGTGACGTCTGGCTCATTTGTTGCACATACCACTCGTGATGCCTAGGGTCAGATTTGCCGGGTTCTAAGCGCCGATCGGCTGTCTGTCTGACCCAGGCTTCGACACCCTTTGCTTTGACCAGGTTATAGTATTCTAGATAGGTGCTGACACCGCGAAATTTATACGGCGATGTACACGTCGTGACCGTATGGAGTCGCTGCGGGAACTGGTAGGCGAACTGCAGCGCAATGGTGCCACCGATGGTTTCGCCCACCACATGGGCTTTCTCGATCTCGAGATAATCCATGAGGTTCGCCACATCCGTCGCAAAGCCCTCCAGAGACCAGGGATAACCGGCTTCCGGGATGGAAGACTTGCCGAACCCGCGAGCATCCAGGCGGATCACCCGGAACTCCCCCGCTAAGAGCGGCACCCAGGCGTACCAGAGTTGGGAATTCTTGGCATTGCCGTGATGTAAGATGACGGTCTCCGATGGCGCCCACGGATCCGTGAAATTGTCATCCTCATAGTAGAGATGCAGATTGCCAGGGAGGTGCGCTGTGGGCATGGGAGGTGCTCCTTATCTAGACGTTAGCATGGAAGGGACTATAAACCCTGCGCCTGGAGAGCACAAGGCATAGGGAGGGATGTTGTGGAAGCCCAGAGCCGTAGCCTACCCCTGTCTGCCTGGCTAACGTATGGGAATACGGATGACCACACCACCCATGACGTCACCCAGCTTGAAGTCTTTGCGCATGGCATGCGTTGGGTGTTCCACCCATACCTGGCCTACGGCTGTGTCGCGATGGCAGTCCAGTTCTTGGCCGAGGTTTTTCTCCCCTGGCTGGACCCCAGGACCACACATCACCTATGATGTCACTCGTGCGGGAACGCGGGAGTGACAGCGGGACGCTGCCAAGCCCCACAGACGAAGCTGCCCAGTGCTGCAGAAGGCCAGCGAGCGAGAGGGTGAGAGGGTGAATATCGGTGCGTGGAGTTTTGTTGGCCTAGCGGCTGGCTCACTGGTCACAGTCGTACTGGGTGTACCATGGACTACATACATTGCACGCCGACATACGCCGCCGGCAACCTGGTCCACGCCGCTGTTCCGCGAAACTGATGTCGTCATGACTCTCGGCTGGACCGGCTTTGCACCAAAAGTCCGGTTAGAGAAATGACTCGTTGGTCAATGAGACC
>AR_comb_assmDRAFT_10075909_pt1 | contig 12748 bp, 12 predicted proteins | sample ArasoioldDNA_FD_10543 | JGI IMG/M metagenome (IMG submission 10543) | reverse complement strand
TTTCTTCAGTTGCTCCTCAGCGTGACCGCTGGGTCGACTTTCGACGCCTGCCGGGCAGGGACGATGCTGGCAATGATCGCGATGGCAACGAGAGCCAGCACGATCGCGCCGTACAACTCCGGCTGGGCGCTGACATTGAAGAAGATGTTCCGGAGCAGGCCGCGTACGAGCCAGGCCGGCACCAGTCCGATGAGCACGCCCGCGCCCGCGAGCCAGCAGGCGCGCCGCACCGTCTGGCCGATGACGGTGATCTGCGAGGCGCCGAGCGCCATCCGCACCCCGATCTCGTGCCGGCGTTGCGCGACGTGATAGGCCATCAGGCTGTACAGCCCCACCGCCGCGAGCACTACCGCCAGGACGCCGAGCACGCCCATGATTGACGCAATCATCCGCAGCCCCACCGTCCGCTCGCGCACCATCGTCGTCATCGTCGTCACGTGGACGGGCGGCTGGGAAGGATCCACCGACTTCAGGACCTGTCGCAGTTCTCCAGAGAGGAGCGCCGGATCGCCGGCGGCGCGCACGACGAGATTGACGATGTACGTCGGACGCTGACTCATCGGTACGAAGAGCATCGGGCTGTTCCGTCGCGAGTACCAGTCGTCGATGATGTTGCCGCACACGCCCACGACGGTCATCCAACGCTGATCCTCGGCCCCGCCAATCTTCAACCGCCGGCCGATCGGGTTCTCGCGCGGCCAGATTCGCGATGCAAGCGCCTGACTCACGATCGCGACGGGCATCGCATCAGCGTTGTCGGCCGACGTAAAACTCCGTCCCGCACTCACTGGAATCCGCATCGTCTCGAAATACCGCGGTGACACCGTGCGATACGGCGCCGTCGGGCGCCGGTCGGGTCCCTCGTCCGCGCGGCCGTCGATGATGAGCTCGCGGCTGGCGTTCGAATCTCCGGAGGGCACGAATGACGCCGTGGCTGCGGCTTCGACACCGGACAAGCGGGAGGCACCGTCAATCAGACGCTCGGCAAACAATCGGCGTGATACAGCATCGGGATAGGTGCTCTCCACGAGGACCGTGCGCATCGTGACGAGGCCGTTGGGGTCGTAGCCCTGCGGCCCCAGGGCAAAGTCACGCGCCGCGGAGGCGGCGAGTCCGCTGGCGACGAGCAGCGGCAGCGCCACCGCCATCTGCAGCACCACCATGCCGCTTCGGACCACACGGCCGGATCGGCCGCCGGCGACGCTGCGTCCACCTTCGCGCAGCGCGGCGACGACGTCGGATTTCGCGGCCTGAAGGGCGGGGAAGATCGTCAACAACATCGAGACGATCATGGCGGTCGCGGAGATGACGAGCACAAGCCGGCCGCCGATGCCGAGGTCGTTCCATCCAGGCACGAAGGGCAGGATGCGCGCCGGCATGGCGCTCTTCAACAGATTGAGCGCGGCCCACGCGAAGGCGAGCGACACCGGGATGGCGATCGCGGCGAGCACCATGCTTTCCACGAGCAACTGTCGAAGCAGGCGGACACGGCCCGCGCCGATGGCGAGGCGCAACGCCATTTCGCGGCGGCGATCCCATCCGCGCGCCAGCAGGAGATTGACGACGTTCGCGCCGCCGATCACGAGGACGATCAGCGCGCCGATCTGGACTATGCCGAGAATCTGGTCGATTCCCGGATCGATCATCCCGAATGTGAACGACTGCACTAGAGGGCGGTAGCGCCTGTTCTCGACGGGATGCTCGCGCCGAATGCGATCGCCGATGACCGTCAGATCCGCCTGCGCGTCGTGGATGCTCCGTTCGGGCGAGAGACGCCCGAGCACCGTGAAATACCGGTCCCTCCGTTCCTGAACCAGTTCCGGAGAGGCATCGATGGGCCCCCACAGCGCGGCTGAGAGCGGAAAATCGAAGCCCTCCTGCGCTACGCCGACAACGTCGTAGGAATTTCCGTCGAGTTTGATGGTCTGCCCGACGATGTCGGTCCGCGCGCCAAAGCGCCGCTTCCAGAGACCGTAGCCCAGGACCACGACTCGATGCGGTCCGCCCGCCGTGTCACGTTCGTTCAAAAGCCGTCCCAGCGCGGGCGTGACGTTGAGAGCCTGGAAGAAATCGCCGGAGACCTGGAAGCCCTGCACGCGTTCGGGCTCGTCACCGCCTGACATGTTGATCTGCCACCACGTGTACGCCGAGAGGTGGTCGATCGTCCGCGTCTGGCTCTTCCAGTCGAAGAAGTTCGCGGGCGATACCGTCTCCTTCGCGTCATGCGGAGATGAGTTCTCCTCGCTCCACTCGGAGACAACCACGAGACGATCGATGTCCGGGAGACGGAATGGTCGAAGCACGAGCGCGTCGAGCTGCGAGAATGCCGCCGCATTCACGCCGAGGCCGATCGCCAGCGTCAGGACGATCGCCGCAGTAATTAGCGGATAGCGTGTCAAGGCACGGCAGGCGACGCGAACTTCGTTGAGCAGGGTCGTCATGGGACGATCTCCAAGGGAAAGCAGGACACGGATTGCCGTCGCGGCCTCGATCGCCGCCCGGTAACCGGCGCCGAGCACCAGAAGCAGCGCTTGACCCCAATACCAGAGACCTGCGCGGGCCGTGCCGCGGCGCTCGGCGATGACCGAATGTTCTTCCGCGAGATCGCCGGTCGCCATCTCGCCCCAGCTCAGCCGGCGGGCGGCCCAATGGACGATTCGCGACGCCAGCCGCGGCGGAGCCATCACCGTTTCTCCAGCAGCGCTTCGAGTCCCTGCGAGAGCTGCGTGATCGCCTGACGCGCGTCACGCAGCGCGTCGAGGCCGGCCGGCGTGACGCTGAAGTACCGGCGCGCGCGGCCGCCGCGGATCGCGAGCGGCTGACCGAGCCTGGACGTCACGAGCTGTTTCGCTTCGAGGCGCTCGAGCGAGGTGTAGAGCGCGCCGCGCGCCAGCCGGCGGCGGCTGCGTTCCATCAGCACCCCTCGAATCGGGACGGTATAGGCCTCATCGCCGCACTGAAGGATGGCGAGCAGGACGAGTTGTTCGAGCTCGCCGATGTAGGGGGCTGGCGTGGCCATGGTGAAGGACTGCATTGTAGTCTATATCGCCTTGAATCCAGACTTGACCGGTCGGAGTTGCGTGAAATATGCTGGGCGCTTCGAAAACGAGACTCGTCTCATTTAACGTCGGCTTATTGCAACCGGTCTCATTCAATATCCATGGCGCTCCAGTCGTTCGTGATCACCCTCCGGGAAGGCCTCGAAGCCTTTCTGATCGTCGCGATCAGCCTCGCGTATCTGAAAAAGACCGGCCGCCGGGAGCTCGTCTCCGCGGTCAAGCTGGGCATTGCGATCGCCGTCGTGCTGAGCGTCGCCGCCGGGGTGCTGCTGCAACAGGCGCGGAACCAGGCGCTCTGGGAAGGAGTGCTCGCGATCGTGGCCGCGGTGTCGGTCACGACGCTGATCATTCACATGTGGCGCACCGGCCGCCGCATCAAGGCGAAGATCGAAGGCGCGCTCGAATCATCCGCGCAGCGCGCGGGCCGCGCGGCCTTTCTCGGGGTGCTGGGGTTCACGATTCTCATGATCACGCGCGAAGGGATGGAAACCGCGCTGCTCATGAACACGCTGTTGTTCCAGATGTCGAACGGCGGGCTCTTGTTGGGAGCGGTGGCGGGCACTGCCGCGGCGGCATTCGTTGCCTGGCTCTGGTCGCGCTACGGGCACCGCGTCAACCTCGCACGATTCTTCCAGGTGACGGCGGTCTTTCTGTTCGTCTTCGTCGTGCAACTGCTCATCTACGGCTTTCACGAGCTGACCGAAGCGAACATCGGCATTCCGAATTCCGAAGCGCTCCACTGGGCGACGGAACCGTACGGTCCCGACGGCATCTACGGCCAGTACCTGACGTATCTGCTCGTGCTGCTGCCGATCGGCTGGCTCGCCTTCTCGACGCTCTTCCTGCGCCGGCCTAACCGCACGTCGGGCGGCGGTTCCGGTACTTCCAGCGGCAGCTCGAGTACTTCAGCGATAGCGCCAGTACTTCAGCGATAGCGCCAGTACTTCAGCGTCAGTTTCAGTACTTGCCCGTCTTGAGCGACTCGAGGTGCTGCCCGAGCTGAATGCGAAGCTCGCGATCCAGGTGTGTGAACTCGAATCCGAATCCCGCCTTGGGCTCCGCATGCACGACCTTGCCTTTGATCGACATCGGGCCGTGCTTTCCGAAGTACATCGTCATCGTCGACATGTCGGTTGAGGAGGGAGCCGAAAGCGACTTGACGAAACAGCCTCCCAGGCTCACGTTCAGCACGCGGCAGAACGAGCCGGTCGAGGCGTTGCGCCATTGACCGTCAATCGGGACGGTCACGCGGGGATATTTTCGACGTTCCTGCCCCATGAGGGCCTCCTATCCTGAGCGGGAGCGACCGTGGCTGGCCGCCCGCGCGGCGCGACCAGATGTACGCACGAATCGGCAGCCCGTGGAGATGCTCCTTCTCTTTGAGGGACTGAAGCACGATCCCGAGCTGAAACAAGTGCGGTCCGGTCAGACGCGGAAAGTGCACCGCAAATCCGCCGCATGGGTTCGCGTAGATCACTTCTCCCTTGAAGACCATTGGCCCTTCATCGGGAAAGTAGATCGTCAGCTTACCGTTTTCGCCGGCTGGGGGAGATGTCGTGGCTTGAAGAAAACATCCGCCAAGACTGAGATCGGCGAGCCGGTAGAAGCCACCTCTCGAAGCGCCTTGCCACAATCCGTCCAACGCGACTCTGACTCGTGGATGGCTGCGGCGTTCGATGACTTCAGTCACGGCCTGCTCGATGACTGCAGAGGTCGCAATTCACATGCCGGTTGGTGCCAGGTGCAGTTCTACCTGGCGGCTACAAAAGACCGGCGAGCGGCAGTCTTTCGACTGCTTGCCGCGCGTTTTCCTTTTGCAGACGAGAATCAACAGTCCTGAACTTACAACTTCGAATGACGAAGTTCAAGCCGCAGAAGCCGGCTGTTTTCGTCGAATGTCGAAATTCGACGTGTTGAAAGTCCGGCGGATTGGAGTTCGACGTTCCGGCCGCGTCGCGCGGCGAGGGCTACGCGACCAGTGCGGCTCTCAGCTCGCCCAGATGTCGTTCGAGTTCCACGCGCACGTCCTGCGACATGTCGCGGAACTGCACGCCGAAACCGCGGCCGCGCTCGGCATGGACGACGCGTCCTGCCACGGTCAGGCTGGTTTTTCCTCCGAGGATGAACCGAATAACTCCCATCCCCTCGATCGACGGGGCAGACGTCCGGACGAAGCATCCTCCGAGGCTGATGTTCTCGACGTGACACGTTGCGCCGCCTGAGGCGCCCAGCCAGCGGCCGTCGACGGTCGCCGAAACGCGCGGGTGTTTCCTGCGTTCGATCATGATTGCCCCCTCTCACACGAAACTGTCGGTCGCAGGCAAACAAGGCTTTATGCGATCTTTACGCCATGCCACACGTTTCCCTGTCCATCGACTGGCTGGACGAGCTCAGCTTCCGCAACTCCGCAGGGAGCCCTCAAATCGAGATGGCGAGCTCGGTGCCGGGAATCACGTCGCCGCCCCAGGCCCTTGCCTATGCCGTGATGGCCTGCACGGCGATGGACGTGGTCCATATCCTGAAGAAGGGGCGACAGGACCTGCGGGCGCTCAAAGTGAAGTTCGAGGGCGAGCGCGCGGAGACGCACCCGCGCCGGTTCGTGTCGATGCACCTGCATTTCGAGGTGACCGGAAGTGTCGAGGAGCACGCGGTCGAGCGCGCCATTGAGCTGTCCAAAACCACCTATTGTTCGGTCTGGAACAGTCTCCGGACGGACATTGCGCTGACGACCACGTTCAAAGTCGGCGCGTGAGGCGCACCTACATCGATTGGCTGCGCGGCCTGGCGGTCGTGTTCATGATCGAATGGCACGCCGTCGATTCCTGGACCGCGCTCGACGCGCGCGGTACGGAAGGCTTTCGTCTCGCGTCGCTCATCGGGGGCTGGGCGGCCCCGCTGTTCCTCTTTCTGGCGGGCGTCGCCGTGCCGCTCGCGGGCCTGGCCAAACAGCGAAAAACTGGTCTGAATCGCCGATCGGCGGCGGCGTCCCTCGAGTGGCGCGGATGGCAGGTCTTCGCGCTCGCGCACCTGTTTCGCTTTCAGTCGTTCGTCTTCGATTTGACCGCGTCCTGGTCGTCGATCTTCAAGCCCGACATCTTGAACATTCTTGGCCTCGGTCTCGCGGCGACTGCCTTCAGCTGGGGCCGTGCGACGAGCCCGCGCCGTCGGGTCTTGTATCTCCTCGTTCCCGCCGCTGCGATCGTGCTCCTCACGCCCGGCGCTCGCGTCTGGTCGTGGCCGGCGCTCCTGTACCCGCGGCTCGAGGCCTACATCCGTCCCGTCGGAAATCTTGGCGTCTTCACACTTTTTCCCTGGATGGCATTCGTCTTCGCCGGCGCGTACGTCGGCGAGCTCATCGCCGCCGATCGTCCTCCGTCGCGGGAAGCCGCCTTCCACCGCAATCTCGCGGCCGCCGGCATCGCAATCGCGGTGTCCGGATGGTTGGGGATGCACCTGTCCGCGCCGTTCTGGCCGTCAGAGTTCTGGACGACCTCGCTGTCGTTCTTTCTCATCCGGCTGGGCGTGATGACGCTGGCGCTCTCGGTGGCATGGTTGTGGATGCAGCGTCCTTCACACAACCGCTGGAGCCCGCTCATCGTCTTCGGGCGCACGTCGCTGTTCGTCTATTGGGTTCACGTGGCGATCGCGTATGGCGCCTTCAGCGCACCGCTGCACCATGCCTTGGCGCTGCCGTGGTCGCTCACGGCCTTCGCAATGCTGATGATCCTGATGCTGGGATTGGCGGTGATGTGGGAGGGAAGGCGAATGCCGGGCGGTCAAAGACCTCGGGTTTCGTGAGCCGCATCTCGACTGTGAGCAACACATCGACTACGAAACCCGAGGTCTTTGAGGTCATCTCACTTCGGCATCAGCACGCTGGTGATGACGTGGATGACGCCGTTCGACTGGAGGACGTCGTAGGTCGAAATCTCCGACGTCATTCCTTTCTCGTCTTTCAGAACGAGGTTCCTGGGACCGTTGGCGAGCACCCACAACGTGCCGCCGCTCACGGTCATGAGTTCCGCGGTGCCGTGGCCGTCGCGGACTTTCTTCATCAGCGCCTCGGCGTCGAGCTTGCCGGCGACGACGTGGTACGTCAGCACCTTGGCGAGCGTGGAACGGCTTTCAGGTTTCAACAGCATCTCAACCGTGCCGGCGGGAAGTTTGGCGAACGCGGCATTGGTCGGAGCGAAGACCGTGAAGGGCCCCGCGCCCTGCAGCGTGTCGACGAGGCCTGCGGCTTTGACGGCCGCGACGAGCGTCGTGTGGTCCTTCGAGTTCATCGCATTGGCGATGATGTTCTTCGTCGGGAACATCGACTCGCCGCCAACCATCACGGTCTGGTCCTGGGCCGCGAGCATCACGACGGCCGACAGCACCGGTGACAACAGAAAGAAGGATCTGAGTTTCATCGAATGTCTCCTGCTGCGCGTCCTGGCAGCAGTGAGTTCTACGCTCGGGCGTCCCTCCCTGGATTGGCCGGCGCAGCCGGCTGGTAAATGAGGCGCAAACATCCCCCCGGCCCGGCGGGCCGTAGTACTGTTTTGACGGCTTGACTGTGCCGGACTTTTCGCCGCGAAAGGACGCCGACGCCGATCGCCAGATCCTGACGGCGGTCGCCGGCGGATCGGCGGACGCCTTGGAACGCCTTTACGATCGGTACGCGTCGACGGCCTACGGGCTCGCGAGGCGAATCCTCGCTCAGCCGGATCTGGCAGAGGAGGTCGTGCAGGACGTCTTCGCGCAGGTCTGGCGCGAAGCGAGCCGCTACGACGTCGCGCGCGCCAGCGTCGCCGGGTGGATTGTGCTGCTCACGCGGACCCGCGCGATCGATCGGCTGCGCGCCAGACGAGCGCGTCCCGATCAGGATCGCGGCGTCGAGCCGGCCGGCGTGCCGCCGCTCACGACGCCGGACCGGAGTCCCGAGCAGGTCGCGATCTCGTCCGAGGACGCGCGATCCGTCCGCGCGGCGCTCGAGCAGTTGCCCGAGGAGCAGCGCTCGCTCGTCGATCTTGCGTACTACGAAGGGCTCACGCATTCCGAAATTGCCGCGCGCACGGGCGTGCCGCTCGGCACCATCAAGACGCGCCTGCGAACGGCGATGACGACGCTCAGGGGGGCTCTTGGCACACGAGCAGTTTGAAGACGCCGTCGCGTCCTACGCGATAGACGCGCTCGATCCCGCCGATCGGCAGGCATTCGAGACGCATCTCTCGACGTGTGCCCAGTGCCAGGCCGAGTTGGCCGAGATGCGTCGGGTGGTCGCGGGCATCGGGATGGCGACGGAGCCGGTCGCGCCGCCCGCGATGCTGAAGGCACGAACGATCACGTACGCGACGGGACAGAGCGGCCACGATCGCGGATCAGAGCGTGCGCCGGCGCGCGCCGTACCGTTCCCGCAGCCGAAAGCGGCGCCGCGGCCATCCTTCGTACCATGGCTCGTGGCGGCTGCCTCCGTCGTGATCGCGCTGGCCAGCGGACTCTACGCGTGGTCACTGCGATCGAGAGTCACGGCGCTCGAAGAGATCGCCACCGCCGCGTCGGCGCAGGCCGACAGGCTGCGCAAAGAGCTCATGTCCTTGCGGACTGATTCGAGGGCGCTCTATCAGACCGTGAGCATCATCACGGCGCCCGATGCCCGCCAGGTCGTGTTGAAAGGACAAGCGACAGCCGCCGGCGCGTCCGGGCGTGCGGTCTGGAGCCCGACACGAGGAATCGTCTTCAACGCCGAACAACTGCCGTCGATTACGCCCGACCGTGTGTATCAGATCTGGGTCATTGCCGGCGGCAAGCCGGTTGGTGTGACCGCCTTCCGCCCTGCGCCCAACGGATCCGCATCGCTCACGGCTCTCCTGCCGGCCGGCGTGACGACGGTCACTGCGGTCGCAGTCACGAACGAGCCCGGGCCAAACGGATCAGCGACACCGACGATGCCGATTCTGATGATTGGGACACAGTGAATCTGAGATCTGGAGATCTGGAGATCTGGGGTTTCCTCAGATCTTCAGATCCCAAGGTCCTCAGCTTCCCGTCACTTTGTCGCCGCCGGAACGAACTGCCAGTTCAGGATCGAGTTGAAGATCATGTTGAACTCGCCGTGGTTCTGCCAGCGGTAGATCGGGTTGTTCGAGAACATGATCACGCGACCCTTTCCGTTGTGCGCGTTCGGCACGTCCACCGCGAACGCGCGCTGACGGATGGCGTCGCCGCCCACCATCAGCCCGCTCAGGACGGCCGAATCCCCGCCGACGAAGCGGGCCAGGATGTTGCCCTGATCGGCCGTGCCGACGCGGAAGAACGTCTGCTGCGTCGCGTACTTGATCGGAATGATCTTGTCGGCGTACCCGTAGAAGACGGGGCTGTCGGTGCGGACGATCTCCGCCTGCACGAGCGGCTTCTGCGCGTTGACGCCCTGCACGCCCTCGGTGTCGATCGTCCGCGCGAACCCGAAGTCGATCGGGAACCGTACGGCGCTGTCGGCCGCGATGATCGTCCCGCCGGCTTCCAGGAATTTGGCGAACGCATCGACGCCTTCCTGGCCGAACCCGCCACTCGTATCCGGCGACTCGCCGTACATGCCGAGGAACTTGAACTTGTCAGTCTTCACATACGCACTCGGCCGTGATGCGGGGGACGCGAGGACGGCCGCACGATTGACGTTCTGCGCCGCCATCAGAATCACGTCGTAGTCGCCCTTGAGATTCCCTTTCTTCACCCGTTCCTTGTAGATGAGATCGAACGGGATGCCGAACTGGTCGAAGGCGTGACGGTACCAGCCAAGCTCCTGCGTGCCGTTCCACTGAGAGTAGATGGCGACGCGCGGTGCAGGACCGTCGTGTGCCGCCACTGAGGGCGCCGACGCGAACGTCGCCGCCGTGAGGCCGAGCTGCTCGACGGCGGCGCGAACCGCCGCGAGATCGGCGGGCGCCGTCACGATGAACGACCCGGCGGGGAAGTCGGTCCCCTCGACGGTGAAATTCTTCTCCGCGATCTTCATGGCCACGTTTCGCAGCTTGTAGCGCAGCGTGATCATGTTGTTCGATCCGTAATGCGCGATCGCGATGCCGCCGGTGGCGCTCCCTGCGACCTTGCCTTTGAGCTCCGGCACTTTGATGAGCGGCGCCGCCACGTCGAGAATCGCCTTGTCCCGAATCTCCTTGACCTCGACGTTGAAGGCATACCCCATCGTCCAGCCGCTGTCGTCATACGTGCGGAGCGCGGGATCGGGATAGTCCTGCTTTTCGAGCAGGTTCTTCGCGAGACGCCAGTACGGCTGTCCCCCCTTGATCACGTACGAACCAGGCGCAAATGTCTCGTCCCCGACCTTGACGGACGCCGTCGTCTGTCCGACTTCAATCCCCTGGACGCGCAGGATGCGCACGAGCTCCGACGGTTTCGTCATGTCGCGCTGCACGGGAATCACGTAGCCGAACGGCGCAGTCGTCTTGCCTTGCTCGAGCGAATTGCGCGTCTTCGTATAGAAGTTCTCCAGCACCAGGTTCGGAAACATCGCCGTCAGCTGGAGACCGGACAGCACGCCGGTCTGCATGTAGTTCGTGTTGTTGCGCCGCGTGAAGTTGTTCGCGGCGCCCGGCGGGATCGGAATCCCGCGGTACCACTCGCGGTCCTGTCCGCCGCCGCGACCCGTCGGCACGGCACCACGGCCGGCACCCGGGAATCCGCCCGCGGGCGGAGCGCCGCCCGCGCGGCCTGCGCCCGCTCCGCCTGCGCCACCTCCACGTGCGGCTTCTCCAGCCTGTGCGGCCTCAGCAGCAGCGCCCTCACCACGCCCAGCTTCTCCAGCCTGTGCGCCGGCTCTGCCGCCGGCGGGCGTCGCGACGCCAGCCTGATTCGCGGCGCCGCCTGCTCCGCCTCGTCCGCCACGTCCAGCGCCGCCGCGGCCGCCTCCGCCACCCCCGGCAGCGGCACCAGGTGCGGCTGCCGGTGCTGTGGCAGCTGCAGGCGGGCCACCATCGCGGCCGGACTGCGTTTCGTACATCCGCATCATCCCGTTGTGGTTGTACGCGACCGATCCGAGATATCCCGGGGACCAGCCGTCCATGAACGCGTGCGTGTACACCCCCGGCATGCCCCACTTCGTCATCTGGGCCAGCTCCCAGTTCGAGAAGAACGGCAGCTCGGCGAAGAGAATCGGATCGAGATTGGGATTCTGCGGCGGTCCGCCGCTGTACGTGTACATCAGCGGCTGGGCCTCGTGCAGGTCGTGCATGATCGGCGGATGCGCGGTGAAGTACCAATCGGCGAGCGCGCGCATCTGCATCTGCGAGAGGTTAATGTCGCGGTTGTTGTCGTGATAGACGTACTTGCCCCAGTACGGCAGGCTGCACGCTGAAGCGCCGCCCGCTCCGCCGCGTCCTCCGGCGGGAGGCGTCGCCGGCGCCGCGCCTTCGCGACCGCCAGCCGGCGCCGGGTTCGAATCCTGGTTGCAGTAGAACAGATCGATGTTCCGATCGCGGCCGTCGGCGTCCGCCACCGGCGTCACCGACACGATCACATTGTCGCGAATCATCGAGATGAACGGCGACGTCTCCGTGGCGAGCCGGTAGACGAGCTCCATCATCATCTCCGGCGGTCCGAACTCGCCGCTGTGCAGCCCGCCGATGAAGTGATAGTGCGGACGGGTGGTCGCGATGAGCTGCTTGATCGCCGCGTCCGGAATCCCTCGCGGATCGGCCAGCTTCGCCAGGTTGTCGCGGTTCTGCTGCAGGTTCTTGATGTTCTCGTCGGACGACACCCAGACCACGACCAGTTCGCGGTTCTCGTCGGACTTGCCGATCGTCTCGATCTTCACGCGCGGTGTCGCGGCCGCGAGCGCCCGGTAGTACTTCAGGATGTCGGCGTAGTAGGTCAGCGTCCGCGGCGCCCCGATGTAGTACCCGAGCACATCCTTCGGGCTCGGAATCCCCGGGACCTTGGGCAGGTGATCGACGAGCGGGCTGCCAAAGCGCGGATCGCCGGTCCACTCCTTGTAAGCCTTCGCGAAATCTTCGTCCTGCGTCTGCTTCGGGTCACGCGTTTCCGTGACCCACTGCTGTGCGGGTAATCCGGTGGACGTGACGAGGAGCGCGCCGAGCGCGAGCGCGGTCGTGCGGAGACGCCTGAAGATGGTGCCTGAGCCGTTCATGACAAATAACTCCTTAACGGTTTGTTACTTAGCGAAGGCAGCCCGCCGGACCGGCGAGGGACATGACGGCCGGATTTGCGCGGGAAGGCTTGAGATTGTGCACGCGTGGCACATAGAATCGCGTCAACACTTCTTTTTTTGCCCGGGGCGTTCCCTCGAGGCGCGAAAGGTCCCGCCAACCCATGATCAGCGTCGCCGCGCTTCGAATGCAGCAGTTTGGCGTGCAATTCTATCAGGCTTCCCTCACGGCGAAAGACATCGACAAGCTGGTCCGGTTCGAGGTCCTGAGCTACGGCGAAAGCGGTCAGCAGCCCGGCGTGCGCGGCGCGGCCCGGCAGTCCAAAGTCCACTGGGATTTGCTGGAGCGTCGCATTGCGGCAAGCGACAAGGCGTACCAGCGGCAAATCATCCGCAAGAAGATCGACGAGCTCGTGGCTTACTACGAGCAGTGCCGCCAGGCGCGGGATCTGCCCTCGATTGCGGGCGCGGTGATCATCTCCTGCGACGAGCCGCTCAAGTTCGAGCCCTCGTCGGGCGATCCCTC
>AR_comb_assmDRAFT_10057551_pt1 | contig 12749 bp, 9 predicted proteins | sample ArasoioldDNA_FD_10543 | JGI IMG/M metagenome (IMG submission 10543) | reverse complement strand
GCGCGAGCTGTGGCGCCTCCTCGTATCGGGTGGTGATCTCATGAATAGCGACACCCCGATGAGATATTTTCCAAAGGAGGTATACGCGACCAACCTTTGGTTCAATCACCGGCTAGCGTACCAGGGAGCGCGGCTCGTTTTTCGGGGGAAGGCGTTCCACTGCAACCGTCCAGCACCTATTTCGCCTGTGCGTATTAGGTTCCGGACAAACGGCTTCCGTTGGGCGAGTTGATGGGGTACCTACGAGCAACAACGGTGGCGACGGGCGCGAGTCCGGTTCCTCAGCCCATTCGCGTGGCTTACATTATTCCAGGCCTTCACTATGGAGGCATGGAGCGGATTCTGCACGATTTGACGAAGGCGCTACTGCCCCGAGGATTAGAAGTGCACATCGTGGTCGTGGCAGGCTTCGGCAGATTTGCCGAAGGATTAGGAGAAATGGCCGACCTCTACCAAGTACCCGCGATGTCTAAGCTCTCGTTCATCTACCCCGGCCAACTCATTAGAGTGCTTAAAAGAATCGCCCCGGATATTGTTCATTCTCACTCCGGAGTGTGGTTCAAGGCCAGTCGCGCGGCGCGGATGGCCGGTGTGCCCGTAGTGATACATACAGAGCACGGGCGCCGTGTGCCTGATCGGGTGACTGATCGTATGATCGACAGCCTGGCGAGTCGGTCCACCGATCTGGTCATCGCCGTTTCGGAGGCCCTCGCAGAGGTACTACGACGGCGGGTCCTGCAAGACCCGGGGCGGCTGCGCGTAGTGACAAACGGGGTCGATCTCGACCGACTCCGTCCGCCATCGGACGTCTCAGCACTCCGCCAGGAGCTTGACATCCCGTCCGGAATACTGGTGCTCGGAAGTATCGGACGTCTCGAACCGGTCAAGAACTATCAATTGGCACTGAGAGCCTTTGCCCGAATCGGAGAGCTCGACGGTAGCCCGCCGCCTGTTCTTGTCCTAGTGGGTGATGGGAGCGAGCGCGGCATGCTCGAGGAACTGGCTAAGACCCTGGGTATTGCTGGCCGAGTGAGGTTCCTCGGATGGCGAGATAAGGTTGAGCATTTGTATGGTGCCTTCGACCTTTTTACCCTCTCCTCCCGTAGTGAAGGTACCTCGATCAGTCTCCTGGAAGCGATGAGCACCGGGTTGTGCCCGGTGGTGACCGATGTCGGTGGTAATCGCGGAGTACTCGGGCCTAGGCTTGCTTCATTGCTGGTCCCCTCCGACGATGACGCAGCTCTCGCGGCATCATGGCGGCGCCATCTACTCGATGCGGAACTTCGCCGGGATATGGGTCGTCGGGCCCGAGCGCGAGTCCAGAGCGAGTTCTCGCTCGACCGGATGGTCGAGAATCACATTGAGATTTATTGCCAACTCGCGACGGCGGCGGGTCTCAGGAACAAAAAGTCATGGGTATGCCGGACGGTAAAGCAATTAACCTAAAACGTACACCACCTGCTTTGAACTGCGATGTGGCGCTGGGATGAAGGGACAGAAAGAGTGTTGCGGGAGACGCTGGCATGATCGCTTCGGTAAGCCAGGACATGGTCGCGGGATTTGAAACAGTGGTGATCGAGAATCCCCGGCTCCGTGCGGTGCTGATTCCACGGCTCGGAGGGCGGGTGTGGGAACTGCTGGACCGCTCGCGTGACCGCCAGTGGATATGGCATCGCGAGGATACACCACTGGCGGACTCGCCTCCCGGTTCGGTCTACGACGACGTCTGGGCGGGGGGCTGGGAAGAACTGTTCCCCAATGATGCCCCAGGATTCTTTGAGGGACGCCCGCTGCTCGATCATGGAGAATGGTGGACCACATCCTGGGGCATAGCCGAGACATCGACCGGAGCGGAAGCGGTGGTGCGCCTGGTTGCCGAGGCGCCGATCTGCGGCGCGTTGTGTTCCAAAGAATATCGTGTCGCTAGCTCTGGTAGCGGGCTCCGGGTCTCGTATCGAATCGAGAACCAGCGTGAAGAAACCTTCCACTTTCTCTTTAAGCAGCATCTGCCGGTCAAGATCAGCCCGTCGTGCAGACTGGCCCTACCTGGCGGACAAGTGACAGCAGTCGATCAGAAATTTGGCACAATGCTGCCTGGTCCCGGGCCGTTCACGTGGCCGCATGCGGGCGACCGGGATCTTCGCCTTGTGCCACCACGCTCCCACGGGGGACGCGAGTTCGTTTATGTGACCGGCCTTCCTGACCGATGGTGCGGTGTTGACGACGTAGAGAAAGGTGCAGCTCTCCGGATGCGTTATGATGCTCGCCAGCTTCCATTCGTGTGGTTGTTCCTATCCTATGAGGGTTGGCGTGATTGCTACACGGCGGTGCTTGAACCCTGCACGAATATGCCTAAGGACCTGGCCGAAGCGGTCCGAATTGGGCAGAGTGCCTGTCTGCTCCCAGGAGGGATTTTCGAAACCGATGTGACGGTTACAGTGGGTGCGCTGACGGGCAGCAACAGATGAAGGCGAACGCGATTCCTGACTCGTCTTTCAATCCTTTGGTCGGGTACGACCAGACTGCTGTCCAGGCTCCCGAAACGAGCATTGTGATTCGGGCGTTTAACGAGGAACGCTGGCTGCCTGAAGTGCTTGAGGCTATCCACCGCCAAACCTATCGGAACTTCGAAGTACTCCTGGTTGATTCGGGCTCGCTGGACCGGACGCGCGACATCGGGGCAGCACATGGTGCCCGGGTCATCCGGCTCCACAGCGACGATTTCACTTTCGGGCATTCTCTCAACCTCGGCATCCAGGAAGCGAGGGGGGCGTTCATTGTAATCGTCTCTGCCCACGCGATCCCAACCGACGAGCGATGGCTTGAGCACCTAATCGCCCCGCTACGTCGGCCCGATACGGCTATGGTCTTTGGAGGACAGCGGGGCCACGTGGTGTCCAAGTTTTCGGAAGCCCACGACTTCGAGCGGATGTTTCCCTCGAAACCGCTGGTGATGGATGATGACCACGTGTTTGTCAACAATGCAAATTCGGCGATCCGGCGTGATCTGTGGAAGCGGCACCGCTTCGACGAGGGACTTCCGGGCCTCGAGGATGCAGAGTGGGCAAAATACTGGATCCCGCTTGGCAAGACGGTCCTTTATGAACCGGCCGCCTGCGTCTATCATGTCCATACCGAATCCTGGGCTCAAGTCCGACATCGATTCCATCGGGAAGGGATCGCAGGACGATGGACTGCGGTCCGGATCATCCGAAATATTCCTGGCGAGATTCTGCGGGAGCTGTACTGGACGTTCCTCGACCTATCGCTTGCGACGTTTCAGGGACGGCCTTCGCTCGCCAGCGAGATCCTCCGGTACCGGTACAACAAGACCGTTGGGGTTGTGAAAGGGATCTTGAATAGCCGGGTCATCACGAACCCCTCCAAGCGTGCCGAGCTTCACTTCGACAAAGGGTTTTCCGCCGTGGTCATCCGTGGCGCGCGCTCGGCGGCGATCGAGCCACGTTCGATCCCCGCCCTCAAACCCAGCGAGATCCTGGTGCGCGTGGCGTACGAAGGCATCTGCGCGACCGACCTCGAGGTTTTCGAAGGTCGCCTAGGTTATTACAAAAATGGAATGGCCAAGTATCCGATTGTGCCAGGACATGAACTGTCGGGTACTGTAGTGTCGCTCGGCAAGAAGGTGACGACCCTTGAGGAGGGAAGTCGGGTCGTTGTGGAATGCATCCAGGGATGCGGAGTCTGCGATGACTGCAAGCGCGACACTGCCATCACCTGCCAGGAACGTCGCGAGGTCGGGGTGATGGGCGTGGACGGCGGATACGCGGAGTATTTCGTTACCCGTGCACGGTACGCGCGCCCGGTGCCGAGCGGCGTAACACTGGCCCAGGCCGCGTTGGCCGAGCCGCTCGCCGTCGCCATTAAGGGGCTGCGCCGACTGGAGCCGTTGGCGCTATCGGTCCCGCCCAAACGCTGTGCCGTGGTCGGTGCGGGCACCATTGGCCACCTTGCGGCCAAGGTTCTCGCCCTGCGCGGGCACGACGTCACGGTCTTTGATCGGGAACCTGCACGGCTCGCGCTGCTGGACAAAGCTGTTCGGACAGAAACCTCGTTTCAAGCGCTAGATCGGTTCGAATGGCTCATCGAGGCCACGGGAGACCAGGCCGCGCTCACGGCTCTGCTGGAGCATTCGGTCACCGGCGCGACGCTGCTCCTTCTGGGACTACCGTACGCGAACCATAACTTCAGTTTCGAGTCCATCGTCGAGTTCGACAAAACCCTGGTCGGCTCTGTGGGAAGCAGCGGAGCTGATTTCGAGGAGGCGCTCGCGACACTCCCGCGCCTCGATACCAGCCCATTCCTCCAATGCGCCTACCCGCTGGAAGAGTTTGCCGTCGCGTGGAGAGCCGCACGATCGCGGTCTCACATCAAGGTCATGCTTCGAGTCGATGCCAATGCAGTCTAACAGCTCTATTCGATCTGTGGCTACGAATCCCGATCGTGCCGAGTCGGACTGGCCGGCGGCGGTTATCGCCGGGGCCTACCAGACTGGTGTCCTGGGGGTGCGATCCCTCGTTCGGCGCGGCGTCCGGGCCTACTGCTTCGACTGTCATGTTCACTACCCGGGTTTCCGTTCCGTGTATGGCCCCGCCCACGCCTGCCCCGACCCGGACATTGATCCCCAGGCCTGGATAGATTTCATGATCGTCTTGGCTGGAAAAATTGGCGCTAAACCGGTCCTAATCCCGAGCGCGGATCAGTTCGTCTCGGCCATGGCTCGCCATGCGCAGATCCTGGCAGAGCACTATGTTTTATCTCCAGGGCTCCACCTGCAGGGACTTCTCGCCAGCAAGCAGACACAGTACGCGTTGGCGGCGGAGCACAGGATGCCTCTTCCAAGAACAATGCTGGTAAGTTCCGAGGAGGACGTTAAGCGGTTCGCCGGGGAAGCCCGGTTCCCTTGCCTGCTCAAGCCGTTTCACTTTCGGGAATGGCAGTCTGTTCCCAAGGGCAACTCACTTTTCGATCAGAAAGTGGCCGTAGCCAAGACACCCCAGTCCTTGCTCGCTGCTTGGCGCCTAGCGGCAACGATCAATGCCAACGTGATCGCTCAGGAGGTCATTGAAGGGCCGGACACGGCGAAGCGGGTCTACGTGGCCTGCTATGATTGGGGCGGGCGTCGAATCGCCAACGCAATCTTTCGTGAGTTGCGCTGTGATCCCATCTTCTATGGCCCTGCTACCGTGAGTGAACCGGTGGTGGATCCCGAGACAGATGAGGTTTGCGACCAATGGCTGCGGAATCTCGGATATTCAGGCGTGTGTGAGATCGAGATGAAGCGTGATAGCCGCGACGGCAAGCTGAAGCTGATCGAAGCCAACCCACGGTTGACCGGTGGCGGTGACGCCGCGCCATACGCCGGTGTGGATGTCTGCTGGCTCCACTACCTCGATCTGATCGGAAAACCGGTAACCCCCGTCGTGGTGGTCGGAAAAAATTTTCGGCATATCGTACTCCGCTCCGATCTTAAAGCCATAATAGCCTATCGGAAAGCGGGACTGATCTCCTGGAGGGACGTGCTGCGTTCCTACAAGCGTCCTTTGGCATTCTATGACTTCGATCCTAGCGACTGGCGCTACTCAGCTGAGACAATTTATCGGATGGCGCGCGCGGCGGTGGGCGGGCTGATACGGTCGGCCTTGCCTTGGCGCGGACGTTCATGACTCCCACATGAATATCACATCCCCGACTACTATACACCGCTTCCACCTCCCGAGGATATTGATGGTCATGCGAACGCCACGGGCTATCAAATCATCGCGGCTCAAATTGCTGCGACTGTAGAAAAGGACACGACTCAACGGTGAATGAAGTCTCGCTCAGATATGTCACGCATGTTGTTCCCTGATAACAAACGTTTTGCTTTCTCCATTCTCGACGACACAGATGACTCGACGCTAGAAAACGTCAAGCCAGTCTACGATGTACTTAGACATTATGGACTTCGCGCGACGAAAACCGTCTGGCCACTCGATTGTCCCGAGGGCAGTCGAATTTTTTTTGCCGCTGAAACTTTACAACATAAGCCCTATCTCGAATTCGTCCACGAACTGGCGGACGACGGTTTTGAAATCGCATTTCATGGCGCGACAATGGAACCGAGCCGCCGGCAACGGACGATCCGAGCGCTTGAATTCTTGAAAGAGGAGTTCGGCTATTACCCGAGGCTTTTTTGCAACCACGGGCATAACAGAGAAAACCTGTACTGGGGTCATAAGCGTTTTCAAACCACAGTTCTGCGCCAACTGTTTCGCTTGGCTCGCAAAGAAACAGCCCAGTATTTCGACGGAGAGGTGGAGGGATCGGATTATTTTTGGGGCGATATTTGTAAGGAACACATTACCTACGTGCGAAATTTTACCTTCACTCGAATCAACCTGCTCACGGTAGATCCCTTCATGCCTTACCGGCTGCCGCAGACTCGGTTTGTAAATTACTGGTTTTCGACCGCCGATGCGCCAGATGTTGATGCCTTCAATCGTCTGCTTACAGTAGAGCGCATCGATCAGCTCGAACGGGAAGGTGGGGTCTGCATCGTCTCGACGCATCTTGGCAAAGGGTTTTCCCAGGACGGCAAGTTGAATGCCGATACCACTGAAATTTTACGGTATCTGGCCGGAAAACCGGGCTGGTTCGTGCCGGTGTCCGATATGCTCGATTACTTATTGACGTATCGCAATGCGGCGGGCGGGCTGACTTGGAAAGAAAGATTGCAGCTGGAATGCCGGTTCGTGATCGACAAGATAATATGACGCAAAATCGCCAACTCCGCGTCTGTCACGTCGCCTCAGGTGATCTCTGGGCCGGAGCCGAAGTGCAGATGGTTGGGTTGCTCGAACAACTAAGGAGCTTCCCCGACTTGGCGGTCTCCGCGGTACTGCTCAACAAAGGGAAGCTATTAGATGAGCTTTTCGCGCGGGACATCCCGGTGACGCTCTACGATGAAACGAGGCTGAGCTCACTCCAGCTCTTGAAAGCTTTTTATCGTCACTTCAGAAGGCAGGGTGTCGATACCTTGCATACCCATGGATACAAGGAGAATGTTTTGGCAGGAATTGCAGCGAAGCTTGCGTCGGTGCCTCACGCGGTGCAAACGATTCACGGGCTGCAGGAAAGGATGCGCGGGTGGGAGCGGGCGAAATTAGGTGCTTACGCATGGATGAACAGGAGGGTGGCGCGCTGGGCGGCTCAGGGGGTCATCGGCGTGTCGGAAGAAATTACCGCCGTGATGAAACGAGCATTGCCGAGGAATCCGGTGGTATGCATCCATAACGGGATCGATGTAAAAAAAATCAGACCAACCGTAAGTGCGCTTCAGAAACGGCAACAACTCGGTATCCCGGAAAATGCGCTGGTGATCGGCGTGGTAGGGCGTCTAGTTCCGGTCAAGAGCATCGATTGTCTGCTACGTGCTATGTCTTTGCTTCGTCAGGACTTGGATGCAGTACCGTTGAGGCTCTTCATCGTCGGGGATGGCCCATTGCGATCGACCTTGGAATCGCTGGCAAGAGAGTTGGCTATCGATCGGCAGACGCTCTTCCTAGGAATGCGTGACGACGTCTACGACCTGATGAATTTGTTCGATATCTATGCCCTCCCCTCGCTTCACGAAGGGATTCCGATGGCGCTGCTAGAGGCCATGGCGTTGGGGCGGCCGGTTGTGGCCAGCCGCGTCGGCGGAATTCCCGAGGTGATGACGGATGGCGCCGAAGGAAAGCTGGTCCCTGCCCAAGAAGTCGCCGCTTTGACTCAGGCTCTCAAGACACTGGCGCTATCGCGGCCGTTGCGGGAGCAAATGGGGGAATCAGCCAGAGCGCGCGTGGCACGCTGCTGTGAAAATAAACTAACCGCGGCACGGGTGAGAGATTTCTATTGGTCACTGGCCAGCGCGCCTGTCGCAGGTTCGCAAGAATTCAGCTTCGAAAACGTGCGAAGAGATAATGGGATTAGCTGATATCTTAAAAGTACTCGCTGATTGCTAGCCGCCGTCCTGGCTCGTGCGCCACCTGGACTCGAAAGACGATTGAAGTCGAATCAAGTTAAATTGAACCTCGCAGGGCAAAAAACATTCTCACTCTTGCGCCGATTGATCGGCAATATTTCGCTCGTGTTTTTAAGTCTTGCGGGTAGTTGGCTGGCGGCTGAGTTGGCGCTGATGGCGATCGTTCCCGACCCGATAGTTTGGCGCGATCCGCAAGAATCCTACGTACACGACTCTGAGCTTATACAGCGGATGACACCTAATCAAACAGCCTATACTCATTCCTTTCCCGTTCACACGAACTCGTTCGGACTGCGAGATCGTGAATTTTCAGTGATGCCGCCTCCTGGAACCGTGAGAATTCTTTGTCTCGGGGATTCTTTGACCTTTGGAGCCGGTGTCGGGAGTGAGGAAACCTACCCAAAGCAATTGGAAGCCTTGCTCAACTCCGAGCGATCCGGAAAGTACGAAGTGATCAATGCAGGCGTGTCCGCCTACGATACGTGGCAAGAGGTCGATTATCTTAAACGAGAAGGGCTGCGGTTTAAGCCGGATCTAGTGGTCATCGGCGTCTACGCCAACGATATCGTGCCCAGACCGGCGAAAATTCCGCATGTGATCGACAGATCCGGTTCCCCGCGAAGGCCCGGGCTGGCGGGGTTTTTTTCCGACAAATGGATCCATCTCCTGAAGAGAAGCCGGCTGTTGTTATTGCTGAGGGCGCGATTTGGCAGCCTGATGAATCGGTTCAGCCCTTCTCCGGAATATCGACATCAGACCGCACTGTTGAATGGCTCGGCCGACGGTTTCGTAGAGAGAGGATGGCATGAAGTGGACCGATCATTTAGGGACCTTTCCGCCCTGTCTCAAAAATACGGTTTTCGAGCTGTCCTCGTTATATTTCCCATGGCCGAACAGCTCATGAATCGTTACCCCAAGTCGAGCTATCCGGCACAGGTGAAACGCATCGCGGAAAAATATCGCACTCCATTCATCGACATGGATCCCGTGTTTGAAAGAAACTTCCGCGGATTCGGATCATTGTTCATCGAATGGGACGGGCATCCCAATGCGAAAGCTTACAATTTAACCGCGAGGGAACTCGCACGTTTTATACAAGCGCATTCCACGAGCTTTCATGAAAACCATCGCTTCGCGATCGTTGGAAAATAATAATACAACCCTGATGCCGGCGCACACTTCAGTTTCCCGCCGTGTCAAGGTCATTGGCTACTTGCTGATGGTTGTATTGTCCTGTGCCATCCTGGAGATCGCGGCCTACGGTTATCTACGGCTGTTCGAAGGCTACGATGGGGTGCACTTGATGAACTATGAGTTCGACGATTACAAGAATATTCGCTTGACTCCGAACTACCAAAATACCAAGGGAATCTATCATAACGGTCAAGGATTTCGCCGGATCCAGGAGACTCCTAAAGAGAAAGCAGAGGGTGTTTATCGTGTGTTCATCATGGGTGGATCGACCGCCTATGGACTGGGCTCCTTGTCCAAATACGGTCAGGAAAAATATGCGATTATTCGCAACGATCAGACCATTGATTACTACCTGGAGAAGTATTTGCAGGGAAAAACTGCGTACCACAAAGTCGAGGTGATCAATGCGGCGATTACCAGTCAGATGAGCCACCATCATCTGATCTACCTCAATCAGACCATACTTAAATATCATCCTGACATGGTTATCTTCATCGATGGCTTTAACGATTACTATCCAGACAAGAAAGGGTTCGACCAGTTTCGCGACTATGCTTACCAGGAGAGAGTCCATCAATATATGGCCGAACCTTCGGTCAGCGCTCTTCTCGGCTATACAGGATGGTGGTTGTTCAGGAAGAGTCACTTTGTTTATGTGGCTTCAAAGGCTGTTCGTCCTGTGTGGCTCTGGATGAAAAGCATCGGCCATCGGCAATCAACCATGAATGTCGAGGAAGCACTGGCAAACCTGCGAGAGAATGCCCGTAACAATTTTCTCAAGATGGTCGAACGCAATTCACTTATCCTAAAAAATGAAGGCGTAGCTGCCGTTTTCACCGTCCAGCCGGAAATCGAATTCAACCAAAGCAAAGGATTCACGAAGATGGAGCAGGATCTCTTGCGGGAGATGAAGACTCATTGGGCATCCAACTATTCAGAGTTCAAAAATAGAGCTCGCCCAATGGTTTTGGAGTACATGCGGCAGACTACGGCGCGGGCGGGTTCGTTCTTTGTCGATCTGACCGATCCATTCGGCGGTCTCAACGAAGATGCCTATACCGATTATTGTCACCTGACGCCTGTGGCTAACAGGCGATTGGCAGAGTACCTCGGCGAAAAGGTTCTGCCTCTTATTCGCGGAAAATCTCAAGTGAGCGATTCATCCTCAATAGTCCAATCTCGAAGTGAAATCGAGCCAGGAAAGCGCGGCGGGGTTAACGATAACCGGAAAACCGATGGTCATTTGTAAGGTTTGGGACGCCGACTACCCCTGGGATGTCCGCGTCGAAAAGGTCTGCCAGTCTCTTCGGCAAAAACACGAAGTCCACTTGGTGTGCCGCAATACCAAGCGACGCGCGAGATACGAAGTGGCGGACGGAATCTATATTCATCGACTACCGTTAATTCCCCTCAATCTCGGATGGCTGAATAGAGTTATCGGATTCCCGCTGTTCTTCAATCCCATCTGGATCTTTGCTGTTTGGCGCGTGGTCCGAAACTATCGGGCGACTGTCATCTTAGTGAGAGACTTGCCGTTGGCTTTGACGGCTCTGATGGTTGGTCGTTGGATGGGAATCCAGGTGGTGTTGGACATGGCGGAAAATTATCCCGCAATGATCGAAGACCTTTGGGGTCGAAATTTTCGCTTCATGAATTATCTTGTTCGCAATCCGGCATTGGTCGGGCTCGCGGAAAAGATTTGCGTAAGTTATGTCGATCATATCATCGTTGTGGTCGAAGAATCGAGGCGCCGGTTGATTGGGCTCGGTGTGCCACGGGAAAAAATATCCATGGTGATGAACACCCCGACTCTTGAGCGTTTCAAAGGTATTAGCTCTTGCGGTCCGAGATCGACGGCGCAAAAGCGCCAGGGGGAATTGACTCTCATCTATCTTGGGCTGCTTGAATGGCCTAGAGGGTTAGAAACGGCGATTCGTGCCATTCACGAGGTTCTACCGCTGTTGCCAAAGATAAAATTAGTGATCATCGGTTCGGGAAGAGATCAAAATTATTTTAAGGCGTTGGTGAATGAATTGAGCCTGACGGGACATGTTCAGTTTCTCGGATGGCTGGAATATCGACAGGCTATCGAAATCGTCGCTTCCGCGGATATCGGTTTGGTCCCGCATCATGCGACTGCAAGCTGGAATTCTACGATACCGAACAAATTATTTGACTATATGTCGTTGGCTAAGCCCGTCATAGTCTCGAATGCCACACCCACTGAACGCATTGTGATGGAAGAAAATTGCGGCATTGTCTTTCCAGAAAAGGATTTTAAGGCACTCGGGGATGTGATCATCAAGTTATCCGAGGCACGGCTTCGAGAGGAATTGGGCCGGCGCGGTAAAGATTCGGTGCTTAAAAAATACAATTGGAGCGTGGATGAAGCGCAATTGCTTCGTGCGCTTGAAAAGATCACTCGCACGGGAAGTTCTGCTGAATGTGTGGAATTGTCGGCATAATTGAGCCTGCGGATCGCCTGGTCGATCGCTGCCAGCTGACGGCGATGAATAGTGCGCTGCGCCATCGCGGCCCCGACCAGGACGGCTTCTATTGCAACGGCTCGATAGGCTTGGCCATGCGCCGTCTGTCCATCATCGACGTCAAAGGAGGACGGCAACCTGTACACAACGAGGATAAAACGGTTTGGGCGGTGTTTAACGGAGAAATCTATAATTATCGGGAGCTGCGGGCGAGCCTCGAACAAGCCGGCCATCGGTTTTACACTCAAAGCGACACTGAAACGCTGGTCCATTTGTATGAAGAATACGGCCAAGAAGGCGTGACGCGACTGCGAGGGATGTTTGCCTATGCCTTATGGGACGAAAAACGCCGCCGATTGATTCTCGCCCGGGACAGGATCGGCATCAAGCCGCTCTATTATACCAGCGCGGCCGGAACCTTCTTTTTTGCGTCGGAGTTGAAAGCCTTTTTCTGTATTCCTTCATTCCGACGCGAGATCAATCCCGCCGCCGTGCAGCAATACCTCAGGTATCTCTATATTCCGGGGCCGGAGACGATTTTTCAGGACACCGTGGAACTGCCGCCCGCGCACTATCTGGTTTACGAGGCGGGACATGCATCCGTGCATCGCTACTGGGACATCCGATATGAGGAAACGCGAGAACTATCGTTTGGCGAATGGCAAGAACAATTCCTCGTGCAGTTCCGCGACAGCGTGCGCAGCCATCTCATCAGTGAAGTTCCGCTAGGGGCTTTTCTATCGGGGGGTATCGATTCGAGCGCCATTGTCGGCATGATGGCGCAGGAACTGAACAAGCCGGTGGAAACTTTTTCCGTCGGTTATGAGGGGACAGGGGCGTTTCAAGACGAACGAGAATACGCTCGCCTTGTCGCGACCCGTTTTGGTACCCATCACCACGAATTTGTAGTCTCGCCGGATATTCGGGAATTGCTGCCTAAGCTGGTATTATGCTTTGACCAGCCCTTCGCCGATTCCTCCGCTATTCCGAACTACTACATCAGCGAGTTGACCCGGCGCCATGTGACCGTCGCGCTGTCAGGACTG
>AR_comb_assmDRAFT_10995276_pt1 | contig 12751 bp, 12 predicted proteins | sample ArasoioldDNA_FD_10543 | JGI IMG/M metagenome (IMG submission 10543) | reverse complement strand
CTCTTGCGAACGGTCTCTTCAGATCCTTTCGTTCGCACATTCGGTGTCCCTAATTTTTTTGCTTCTTCCTGGGGGTTGCCAATCGTAAAGACCGCGCCACGTGGCGCCTTCGGGATTTTGGGTAAACCATCGGCAACAATTTCCACGATTGCTCCGAGTGGCAGCTGCGAATAGAGGTCTGCCACGTCAGATGATTTCATCCGGATGCAGCCGTAGCTGGCAGGCTTCCCTATTAGCTTCTCTTCCGGAGTTCCATGAATGTAGATACACCGGCTGAAAGCATGGGCATTTGATGGTTCGAGTCCTCGCAACCAAATGATTCTGGTGATAACAGGGTCTCTTCCAGGAGCGTTCGGTTTGATGATTTCTCCGGTAAACCGACGGCTGCGAAAGACCGCACCAACCGGAGCATGATCGCCTATTTTTTGTGCGACCTGCAGAAAACCCAAGGGAGTCGTCATTCGGCCCCATTGATCTCCGAGTCCGAATTTGGATGTTGAAACCGGATAGGTGGCAAGCTTTTCACCGTTCCCCATAACCATCAGCTTCTGGTCTTTCACACTTATAATGACGCGACTCGGTCCATCCGCTCGGGCCGAAAGCGAGAGCAAAAGTGAAGCAACCAAAATGAGTGAGAGGCGAAACATGACCGCAGTTCTTACTTCAAATAATAATTTTGTCACGCAGGAATTGTGACGCCCTCACGTTGGGCATCGAGGTTCAACCTTGGAAACCATTGGCCAAGCGACGAAACGGAAACGTAGAGAAATCCCACCTGGAACATGGCGAGAAAAGGAACCGAGAGGAATTGTTTATGCGCAATGGCAAACCAAACGAAATAGCCAAAATAGAGGGCAAACGCGATCTCCGCGATTGGAAGAAACGACTTAAGAGGCATGTATCTGCAATTACGCCACCCCTGTGATTTGCGTTCGATGCCATATTTTGGGGTGCGGGCGAAGTCTGATTTGTGATTGAAAACCGCCTCAAGAACAGCGCGAGCATTGTTCAGCGAAAGGCCAACGCCTAGCGCAAGCAGGCACGGAAGAAGCAAAATTTCCCGCATCCAGGTGCGCGGGTGCAACTCACGCTGCGCGCAAATATAAAAGACCGCGACGGATACGGACGCCGTTAGAAAAATCGGGATATCTAGGAGGAGCATCCGGACCCAGCCGGCCTGCGGCCCACCGCTTGAGGGATGGAGAAGCACGCATAGACATGCTAGCAAAAGGTATGCAAAATTTGAAGTCAAATGTGCCGTCGCCTCGATTTTTATCACGAGCGGAAGGTCGCTACGCCAGATAGTCGGGAGCAATTTCTTACACGTTTGGACTGAACCTTTTGTCCACCGATGCTGTTGCGACTTAAAGCCGTTCATGTCCACTGGGAGTTCGGCCGGAGTGATAACGTCCGATAGGAAAATGAATTTCCAGCCAGCAAGCTGCGCGCGATAACTTAAGTCCAGATCTTCGGTGAGGGTATCATGTTGCCACCCCCCAGCCTCGTCGATGCATGAACGCCGCCACAATCCCGCAGTGCCATTGAAGTTGAAGAAACGTCCGCTGCGGCTTCGAGCGGTCTGCTCGAGCAAGAGATGTCCATCCAAGAACATGGCCTGCACACGAGTCAGAAGCGAGTAGCCCCGGTTCAAGTGACCCCAACGCGTTTGGATCATGCCGACATTCGGGTCGGTAAAAAAATGAATCGTCCTTCGAAGCAAATCGGGTTGCGGGACGAAGTCCGCATCAAGGATGCAGATGAACTCGCCTTTGGCAGAGGCCAGCCCCGTGTCGAGAGCCCCGGCCTTAAACCCCGTCCGATCCACTCGATGTATCAATTCAACGTTAAATCCCCGCTTTTGTAGGTCTTCAACACACGACGCCGTGAGTTCGCGCGTATCGTCGGTAGAATCGTCAAGAACTTGGATTTGGAGCAGTTCCCTTGGGTAGTCGATCTCGCTAACGGACTTTAAGAGCCGCTTAACCACGTAGACTTCGTTGAAGATCGGTAACTGCATCGTTACCATGGGCAGCTCCTCGAAATAGCCGCTGGGCGTGATCGCCTGCTTCCGGTACTTTAGAAAAAGGTAGATAATTACGTAACGATGAATTCCGTACGCGGAGAGCCCAATTAACACGCTTAAGTAGCAGATCGTCCAAATGATAGAGCCAAGACTTCCTTGCATAATCAGGTTAGAGATTGCCACAAGGCTTCGGGGCAAGGGCGACATGATGCCGCTTCCGCTACGCCCGTCAAATCAAAAATAGATGTGTCGAATGTAGAAACAAACCCTAATTCCAAGGAAGACCGAGCCCGAAAAGTAGGGTAAAATCGAGCGGAGACCAGACTTCTGAATTCCCGTGCAAGCAGCTGACTGTTATCCTCCGATTAAGAAGAGGATGAATATACCCTGCCCGCCTAGGCATTGGATCGCCATATTCATATGTGTATCTACGTGTGGACTGCCCTTCGTCCTCCCTATGCTCGCCCAGGAGAAGTCCAAGCAGTCGGATTACTCGCGAGAAGAACTGGGGATAAATCCATACACTGCTCCCTCCGTTGCCGATGTATTCCAACAACTTGACGACCTAAAGCCCCTCCCGTTCGAGCAACTCAAGCGAGAATTTCCTCAGGCGTCGGCTTCGGGCCGCGAGCAGATGGGATTGGTTTTCGGTGGGTTGATTGCTGACGGCTTTCTTATCGTGGAATGCCAAAAGAAGGATCTGGTCGACGATCTCGGTCGCGTCTTACTCCGCCAAGCGCGGAGCCTTGGCGTCGGCGATAGAGTGATGCGACACAGCGCCAGCCTGACGGACCTCGGTAAGCGCGGCAACTGGGCTGCGGTTCGACATGAATTGATCACGACGCAGACTGATGTTGAACAAGCGATGATTGCTTTGCGTGATCAAAAAATGGCACACCTCATTAGTTTAGGCGGGTGGCTCCGCGGTCTGGAAATCGCCTCAAGCGCGGTGGAATCCAAGTACTCGCCGGATCGAGCCGCTGCCCTTTGGCAGCTCGACCTAATTAACTATTTTGGCGAAGAAATGAAAACGCTTCCGCCACCGGTCGCTCAGACCCCGCTATTCGAAAAGCTCCGTTCTGGAATCGCTTCGATCCGGACCCTTTTAAATAATGCACCGCCTGACAGTCTAAGCCTGGCGGACGTAAAAACCCTTCACATCCAGGCCCGTGAGTTGAACCTGGCTATCGTAGCCGGAAGGTAGGTGGCGAACCCATTAGGGCCTTGCTCCAACCAAAGAGAGAGCCGAGTTTTCGAAGGCGATGCCCTGGACCAAGTCGATCCCACTGTTGGCTGGCTTGAAACGTCGCGACCGCGACCGATTCGAGCGCTTTAACATTGTTGTCGCGATCCTTCTCGCAGGGTGGACTCCTTCGATTTTGATGCTGGTCGTTGCGTATACGATGCTGACCAACACGCTCGAATCAAAAATCCTGCATGATCGCCAAACATTCGTGCAACTGATCGCGCACCTCGTCGGCGACGATCTTAGCCACACCAGCAGCGTCATCGAATATTATCAAACCCAACCAGACGTTGTTAAAATGTTGTCCGGCCCTAATCCGGACATCGCCGCCCAAAGATGGCTCGCCCTAACGTTTTACTCGCATCCGCGAATTGATGGGATGTTCCTCGCATCGCCTGATGGGTCGCTGATTGCGTCGTTACCTGCTGTTCCTGAATCAAGCGCGCAGGATTATTCGTCGGTTCTTTGGCGCGAAGGCGCCGCCGGATCACCGGATGTCTATGTTTCACAGGTTCATCCCCGTCTGCCCGATAATCGAATGACGACCGACATCGTCGGGGCAGTTCGCACCCAAGAGGGCGCGATCGTCGGCTACCTCGGCGTCTCGGTTCTCGTCGAACGAATGGGACGGCGACTCTCGACGATCGACTTCGCCGATCAAGCAACATGCCAGGTCCTAGATCAAACCGGCATGACTCTGTTCACTAATGATTTTGTTCCTAATACAGACGGAACATCTGCCTTGCCAGACGTTCTCACTCAGGAGATTCGCCAAAACAAGGCAGGCCATCTCGAGCGGGAAGGAAACCTCTATTCCTTTACAACAATCGACACGACGGGATGGACGACCGTCATCGTGCAGCCAAAAGCCGTAGCCTATAAGCCCGTTCGGGACCTGTTTGCTAAGATCCTCTTTCCGGCGGTTTGGTTGATCGGTCTGACTGCGATCGGTGCGGGGCTAGCGGGGAGATTCACCCGCCGACAAGCAGAAGCTGCGCGGCGAATCGAGCGAGAGGTCGTCTTTAACGAAAAAATCCTGGCCAACATGCCAACGGGCATCGCTTTGGTTGACCCAGACTCGCGCCGGTTCCTTCAGGCCAATCAGGCGTTTAGCGATATGGCAAAACGCTTTGGTAACTTCCCTTCGGAGAGAGACATCTACGACGCCACCTACGACGAAGTAAGGATTGCGCCGATCAACGCCATTGAAAAAGTACTCTCCTTCGGTGCCCCATTTCAAATGGTGGAAAACGCTTTCATCGATCAAAGCGGGATGACTCGATTCGTGAATGTTAACCTGCTGCGGCTGCAAGGTTCCAAACAAACGATCCAAGGCGTTCTGTATTTGGTCGAAGATAAAACTCGGGATGTCACCCTCCGTCAGGAACTTATCGGCGCGAACGCCGCGAAGGATCAATTCCTCGCGTTGCTCTCACACGAGTTACGCAATCCACTTACCCCGGTTATCGCAATGGTCGGTGAGCTGGAAGCCAGTGCTTCGGATTCAACCGAAGTACGGAGAGCCTTGGAAGTAATACGTCGCAATGTGGAATTGGAAGCGCGCTTGATCGATGATCTCCTCGACATCACGCGAATTGCGAAGGGTAAGCTTCAGCTCACTCTGGAGACAGTCGGAGTTCATGAGATTCTGCAACGGTCCTACGAGATCTGCCGCGAAGAAATTGCAGCAAAAGACCTCAAAATAGAATTTCGGCTCAGAGCCAAGCAGGAACACGTGAAGGCCGACCCCGCGCGATTACAGCAGGTATTTTGGAATCTAATTAAGAACAGCGTGAAGTTCACCCCGGAAAAGGGTCAGATCATAATAGAAACGTTAAATCCGACACCAAATAGCATCGAGATTCGCACGACGGACACAGGCATTGGGATTGAAGAGGACAAGATGTCGACAATCTTCAACGCGTTCGAGCAGGGGCAAAGCTCTATCACGCGGAGATTTGGAGGTTTGGGCCTTGGGCTCGCGATCTCGAAAGCCATGGTCGCTGCCCATGGCGGGGTAATTAAGGCGGAGAGCCACGGACGAGACAAGGGAACAACTTTTGTCGTGACGCTTGATACTGTCGCAACGCCTGTCCCTGCTTCAACCGAGTTAGACAAGAAGAAGGCGAGAAGGCTGGCGGATCGGAAAGCGCAGGGGGTAAAACCTGAAAGACGCGTGCTCGTGGTCGACGATCATTTCGACACCTGCACTGGGATGAAGATGATGCTGGAGCGTCGCGGATACCAGGTAACAGTTGCTCACACCGCTGATCAGGCGGTGGAGAGGACTCGGCATGAGAAATTCGACCTTGTAATCAGCGATATCGGCTTACCAGACCGGTCCGGCTACGAGCTAATGCAGGAATTAAGTACAACCAAGGGCCTGCGTGGAATTGCCCTGAGTGGATTCGGTATGGAAAATGACGTAAACCGCGCCCGCGCAGCGGGATTCTCGGAACACCTGACGAAACCAATCAACTTCGATCGCCTAGAACAGTCGATCCAGAGTCTCCTGGACCCCGAGCCTGCAGTCGGATCGTAATGAACGACTTCTAGTGAATTCCCCCGGTCGACTCTCGTTCCATCCGCTTTTCCGACGCTTCCTTTAACTCGCGCGAAAGCTTTTCTACCCGCTGGCGCATTATCTTGCCTGCCTTGAATTTGACCGTAGCCCGCGGAGGAATCACAAAACTGCTGCCTGGTTCGTTTGGATTACGACCTACGCGAGGCTTAGTCAGGCGCGGTTGAAAAACGCCAAAATTGCGTAATTCGACCGCGACATTATTCGCCAGACTATTGGTTATATGGTCGAGGGTTCGTTGGACGACCTCAAAGACGTCATGCTGGACCATCCCAGTCTGATTGCTGATGGCCACGACTATGTCCCTTTTTGTAAGCTTTGGCATAACACAACTTAATCGTATCCCGCCACTAAGATAGGGTGGGTAATTCTCAATAAATTTTCAGAACCGGCCTCTGGCAACCTTTTTCTTTTGCCACACCGCTAGGCCGTCGCCGCCTTTTGCCGCCGTAAGACTGATTGTAGCTTAGGGAAAAAACGGGCTGCGTAATAGGCAAAAGGAGTCTGTGCTGCAAGCGCCTTACGCTGAGACTTTAGCTGTCCCTGCACTACCCCTAGTTTTGTAAAAACCCCGTTCCACTCCGCTTCGAGCCTGCGTACTTCCTCGTTCGACAACTCACGTACACCGCGAACTGAAACACACCGCTGCAAAACGTTCATCGCACGGCCTGAAAGCTCTGATAGAATGCCTAATTCTCGCAAAACATGTTCTGTCTCCTGCAGGAGATTGGCCCGGATTTCGGTGAATTGACGTTCCCGGTCCGCAGAGATCATCGGTCTGGCCTTATCGAGACCGTAGGTGATCACGTCGTGCAGCTTTTTCCAATTATCCAACTGCAGGCTGAGAAGCCTGAGCTTGGTTTCAAGAGCCTTGTCTCTCATCGCGGCGTCGTCGCTGATAGTTCCAAGGTCTCATCGAGCTTCTGCAGATTGTCGATTAAAAGGTGTGCCCATGGGCGATCGACGCTTTGGACCTGGCTGATGATGCCTTCTTCGAAATAGAATCGCCCCTGCCGCCACCGGAAAATCTCAGCTACCGCAGCTTCACCTTCGAGCGATCCAAAGACCGCGTGTCTGACCGATCCGTGAGCCAGGTAGATCTCGCTATTGCCCCGGCCTGATTTGAACGTAAAGCGGCCACTCCGCTGCCCAAGGCAACTCATCTGCAGGATCTCCGCAGCGGAAAACTGATTGAGATTGCCGATAAGCGAATGGCAAGGATCGATTCCCTCAGCCGGTATTCCCCCTTGAGCCAGTGAACGGACAAACGAATGCAATTGCCGCCGCAAGCTGGGCTCGCTCACGCTCGTCACCACTCGGTCAATTTTTTGCTGTTCAGCCCTGTTTCTAAACTCCTCTTCGTGGGGTTTTGGAGCCAGGCAGACGATGTTCAGAGAAGGGAAATGTTGACGAGCGTTGGTCGCCTGCTCTAGCGCAACCGTCGCTTCGCCTTCCACGACAAATCCTTCAAAATTTTCAGCCAACAAGACAGAAATGGCCTCAGGTAAGGTTCGAACAACACGGATTTCGATGTCTTCAATCTCATCTAAAATGCCTAGAGCACGGTCCTCAAAGACCGGGTCAGCATTCAATATGAGGAGCCTGGTTTCCACGACGCGTTTAGAGGCAAAAATAGGTAGCAGGAACCTTGCCGACCGTGGGCGCAAATCCCTCGGGGCTAACGACGCCACTCCGTTCGGGGCGGTGGCTCCGCGTAACTGTTCGGCGCAATTTCGTGGGCTGTGCGAAAGTGAGTTTTTGCGACCTTGCGTAGGATTTCTGGACCGTGAGCCTTCACGAGCTTCCGAGCGGCTTCCTTTACTTGTTCGGAAACGCCGCGCCCAAGCTTCACGCCATTCGCCTTCCCACTGCGGTCCAGCCAATCGATGAACGCTTCCCGCGCCATTATCGAAGCAGCAGCAACAGCGATATCCGATTCCGCCTTTGTTCGCTGCTCGAGGCGGATCTTTTTTCCATGCTGGAGCAAAGCGCCTTCAATGACTCGCCTGTCCGCAAATTGGTCAGATAACGCGCGTGGACACTCCGGTTTCTTGATCAAGAGATTTTCGATGGCACGCGCGTGGCCCCAGCCTAGCAACTTGTTAAGATTACCAAACTTCTCGTAGAGCTGGTTATAGCGCTCCGGCCCAATCACAACTGCATTGAAGGCGATACCAGTTGTGGATCGGATGATTTTCGCCAGGGCCCGAATCCGTGAATCCGATCCAATTCGTTTGCTGTCCTTGATCCCGGCATCGAGAAATTTCCGCGCGATCGGGCCATCAACGTAGACGCCGGCAATGACAAGGGGGCCAAAGAAATCGCCCTTTCCGCTTTCGTCGATGCCGAAATGTGGCTCGAACATCTCGGGCGAATGGACCTCTTCATAACCAAGCTCTGCCTGCTCGAGGATCTTGGGTTCCAGCTGAAACTGAACGAACTCTTCACTTCCCTTCCCCTGTAACAAAACCTTGGGACCCTTTTCGTAAACGGCGACGCTCAGCTTGTCCTTCTGCGCAAAAAAAAGCGTGTAAGGCTTTGTTGCGAAATCGAAACCGAGTTCCTGCAGCAACGCACGAAGCTTGGTCGCTTGATCGAGCGAAAGTGGGTGAGTGTAGGAATGCATTTTTCGGGAAGGGCAGACAATGCCCATGTTCAACCCCGAAAAACCATCGAGCAATCCTAATCAGAGACCTTCAAATCAATCACCGCAGTTACCCGAATTTCGCGTTTGGATGATCGGCCTGGACGGTTTATTCCCTGAGGGTGGATCCTGCCGTTGATGCCGCATCCTTTCGCCATTCGCTTCTCTCGTGGTACCGAAAACGAGGGCGGGATCTTCCCTGGCGCCAGACCAGAGATCCCTACGCTGTCTTGGTCTCCGAGGTCATGCTTCAGCAGACGCAGGTAGCGACAGTTATCTCGTACTACTACGATTGGCTGCGGCGTTTCCCAGATTTCATCACGCTCGCCAATGCACGCGAACAGGAGATCCTACGAGCCTGGCAGGGACTTGGCTACTACACGCGCGCGCGAAATCTCCACGCGACTGCCCAAAACGTAGTTGCAAAACATAACGGCAGTTTTCCAAAATCGTTGGCTGCGATCAACGAACTCCCGGGAGTTGGCCGTTACACCGCAAACGCCGTCGCGACGTTTGCATTCAACCAATCTGTTCCCGTCGTCGAGGCCAATATCACCCGTCTTCTTGCGCGGTTGTTCAATCTGCAAATTCCGATCGATACCAGCATGGGTCGCGAAACGTTATGGCAGCACGCACGCGAACTTCTGCCCGCACGCAACGCTAGAAAACATAACTCCGCCTTGATGGATCTGGGTGCCCTCGTCTGCGTTTCCCGGCCTAACTGCCCGCTTTGTCCAGTCCGACGTTTTTGCCGGGCGGAAAAGCCCGCTATGCTTCCGATTAAACGGCCCCCCTCTTCAACCCGTTTCCTAACGGAGAGCCACACCCTTTTTGTCCGGCACGGACGCATTCTGCTTGAACAATCGCAGAATCGCTGGCGAGGAATGTGGATCCTGCCACGACTGGAAAAGATCCCGCCAAAACATAAACCGCTACATATCTCGCAGTTTCCTTTCACGAATCACCGGATCACGTTGAATGTCTTCCGACAGAGGACGTCGAGTCGACGAACAAAATCGTATCAGCGCTGGTTTCCTATCGACGAGCTGGACTCAATCCCGTTACCTTCTCCCCACCGCCGAGCCTTGCAGACGTTGCTTTCAGCGACGTCTCAATAACTTTGCGGTCCGATCACTCAGATTTAAGTTCGCCAACCCATCTCGATAGAAAATTCCAAATGCGCAGCATGACAGGTTATGGCCGTGGCGAAGTCGACTACGCCGGGGCGAAGTTAAGCGTGGAGTTGAATTCGGTTAACCGAAAACAAAGCGACATTGTGGTGAATCTTCCTCGCGATCTTGCCGAGCTGGAACCGCGTATCCGACAAACCATCAATGAGAGTATCTCGCGCGGCCGCACGAATGTGCTGGTCACCCTCCAGGAAAGCGCTAATGGCTCACGAAAACTGGCCCTCGATACCAGCCTCGCCCGTTCTTATCACGAGGCCATGCTCACTTTGCAAAAGGAATTGGACGCTCCCGGTGAAATCACGATTGGAATAATCTTGCAGGCTCCCGGTGTGATGCGTTCTCCCGAACACAGTGTCGACCCTACAAAGGCCTGGCCAGTTCTACAGCAAGCATTGGGAACGGCGCTGTCAGAATTAATCAAGATGCGTGAGCGCGAGGGCAAACATCTCGCAAAAGATTTGATCCATCGCCTCAAGGTGCTGCGAAAAGAACTCAAAGAGGTTCGGGCCTTGTATCCTGACGTCGTAAAAAAATATCGAAGTGCTTTGCTTGAGCGGATCGAAAAGGCGGGTTTGAATCTGCCGGTCGATGATGAGCGCCTGCTGAAAGAGGTCTCATTTTTTGCGGATCGCGCTGATATTTCAGAGGAATTAACCCGGCTGGAGAGTCATCTAGCGCAGTTTGCTCATCATCTGCGCAAGAACGAGCCGGTCGGCCGCACGCTTGAATTTATTACGCAGGAAATCTTCCGGGAACTGAATACGCTAGGCGCAAAAGCGAACGCAGCCCCCATTTCCCAGCATGTTGTCGCCTGTAAATCCGAATTAGAGAAAATCCGCGAGCAGATCCAAAACCTTGAGTAATCAATTTACCCGGATGGGAATTTTGTTTGTCGTCTCGGCTCCTTCCGGAGCGGGTAAGACAACTCTGTGCGACGCCCTTCGCCAAACGCCGGATTTTGTTTATTCGGTGTCTTCCACTACACGCCCGCCACGAGCCGGCGAAATCGAGGGCGAGGATTACCACTTTTTATCCGAAGCCGATTTTATGGGGCGTCTTCAGGCTGGAGAATTTCTGGAACACGCAAAGGTGCACAACCACTATTACGGAACGCTGCGCAAACCGCTCATCGCGAATTTGCAGAATGGCGTTGATGTATTGATTGATGTGGACATCCAGGGGGCCGCGGCGATCCGTGCCTCCAATAATCAAATCATCCAGCAGGCGCTTTGCGACGTTTTCATCATGCCACCGGACCTGGATGAATTGCGACGTCGGCTAACGAAACGCGGAACGGAGACGGCCGACCAGATCGATCTGAGAATCGCGACCGCAGCGCGGGAAATGACGCTTTGGCGTGACTATCGCTATACCATCATCAGCAAATCGATGGAACAGGATCTTCAGAAGTTTCGTCACATTATGGGGGCAGAACGCTACCTGAGTAGGCGCCTTATTCCAGCCTAACCGATTCGCATGCCGACCGCGCCCAAATCAAAGTCTCGCTCGCGAAAGTGCGTTGTTCTCGGTGTCACCGGTTCGATTGCCGCCTACAAAGCTGCTGAGCTGGCCAGTTTGCTCGTCAAACAGAGCCATGACGTCTTCGTCGTCATGACCCAGGATGCAGTTGAATTCATTACACCGCTTACTCTTCAAACTCTTTCCCAAAATCCGGTTACAACCAGCTTTTTTGATGAAAAGGAGAGCTGGCGGCCAGGACATATCGAGCTTGCAGATCGCGCCAACCTTCTTCTCATAGCGCCAGCAACTGCAAATGTGATCGCTGAACTCGCCCATGGACTGGCCAATCATCCGCTCACCGCAATCGCTCTCGCCACCCGCGCTTCCATCTTGATTGCACCGGCTATGAATGGAAAAATGTGGGAGCACCCAGCCACCCAAGAGAATGTCAAGAAACTCAAGGCGCGCGGGGCCGAATTCATCGGTCCCGAAAAAGGAATGCTCGCCTGTGGCTATGAAGGCGTTGGTCGCTTGTGGAAAGTGGATGAAATCGCCTTTCGCGCTGAATTCCTGCTGGCGAGTCAGGATAATTTGATCGCGTGAGGTTCGTCGTCACCGCAGGCCCGACGCGTGAGCCGATCGACCCGGTTCGCTTCCTGAGCAATCGCTCATCTGGAAAAATGGGGTACGCGATCGCGGCGGCAGCTCTTGCAGCCGGGCACAAAGTAACCCTGATCTCTGGTCCAGCTTGCCTACCCAAGCCCGTGGGCGCCCGCTTTGTTTCGATAACGACGAGCGACGAACTTTACCGAGAGGTCCATCGCGCCATTCGCAAATGTGATGCGCTCGTGATGTGCGCCGCGGTTGCAGACTACAAACCTGCGAAGGTCCAGCACCGAAAAATGAAGAAGCAAAAAAAGTCCTTCGCGCTTCAACTCGTTCCAACGCAAGACATCCTTGCGTCACTCTCACAGAGAGCGAGAAAATTTCTCGTCATCGGTTTCGCGGCAGAGACGCACAACCTGGAAATGAAGGCGCGAAGAAAGCTTCGAGAGAAGAATTGCGACATCATCGTCGCGAACGATGTTAGTAAAATCGATTGTGGCATGGAAAGTGATGTAAATGCCGTAACGATTTTTCTACGAAGCGGTGAAACTGAAACAATTTCGCGCACATCAAAAAAAATAATCGCGCGCAATCTTGTGAAAATAATTTCAAAGATGTCAGAATAATGTTTGACAAAAAAAGCGTGATGATTACTGACACATGTAAGTGAAGCACAAAAAATCCTTCACCAACCCACCGCGACTGCGGATCGAAGGGGGGGAATCGTCTCATGGCAAAGAAAAAAGCAAAGAAGCCGGCAAAGAAAAAAGCTGCGAAGAAAAAGAAACACTAGTTTCTTTATTAATCCGGTAACGAGCTGCGAAAGTTTTTCGTAAGCTCTAATTATAACTTCAACCCGGGAGGAGAATTTATTTCTTCTCCCGGTTTTTTTTGAGCTCGATCGACGGTGAAATCATTTGGCAGCGCAGGATCGAAATTCTATTAGTGATTTCTCATGACGCATTATCTCGACGCAGCGGTTGAAGCCGCGCGCGCCGCC
>AR_comb_assmDRAFT_10090497_pt1 | contig 12752 bp, 22 predicted proteins | sample ArasoioldDNA_FD_10543 | JGI IMG/M metagenome (IMG submission 10543) | reverse complement strand
ACTGTTTATGCTCCTCTGCAGGAGTTGACAGGGATTATTGAGCGGGGAACTGAGGCCTCGGCTTCACCGCTCCAGCAGAAGGTGGGTAAGGCGGCAGATTTGTTCTTTAATAGAGGGACGCGGTGGCACGCGAATACGGATGATTTTAACCGGGTTGTTGCGTATAGGGCACAGTATCTTCGGGCGAAGCGGTTCGGTGAACAGTACATCAGTGGGAAGATTGATTGGCCGACGTTCCTTGAGAAGAGTAAGGCAGATATGCGGGACGTACCGAATGGCGGCTTCATAACAGAGCTGAAGAAGCTGATGGAGCCGAAGACAGCTGACGCCGTAGAGAGGGTTGCAAGTCGCCTTGGTGACGAGTTCCAGAAGGCAACGCAGTACGTGTATGAGCGGGGGAATGCGCCGTATGCTATGCAGAGTACGTTAGGCAGGTTCCTTTTTCAGTATGGGACGTGGCCGGCTTGGTACGCAGAGAACCTCCGTAATATGTTAGTGCGGGGGTCGCGAAGCAACAGGATAGCGGCTGTGGGTAGGTGGGTAGGTGTACAGAGTGCGATGTTTGGAGCTGCCAATGCCGCTTTTGGTGTTGACGCGACAAGGTGGCTGTTTTTCAGCCCTCTGGGTTATACCGGTGGGCCGTTCGCGCAGATGGGCTTGCAAGCTGCAAGTACGTGGAACGCGATGGTCGATCCGTCACAGAATGATCCCATTGCAAGGATACAGAGGGGGAGGCTGTTGAACAGTATTATAAAGCAGACGGTACCCCTGCCTATAGGCGCCGCGACCGATACACTAAGGGCGATCAGGGAGTGGGAGAGTGGTAATGTGATGGAAGGGATGAGGCGAATGGCGGGGTTGCCCAGCGCGAAACAGCCGCTTACTTCGTGGACGAGGTGATGTTAGATCAACTCGCGGTGCTCGCCGTCTTCCTCGCGTATGTATTGGCTTGGTCGTGGGTCGCGAATTGGTGGAAGAGGAGAGGAAAATGAACGCGTTTACAGGGAAAGCTATTTGTCTGTTCCTTGCTCTATTATGCTTCCTCCTCGCAGCGTTTCGGGCGAAGGGCTTGGTAGATTTCGTAGGGTTGGGCCTAGCCTTTTGGGTGTTCACAGTTTTCGCGGAGGCGATGAAATGGTTCGCAAAGTGAAGGGCGGGTATGTAGTCCTATCCCATAAAGGGAAGAGACTGAGTAAGAGGTACGCGTCGTATAGTGCCGCCGTGAAACGGTTAAGGCAGATAGAGTGGTTTAAACATCACCGTTAGGCTCTTCCTCTTTCAGGGCTTCAGCTGCCTGTTGTAGTTTCTTCACAGATAGTCCCTTACTATAGTACAGTCGCTGGTATAGAGTTTGTGGAGCTACACCCCTCTTTAGTGCGGCAGCGCGAACCCCTGTCGCGGTGATGTCGTCTATTAGGGCACGGTCTACCTCGAACTTTTGATTGTTTGGGCCGCCGGGCCCGCGAAGCGGCACACCGCATTTCGCGAAGCGATCGCGAATGGCGTTGATACTGCAGTTGAACTTTTGGGAGAGGGAGGTGAGGCTGTTCGCTTTATACAGGTCCAGCCACATCTCCTTCTCGCCGATGTAACCGAGCTTCTTCCACTCCTCAGACCATATAACCTTCACTTATCTTTCTCCTTTGGCGCGGCGGCGCGGGCGGCGTATGTTCCCGTCCCGCGTTCCAAGCAATTAACGGACGCGAGGCACGAGCTTCTCGGTTTGTTGGGCTGCACGTTATCTCCGCAACCGTCACACTTCATCGATCGCGCGTCGTCCGCCGGCGGCTCGCGCAGAAGCGCGGCGACATCGGCCCAACGCACATACAGATGCTCACCCGTGCCGGTATCGCTCAACGTGCCCCAATAGCGCGGGAGCGCGGTGAGCCGGGCGCGCAGGTCAGCGGTCATCGCGTCACCAGTCCGCAGCGGAGACACCGCAGCAGGCCCGCGCGCCAACAGCGCCAGATGTGCCAGCAGCGACGTTCCTGGGGGGTCAGGAGGGTGAGCCGGGCGCGCAGCGCTACGATCTGTTCTGCATTACTCATCGTTATCTTTCCCTCACCTTACGGCGCTGCCGATTGAGTGCGGCGATATCGGAAGCCTGAGCTGCGGTATCGCTGTTCCAGTGGTGAGCGGTACCCTTTCGATGTACGGCGTAGCCACCCATTCGAGCGATTTCGCGTTGACGCTCGTGCGAGAACTTTGGGGAACCGAAGCCACGTTTAGCCATCACCGCTATTTGACTATCCCGAGGGAGAGGATGCGTAGGATGAGTGGCGCGGAGTCTTGTACACTCTTTTCCGTATCCTTCACAACCTGGTTTATTTGCTGCTGAATTTTCTCCGTATCGGTAGCTTGCGATTCACGGAGCGATTCGAGGCTCTGTTGGATAGCCTCAAGACGAGCGTCCATCCGCCGGACTGCATTGAGGAGGTCCGTGATATCAGGGGGTAGGTCAGATGCAGCTGGGGGCTGCGCCTGTGGCTCGGGAGGCGCAGCCCACCTAGATGGATCAACGCGAGTTGGGTTAACGACCCACATAGGAGTGTTAGGGCCTTGCGGCCCACCACCGAGTATGTCGACGATCGTACCGTCTTTATAGGCGATTATGTCCACCGCGAAGCCCTGACAGTTGTTGCCTGTAGGCTTGAGCAGGACGCCGGCACCTTCAGCCTGTAGGGCGATCGCGACTCGCTTTGTTACTTCGAAGCGAGCGCACTCGTCAGATGCGGGGGCGTCGGGGTTGATACCTGCGGCGATGGTCTGGGCTTTAGCCGCGGCGACGATTTCGCGGTGGTCAACGTTCTGGGAAAGGAGCAGAATCGCCGCAAGTATCCAGTACATTAGAACCTCCCTCTATGGGTGATGGCGGAGTTCGCGTCCATCCGTGCCTCGCGGAGTTTGCGCAACGCGACCGAACGATCGGGACAGGGTGGTACGGTGTTTAAGATAACCCGCGCTGCGTGGATTAGTGCTGCGCGCACCTCCGTGCCGGCTTGCATCTGCTCTGCATCCCACTGGTGATAGGTGAAGCAGTCGTCGACGTTCTCGATAGTTAGGACTTCAGTGCCTACTTGCTTCATTTTGTCCATCCTTCCGGTGTGAGTGAGTAGGATTTGTTCTGAGGATCGAAGTCGACTAGCTTAGCTTCGCGCAGTGTCGCGACCGCTGCTTTGAACTGGTCCTTGTTGAGGCGGTTACTGTTCATGCGAAGCCATGTGCTGTGCGCGATGAAGCCTCCTTTCGACTTTATTTGCTTGAGCATTTTCGCGGTCTCCTCGCCGAATGTGTTCTGTGACATCTCACTGAACGCAGCAGGCAGTTGGGCTTCGACCCAGTTGAGGATATGTAACGACCGTTGCATCGTTTTACGGGTGATTTTGAGCAGGTCGGGGGAGGTCCTTTCGCTTTGCAGTTCGCTGACGGTGAGGATCATCGCGAGGCGGTGCATATGGTCAGCCTTGCGTTCCGAGTAGCCCGCGAATTGCTTGTCAGGCATAGCCGTCTCGTCCCTAGTCTTGTACCAGTTGATGTACCACTCGTCCGCATTCGGTTCGATTGTAAACTGCCCCTTGATTTTGCTGTACTGGAATAGACGTTCTTTGAGTCTGTGCTCCAGCTCAGGCGAAAGTGGGGGAGGGTGGGGGAAACACCTATTCGTCTCATTCTGTACGACGAAGAGGAGACGGCTCATGAAGCCACCACCAAAGGCGTCCTTCGGAATAGCCGTTTGGATCCAGTCCATCGTGCTACACATCAACGCGGAGAGGGCAACGTTGCGCAGACGCCTTTCGCCGTTCATCACAGTTAGCGAGGACCATTCCTTCGGGCAGTCGAATAGGGCGGTCAGTAACGGAACCATCCCTTCGTTGTACTTCTGTTTCCCGAGGAAGACTGCGAGTTCGGGTGCGTATATCAGGCCGGTAGCGCTTGTACGGTCTTCGAACGCCGTAACGAGGGCTTCTGGTGTGACCTTATCGGCTAGGATATTCCCACCAATTGCTCGGAATAGGTTGACTGCGATATTGCAAGCGCTGGTTTTACGACACTTACCCGTGGGCGCCACAATGACGACGCATGGGTTGGGGAAGATCTGATACGCTCCCATGTCGAAGAACACATTACGGGCGAGTGCTGCGCCGATTGCTGTAACTCCGGCGAAGAAGTGGAATGGGGTGGGTGGTTCGGTGTTTTGCGTGTATTGGATGTAGTCATAGAGCCAGCCTGTTGAAGGCAGGAGGTCTTCGAAGACGATGGGTTTGGGGCCCTTTCGCAGTCTTGTGTCGAGGGTAGCTTGGTCAATGTTCAGTTTGCGCTTGAGCAGGTCGATCAACTCGACCGGACGCGACGCTGTCGGTAGGTCACGGACCCAGCTTACTACTTTCTCGGCAAAGCCATCTTGCAGTTCGGCGGCGGACAGTTGTTTGATATGCCGGGTTAGGATCTCAATCTGCCGACTAAGAGTAGGTGGAGGCATAAACACCTCCGGTTTATAGGTATTTCCGCAGGTATGCAACATTGTATACAATGTCTGGATATGCTGCTTGAATGTCACCCGCGAAGCCGGAGATGATTTTCTCTGTAGCGGGTAGGCCCCTTAGGGTTTGAATGGAGGCGGTTAGCTTGTGCCCTAGTAGGCCGAATTTGATTGGTTTCGCGGTGTCCACACTAAGGCGGTTGTGGGGGACGCCGAAGGTGTTGAAGGCCTGTCGAAATGCACTTAGCTCGTTTAATTCGTTTACCCCGAGCAGGTGGATACGTGGAGGCCATTTTATATGGTCGGGGATCTTGCGTGTGAGGTCGAGGAACCATTCAAGTCGCGGCGCGCGAAAGGGAAAGCAGATCATGTCGGCGTGATCTTTCAGCTTCATGAACATCTCCGCCCGTTCCGAGGGTGAGGCCCCAGCGAGAACGAAGGCGATCTTCTGATGCCGGGGCAGGATGTTGCGGGTCGCGTGGAACGCCTCCATCCCGAACCGATAGTCGCCAAGTTTGTCCGGCGCGATTATGATGTTCGGTTTGCTAAGCGAGGCGGCTTGCTTTAGTTCCTCCGGCGAGAGGGGGTGTCCTAGCTCGTGGAAGGAGTTGTCCATTATGACGAAGCGGCCGATTTCGGCTTGGTTTGTGTAGAACTGTCGGTACTCATCGTCTTCGAGGATTAGGTGGGCCAGCGTGAAGTCCAGGTCAGTTAGGCTGGTTAAGTTGTGCAGGAAGGGCTTTGGGATTTCCATCGCGAGTCGCATTCAAGCCTCCGTTATGTTAAGGTATTGCGTAAGCTGTTTGTTCCCTTTCTTACACTCGCGCCAGTTTAATCCGACGTGTACGTCGCAAGGACAGAACCATCCGTCCGGATAATAGTGTCGGACAGTGTTAGGTCGATCGGAATACTCCACGATGTTTCGCCAGTGCTGATGCATAACTCCGCGCAGAGTGTCTGCGGCGGTTTTCGCGAGGTCTTTGGGAACGCTAAGCAGAATCGAGTCGTGCACTGTAAGACGGAGGGCTTCATGAGGTAATTCCCGTTCGAGTTGGGGTAGGATCAAATACATCATATCCGCCGCTGTGCTACTAGGTGGAAAGTTATACATTTCTGTGACTTGTCGGGTGTACCACCAGCGACGGCGACCGAAAGCGTTACGGAGGTACGAGTCTTTTGAAACCTGCCGTTCAAGCGAATCCCGCCAGCGCCAGTATATTGGAAATCGTGTACGGAACCGCTGGATAAAGCGTTCAACCCACGTAATGTCTCGGCCAAGCTGCTTAGCGATGTCAGTAGCGCCTCGCCCGTAGCCGAGTCCATATACGATGAACTTGGTTTCGAACCGGGGTGAGCCCCAACCGCCCCCGGCTTCAGCGTCCCGGCGCAGGACCTCGGCGATAGGAAGTTCAAAGCATTCAGCTGCGACGGTTGTGTGGTTGTCGACGTTCTGGCTGAGGAGTTCGAGCCCGAACGGCTCTCCCGCAAGGACCATGGCAAGGCGCCACTCGATTTGCGACCAGTCGGCTTCGATGAGGACATGTTCAGGTGTGTCAGGGATATAGAGTTCACGTACTTCGAGTGGTTGGTTCTGGAAGTTAGGCGACCAGGAGATGAGTCGGCCATTACGGGCACCAGAACCCTTTTCGCCCTTCTCCGCAGCCTTGGCTGAGCCGATATGGTAGTGTACGAAACCCGCGTCATCCGGTTCCGTTTGCAGGTATGTGCTATCCAGCTTCAGTACTTTCCGGCGTTTGTGGATCAACGCGAAGATGGGCTGCGCTGTTACCTTCGCTAGTTCGTCGAGCGCGTTATCATCTACTGTAGGGATCTGCCCACGCTTTTTGTCCTTCTTATACTGCGTGGGCAGGCCCATCGTGTCGTAGAGTAGTTTGCGTAGCTGTTGCGGTGAGTCAAGGTTGACGTCGAAACCGATAACGCGCTTGATCTTTTCCTCCAACTCCTTTGCAAGCCTGCGGGCGCCGAAGGACATCTTATGGGCTTGAGCTTCATTTTGGCGGAGACCGCGAGCGGTCATTTTGCGAAGGACTGGTTGGAGGGGCATGACACTCTTGTAGTAAAGGTCATGCATGTCCAGGTTGCGTAGTTCATCGCGAAGGCTGAGGTAGGCGCGGCAAGTCGCGTCAACGTCCTTACAATTGCCAAGTTTCAGGGCGTCGAACCCTGACTTGTACATTGCGTCGCCCTTCCAAGGTGGGATGTCGGCGGCGTATAGCGACGCGATGAAGTCTAGGTTCTTTTCGAGGTCGCTGTTCGTCAGATGGAAAGCTTGAAGGGTATCGAAGCTGGGTCCGGCGAAGTTGAAGGAGCGGTGTTCGCAGTATGGGATGTCGAAGCCTTCTCCATTTTGCGTGACCTTTTCAACTGCGGGATCATTAAAGAGTTCGTGGCAGAGCTGCTGAGTATCAGGTGTGAAATGCAGAGCGTGAGCTTCGTACGGCCTTGTGGTAAGGCCCATAACTGTAATCTGGCCTGTGCCCAAGTCCAGTCCCTTATTTTTGTGCCGGACGATGCCCTCCGCCTCAAGGTCGAAGACGACGTATCCAGCTGCTCGCGCAAGTGCTGTAAACTCTGCTGCATGATATGGTAAGCTACCTGTTGTGGTATAGTACGTTTTATGCTGACGGATTTCGCGGAACTGACCTTCGACTTTGGCGCGGGCCAGGTCGTGGACCGCGAGTGGCCATAATTCTTGCTGGCGCATGATGAACGCGGGGTGGTAGACCGGGAGGACTTTGCAGGCTTCGCCTGCGGTTTGCGTGGCATTTACCTGTCCCTCCTTGTGAAGAGGAGACGGCGTCGGTTTTTGTAGTGGGCGAAGCGCAGGTCCTTCGAGGATTCGTCCGCGGTATGCACTAATCGGACTGCATCCAGTAGACACATACAACGCCGTCGCTCCGAGGGCGACGATAAGGTTTGGACGAATGGTAGCCAGCTCTTCGGCAAGAAAGTGAGCGCAATGTCGGATTTCCGCTTCTGTGGGAGCTCGGTCGATTGGTTTGCCACTCGCGCCCTCCGTTGTTGGTCTGCACTTCACGACGTTCCGTACTTCACACTCATCGATGTCCAGGCCTGTTTGCCGGAGCCATGTTCGGAGTACTCGACCTGCTCCACCTATGAAGTTTTTATTCAGTTGGACTTCATCGCGACCTGGAGCTTCGCCTAGCAGGAGTATTGCTGCGGGACGCGGAGGCTGAGCGAAGACTGGCCCGGGTGCTTCGTATAGGGGACAGCCCATGCACCAGCTAGGTTTTATGTCGCTGAATTGGCTCATATCGGCTTGAGCCCCCCGGCGAAGTAACCTCGTCCTGTTGTGCCGTCATCCCACGCGACCTCATACTGCCAAGGGTCGTTACCGTGAATAGAGGGGTAGGCAGTTTTGTATTTGCTGGTAATGGTGCCAGTGCGAAAGACGGGCGAGCCGATGGTGATTTCGCGTGCTACACGGGTACCCACTTCGTGTTCCTTTTCGGTCAATGTATGTGCTCCTTCGGCAGGGTTTCAGTGTTCAACGGTTCGCGAGCGATTTCGACTTGCATCTCAATGGTGTACGTGATACCTTTGTTCGCGGGGCAGAAGGTCCAGTGTTGCTGTTGAGTGCGTAGAAGGGCCGTGTAAAGGTCGTCGAACTTTTGTGTGGGTGGGCGGAGCCATTCGAGGGTGGCTGCGCACCAGGGGCAGATCGCTTCGTAGATGTACCCGTCAGTGGGGTTGCCATATTGGATGAACGCGACCGGCCGTTTCGCGTTAGGCTCGCTGAGGATGTCGTGGACGAGACGCTTGTTATGTGACATACATGTTAGGGTGTGCCGATGAGTTGGAGGAACTCTTGACGGGCAGTTTGGTTCAGGAGGAATACACCCGACATACGGGAAGTAACGATATCGGATGTCGAACGGATTCCCCTATAGTGCATACAACCGTGCCGTCCGACAACGATACAAGCAACTCCCTGTGGGTGTATACTACGTTCAAGCGAGTCGACGACGGCGTCTGTGAGTGACTCTTGCAGTATGGGCTGGGTAAGTTGAGACTCAACGGTCCTGGCAAGCTTAGAGAGGCCGAGGACTCTACCCGAAGGGATATATCCAACAGACACCCGCATGGTAGCTGGTAAGAGGTGGTGCGGGCAAATCGCTGTAACCTCGTGCCCACGAAGCAGGATAAGGTTGTTGTGCCTGTTTTCGAACGACTGCATGTTGTTTTGGCGAGGCGTAAGCAGTTCGCGGTAAAGCGCCGCCACACGCCGCGGCGTGTCTCGAAAGTTCTCGCCATGAGTATCGATACCCATCCCCTCTAATAGAAGGGCTACACCCTTCTCCATCTTCCGAGTATTGAATGTGTCTGCTGGCATTTCGCGTTACCTCACGGTTAGGTACTTATGCAGTTGGGTGCTGAGGCGAAGGTTAGGGTGAGCGAGAACTGCCTCAATAGCTTCGTGCATCGCGGCCTCGTTCACCGCGTCCTTCGAGTTGCGAGGCTGGATGTAGACGGGTCGCATGATGTTTTGGGCCCATCGAAGGGCGTCCTGTAGAGTGGGCCAACCGGAGCCTTCGCCCAAGCCACCGAGAATGACCTTCACCTCGTCGGCGTTAGCGACCATGGCTTCTAGGTACTTTGGCTTTGGCGACACGGTGATCCAGAGCGAGGTGCTACGAAGGGGCGGGCGAGACCAGTAAACGGTGCCGCTTGTTTCGATGTGAACGGTTTTGCGCTGACAGAGCTTGAGCAGGGGGAGGAGGTCACGGTCCAACGGCTCGCCACCGGTGATACAGATGTGTAGCATGTTATCGACCCATGCTAGGAGGTCCTCGGGCGAGTAGAGGCCACCACCTGATTCGGTGTACATCCGGTCGAAGTTCGTGTCGCAGGCCGTGCAGACTTTCTGTCCTACACTGCAACCGACCAGGCGGATGAAGGCCATAGGGGTACCGGTGTACTGTCCCTCACCCTGAATGCTGCGAAATCTCTCAGCAACTGGATACTTCATTTCTGCTCCTTTTTCGGATAACCTCTTTATCTAGAGCTAAAGCTTCTTGCAGTTTGAGACGTACTAGTTTCGTCCGTTCGTCTGAAACGTGCTTCCCCATAATAGAGAGGGAGGGTTCGCATTTCTTCCCTGTTAAGACCCATCTGGGACAGGTAGAACCGTTCTCGTATACACCCCCTCCGAAGCGGTCTTGTAGCCAATCGCAAAGGTCACCGTACATAGATACAACTACCTGTAACGCTACAGCGTCTTTACCGTTTCCTCGTAGCGTAACGCAACCTTCTCCATCGAATAACCCAGCCGCGTATGCTAAGTCATGTTCGGCGACTGGGTACTTAAGCATGGCGTGCGTACTCCGTGTACGAGACGAAGCAGTCTCGCGTTTCGCAGACACGAATGTGTACTTCGGGTTGGTTAGTGAGGAAGGACTGTAGTCCAAGGGCCCAAGTCATGGCGAGGATCTCTGCGGTAGGAGGGTGAGGGATTGTGATGACCTTCGCAAGGGGTTCTAATGCTGCGGCGAGGGGGTCACCCGATTCTACGCAGAAGGCGTGATCCCATCCGAGGAAGTAGTCTCTGCACGCCTTCTTCAGGTCGGCGAAGTCGATGACCATCCCCGAGTTTGGGTCGGGTTGACCACGCAGGGTAACGGAGATGAGGTAGTTATGCCCGTGAGCAAAGCGACACGCACCGCGGTGCTTCTGTAGCCGGTGGCCCATTGGGAGTTCTAGTGTATAGGCGATGTCTATCATCAGACCTGCTCCGCAACTATCTGGTCGCGTAGGGTGAGCAGGTATACGACTTGGTCGATCGCCTCATCAATGGCTCGGTCGCACAGCTCAAGTTTGTCAACGCGAAATAGGTCGCCACTATGCTCGGCTTGACCGCGCCGGTATTTTGCGTCGGCGAGCGCCGCGAAACGGTGCTGGATACCTGAAAGGTGTGCTTCTTGCTGAGGGGTCATAAGCGGGTCCTTTCCTTTCCCTTCCCGGCGAAGCCGCCGGCGAAGCCGCCGGCGAAGCCGGAAGCCGTGGAGGACCTGTTTTCCTCCCGGTGTACAGGTCGCTAAACACCGGCGCAGCCGCATGCGCAGGACTCGCATGACGGTGGAGGGGACCGAAAGCTATCCTTTCCCTTAAGTGGGTGAAGCTTCGCCGAACACAGAAACGAACTTCTTCACGTTATTCGACTCGCTGTACTGGCCCTGTGCCGGCCGCTTGATGGTGACGCCCATCACTTCGCAGTCGACGAGTTCGTCGGTGTCCAGCTCCCAATCCTCATCCTTCCCGCAGGCTTCGACGAGCTGGCGCAGCAGCCAATCCTTTCCCTTCTCCATCGAGAGGGGGACGAAGACATGACGGCCGAACTGGTCGCCGTCGTCCTGAACGACGAGGTCGAGCATGAGGTGCCGGCCCTTGGCTTGGCTGTTCGGATGCTTGGCCTTCCACTCCGGATCCGACGGATCGCCGTACTCGAACTTCGCGAGCCGGTACTTGTACGTGCCCTCGGGGATGGGTTCACTGGTGCTCATGTCCTTTACGGTGTATCCCTCGAATCTCATGATCTGTCTCCTTGCTGCGTTGCGCAGCCCGATGTTTCTCTAGTTCTGCGCCGATGACCAACGCGACGACGATCGCTGGTATCGCGATGAATGGCGATACCAGGAGTATAACGGCGAAGCCGTTAACGCCGAGAAAGGTTAACCACGCTTGGCTCCTTCGGGGGTTTAGCATCTAATGCCTCTGCTGCGCTCCTATCTCCCAACATCGCCTTGATTAGGAGGGTGAGGTCGGGCTTACAGTAACGGGGAATGGCGATATCGCCTGGGCTGCGCACGCCTGCGATAGCACCATGTTCGGGTTGCGTGACTAGAACGCGAAGACCGTTCTTGACGATGAGGCGGACGGTGGCGTCAGGATCACCCGGCAGTTCTTTGTACAGTTTGCTGCCAGGTAGCTCGACGCAAGGGAAGGAGGATTTGTCATCACCTTCTCCCTCCTCCGCGACACCTTCGCGGCAGATGAGGATAATGTGTGCCCGCAGGGCCATGAATTTTTTCATGGCCTGTCGACCTTTTTCCGCGACGTAGGCGTACGGGCGGCGAGGGTCCCATCCTGGTTCGGACATACCGACTTCTTTCCGACCCAGTTTTTTCAGGGCGAGGTCCAACCAGAAGCGGCCGCAACCGCTGAACGAGTCGACGATGAGGGACTGGTACTCCTCACCGTTATACTGCAGGATGTTGGGGACTTTGTTCAGTTCGGCGATTACGAGTTCTGTTTCCTCCCAGTCCCGTGTGACGATGTACGGCAGGTCGAGGTCGCGGACGGATTGCAGGCCGTGTGTGTCGCCTGTTTCGTTCGCGAGGATGAGCGGCTTGGGCGCCGTACGGCCGGCGACCTGAGTTTTACCCAGCTTGGCTTTCGCGTAGAGGAGGATCGTCGCGAATTTGTTGCTAAGTTGGGAAGTTCTGTTTACCGATGGTAGCGGCATCGGCCATCCTTTCTGGGTATGTGCGGTATGCGATTCTATCGCCGACGACAACGAAGGTGAGGATAGGCTTCCACATCGACTCGCCAACACGGCGCAGTTCGACGTGAATTAGGTTGTCTAGGTGGTGCGGGCGAAGTCGAACTTCGCCCCACTTACCTAAACCTTCGAACACGTCTAGCGATAGGGGTTCGGAGGGCTTAGGCACTCTCTTCGCCCTCTTCGAGAACGTCGTCGTCGTCCTCATCGCCAAGAATCTCCTGCGCTACGTCCCCGAAGTGGTCGACGAGGTTGTTTTCGTCGTCCTCCGTCAGCTCACGGTTTGTATCGACGATACCGTCGACGATGCCATTCAGCTGTGTTTTGAACTCTTCACGACTACTCATGTTCTGCCTCCTGTTCGATGATTGCGAGAACGTCGGCTTGATGTACGGAAAGGAACTCCACCTCCTTTCGTGAGGGTGAGTGGTAAACGCGAAAGGGACGCGACGCCCAACGATTGAATACGACCCGTTTGCCACTGAGAGAGCCTTCGGCCCAAGGCGGAGCCATGTAGTGCGTGTGGCAGAAGCCGGTTTGGGGTTTCTCACCGAGGCGGTTGGGGTAGAGAATGCCTCCCTTCGACTGTTTAATGTCTGGGTCCGGTGAGATGAGGCAGTGGCCGTATAGAGGACTGATACGCATACTACAACTCTTTAACGCTTTAACGCCCCATGTCGATCGTCTCGAGCGGACGTTGCGTTGGGTCGTCGACGTAATCGAGGCTTCGCT